>Ga0210388_10000917_pt1 | contig 23365 bp, 17 predicted proteins | sample IncBWC19OmetaG_FD_155485 | JGI IMG/M metagenome (GOLD analysis project Ga0210388, IMG submission 155485) | Forest soil microbial communities from Barre Woods Harvard Forest LTER site, Petersham, Massachusetts, United States - Inc-BW-C-19-O ...
AGTCGGTCTTGAACTGGTCCCACAGCTCGGGCGGCTGGTCCTTGAAGTCCCAGGCGAAATCCTTGCCGCGCGGGCTGAAGTAGCGCTCCTTGGCGCGGGTGCCCTCCTCGTCGCGGCGGATGCCGGCGAAGACGGCCTTGTAGCCGTGCTTGTTCAGGGTGGCCTGCAGGGCGTCCTTCTTCAGCGCGCCGCAGCACTCGACGCGGGTGGCCTTGCCGTTGGGGAAGGTCATGCCGCTCTTGAGCACCTCCGTGTTTTCGCCCACCACCAGGTCCAGGCCCAGCTCCTTGGCCTGGCGGTCCCGGAACTCGATCATCTCCGGGATCTTGTAGTGCGTGTCGACGTGCACCACGGGGAAGGGCACCTTGCCGAAGAAGGCCTTGCGGGCCAGCCACATCATGACGTTGCTGTCCTTGCCGATGCTCCACAGCATGGCCAGGTTCTCGAACTTGGCGAAAGCCTCGCGCATGATGTAGACGGACTGGGATTCCAGGCGGTCAAGGTGCTCGTAGCGCTTAGGCGTGATCTGGGTGCTCATGGGGTTTCCTTCGGTCAGGCGGCCCGCCTCACTTGGAGACGGGGACGATTTTTTCCTCGAACAGGTCGCTGTACAGCACGGTGCTGACGTAGCGGTCCCCGGCGTCGGGGAGCACCACCACGATGGTCTTGCCCGCGAAGGCCGGCTCCGCGGCCAGCCGCGCGGCGGCGCAAACGGCGGCGCCGCTGCTGATGCCGCACAAAAGGCCCTCTTCGCGCGCCAGGCGCCGCGTCATGACGATGGCCTCGCGGTCGCGCACGCATTCCACGCGGTCGATCACGCTGAAATCCACGTTCGCGGGCACGAAGCCCGCGCCGATGCCCTGGATCAGGGTGCCGGCCGGCTCCAGGGGCCTGCCCGCGAGCCGGGCGCTCAGGGCGGGCAGGCTGGCGGGCTCCACGGCCACGGTCGTGACCTGGGCGGCCCGGTCCAGCTTGAAGAAGCGGCCCAGCCCGGTGATGGTGCCGCCGGTCCCCACGCCCGCGACCAGGGCGTCGATGTGGCCCTCCACGGCCGCCCAGATCTCGGGCCCGGTGCTGCGCTGGTGGATCAGGGGATTGGCGGGGTTCTCGAACTGGCGGGTGTAATAGTACGTGCCGGATGAGCTTTTCTCCAGCCTCTGGGCCTCGTCCACCGCGCCCTGCATTCCGAAGCCCGGGTCGGTGAGCACCACCTCGGCGCCCAGCATCTTCAGCAGCTTCAGGCGCTCCTCGCTCATGCCCTCCTGCATCACCAGGGTGAGCTTGTAGCCCCTGGCCGCCGCGACCGCGGCCAGGCCGATGCCGGTGTTGCCGCTGCTGGCCTCCAGCAGGCGCATGCCCGGCTTGAGGCGGCCGTCCTTCTCCGCCTCCCAGACCATGCTGGCGGCCACGCGGTCCTTGAGGCTGTAGGCGGGGTTGCGGCCCTCCACCTTGGCCAGGACGCGCGAGCCCGCGGGGGCCACCCGGCGCAGGTGCACCAGGGGCGTGTTGCCGATGGACAAGGAATTGTCGTCGAAAAAGTTCATGCCACCAAAGGCATGGCCCCGCCGCTTGGGAGGGGCCATGCCTTCCCTATCGAGAAAAAAATCCAATCCAAGCCTTAGACCTTGGCGGAGGGGTCCTTGACCAGGCGCAGGTAGGGCTTCACGGCCTTGTAGCCGGCCGGGAAACGCTGCTTGATCTCGGCCTCGTCCTTCAAGGCGGGCACGATGATGACGTCCTCGCCCTTTTTCCAGTTCACCGGGGTGGCCACCTTGTGCTGGGCGGTCAGCTGCAGGCTGTCGATGACCCGCAGGATCTCCTCGAAATTGCGCCCGGTGCTGGCCGGATAGGTGATGCTGGCCTTGATCTTCTTGTCGGGGCCGATGAAAAAGACGCTGCGCACCGTGGTCTTGTCGTCGGCGTTGGGGTGGATCATGTCGTAGAGCGCGGCCACCTTCTTGTCGGCGTCGGCCAGGATGGGGAAGTTCACGGCCGTGCCCTGGGTCTCGAGGATGTCGGGCAGCCAGCCTTCGTGGCTGACCTTGCTGTCCACGCTCAGGGCCAGGACCTTCACGTGGCGCTTCTCGAATTCGCTTTTGAGCTTGGCGGTGTACCCCAGCTCGGTGGTGCAGACCGGGGTGAAGTCCGCCGGATGGGAGAACAGGAGCCCCCAGCCCTCGCCCAGGTACTGGTGGAAATGGATGGGCCCCTGGGTCGAATCCTGCTCAAAGTCAGGGGCGATATCGCCGATACGCAAAGCCATGATGTCCTCCTTTGGTTCCGCAAGGGGCCAGGGTCCGGCCCGGCAGCGGGCCCGCCAAGCGGGCCTCAATTGATATACGCCAATCGTCAATATAAGTTTACTAAAAAAGTATGATTAGTAAACAAAAAATAGACATTTATCCCCTGGTCCGGCCGACCAAAATGCCCGTAAAACCTGGATTTTTCAGCCGCAGGATCCCTGGGGGCTCCCCGCGGTGGGCGGCTCCGCACAAATTGGCTTGCCTAAAACAGCAAGGGGACTAAAATCAGATCAAGGGGGCGGGCGATCCCAAGAGCCTTCTCCGCAATGATCTTACACGTCCGTCTGTAATCTAAGCGTTCCGCCTAATGGTCGCCCCCCGGGCGCCCCAGGGCTTTGAGCGCCGCCCCCCTTCCGTCCCACCCTGTTTCCCACCCGCCCCTGGTCCCCCCTTGCAGACACCCCCACCAGGGAGTGCCCCATGACCGACACCCTGACCGACCCCTTGGACAAGACCCTGAAGAAAATCGCGTCCGCCGGCGCCCGCGCCGCGGCCAAGGTCCTGCGCGCGGACGCTTTCGACGGCCTGGCCGGCCGCGAGCAGCTCGTCGAGCTCGTCGCCAAAAAGCTCAAAAACCGCCGGCTGCTGCTGGTGTCCAACCGGGAGCCCTACATGCACGTCCGGCGCGGGGACGCGGTCGAATGCATCCGCCCCGCCGGGGGCCTCACCATCGCCCTGGACTCGATGGCCAGCGCCTGCCAGGCCACCTGGATCTGCCAGGGGGGCGGCGACGCCGACTTCGAGGTGACGGACGAACGCGGCCGCGTGAAGGTCCCCCCGAACCGGCCCACCTACTGGCTGAGGCGGCTGCGGATCGACGCCGCGGAGGAGAAGGGCTTTTACGAGGGCTTCTGCAACGCGACCCTGTGGCCCCTGTGCCATGTCTGCTACGTGCGTCCGAAGTTCGACAGCTCCGACTGGGAGCTCTACCAGGCGGTCAACCGCCGCTTCGCCGACGCGGTGCTGGAGGAGGCGGAGCCGGGGTCCATCGTGTTCCTGCAGGACTACCACCTGGCCCTGGTGGCCCGCTACCTGAAGCGGGCCCGCCCGGACCTCACCACGGTCCTGTTCTGGCACATCCCCTGGCCCAACCCCGAGATCTTCCGCATCCTGCCCTGGAAGAAGGAGCTGCTCGACGGGATGCTCGCCAACGACGTGGTCGGATTCCACCTTCCCTACCACGCCCAGAACTTCCTGCAGACCGTGGACCAGGAGCTGGAGTGCCAGATAGACCGCGAGCACCAGCGGGTGCTGCGCGGCGACGAGGCCTGCAGCGTGCGGGACTACCCCATCTCCGTGGATTTCCGGGCCGTGTTCGAGCAGGCCGAGCGCGACGAGACGCGCCGTGCCGCGGCGGCCTTGCGCGGGACCTACGCGCTGGAGGGGCTCAAGGTGGGGCTGGGCGTGGACCGCCTGGACTACACCAAGGGCATCCCAGAACGCCTGCAGGCCGTGGAGCGCCTGCTGGAGCGCCATCCGGAGTACCTGGGGCGCTTCACCTTCGTGCAGATCGGCGTGCCCAGCCGCATGGGCCTGGAGGACTACCAGCAGGTGGTGGCCGAGATCGAGGAGCGCTGCGCCGCCCTGAACGCGCGCTTCGCCCGCGGCGGCTGGCGGCCGGTGATCCTGCTGAAGGGGCACCAGGATTTCGACACCCTGATCCCCTTCTACCAGCTGGCCGACCTGTGCGTGGTCAGCTCCCTGCATGACGGCATGAACCTGGTGGCCAAGGAATTCGTGGCCGCCTCGAGCAACGACCGCGGCGTGCTGGTGCTGTCGCGCTTCACCGGCGCGGCCCGCGAGCTGGAGCAGGCCCTGCTGGTGAACCCCTTCGACGTGGACGCCCTGGCCGAGGCCATGCACCAGGCCCTGGTCATGCCCCCCGAGGAGCAGAAGGTCCGCCTGGGGCGCCTGCGCGAACGGGTGGCCCAGAACAACATCTTCAACTGGGCCACGTCCATCCTGAAGGACGTGGTGCAGCTGGCCGAGGACAGCGCGGTGCCGGCTTCATGAGGCCGGGTTCGGCGGGACTGCACCGTTTCGACGCCCTGGCGGTGCGCAGCCCCCTGGTCCTGGCCATGGATTTCGACGGCACCCTGGCCCCCCTGGTGCGCCGGCCCTCGCGGGCGCGCATGCCCGCCCGGGTGCAGCGTGTGCTGGCGGCCTTGGCGCGGCTGGACGGCGTGGTGCTGGCGCTGATCAGCGGGCGCTCCCTGGCGGACCTGAAGCGGCGCTGCGCGGTGCGCGGCGCCCTGCTGGTGGGCGCCCACGGCGCCAGCTCCAGCGTGCCGGGGATCGGGATGTCCTCCCCCGAATCAAGGCGTTGGAACGCGGTGATGCGGCGCGCGCGCGCGGGCTTGCGGCCGCTGGGGCTGCGCGCCATGGGGGTCCGGATCGAGGACAAGGGACTGGGCCTGACCCTGCACCTGGGCAAGCCCGGACACTGGGGCCTGGAGCGGCGGGTGTCCGTGGCCCTGGAGGGGCTGCCGGTGCGCCTGCACCGCGGCTTCCGGGTCCTGGAAGTTCGTCCGCTGGGCCCCTGGCACAAGGGCCTGGCGCTGAGCAAGCTCGCCGACGCCTGCGCGCCGGGCTGGCGCCGCAAGGGGGCCTGCCTCTTCACCGGCGACGACGCCACGGACGAGGACGCCTTCCGGGCGCTGCCGGGCATGGGCGCCCGGACCCTGGGCCTGAAGATCGGCTCCGGCGCCAGCGCCGCCGGTTTCCGGGTCAAGAACCCGCGCAGCTTCTGGCGCCTCTTGGACCGGATCCTCATCCTGCGATCCAAGCTTTAGGGGAGGAAAGCCATGACACCCACGACACCCGCCATCCCCATGGCGCCCGCGCCTCCGCAGACCTGGCTCTCCCCCTTCCACGGCCTGTGGGGGGACCTGATGGGCCTGGCCCCGGGGCTGTCCGCCGCGCTGGTCGTGACCCTGGCGGGGCTGGCCGTGGCCTGGACCGCGGGCGCCCTGGCGTCCGCGCTCTTCCGCATCCTGCGGCTGGACCAGCGCCTGGACGGCATCTGGATCCAGCGCTTCTGGATCCGGGGCGTGGGCACCCGGCCCTCCACGACCCTGGCCCGCTTCGTCTTCTATTGCGTCCTGGCCCTCACCCTGCTGCTGGCGGTCCGGACCCTGGGCGTGAACGTCGGCGACGAGGTGCTGAAGGCCCTGCTGACCCTGCTTCCCCGGGTCCTGACCTTCATGCTGGTGCTGTTCATCGGCTCCCTGCTGGCGAATTTTCTGGCCCTGGTCTCCCAGCTGGCCCTGGCGGGCGCGGGCCTGAAGCATCCGCACCTGGTCGGGAAGCTGGTGGCCTGGACCACGCTGGGCGTCTCCACGCTCTTCGCCCTGGAGCAGTTGGGGCTGGCCGGCCAGTTCCTGACCCAGCTCCTGCTGATCGCGGCGGCCGGCGCGGCCCTGGCCTTCGGCCTGGGATGCAAGGACCTGGCCAAGGAATTCGTGCTGGAAATGATGCACGAGGACGCCCAAGGCCCGGCATCGGAGGAGTAGCCGTGTACCCCTATGGCCTGATCGGAAACGCCCAGGCATCCGCCCTGGTCAGCGACCAGGGTTCGGTGGACTGGCTCTGCCTGCCCCGGCCCGACAGCGAGCCGGTCTTCGGGCGCCTGCTGGACCCGGAGGGCGGCGCCTTCTTCATCCGGCCGGCCGGCCCCTTCCAAAGCCGCCAGGCCTACGTGCCCAACACGAACCTGCTCACGACCCGTTTCGACTGCCCGGACGGCTCGGCCTTCCAGATCACGGATTTTTTCCCGCGCTTCGCCCAGTATGGCCGCGTCTACCGGCCCATGGCGCTCTTTAGGATCGTGGAGCCCCTGGCGGGCCAGCCCCGGCTCCGCGCCCAGGCCACGCCGGTCGACGGCTGGTCCAAGCGCCCCCTGCGGTCCAGCCGCGGCAACAGCCACCTGCGCTTCGAACGCGGGCCGGACCATCTGCGCCTGGCCACCAACGCCCCCCTCACCTACCTCGACGAAGGCACGGCCTTCGGCCTCCACGAACCCCTGTATTTCGCCCTCACCTTCAACTCGGGCCTGGAGGACGACCTGGGCACGGTCAGCCGGGACTTCGAGCTCAAGACCCGGCGCTACTGGGAGAACTGGGTCAAGCACTGCAACGTGCCCGTCCGCTACCAGGACGCCGTCATCCGCAGCGCCCTGACGCTGAAGCTGCACTGCTATGAGGACACCGGCGCCATCCTGGCGGGCCTGAGCACCAGCCTGCCCGAATCCATCGGCGGACCGCGCAACTGGGACTACCGTTTCTGCTGGCTGCGGGACGCCTGCTTCACGCTCAGCGCGTTCCAGCGCCTGGGGCATTTCGAGGAGATGGAGGGCTTCCTGCAGTACCTGCTGGACCTGGCCCACCGGACCGAGGAGCGCCTGGCCCCGGTCTACCGCCTTGACCGCAGCCTGCCCCTGCCCGAGCTGAGCCACGAGGCCTGGGCCGGCTGGTGGGATTCAAAGCCGGTGCGCAGCGGCAACCAGGCCGCCGAACACGTGCAAAACGACGTCTACGGCGAGATGATCCTCACCCTGGGGCCGCTCATGCTGGACCAGCGCTTCGCCTCGCTGCGCAAGGCCGACCACCAGGACCTGATCAAGGGCCTGGTCGCCCGTTGCCTGGAGGCGATCGGCCAGACGGACGCCGGGCCCTGGGAGCTGCGCGGGGGCTGGCGGCGCCACGCCTTCAGCCACCTGCTGCTCTGGGCCGGGCTGGACCGCGCCGCGCGGCTGGGACAGCGCGGCCTCATGGTGGGGCCGGCCCTGGACCTGCAACAAGGCATGGCCCGGGCGCGGGCCGAGCTCAAGGCGGCGACCGTGGACGGCGCCCTGGGCGCGGCCGTGGGCGAGGCGGACGCCGACGCTTCCCTCCTGCTGGCCCCGGTGCTGGGCTATCCGGACATGGACCTCTGCCGGGCGACCGTCATGAAGATCCGCAACGACCTGAAGGCGGGCGAGGGGCCCGAGGGATTCCTGTACCGCTACCGCCACGCGGACGATTTCGGGCGTCCGCAGTCGGCCTTCGTGGTCTGCTCCTTCTGGCTGGTGCAGGCCTTGGCAAAGCTGGGGGACCTCGAGGGGGCGCGCAGGGCCATGGACGAAGCGCTGCGCTCGTCCAACGCGCTCGGGCTTCTGGCCGAGCATTTCGACCCGGCGACCGGCGCGCAATTGGGAAATTTTCCGCAGGCGTACAGCCACGTGGGCGTGATCAACGCCGCCTTCAGCGTGAGCGAGCCCTGGGACGAGGTGCTGTGATGGCCCGGCGCCGGGCGCGGGCTGGCGATTACTGGGCGGCGGCGGCGGCCACGCATTTCGCCGCGGGTGTCCTGGGCCTGCCCCCGGTCCTGGCGGGGCCCGGCCCCGGGGAAAAAACGCCGCAATCCAAAAAAAAGCGCAAACAACAAGGCAATCGGGTCCGCAGACTCCGCTCTATGCCGAAAAAAATCAGTTGAACTTGAAGTATTGGCGCTTTCCGATCTTCAGCACCCGCCCCGCCAAAAACCCTGACTCCTCAGCCAGGCGCTCCTCGGCCAGGGGCAGGTACTCCCCGCCCTCCAGGATCTGCAGGCCCTTTTGCTGCGCCAGGCGCCGCAGCTGGTTGGCGCTCTCGCCCGTGGCGGAGCGCAGGGCGTCCAGGACCTTGGGGCCCGCCAGGGCCACGGCCTTGGTGTCCTCCGGCACCAGCACCTTGGCCGCGCCGAATTTCTGGTCAAAGGCCGCCTCGGCCTGGCGCACGACCGCCTGGTCATGGCCGTTGAAGAGGGCCACCACCAGGCGCGCCAGCAGGCGCTTGGCCTCCTTGGGATGCAGCGCGCCCGAAGCCACCGCCTGCTTCAGCCCCCCCAACTCCTCCGCGGTGATCTCGGTGAGCTCCCGGTACCAGATCCACATGACCTCGTCGGGCACGGACAGGACCTTTCCGTAGTGGTCCTCGGCCGGGGAGGCCAGGGCGATGTGGTTGCCGCCGGTCTTGGACATTTTCTTGAGCCGGCCCTGCTCGTCGCGCTCGCCGGTGGTGCCTGGCAGCATGTCGAAGCACACGAAGCTCTCCGGCGCCTGGCCCGCGGCCTCCATGAGGTTGCGGCAGAAATGGAAGTTCAGGAACTGGTCCATGCCGCCCACTTCCACGTCGCTTTTCAGGGTCACGGAATCGTAGCCCATGAGCAGGGCGTACTCCGCCTCGGCCAGGCTCAGGGGCAGCCCGGCCTCCATGCGCTTGCGGAAGTCCTCGCGCTGCAGCAGGGCGCTGACCCCCACGCCCTTGGTGACCTTCAGCCAGTCCGAGAGCGTGAGCTTGCCCAGCCAGGCGCTGTTGTAGTGGACGCTGACGCCGGGCGCGTTCAGGTCCAGCACCCGGCCGGCCTGGGCCGCGTAGGTGGCCACGTTGGCCCGCACCTGTTCGGCGCTCAGGGCGGGGCGCTCCTCCATGCGGCCGGCGGCGTCGCCCACCATGGCCGTGAAGTCGCCGAAAATCAGGTCCAGGTGGTGGCCCATCTTCAAAATGCGGCGCAGGTTGATCAGGGGGATGGCGTGGCCGATGTGGATCGAGGCGGTGGTGGCGTCGATGCCCAGCTTGAAGCGCAGGGGCCGCCCCTTGGCCTTGCTCTCCCTCAGGCGCTCCAGCAGGCCGGCGCGCGTGACGATGCTTTCGCCCGCGGCCGCCTTGGACGCGATCAGGTCGAACTGTTCCTGGGCACCCAGGGCCGAGAGGTCGGGAAGGGGGGCCGAAAGGCGGGCTTCAAGGGCGGCGGGATCAAAGGGCACGCGTGCGTCCGGAGGTCAAAGGGGTCGGGAAGGGGCAAGAGCACTATCGCCAAGGCGCCGCGTTTTTTCAAGGCGCTACGGCATGGGCGCCTCAGTCCTGCAGCAGGCGGTTCAGGGCCTCGCCCACGTAGGGCATGCCCCAGGTGAAGCCCTCGCCTTTCAGGCGCAGGGGCAGGACCTTCTGGCTGGCCAGCAGCAGGGAGTCGGCCATCTCGCCGAAGGCAAGGCGCAGGACGAAGGCCGGGACGGGCATGAGGGCCGGGCGGTTGAAGGCCCGGCGCAGGCTCTGGGTGTATTGGGCGTTCGTCACCGGATTGGGCGAGCACAGGTTGTAGGCGCCGGAGCAGCGCTCCCGCTCCAGGAACAGCAGCAGGGCCCGCACCGCGTCCGGGGCCGCGATCCAGCTCATCCATTGGCGGCCGTTCCCCAGCTTGCCCCCCAGGCCCATCTTGAAGGGGGTGGCCGTCTTTTTCAGCACGCCGCCGCCGAGGCCCAGGACCACGCCCAGGCGCATCTGCACCACGCGCAGGCCCAAGGCCGCGGCCCTGGCGGTCTCCGCTTCCCAGTCCACGCACAAGGAGGCCAAAAAGCCCGCGCCGGGCCGGCTGCTTTCGGACAGCTCCTCGGAGCCGCGGTCGCCGTAATAGCCCACGGCTGAGGCCGCCAAAAGGACCCTGGGCTTGGCGGCCTGGGCGGCCAGGGCGTCCACCAGGAGCCGGGTGCCGAGGATGCGGCTGTCGCGCAGCCTTTGCTTGTAGGCGTCGGACCAGCGCGCGTCGGCTATGCCCTCGCCGGCGAGGTGGATGACGGCGTCGAGGCCCTGCACCGCCCGTTCGTCGATCTGGGCCTTGGAGGGGTCCCAATGCAGGAGGCGCGGGTCGGCCGGATCCAGGGAGCCGCGGGTCAGCCGGAGCACCTCGTGGCGGTTGCGGCCCAGGGCCGCCACCACCTGGCGGCCGAAAAATCCCGAGGCTCCCGTGACCAAAATGCGCATGGCAGCGACCTCCGCCGGCGGGCCTCCCACAGCCCCATCCGTAGTTCCATGGTCCCACGCCCCGGCCGGCCTGTCACCGGAGCCTCTTCTTTGCCGGTGCCAGCCAGGCCCCGGCCTCCTATAATCAGGCGTCTGGAAGGATGGCCGAGCGGTTTAAGGCAGCAGACTTGAAATCTGCCGTGGGGGCGACTCCACCGTGAGTTCGAATCTCACTCCTTCCGAATACCTGCCAAGCGGGGAAACGGGAACGGGGACCGGCCTGGAGGGCCTCCCCGCGAGCGTTTCCCCGCTTTCATTTTTCCGGGCGGCCCCCGCTTATGGGGCGGCGGATTGGATTTTTAGGCTTACTTCGGGATGGGGATGGCGGGCTTGCGCACGGAATGGCGGTATTCCTGGGGGGACAGGCCGCAGAAGTCCTTGAAGGCGGCGTAAAAACGGCTGGCGGACTGGTAGCCCGAATCCAGGGCCACGTCGACGATCTTCATGTCCGTGGACATGAGCAGGCGCTGGGCGTGGAAGATACGGTGCTGGGTGATGTACTGCATCAGGCTCATGCCGCAGATTTTTTTGAACAATTTGGTGGCCGAGGCCGGGTGCATGTTGATGTGCTTGGCGATGTCCACGACCGGCATGGGTTGGGAAAAATTCTTGGACACGAAGTCCGCGATCTGGGAGATCTTGTCGAAGTAGTGGTGGTTGAAGGTGCCGGAAGTGGACAGCTCCTGGCCCCGGGGGGCCTTCTCGTCGTGGAAGGTGATGGCCAGGCGCCGCAGACGGGCTTCGATCTCCAGGAGGGCCAGGCGCTGGCGTTCCTGGTCAGGGTCGCGCAGGTCGCGGTGCCAATTCTCCAGGGAGCGCCGGTCGAAGGGGAACATGGTCTTGTCGGGCTCCAAAAAGACCCTGCCGGCCAGGATCGATTTGGTGAAAATTTCGGGCAGGCGCCATTCCACGAACACGGTCAGCGGCATGGTCAGCCAGTGCAGGACCAGGTTATCGCTGGCCTTGATGAGCTGGTGGGGGCGCACGGCCCAAAAAACGATGAGGGAACCGGCTTTGAGGGTGGTGTTGGTGCCCGACATGAGCCAGACGCCCTGGCCCCGTTCTATCAACAGGATCTCTATTTCATTATGGGAATGCGGGCTCTGCTGAAAGGTCCCCGGCCGGGTCTCTTTCATGCTGCTGAGGCCGTTCGCCTCGTATTTGACTTCAGGGGCCTGCAAATTCATCGTGGACGTCCTAGGGAGGCAGCTTCGCACCTACCAGGATAGCCCAGTCTTTCTAATAGTTAAATCTCATTTTTAACTTCCTTGTCAATGTTTGTGGGCGGACTGGCGTTTCAAAAAAGAAAAAGGCCGCAAAAGATTTGCGGCCTTCGTCCTGCGGACGCTTCCGTTTGCGGCGCCGTTTCTAGTAGGGCTTTTCCGCGACCTCGGCCTTCAGTCCGCCGCTGCGCACGCGGAAAGCGGAGCCGTCGGAGACCGCCAGGGGGACCCCGACGTCCTTGCCGTTGACCCAAAAACGGCCCTGCCCGTCCGGGCAGCGGGCCACCTGCAATTCGTTCCAGCCGCCCTGGTTCCAGTCCGTCACCTGGAAGTGGTCGGAGCGGTAACGGCCCCCCACCTTGACGTTGCCCATGAAGGGCTTGGTCTGGCCCGGGGCGAAGTCGAGCACCCAGCCCGTGCCGGCGTCGCCCAGCAGCACTTCGAAGAACTGGTCCACCATGCCGCCCTGGGAGGCGGAATCCACCTTCAGGAAAACGCGGGCGAAGGAGCCGGCGTCCAAGGGCGCGCTCAGGCGCCACAGCACCGGATCCAGGGTCGGGTCCCAGGCCAGCGTGCCGCGGCTGCGGGCCGCGGGCGGCATCCAGTCCCCGGCGTCCTTCGTGCCTTCGCAGGGCCCCACCACCGGAGCGGGGGCGTGGAACTCCGGCATGGGCTGCTGGGCCTGAAGGATCACCGGCCCGGGCTGGAGCATCTGGACCTCGGCGGTGTCGGACTCCACGGCCACGCCCTCCACCGCGAAGTCGTCGATGGGGCCGGGCGAGCCTTCGCTCTCGATGCGCAGGGTGTACACGTGCCCGGGCACCACGTGCATGGACAATTGCGGCGGGGTGGCGAAGCCCGCGTGGTTGTTCTCCTCATACAGGCGCGCCATGGGGCGGTCGTCGATGAAGATCATGTCCTTGCAGTAGGCGCAGTCGTCCACGCCCCAGATGTGGTCGACGCGCACCCGCACCGTGTCCTCGCGGTCCACGGTGAAGGCCTGCACCCAGCGCGGGCCGACCACGGGATAGGCGTCCAGGAACAGGGCGTCATGGGAGGCCACCGCGTGGCCGTCCCCCAGGTGGTACTTCACGCCCTGGTTCACGTAATAGATCTTGGCCGGCGCCATGGCGGGCGCCAGCAGGGCCGCGATGAAGAGGGCGGCCGCCGACCTCAGCATAGGCGCGTCCCGGTTTCGCCGGGGCGCAACATGCCCTCGGGCGGGTCCTCGACCGTCTTTTTATGGTCGAACTGTGGGGGGGTCTTGAATTCGACCACCCCGGCGCAGCCGCTGAAGACGAAGGCCGCGGCCAGCAAAAGGGCCAGCGCCACGCACCGCTTGATCATCATTGCCCCCTGTTGAACTGGAAGGTCGCATTGGCGGTTTCCTTGTGCCCGTTCTTGGTGGCGACCAGCTCGAAGAGGTAGCTGCCCGAGCGCAGCAGGTTCCCCTGGTCGTCCTGGGCGTCGAAGAAGATCTGGTCGTTGTCCCCGGCGTGGAAAGAGGTCGCCTTCATCTGGCGCACGACCTTGCCCGTGTCCACGCTGTAGACGTTCATGGCCACGTCCACGTCCTTCTTCACGCTGAAGCTGATGAAGGTGCCGGCGTAGTTGAAGGGATTGGGGTTGGCCGCCATGTTGCCCAGGCTGAAGCGCAGGTCCGCCTGCAGCGACACGCCGGTGGGCGCGGGCGTGGGGATGACCATGAGCGGCGCCGGTATCGGCGTTTCCGTCGCGGTCGGCTCCGGCGTCGGCGCGCACAGCTGCTGGTTGACGGGGATGTCCGTGGCGTCGGTCAGCAATTGCCCGCCGATGCTGAAGGAGGCCGTGTACAGCTGCAGGGTGTCGCAGCCCGGGTCGGTGACCTGGGCGTAGAACCAGGGCGAGGCTCCCGCGGGGACGTAGTACTTCACCGTGGCCTGTACGCTGGCCAGCATGTCGGTGGAGACCGTTCCGGGGGCCCGGGCGTCGATCTTCACGGCCAGCTTGTCCAGGTCCTCCCATGTCCACTTGCGGTCCTCGCTGGCGTCGTAGTAGGCGTCGAACCAGTAGCCGTTGTCCGTCTCGTCGTGGCTGATCTGCACGTCGCGGGCCAGGGCCTGGTGCTCCGTGCCGTCGATGGAGTAGTTGAAATAGATGGCGTCGGTGTCGGTCTGGTTCTCGAAGTCCTTGCCGCCCAGCTTCATCTGGGCCCGGAAGATGACCCCCAGGATCTGGGGGCGCCAGCGCAGGTCCACGCCGTGCGGCGCCATCTTGAACCATCCGGGATGGTGGGCCGTGAAACGGGCCCCGTCCTGGTTGAACAGGTAGTTCGACACGTTCAATTGGCGGCGGGTCTTCCCCTCCTTGGGGGGGCCCAAAGCCTTGTCCGCCTGGCTCCAGCCGGAGGCGTCCATCACCGCTTCCGCGGGCATCTTGGCGTAGCCGACCCTCAGGTCGTCGCGGTTGTAGCTCCAGGACAGGCGCTGCAGGTTGGGGGCCCATTTGTATCCCGGCGCCGCGCTCGTCAACTGCATGCCCCTGGGGAGCCAGGCCAGGATGTTGAACTGGCTCAAGTCCGAGGAGTCCGGGCCCGGGACCAGGCGCACGGCGACCCTTTTCCCCATCACGTTGACCAGGGCCTGCACCTTGGCCGGATGGTTGGGGAAGTGGAAGTGGCTGCGGTAGAGGTCGTGGTCCTGGGTGTTGGTCTTGAGATTGAAATTGTGCGACAAGCGGGGCACGACGCCGCCGGGCTGGCGTGGGTCGGGCAGCTGCGGGAACACCACGAAGGGGAAGATGAGCTCCGTGCCGCGGACCGCGGGGATCCAGGAGGAGTCGTCGAAGTCCCGGCGCATCCAGCCGTCGGGATCGGGCTCGGCTTTGGACAGGTGCAGCAATTTCGCCTGGCTGGGGTCGCTCCAGACCACGATGGGGTCGCCGTCGCTGATGTTCACCGTGAGGCGGTAGGCGATGCTGATGTGGTCGCCCTCGGTGTCGTGGTCCTCCACGGCCAGCAGGTTGTCGTGGTAGGGGTCGAAGAGGCTCATGTCGAGGCTGCCGTCGGAGGTGGACAGGGCCTCGAAGCTGAAGGGCTCCCAGTCGCTCACGTACTTGTTCGGCACGATCTCGTTCTTGCTGTTCTCGAAACAGATGGGGCTGCCGTTGATGGCCACGCTGGCCTTATCGTCCACGGTGTATTCGAACACGGCCGAGGTCACATAGGCGCGCAGGGGGCTGGCCAGCAGCAGGAGGAGCGGCAGGAGGGGCCGGACGGCTTTGAAGGTCATGGTCAGAACTCCAAAGTGGCGCGAACCAGGTTCTCAGCCCATTGCAGGTTGCCTGATTCGGGGTTGTCGGCCGACACGCTGGATTTCACCGCGGCGGGATGGCCGGGGATGGTGGTGGTCCCCATGGTGGTGGTCACGTCCACGGAAAGCATCGGCGTGGGGCGCCACCAGACGCCGACGCCCATGGTCTCCCAGGTCTCCCCGCTGGACCCGAACACGAAGGTCTCGTCCTGCCCCTGGGCCGTCATCTGCCGGTACCCGGCCTGGACGCCCATGGGGTGGCCGGCGTTCCATTGCACGCTGAAGTCCGTGGTCTGTGTCGTCATGCTGTCGGTGATGCCGTTGGTCTGCTGGCCGTTCTGGGAATCGGTCATGGTCACGCCGCCGCCCACGCGCAGCGGGAAATTCATCATCGGCGCCAGGTCCAGCATCAGGCCGCCGCGGTAACGGGTCATGGAGAAGACGTCGAAGCTGCCCAGGCTGGGATCGATGATGTTGCCCATCGACGCGGTCACGGGATCGAGCTCCTCGAAAGACTCGGCGCTGGCCAGGGGCGCCAGGCCACCGTTGAAGAAGCTGTAGGTGGCCTCGAGGCCGCCGCCGGCCCGGTTGGGCGTGGCCGGTCCGTAGGGGTCGATCTCCTCGCCGGGGCCGTAGGCCAGCAGGTTCTGCCAGACGCCCCCGGGCTGGGTGGGGTTGGCCGAGGTGAAGACGCCGGGCGGGATCAGCTGGTCGTTCAAACGTGACGCGTTCGACAGGGCTATATCCGCCGAACCGAAGCCCCCGCCCGCGGTTCCTTCAAGGCCTTCGGTCCCGCTCGCGCCGATCTGGCTGTTCTCCGTCAAAAAGGGCCCCAGGAACTGGTAGGCGTAATCCACGGTGCGGCCCTGGGCGCCCGAGGCGTGGAAACCGGAGCTCACAAAGCGGCCGAAGACCTTGACGTAGCCCTTGTCCCCCTTCCAGGTGCCGTCCGCGGTCAGTGCGGTGCCGGTGAGCGGGCCCTCCGCGGACTCAGGGCTGGTCGACTGCCAGGGCTCCTGGTAGGAGCTGACCGCGGCTTCCGCGTCGAAGAGGATGTGGTCCGACTTGTAGGATGCGCTCAAGCTCTGGACCGACTCGTTCATCGCCTCAAAGCCCTGGCCCGCGGTCGTCGGGCCGGTGGAGGAGACGTCGAAAAACACCAGGCCTTCGTAACCCAGGGACAGGCGGTTTTCCAGCATGGGCGCCGAAATCTGCCAGCCCTGCAGATAGGTGTTGTAGCGTTCCAGCAGTCCGTAGCCTCCGGCGCTGGGCGACTCCAGGTAGACGTACTCCTGGGAGTAATTGATCAGGCTCGCCGCCGCGGCGTTGCCCACCGTGCCCGCCAGGTATTGGATGCGCAGGGTCACTGAATTGAACAGCAGGGCCTGCGTGGACAGGCGCACGCCGGTGATCGGCCAGTCATTGGGCTTGAGCAGGAGGTCGTCTTCCATGCGCTGGTAGCGTTCGCTGAACAGCGAAGGTTCAAAGGGCTGGTAGCTGTCGCTGCGCCACAGTGTCAGGGGCGTCAAGGAGGCGTCCAGGTCCCCTGCCTCCACCGCGATGGGCAGGCGCATTTCAACGTCGACTTTCCTGAGGCCCACCTGGCCGACGTTGTCCCCCCAGGGCATGAGCAGGTCCATCTGGGCGTAACCCGTGACCGGGCCGCGGGTGCCCTCCATCTGGAGCTGGGCATGGGCCTGCCCGATCATGGTCCGCACGCCCTGGTTCGGGACCGATTTCCCGTAGGAACCGGGAGTGATGCTCGTCACCGCGGAGGTTTGGGGGATGTAGCCCGGCCCCAGAACCTCCAAATCGTCGTACAGGGAATAGAAGCGGCCGTAGAGTTTCAAGCCGTCGCGGGGCTGCAGGGCGTCGAGCCTGGCCTCCAGTTCATTGGTGCGGGCCTGGAGGATGCTCAATTGGGCCTGCAATTCGGAGCTGTCCATGCCCATCTTCAGGAGGTCGTCGCGGTAGCGCTGCAACAGGGCCAGCAGTGCGGCGTAGTCGTCCGCCTGCAGGGATTGGTCACCGGGCTGGCTTGCGGAGGAACCGAGCGCGGCCAAGGCCAGCAGGCCCTCGCCCGCGGGAGCGTCGTCGGCAAGGGTCGGGGCGCCGTACTCTTTGGCCTGCAATTCCCTGATCGCGCGCTGGTCCCCCGCGGGCAGGCTGGGATCCGGGCCGTCCGCCGGAAGCAAGCCCGGCGAGATCAAAAGTAGGAGCGCAAAGACTACGCGCATGGTTCCCTCAATAGCTTAAGGTGCTGCCCAGGCTCAAAGTGATCAACGAAAGGTCGCGCGAACCGATGTTCAGGTCCTCGAAGGTCATCACCGAGGCGCGGAAGTTGAAGACCAGGCCGGTGACGAGGGGATCCTCGTTGAGGTCGGCGCCCGCGCCGAATTCCGTGATCTGCATGTTCACGGGATAATAGCTCTGCACGGACTTCCAGTTCTCGCAGCCGGCCGTGCCCAGCAGGGTGACCGTCTGGCTGACGCCCCAATTCAGGTCCGCGACCTCGAATTGCTGGTTGAAAAGGTCGTCCCCGCCGCCGCCGGGAAGGCCCAGGGACGTGTTCATGTCGCGGTCCTCGCCGATGACCGTGAGCTGCAGGGGCAGGTCCAGGTTCAGCAGGGCCCCGAAATCGAAGAGCAGGTTTGCGCCGGCGTAGTTCAGGCTCTTGGCGCTGTCGGCCAGGACATTGCTGTCCCCCACGCCCTTCTGGCTCAGCAGGGTGATGAACTCGGTCTCATAGTTCCCGTACTGGGCCATCTGCTGCCAATGCACGGGCATGTTCGCCAGCGTGGGGGTGTTGGCGTGCCCGTCCGTGGGACGGTTGAAGTTGATGAGGTCCGCGGTGCCCGTGGCCTGGCCGCCGGGCGAGGCGAAGGGCAGGACCGAGGGCCCGTTGGCGAAGGTGTTGCCGAAGATCCTGAACCATCCGTAGCCGTCGTTCTCGTTGCCCTCGATGTAGGGGGTGGTCCAGACATAGGCGTCGGTGGGGTTGATCTGCATCTGGGCGCCGTCGTAGGCGCCCGCGGAAATCCAGGAGCCGTGCCACTCGCCCCTCAGGACCAGCTGGTTGGTGTTGTTGGTCAGAACGTCCGGCTCGTTCATCATGCTCAGCCAGCTGAGCTGCTGCGGCTTGGCGGGGTTGTTTTCGCCGATCGAGGCCAGGTCCACCCCGTTGACGCTGTAAGGCTGGGCGATGGAATCCTGGGTCGCTCCGATCTGGATGCGGTTTTCGACCCTGGGCGAGCTCAAGAAATCGGGGCTGGCCTGCCCGGCCTGGAGCGCGAAATTGAAGGGACCGACCGGCTGCACCACGGTGGCGATGGCCGCGGTGCCGCTGTAGTCCTGGGAACAGTTGCAGGCGGTGTTGGGCCAATCCCAATGGTAGGAACTGGCCGCCGCGTCGAGATGGACGATGGCTCCGCTGCTGAAGCGCAACTGGCTTCCCAGGCCGAAGGACTGCGTGGATTGCGCCGTGGACAGCCCCCCGGTCGTCCCGTCCGCAAGCAGCTGCTCCTCGTCGTTGCCCGAGCCTTCCACCATGCCGTAGTAGTTGCCTCCGTCGAACCAGTCGTCCCGGGCGCGCAAATCTTCGTCCACGCGCAGGGACCAGGTCTCCAGCTTGGCGTCCCAGGTCGCGTAATAGGTCTGGTCATTGGGGGTATAGATGAACTGGGTATTGTCGAAGGGCCAATACCAGACGGAACCGCCCTTCACCACGTACAGGCCCCTGAAGTTGTAGGTCTCGGCCGGATAATTCATTTCCATGGTTTTGATGACTTTGGGGGCCCGGTAGGGCGCGGTCACATCCACAAAAAATGCGTCGCGGTTGACGGGCTCGATGCTGGCGAAAAGCAGGGGGGAGAGCTCCACGTTCTGGACGGCGCCGATGGACACATCCAGGCCGCCCTCGTTGCCCAAGGGGAACTGCAGGGTCAAACCCGCGTCCACGTTTCCGTTGTAGGTACGGGGATCGACGGCCAGGGTCTCGGATAGGCCGGGAGCGCCGCCGGGGCTGCCCTGGTTCAGGTTGTTGTAATAATATTCCATGCCCAAGGTGAAGTTGTAGTTCACCTTGCCGATGCTGCCGATCATGGCCGTCTGCATGCCGCCCATGCCGTAGGTGTACTCCTGGCCGTGGAGATAGCTGGCGGAGGGATCGTCCACGCGGTAGCCGGTGTAGAGGTTGAGGGTCACCCCGGTCGAGCTTCCCTTGCCGTAGGTGTTCACGGCCTCGGAGGCCTCCAGCGCGTCGAGCTTGGCCGAGTCCTTGGCCAGGTTGGCGTCGAGCTGGTCCGCCTGCTTGGCCACGGCGTCCTGCGCGCTCTGCCCCATCTGCTGGGTCTCGTCGGCGAAGAGCGTCTTGAGCTGGGAGACCAGGGCGGGATCCAGGGTCTGGTTGTCCTCCAGCTTCTGGGCCAGCTCGCGGGCCGAGGCCTGGGGAACCTTCTGGTTCTGGTCCAGGCGCTGGGCCACCCAGCCCTGGTCGCCGGCGGCCGTGGCGGCCTGCTTCAGGGTCTGGTAGGCGGGTTCGCCGCTGTAGAGCCAGTCGAAAAGCGTGACCGTGCGCCAGGCCGCGTTTTCGTCCGCGGGCGGCGCGTCGGCGCGCGCCGCGCCCGCGCCGAACAGGCAGAGGATCAGGAGCCAGGCGCGGGTCATCGGCGCTCCACGGGCAGCTGCATCTGGGTCCACACGTCCGGCGCCAGCTCGAACACGCCGCCTTCGTCGTCCGCCACCAGGCCCCACACGGCCACGCCCAGGAAGGAATCGTAATTCTTGGGCAGGGCGGCGGCCACGGCCTGGCGGCCCTGGGTATACCACTGCGAAGGGTTCTCCGCGTCCGTCACCGGCGGGCCGCCCAGCCCGCTGAGGCCGATCATGGCCTTGCCGCCCACGGCTTGGGCCGTGCCCAGGAAGCCGGCCGTCAGGTCGCGCACACGGCCGGCGTAGGAGGCGGCGTCGCCTTTGGGCGGCAGCGGCCGCAGGACCAGGAAATCGGCGTAATCGAAGTCGGCCGCGTCGGCGGCCCCGGTTTCGACGGCCAGGGGCACGGTCAGGCGACGGCGCAGGGCGTCCTCCAGGGGATAGAGGGCCGCGCCGCAGCAGCGGGGGTTCAGGAAGACCCCTCCCAGATGGTGCTTCACCTGCACCTGGTCCACGAGCTCCCCGGCCAGGCGTTCCCAGGTCACGGGATCGACGTTCTCGGCCCCCTGGGTGTCGCCGTTGATCCACACATAGACGCTGGAGTCGCCGCCCAGCTCGTCGGCCGCCATCAGGGCCTGGTCCAGGTCGAGGTCCCAGCGCGAGTTGGGGCCGTCCAGGATCCACTTGCCGGACAGGACGAAGAGGTAGCGCACATGCTGGCCTTCGGGCGCCTTGCTGTTGTAGACGTTGACGGTATCGACTTGGGCGCGGCTGCCGCCGCTCATCCACAGGCCCAGGCCCAGGCCGGGGGCGGGCGTCACCTTGGGCACGGACACCGGCATGGCCGGAGGTCCGCTCAGGTCCTGGAGCGCCGCCGCGGCTTCCCTGTCGCCGGGCAGGAGCTCGATGACGCGCAGCCAGCGTTCCCGCGCCAGGGCCGGATGCCCGGTGCTGAACATGAGCCTGGCGGAGGCGCGCCACAGCTCGGGATCCTCGGGCGACACGCCCAGGGCTTTGTCGAGGTCGTAGAGGGCGAGGTAGGGGCGTCCGGAATCGTCATTGGCCTGGGCGGCCCGGGACAGGGCCTGGGCAAGGCCCTGGTCAGCCCTTCCGGGCTTCGGGCAAAACGCTAAAAGGGCGAAAAAAACGGGAAAAAAACGACGAAAGCGCATGAACCCTTTGTTGGCTGGCTGAAAGGACGGATGGCCGGCGCTGGCTGAGGCCAAGAGCATACCTTAAACAGGGGACCCTTGGACGGCCTCCTGTTTTCCAAGCTAAATGCCGCTGATTTTGCCCCATCGATCCAGATAGAGCAAGCCTAGTCCTGGCCCCTCTTCACTGGGCGTTGCGGCTGTCGCGGATGATGTTGATGAAGGTGTCCGGGGCCAGCCACTGGCCGTTGTACCAATAGTCGTAGGCGCGGTTCAGGCCGGTGCCCTCACCCAGGTCGTTCCAGGTCCCCAGGGTAAGGACCTGCGCCCCGCCGGTCGCGGCCAGCACCGATTCGAGCATGGCCGGCCCCTTCATGATGCGGTCGCCGGGCCCCGAGATCATGCCGGGCTTGTCGCGGCCGACGGAATCCCAGCGCGTGATGGCGTGGCACAGGGTCAGGCCGCGCATGCGCGACCAGCTGATCTTGTCGGGCGTGTCGCCCCAGGTCAAAGGATCCCAGATGAACTTCGCGTCCGCCACCTGGTCCATGTCCGGGTCGGCGAAGTAGGCCCGGTCCACGGCCACGAAGGGCTCCACGCCGAAGTCCCTCTCGAAACGGGCCTTCATGCGCCGCACGGTCTCCGCGCTGACGTTGACCGGCACCAGCTTGCCGGAATTGTAGAAGTAGATGAGGGGCCGGCCATTGACCAGGTACCAGTCCGCGCGTGGAACCAGGCTGAAGAAGGGCTTCCACTTGGCCTCATACAGCTTGGCCGCGGCGCGCGCCGGATCGCTGAAATTGGGCGCCACCATCCAGGCCGGGCCGAACCAATGCTCGCCCCAGGCCCAGGTGTCGTCCATGAGGGCGATCTTCACCGGGCTGGGCTCGGCGGCGTAGGCCTGGGCCAGCGCCTGCAGGCCGCCCTCGGCCAGGTCCGGCCCGTAGCAATTGAGGAGGAAGAAGTCCAGGCCTGCCGCGCGGGCGTCGCGCAATTCGCGCAGCCAGAAGCCGGGGTTGGAGGGCTGGTAGAAGCCGGGCTGGCCGTTGAAGGCCACGGCCTGGGAGGGGGCGTCCATGCCTTCGACGTGGTTGTTGGCCCAGTCCATGCCGCAGTTCACGCCGCCGGGACAGTGGAAAAAGAACATGAACACCGCGCCGATGTCGCGCTTGGAGGTCTTGGGGCCCGCGGGGGGCAGTTCCGGGTTGTTGGTCCAGGGGTTGGAATAGGCCAGCTTGACGCTGCGGCCCAGCTCCTTTGCCAGGGTCCTGACCACATCCACGCGGCGCCAATCCGGGTTTTGGGCCAGCCTGTCCGTCCAGGCCGTCACCAGGGTCTGGGCCGGCATCTTGCCCTCGATCTGGCAGAAACAGGCCTGGATGAAGGTGGAAGGCGTGTTGCCCAGGTTCACATCCACCACGCTGGAAGCCTGGCAAGGGCCTGTCCATTCCGGTTTGAGCACGAACTGGGATGCCGCCGCGTGCAACATGGAGGCGCTGAACAAAAGCGACCGAAGTATTCCCAGCATCAAAGCACCCCTGTGGAAAAGCCGAAGGACCAACAGTTTAAACAACGAAGGGGCCCGGCCACCACTGCAAATTTGTCCGTCTTCTCCCGCTTTCCAGCTTGCCCCGTCCCCGAAAAACCTTGTCGAAACGTCAAAAATCGGCCTCGACGGCGAGGCCGGCTCCCTCAACGCACAATGGCCACCTTCAAAACCCGCCGCGCCAGGACCCCGGTGCTTCCGTCGTGGACCTCAAAATCAAGCAGGTAGACGCCGGCGCTCCAATTGCCTGAGACACGCAGGGTCCCGGCGCCCTCGGGCGCGCCCTGCGCCACCAGCTGCCCGGCCAGGTCGTACAGGTTGGCCACGGCCGTGTCAGTGCCGCTGGGCTTGTATTGGACCGTGAACCAGCTTCCGTCCACGGGATTGGGCACCACCAGCGCGCTCTGCGCCATTTCGGCCGCGGAATTGTCCGAGCCCTCGAGGATCACGAAGGGCTGGGACTTCAGGACCGTGCCCGAGCCGGGACCGGATTGGGCCAGGGTCAGGACGTAGTTCCCGGGCTGCAGGGGCTGGCCCTGGGTGCTCAGCCCGTTCCAAGGCACCGTCTCGGTGCTGCCGTCGGCGAAGGTCAGCTTGATGCCCATGCCGCTCTGGGCGGGATTGCTGGAACTGAGCACCCCGTTCTGCCCGTTGGGCAGGACCAGGCTGACGCCGGTGGGCACCGAGGTGAGCCCGTTGAGGGCCGCGCTCAGGTTGGCGACCAGCTCCCCGGCGCTGTTGTAGATCTCCAGCGTGGCCAGGCCCGCCACCGCCACCACCGAGACCGCCTTGGACTGCGCCTGCGTCCGGCCGAAGGAGTTCGTGGAGGTGATCTGCACCGTGTAGATGCCGCTGGCGACCGGCTGGCCGCCGTTGTTGTTGGCGTTCCAGACCAGGTTGGCGCCGGCGTTGCCGTTGAGGCCGGTGATGTCCACCTGCATGCCGCCGCCAGGATTGGCGGTCTCAAGCACCTGGGCCTGGCCCGCGGAGTCCTCGGAGGTCCCGTTGTAGAGGCTGCGCACCAGCTCGCCGGCGCTGTTGTAGATGTTGACCACGACCTGGTAGGGCTCCGGCACCGGCGTCGCCGTCTCCGTGAAGGTCTGCGTCTCGGTCAAGGTCAGCGTATGCGTGGGGGAATCCGTCCGCGTCGGGGAGTCGGTCGGCGTGGAGCTCTCCGTCTCGGTGGGGCTGTCGGTGCGCGTGGCGGTGTAGGTCGCCGAGGGCGTGTCGGTCCGGCTCGGGCTCGAGCTCAGGGTCGCGGTCAGGCTGGGCGTGTCCGTGGGCGACGCGGTCCGGGTGGGGCTGTCGGTGTCGCTGGGCGTGTCGGTGGGGCTGTCCGTGGACGTGTTCTGCGGGCTGTCCGTGGCTGTGGCGGTGAAGGTGGA
>Ga0210388_10000918_pt1 | contig 23339 bp, 17 predicted proteins | sample IncBWC19OmetaG_FD_155485 | JGI IMG/M metagenome (GOLD analysis project Ga0210388, IMG submission 155485) | Forest soil microbial communities from Barre Woods Harvard Forest LTER site, Petersham, Massachusetts, United States - Inc-BW-C-19-O ...
TTTCGAAAGCGTGATTGCCGAAGTTGTCGACCGCGCGCAGCCGGTCGACCCATTCGCATTCGTAATGTTCAGGTTGAAGCCGCCTGAAAAGAATCCCCAGCTGATGCCTTTCGCATTGAGCAGGTCGCCGATATTCTGGCCGCTCATGCTGAACGTTTCGCCGGTTGTTGTCGAGCACATATCGCCAGCGGGGTCGGCATCGCCAGTGTCGGAGAAGCCTCCGTTTCCGTCCGCGGTGATCGCTCCGCTACCGTTCGTGTTGTCGATCACGCCGTTGGTTTGTCCGGAGATCACATTGATTGCCCCTGGTGTCGAGGGCCCAAAGTTCGTGTCAAAGGAGTTGTCGCTCATCGAAAAATGCTGCGCGTAGTTCCAATACGCAGTGACCGTATTGCCGTCGTAATAGCCCATCGTAAGACCCTTCGTTAGGTTGATCGGTGGCGCTCCTGGTGGTGGGCCGGCCGTCCCCGTAAACTCGGGAAACAAGTCCATCAATCCGCCATCGTACGCTTCCTGTTCCGGCGTGTAGTTATGGTCTTGATCGCTCGTTGCAGCTTGAGCTGGGCTCAACCGGAAGGGGTTCGTTGCCCCATTTCCGTTACCAGGATTCAAGTTGGGATTGTGCGTCAAGAGTGCAGGACTGTAGCCGTTTATAGTAGGCGTGCCTGGGCTAGCATAAAAAGGGTTCTCACCGGAAAGATTCAAGGCACTCGGATAGGTTCCGAAATAATGGTCGAACGAAACGTTTTCTTGGAAGATGATGACTAGATGTTTGATGGGTGTTGCCGTGCCGCCGAAGCTTTGATTCGGTGGTGCGGCCCCGATCATCCCCGGGTTAAGCATCAATCCCGCGAGTAAAGTCGCGAAAATTCTGCGCATATTCTTTGTGGATCCTCCATGGATTTGGTGATTAGTTGGCTGGCCAGCAGTCAACAGAAGCGCTCCGAGGCTAGTCGCGGAAGGTTACGGCGGTGTGAATACCACATGCAGGCAGCGTGAACTCCAGCAACCACGTACCATAAGTACGGGGAAGTCCAGCCAACTCTTTTTCTTTGGCAATCCATTTCTTGGCAATCTATCTCAGTCCTCGCCCGCGTTGACTTCCTTCGCTTCTCGAAACTAATATGCCTCGCCGTGCCTAAACCCAGACGCGTTTTTCGCTTGCCTCATCCCCAGCCCCTCGACGCACTCAGCTATGCCCGCTTTACCGGCATTCCGACGTTCATGCGTTTGCCGCATATCTCGGACCCTGAAGAGCTGGAAGTGGCGATTATCGGTGTGCCTTTTGATGGCGGCACCACCTACCGGCCGGGTCCGCGCTTCGGCCCGCGGAATGTGCGTGTTCAATCCGCAATCATCCGCCCGTGGAACCCTGTTCTCCACGTGAATCCCTTCGCGAAGCATCGCATCGCCGATTTTGGCGATCTCCCTGTAAATCCGCTTTCCATCGAGGATACTTTTCAGCGCATCAAGCAGGGAATTGCTCCAATTCTCAAAGCCGGCGTGCGTTGTGTTTGCGTCGGAGGCGATCATTCCATCAGCCTCCCTATTCTGCGTGCCGTCGCGAAAAAGCACGGCCCCGTTTCCCTCATTCATTTCGACGCCCACAACGATCTCTGGGACGAATACTTCGGCAGCAAATATTCCCACGGCACTCCATTCCGCCGCGCCTTCGAAGAAGGACTCTTACTCGATGGCGGCGTCCTGCAGGTAGGTCTTCGCGGCCAAGTCTATGGCGAGGACGACTTCGATTTCGCTCGCGCTCACAAAGTAAAAATGGTCACCGCCGAGGAATTTCACAAAAAAGGTCTCGCCATCGTCCAGCGCCACCTCCGGGCTTTTCGCAACAAGCCCGTCTACGTCACTCTCGATATCGATTGCGTTGATCCCGCCTACGCGCCCGGCACCGGAACTCCCCAAGTCGGCGGCTTAACCAGCATCCAAATCCTCGAGCTTGTTCGCGCCTTGCGGGGTCTCGATATCATCGGCTGCGATCTAGTCGAAGTCTCTCCACCCTACGACACCGGCGAAATCACTTCGCTCCTCGCCGCCAATCTCCTCTACGAACTGCTCTGCGTCCTCTAAATGCCCGCCGCCCTAGCTCGCAAACTTCGCCTCCACGACTACTTCGCTCTCGCTTTTGGCACCATGATCGGCACCGGCTGGCTCGTCCTCATGGACGACTGGCTCGGCCGCGGCGGTCCGCTGGGCGCCGCTCTGGGTTTTGCCATCGGCGGCATCATTCTCCTCCCCGTCGGTTACGTCTACGGTCAATGGGTCAAGCGCCTTCCCGACGCCGCTGGCGAAGCCGCCTACACCGCCCAGGTCTTTCCGCCTATCGTCAGCTACTTCACTGGCTGGATGATGCTCCTCGCTTACTTCATCGTCTGCCCCTGGGAAGCCGTTGCCATCGGAAAAATCGCCGCCTACATTTTTCCTTCGCTCGATCGTTTCGTTCTCTATCGCGTCGCTGGCCAGCCTGTCTTTCTCCCCCGCCTCCTTCTCGGCATCGCTCTAACTTTGTTTCTCGCCACAATCAACTACCGCGGCGTCCGCCTCAGCGCCATCTTCCAGAAAACCATGTCCTCCATGGTCCTCGTTATTTTTGTCGCCCTCGTCACTGTCAGCGCATTTCGAGGCACTCCCGCGAATCTCCATCCAGCTTTTCACGCCGCACCGATTCTCTCGATTCTCCTCACTCTCCAAATCGTTCCGTATTTCCTAACCGGCTTCGAATCCGTCCCCAAGTACGCCGAAGAATCCAATCCCGACTTCCGGCCAAAGAGCTACATGCAAGCCATCGGTCTGGCTCTCGGAGTCGGCGCGTTTTTCTACGCCCTCTGTATTCTCGCCGTCGGCTACATCGCCCCCTGGCAATCTCTCCTCGGCAAACGCTTCGCCACCGCCATCGCTTTCGAGCACGGCCTCGGCAAACACTGGCCTGTCCAACTCATCCTCGTCATGTCCCTCTTCGGCCTCTTCCAATGTTTCAACGGCAACTTCGCCGCCTCCACCCGCCTCCTCTTCGCCTACGCTCGCCGCCACACCGTCTCCCCTCGCTTCGCCAAAATCCACGACCGCTTTCTCACCCCGTCCGCTGCGGTAATCGCCATCACCGTAGGCACCCTGATCGCCCTCCTCCTCGGCGACTCCATCCTCGTCCCCATCACCGAAGTCGGCTCCATGGCCTCCGCCCTGGGCTGGCTAGCCGCCTGCCTATCCTTCTGGCTAGTCGAAAGCCGGCACCCGATTGCGCATCCTGAATCCGATACCGCCTCTCGTCGCGTTCCCAAAGCCTTTACGCGCGCCATCACTGGAGCTGGCATCCTCGTCTCCCTGCTCTTACTCCTGATGAAACTAGTCCCCGCCTTCCCCGGCCACTTCACCCAAGCCGAATGGATCGCCCTCGCCATCTGGCTAGCCATCGGCGCCATCCTCCACCGCCGCCCCATTCGCAATCCTGCAGTAACGCGCCTGTCATCCTGAGCGAAGCGAAGGACCCCGCCTCGATCCCGCCCCGTCGCTCATCAATGGGACCCAACTCCCAACCTCCGTCGCTCCCCTCCCGCAACCCACAACGAATCCCACCCCAACACAAACCGCACAACCCAACAACCTCGCCAGCCGCACCACCGCCATCGCAAATCCCGCGCCAACCGGGCGCACCAATCCGCGAACCCTACGCCGTCCACTTCGACCACACCCATCACCTCTATGTCGATGGCAAACCCTGGTAACGCCAACGTAGCGCCAGGCTTTGGCCCGGCACTTCTCGCCTCGGTACCTACGTAAGCTCTTTATCAGCAACGTTTACAAAAAAAGAGGGGGCACCCAACTTCACCAGACACACAGAAATGTAGACGCCGAGCTTCAGCCCGGCAGCCGTGGCACAGACTTCAGTCTGTGCACCCCGAAGCTCCAACTAGCCTGACCAAGAAACCGCTCGCCCGTAGTGTCATGTATACTTTCCCGATGCGCGCACCGCATTTTCATCCATGATCCCTTTTCTGCATCTCGGACCGTTGGCCATTCCCACGTTTGGTTTGATGGTTGCCCTCGGCATGCTCACCGCTGCTTACGTACTACAGGCCGATTTCAATCGCCGAAGATCGCAACTCGCAAGTATTTCTGCCCGAAACGAAAAGGACGAAGGCTTCCTGATCATTGGCATAGCGGGCCTTGCAGGTCTGGTCGGCGCAAGGCTCTACCACGTTCTCGAAAGTCCGCACGAGTTCTTCGCGGACCCCTGGCCTCAGCTCATCAGCCGCTACGGCTTCGCTTGGTTTGGCGGATTTCTTGGCGGATTTATCGCTCTGATTATTTTGGCTCGCTGGGTCAAGATTCCCGTTCTCGAATTTCTCGATATCTGCGCGCCCGCTGCATGCGTAGGCTACGCCATCGGTCGCATCGGCTGCTTGCTCTCCGGTGATGGAGATTACGGAATCCCGACATCGCTTCCCTGGGGCATGAGTTTTCCAAATGGGCTCGTTCCGACAACACAGCGCGTGCATCCCACTCCGCTGTACGAATTCTTCATCTGGCTGGCAATTGCCGTGTTTCTTTGGCACATGGGCACCAAGTCCCTCAAGGGTCCCAAAGCCAAAGGTGAAATTTTCTGCAACTACCTGATTCTGACTGGCATCGCCCGCTTCCTGATCGAATTTATTCGCATCAATCCTCGTTCGTTCTTCGGCATGTCCAATGCCCAAACGGCAAGTGTGTTTTCGATCCTGCTTGGCGCGGTGTTACTTTGGCGTATTAAAAGCCAATTCCACCGCCAGAAAAAAGAGCACCGCATCGTAGAGCACATTGCGTCGAGCGGCGACGTCCTTCAACCGGAATATCACCGCCCCACGCCCGAATGCCCGCATCCCGAGCGCTGGCACATGTACGATTCGATGAGCGCTGAGGTTGAAGTACTCGATTTCTTGAAGGCAATCGTCACGACGATCAAGCCGGAACTAATCGTCGAGACCGGCACATTTTCCGGCCTCAGTACGCTGCGCCTCGCCGAAGGACTCAAAGCCAACGGCTTCGGTCGTGTGATCACGTGCGAATATGACGCGAAAGTCTTCGCGCTCGCGCAGCAGCGCTTCGATTCTTCCGGCCTCGGTGAATGGATTGACGCGCGCAACGAATCCAGCCTGGACATGAAAGTGGAAGGCCGCATCGACCTTCTCTTCTGCGATAGCGATGCGCCGCTTCGCGAGCAGGAAGTCCGCAAATTCTTGCCGCAAATGAATCCACACGGACTCATCCTGATGCACGATGCAAGTTCATTGATGAAAACAGTTCGCGAAGGCGCCCTCAAGCTGGAAGCCGAAGGCTTGCTGTCTGTTCTTCTATTGCCTACGCCGCGAGGTTTGGTTGTTGCGCAGAGGCGCGAAGGCCGCACTTAGTCCGCCAAAGAGATGTGGAGTGCGGCAGCTCTGCTGCCGCTTTTCCGAGCGACTCGCAAGACTCTCTCGAAAAGTTATTTTTACTCTCTTCTATTGCTTGTAAATCTTTCCTTCTTTCATCACAAAGCTTACATGCTCGAGAGCGCGCACATCCGCCAGCGGATCTCCGGTCACCGCAATGATATCGGCGTACTTTCCCGGCTCGATCGAGCCAAGCATCTCCGATTTCCCCAGAAGGTCAGCAGCGTTGCGTGTAGCAGCCTGGATCGCCTGCATCGGCGTCATACCGTACTTCACCATGAACGCAAACTGCCGTGGCGCCGCATCGTAAGGACATACGCCTGCATCCGTGCCAAACGACATTTTCACGCCTGCGCGAACAGCTTTCGTGAAACGTTGGCGTTGCGCTTCCCCCAGCCCCCGGTCGTGTTCGAGAAAGTCCGCAGGAGCGCCGCCGTTCTTGCCGTCTTCCTGGATGCATTCCTCATCGTAAATATCCATGTCGAGATAGGTGCCGTGCGCTTTCGCGAGAGCGATGCCTTCATCGTCGATAAGCGTCGCATGTTCTACCGAAGCAACGCCTGCGCGGATCGCGTTCTTGATGCCTTCGGCGGCGTGCGCGTGCGCTTCGACGCGAAGACCGAAATGCTTCGCTTCGTCCACGGCGGCTTCCAATTCTTCGGGAGTGAACTCCACCGAGCTTGGACTGCTGCCGTGCGTCAGCACAGCGCCGGTGGACAACACTTTGATGTGATCCACTCCGTCGTGCGCGAGCAACCGTACTTTCTGCCGAACTTCCCAAGGGCTATTCGCTTCGCCATAGTGCAAATCCCAGGGGAGTTGAATGTCGGGAGCGAATCCAGTCATCGCGCCAGCACCGCCGGTAATGGTAATGTACGCCCCAGCGACGTACATTCGCGGACCCACAATATAGCCGCGATTGATCGCATCGCGCAGCGCCACATCGCCGAGCGCGCGGTAGACTCCTACATCACGCACGGTCGTAAATCCGGATTCCAGAGTGATGCGCGCGTTTGGCACGGATTCAAGCGCCACTTGCGCGGCGGTCTTTTTCAGCTGAGAAATCGGATCGGAGTCGCGTGCCCCATCGGCCAAATGCGTGTGGCAGTCGATGAGGCCTGGAAGCACGGTCATTTGAGAAAGATCGATAACAATTGCGCCAGCAGGTTCGGGAAAATTCTCTGCAATCGCCTCGATCTTGCCACCGCGCACTACGATTATCTGATTACTGAGCACGCGCCCAGCGTCTACGTCAACAAGCTTTCCGGCCCGAATTATCGTTACTTGTGTCGGCTGCTTGGTTTGCTGTGCATCTAGATGGGAAGAACAGAGGAGGAACAAACAGAATATAAGAAGGCAGCGCTGGAGCACTCACATCCTCCTAATAAAGTGCAGGCGGAAACGCAGCGATTCTTAGCTTACAGCATCTGCCGCAGAACATACTGCAAGATGCCGCCGTGGTGGTAGTAGGAGACTTCTTCCGGCGTATCGACGCGCGCCATCGCAGTGAACGTCTTCGTCGATCCATCCTCGGACTTGGCCCGCACTGTGATCGCTTTCTTAGGGGAAAGCGACGCCACGTCTTCGATCTCGAAGATTTCTTGTCCAGTCAATCCAAGCGTTTCGCGATTTTCGCCCGCCTTGAATTCTAGAGGCAGCACGCCCATTCCCACCAAGTTGCTTCGGTGGATGCGCTCGTAGCTTTCGGCAATCACGGCGCGCACACCGAGCAATCGTGTTCCCTTGGCCGCCCAGTCGCGCGACGATCCCGAGCCGTACTCCTTACCGGCGAGAACGACCAGCGCCACACCTGCTTCGCGATACTTGACCGCGGCATCGTAAATCGTCATTTTCTCGTTGCCGGGCAAGAAGTGCGTCCAACAGCCTTCGGTCCCCGGAGCAAGTTGATTGCGCAACCGGATATTCGCAAACGTGCCGCGCATCATCACTTCATGATTGCCGCGCCGCGCTCCATAGGAATTGAACTCGTGCGGCTTTACGCCGTTCGCGATCAAATATTTTCCGGCGGGTGAATCCACTGGGATCGACCCTGCCGGCGAGATGTGATCCGTTGTTACGCTGTCGCCGAGAATGGCGAGAACTCGCGCCGAATGAATATCCGCAAGGGCCGGCGGAGTCTTCGGCATATTTTCAAAAAATGGCGGCTGCTTAATGTATGTGGACTTCGGATCCCATTTGTACAAGTCGCCTTCGGGAACAGGCATGGACTTCCAGTGCGCGTCGCCCTCGTACACGTTGGCGTATTCTTTCGCGTACATTTCGCTGGTCACGGAATCGCGCACCGTGGATTCAATTTCCTGTGGCGTGGGCCAGATGTCGCGCAGATAGACATGTTTCCCTGCGGAATCATTGCCGAGCGATTCGGTGGTCAAATCCAAGTCCATGCGCCCTGCGAGCGCGTACGCCACGACGAGCGGCGGCGACGCCAAATAGTTCGCGCGCACCAGCGGGTGAATGCGTCCCTCAAAATTTCGATTGCCGCTGAGCACAGCAACCGCCACCAGATTATTGTCTTTGATAGCCGCGCCGATCGCTTCTGGCAGCGGTCCGCTGTTGCCGATGCACGTCGTGCAACCATATCCGACAAGATGAAAGTTTAGTTTGTCGAGATACTTCGTCAATCCCGAAGCATCCAGATAATCCGTCACAACCTTTGAGCCCGGTGCAAGACTCGTCTTCACCCATGGTTTCGCCTGCAAGCCGCGCTCCACCGCTTTCTTCGCGAGCAGGCCAGCGCCGAGCATGAGTGAAGGATTCGAAGTGTTTGTGCAACTCGTGATCGCCGCAATCACCACCGCTCCGCTTGATAGATCAAACGAGTCGCCGTTAGTTTTCACGGCCACGTGCTTATCGGGCGTTCCTTCCACAACTTTCGTGAACGAACTCTTCGCGTTGCGCAAAGACACGCGATCTTGCGGCCGCTTCGGGCCAGCAACTGTTGGTTCCACCGTGCTCAAATCCAGTTCCAGTTTGTCGCTGAAGATCGGATCCGCCATATCATCCGTGCGGAACAACATCTGTTCTTTGCAATATGCTTCGACCAACGCGATCTGTTCCGCGCCGCGCGCCGTGAATTGCAGGTACGCGAGCGTTTCTTCGTCAACAGGGAAGAAGCCCATCGTCGCGCCATACTCCGGAGCCATGTTCGCAATCGTCGCGCGGTCCGGCACGCTCAAGCTCGAAAGGCCAGTGCCGCAGAACTCGACAAATTTGCCGACGACGCCCTTCTTGCGCAGCATTTCCGTCACGGTCAAAACCAAATCCGTCGCCGTTGCGCCCTCGCTGAGTTTTCCGTGCAAACGGAAACCAACCACGTCAGGTATGAGCATCGAAGAAGGCTGGCCGAGCATCGCCGCTTCTGCTTCAATCCCACCGACGCCCCAGCCAAACACGCCGAGCGCATTCACCATCGTAGTGTGAGAATCTGTGCCCACGACGGAATCTGGATAGGCCTCAACTCTGCTTCCCGAAGGCATCGCGCAAACCACGCGCGCGAGATATTCGAGATTCACTTGATGGCAGATTCCAGTGTCCGGCGGCACCACCTTGAAATTTTGAAACGCGGTCGCCCCCCATCGCAAAAAAGCGTAACGCTCAATGTTGCGCTGAAATTCCAGTTCGGCGTTTAAACCAAAGGCATTGGCGCTGCCGAAGTTGTCGACTTGCACGGAATGGTCGATGACCAGCTCGGCAGGGAATAGGGGATTGATCAGCCGCGGATTTCCGCCCATGTGTTTGATGGCTTCCCGCATGGTGGCCAAATCCACCACGGCGGGCACGCCAGTAAAGTCCTGAAGAAGCACGCGCGCCGGCATGAAAGCAATCTCTTTTTCAGGCGCGCCAGGCGTCCAGTTGGCGAGGAATTTGATATCGTCCGGCCGCACAAAACGCCCGTCTTCGCAGCGCAATAGGTTTTCGAGAAGAATACGGAGGGAAAACGGCAGCTTCGATAAATTGCAGGAGATTTTTTTCTCAAGCACCTCGAGCCGGTGAATATCAAACGATTGCGCGCCAACGTTCAGTTTGTCGCGTGTTCCGAAAGAATTCCCTGCGGCAATGGCCATTCTCGCCGTCCTTTCCGTCTATTCAGCAGAGCTCCATGATAACCGAAAACGATTCTTTACGGCGGACGGCCAGCTATACTATTGAACACGTGAATATCGTTCTGATTTCGACGTACGAGTTGGGGCGACAGCCATTTGGGCTCGCGTCGCCGGCAGCATGGCTCCGTAAAAGCGGGCACGATGTGGTGTGCCTCGATCTTTCCCGTCAATCGCTCGATGAATCCGCGATTCGCTCTGCCGAATTGATCGCCATTTATTTGCCAATGCACACGGCCACACGTCTTGCTGCAAAACTTATTCCCACCTTGCGCGATCTGAATCCACTGGCTGATTTGTGTTGTTATGGCCTATATGCGCCGATGAATGCGAATTATCTGCGGACGCTCGGCGTTGCAACCATCCTCGGCGGCGAATTTGAGCAAGGACTGGTACAACTCGCTGAGCGTCTGCAAAACCGCCTGCAAAGCGACGATCGTCAGGAATTTTCGCCGCAACCAGAACCTCTTGTCTCGCTTGAACGCCTCGTCTTTCAGATCCCGGACCGCTCGGACATGCCGCCCATTGGCAAGTACGCCCATCTCGTTGTTCCCGGCGGCGGATTCCGCCTCGTCGGCTCAACGGAAGCCAGTCGTGGCTGTAAGCATCTTTGCCGCCATTGCCCCATCGTTCCCGTTTACAAAGGCGTCTTTCGCATCGTCAGTCGTGACGTTGTAATGGAAGACATTCGGCGGCAAGTAGCCGCGGGCGCGCAGCACATTTCCTTCGGCGACCCGGACTTCTTCAACGGCATTCGTCATGCGATGGAGCTCGTCGAAGAATTTCACCGCGAATTTCCCAACGTCACTTACGACGTCACCATAAAAATTGAACATCTGAAGAAATACGAAGCGCACCTGCCAAAATTAAAGGAAACCGGCTGCCTCTTCGTCATCAGTGCCGTAGAATATTTGGATGATGCCGTGCTCAGCGCTCTAGACAAAGGCCATACGCGCGAAGATTTCCTGCATGTGGTTCGCGCTTTTCGAGCGCTCGGCATGATTCTTCACCCGACGTTCGTCCCCTTCACTCAATGGACCACCATGCAGAGTTATCTCGATTTGCTGGGGGTGATTCGCGCTGAATCCTTGATGGAAAATGTCGCGCCTATCCAGCTTGGCATTCGCCTGCTCATTCCCGAGGGTTCGCGCCTCTTGGAATTGGACGAAGTGCGGCGCAACATCGGGCCGTTTGATCCGGAATCACTCTTCTATCCTTGGAAGCATGCCGATCATCGAGTCGATGCGCTGAGCGAAGCCGTACAAGCCATTGCGGCGGAGGGTGATCGCAGAAAAGAATCTCGCTCGATGGTCTTCGAGCGTATTTGGAAAGCCGCGCACGCTGCCGCTGGACTCGATGTCCCGATTCTTCGAGCATCGCAAGAGCCCGCAGCCGCCATCCCTTTTCTGAGCGAGCCGTGGTATTGCTGCGCCGAGCCTACGCGTGAACAGTTCGTGTCGATCGGCCAAGTTCCGAAAAAAATAGAAGAACCGATGCCGGCCACTGGCAGTTACGTTTAGCAACTATCCAAACGACTATTTTCAAAAAAATGCCGCGACTCCTCATTTTCACAGCAAAACTCGGCTACCAAACGCGCAGCTTCGACGAGGTGGCTCGAAAACTTGGAGTTGACCTTGTTTTCGTCACGGATCGCTGCCACCAACTCCACGATCCGTGGGGCGATCGCGCTATCCCGGTCCATTTCGAGACGCCGGACGCGGCAGCCTACGCGGTTCTCGAAGCGATGCGCGGTCAAGACGTCGATGGAATTCTTGCGCTCGGCGACCGTCCTGCCGTTACAGCAGCCTATGTCGCGCGCGGCCTGGGCATTCTCTACAACCATCCTACTGCCGTCGAAGCCTGCCGCAGCAAACTTCGCATGCGCGAAGTCTTTCGCGAAGCGGGACTGCGCGTGCCCTGGTTTCGCACTGTCGCGCTCAATCCCACACCGGAACCCGCTTTGTTGGGTATTTCGTATCCTTGCGTCGCAAAACCGCTCTCGCTCTCGGCCAGCCAAGGAGTCGTTCGCGCAAATTCCCGCGAAGAATTTATTGCTGCCGCGACGCGAATTCGGCGACTGCTGGAATCGCCAGAAATCCGCGCTACGCGAGAGCCCAATCTCGATCAAATTCTCGTCGAGGGATACATACCGGGCAGGGAAGTGGCTGTTGAAGGATTGCTTACCGATGGCGAGCTGCGCATCCTAGCGATTTTTGACAAACCGGATCCTCTTGAAGGTCCCTATTTCGAAGAGACCATTTACGTTACGCCTTCGCGCCTCTCCGATTCACAGCAGCGTGAAATCGAACGGTGCGCGGTGGATGCGGTTCGCGCCCTCGGACTATCGCAGGGCCCGGTCCACGCAGAATTTCGGGTAAATGACGAGGGCGTCTGGCCGCTGGAAGTTGCGCCACGCCCCATCGGCGGCCTGTGCGCGCGGGCACTACGATTTGCGCCGGATGCAAGAAGCCAAACCATCGGCCTTGAAGAATTATTGTTGCGACATGCCCTTGGCCTGCCAGACAGCGATTGGCCCCGCGAGCAATCCGCTAGCGGCGTGATGATGATCCCGGTCCCCAAGAGCGGAGTCCTCGAAAGAATCGAGGGCGAAGACGCAGCGCGCAGCGTCCCCGGTATTACCGCCCTCGAAATCACCGCGCGCCTGCACGACTACGTCGCCGCATGGCCCGAAGGCTCGAGCTATTTAGGCTTTTTGTTTGCAGCAGGAAATTCTGCTGAAGAAGTGGAAGAAGCGATTCGCTCAGGCCATGCGAAGTTGGACTTTGAATTGACGCCGCGACTGCCCGTCGAACATCCTGCAACGGGCCGCCTGCCATCCGTGGCTGATTGACGGCGATTTGAGCGAAGCGGGCGGGACCCATCGCAGCTCAAGGTAAACAAGGCCCGCCCCTACAGAGGTGTGGTCGAGACGAAAGCTTCTAGCCTTTGGCTTTGGGCGCGACGTAGCCTTCAGGCAGCTTGGCACCAGCGCCAAAGAAAAACTCTTCTAACTGCTCTCCCATAATTTTTTGCGAATTGGGGTCCATCGGATTCAACCGGTATTCGTTCATGATCATCTTGGAATGCTCAATCCATAGTTTCCATGCATCTTTCGACACGTTCTCGTAAACGCGCTTCCCAAGTTCGCCTGTCCACGGAATGCGGTCCAAACCCGGCAACTCCTTGCCGAATTTCACGCACATCACCATGCGTGCCCCGGGCTTCGCCGGCTCACTCGGGGCCGGAACGGGATCGCAAGACTCATTCGCCATTTGAATCACCTCATCAGGATTGCCAATTCTCAACATACTGCAAGTTCAAGGAATTGCCTAGTGCGGCCGCCAATAGGGGAGAGTTTCTGTCCTGTTCATTAACCATTTACACTTTTAACCGCATAAAGGTGGTTTGCAGAGACGTCGAAGCAGTGTGACAATATATCCATGCGAAAAACACTCACTTTAGCAGTAACAGCATTCGCGGCGGGCGTGCTTGTCCTAGGCTATGCGCAAGCACAGCAGACTCCCGCATCAAGCGCTCCACAGACTCCGGGAACAACGACTCCCAAGCCCCCCGCGGCGAAACCAGGTACCACGGTCGCGAAAAAACCAACCACACCAACCGTGCTGACCCTCAAAACCCAGAAAGATAAAGCGAGCTACGCCATCGGGTTGAATATCGGCAAAAGCATGCACAAGGATTCCGTTGACGTTGACCCCAACATTCTCCTGCGCGGCATGAAAGATGGATTGGCTGGCGCCAAGCCGCTGCTGACAGACGAGGAAGCTAAAGCCGCGATGGTTGCCCTGCAAGCTGATCTGCGCAAAAAGGGTGAAGAGAAAATGCTTGTGCAGGGAGAAGCCAACAAAAAGCAAGGGGATGCCTTTCTAGCGGAAAACAAAACGAAAGACGGCGTCGTGACACTGCCCAGCGGCTTGCAGTATAAAATTCTGAAAGAAGGCACCGGTCCCAAGCCTGCAGCTACAGACACAGTCGTCTGCAACTACAAAGGCACGCTTCTGGACAACACGGAGTTCGATAGCTCTTACAAGCGCGGCCAGCCGGCGACATTTCCTGTCAGCGGTGTGATCAAGGGTTGGACGGAAGCGTTGCAGTTGATGCCCGTTGGTTCGAAGTGGGAGCTCTTTGTTCCAGCCGATCTTGCCTATGGCGCGCGCGGCGGTCCTGGCGGCGGGATCGGTCCCAACGCGACCCTCGTTTTCGAAGTTGAGCTGATGTCCATCCAGCCCAAGGCGGATGTACAGACTCCTAAGCCAACGCCAAGCCCAAGCTCGAGCCCGAACTAATAGAATTTTTCACAAGTTCTCTTCCGCCTCGCCGGGGTTCAAGCCCTCGGCGAGGCGTTCTTTTTGCAGCCAATCGATGTTCAAACGAGGCAGGCTTCATCTCTTGGTCACCAGAGTTGAACCGTTTGAAATATGCCATTAACGTGTTTTCTTGGCTCGAAACGTTTATCATGGTTGCCTTGGCTGCCCGGCCCGAGGTGCCGCGCATTTGGCTGCGATTACCACGCTCTTTTGGGACATCGGCGGTGTGATCCTCACCAACGGCTGGGACCGTGGTTCGCGCCGCGAGGCCGCAACAGCTTTCAATTTCGACTACGAAGAATTTCAAGATCGCCACGATCTTTCTTTCCCTGCCTTCGATTCCGGCCTAATTACGCTGAACGAATATCTGGATCGGACTCTCTTTTACCGCACGCGTTCGTTTACGCGTGAAGAGTTCACTGGCTTTATGTTCGCGCAATCCAAAGAATATTCTGATACTCGGGCCGTCCTCGCAGATGCCGCGCGCACCGGCAAATATTTCATCGGATCCATCAACAACGAACCTTTCGAATTGAACCAGTACCGCATCGAAGCATTTAATTTGAGGCGGGATTTTCTCGTCTTTTTTAGTTCGTGCTACGTCCGTTCGCGCAAGCCGGAAGAGACCATTTTCCGCATAGCTCTTGAGGTCACGCAACGCCCGCCGGAGCAATGTATTTTCATTGACGACCGGCCGCTCAATCTTGATAGTCCCCGCCGTCTGGGATTTAACGTTATCCATCACCAAAATGCGGAGCAACTGCGCGCCGAGCTACGAAAACACGGCGTTGAGGTATAGTTTCTTGCGCGCATTTTCGGGCGCGACAATGACGCGAACGAACTGAGGGGACCCATGGCTGAGGATACCAACCGATCTGGAAGTCTCTACGGCGGAATAGCAGAACCTTGCGCGGTCGTGCTGTTTGGAGCATCGGGCGATTTGGCCAAGCGCAAAGTCATTCCGGCGATGTTCGATCTCGCCAATCATAATTCGCTCGGCTCTCGCTATGCGATCGTGGGTTTCGCGCGTACTCCGATGAGCGATGAAGATTTTCGCAACGCCGCCGGCGAAGCGGCGAAGACGATGTCCGAAATCGGGCCGGTTGACCCTAAGAAGTGGGAGGAGTTTGCTTCGTGTCTGTATTACAGCTCCGGCGATTACTCAGATCCAAAGGCGTATGAGCAACTCATCAAACGCCTTACCGAACTCGAAGCCGCAAAAAAACTTGGTGGGAACCGACTTTTTTACCTCTCGACGCCGCCGGAAGTTTATCCGCACATCGTCGAGCAGCTCGGACGCGCGGGACTGGCTCGTCCTTCTTCGCCAAACTCCTGGGTGCGGATCATTATTGAGAAGCCCTTTGGCCGCGATCTTGCTACCGCGAAGGAACTCAATAAGACGGTTCTTAACGTTTTCGAGGAAAAGCAGATCTATCGGATCGACCACTATCTTGGAAAAGACACCGTCCAGAATTTGCTGGTTCTTCGTTTCAGCAACGGCATCTTCGAGCCGCTATGGAACCGTAACTATGTCGACTGCGTTCAAATCACCGCGGCGGAGACACTCGGTGTCGAGCGCCGCGGCGGTTTCTATGAAACCACCGGCGCACTTCGCGACATGATCCAGAGTCACGTACTGCAGCTTACCTCACTCGTTGCCGTTGAGCCGCCCGCATCGTTCGACGCTAATTCGGTGCAAAACGAAAAGCTCAAAGTTTTGCAGTCCATTCGCCCGTTTGATTTGGAGATGGTCGCGCAATCGGTCGTCCGTGGCCAGTACGCTCCGGGGCAGCTGGAAGGCAAACACTTACCGGGGTATCGCGAGGAACCTGGGGTAAGCCAGACCTCCCGCACGGAAACGTTTGTCGCCGCCCGGTTGTTGATCGATAACTGGCGCTGGGCAGGCGTCCCCTTTTATTTGCGCACCGGCAAGCGTCTGGCTACGCGCAGCACGGAAATCATGATTCAATTCCGCTGCGCTCCCCACATCGTTTTCCGCGACCGTGCCATCGAGCCAAACCGCCTCATTCTCAACATCCAGCCTGAAGAGGGCATCTCCGTTTCTTTCGGTGCCAAGCGCCCAGGGACCGAGATGCGAATTGGAAACGTCAATATGAACTTCAGTTACAAAGAAGGCTTTGGCGAAGCATCGCGCAGCGCGTATGCCACGCTCGTCAATGATTGCTTGCGCGGCGACGCTACGCTTTTCGATCGCGGAGATAACGTGGAAGCGGCTTGGGCGCTCGTCGATCCCATTCTCGATGTCTGGAGTGCCGCGAAAAGCGCCAAAGTGCCGGAGTATCCCACTGGAAGCTGGGGGCCGCCCGAATCCGATCTCCTGCTCGAACGCGACGGAAGAAAGTGGCTGAATCCATGATTTCGGGCGTGGGCAGTGTTATCGAACGTCAGCATGACAGGGGGAATGGGTGATTCTTGCGGGCGACGTTGGCGGCACGAAATGCAACCTTGCGCTCTTCTCTGAAAACGGCGGGAAGCTCACGTCCGTCTTTAAGCAGCGCTTTGCGAGCAAAGACTTTGCGCAATTTGATTTGATCGTCCGCGAATTTTCGCTGCAAGCAGCGCCCCATCTCGCCAAAGAACGAGTGCGAGCGGCGGGCTTTGGAGTCGCTGGCCCGGTCATCGAGAATCGCGTGCGCGCGACGAATCTTCCGTGGACCGTGGACGCCGCCGTGCTTGCAAGCGAGCTGAGACTTTCGGATGTTGTTCTCATGAACGATTTGGGTGCGACGGGCCACAGCATCGAGCATCTCTGCCCCGAGGAATATTGCGTCCTCAACGCTGGCACGCCCGAGCACGGCGGAACACGCGCTCTGCTGGCTGCCGGCACAGGCTTGGGCCAATCCATCCTCGTCTGGGATGGCGCCCGGTATCGCGTCGTGCCCTCGGAAGGCGGTCATTCCGATTTTGCGCCGCACACCGAACAGCAGATCGAACTTCTCCGCTACATGCGCCGCCGCTACCCTCAAGTGAGCTGGGAGCTGATCCTGAGCGGGCGCGGTTTCCGAACGCTCCATGAGTTCCTGAATCCCAACGTAATACATCCTTCGTTTGAGGATCCCGGCGCCGATCCAGCACCTGAAATCACTAAGCTCGGGCTCGCTAAAGAGTGCCCCGTCTGCGTCGATACGCTCGATCTATGGACGGCCATCTATGGCGCGGAAGCAGGCAATCTCGCTCTCAAAGTTCTCGCGCTAGGCGGCGTCTACGTTGCTGGCGGTATCGCCGTCAAAATCATAGAAAAAATAAAGGACGGCGCCTTCTTTGAAGCTTTCCGCGACAAATGGAAATTCGAAAGCATGCTGAGCAATATCCCCGTCTCTGTCGTGCTTAATGAATCCGCGCCGCTGCTTGGCGCGGCCTATGAGGCACTTGCTTCCTTGCCACGCTGAGCCGGGCTTCCAGTCGCAGGCGCACGTAACGAGAATCCGTTGCAATTCCTAGGCGAAGTTGTGCCTGGACGAGAGGAATTGTCCCCCAGAGGAAACACAACCGCGCGCGATAGCGCAAATGGGCGTATTGACACGGTGACGCGCCGCAAATATACTGAACCATATGGTTCAGTATTCTTTGACCAGCAACATCAATCTCGTCGCCGCAGCCATTTCTGATCCGACACGCCGCGCGATCATTGAACGGCTCGCGCGAGGATCGGCTCGCATTTCTGACGTTGCCGAACCGTTTTCCATGACGCTAACAGGTTTTTGCAAACACGTGAGAGTGCTCGAACGAGCTGGCCTCGTTCGGCGCACCCGGCACGGCCGCGAGAAGACGCTGGAGTTGCGTCCCGAACCACTGCGGGAAGTGGCGCGGTGGATTCTCAGCCACGAGAAGTTCTGGAATGTTCGGCTTGATCGATTGCAGGAGTTTTTTGCCCAACAGAAGGAGAAATCGCGATGAATCTTACTGAAGTCACCGTTTCGCGGGCGATTGCCGCGTCACCCGAAAAAATCTTTGACGTCTGGATGGATCCGAAGAGTCCTGGCGGCCCATGGTTTGGAGGAGAGCGCGCTATCGTGAATCCCGTGGTTGACGGACTTTTCTATTTTTGCGTCAAGCATGAAGGCCGGGCTTGGCCTCACTATGGGCGCTTTCTAAAAATTGAGCGGCCTCGCGTGGTGGAGTATACGTGGGTGTCAGAAGCAACCAAAGGCGTCGAGTCTATCGTGAGCGTGTCGATGGAAGCGCGAGGAGATGAAACGGAAGTTACCCTCCGCCACTCGGGCGTGCCGGACGATGAGATGGGGCATCGGCATAAGGACGGCTGGGCGTGGGTTCTTTCCGCGCTCGCTGAGAGCCTCGCCGCGCATCGTTCCGCTTCTTAGCAAAACTAAATTGATGATGCGCCGCAACTACGCTTCGCCCCGCAACCTTACAGTTCTTTGGTAAACTACCATGACGCGAAGATTCCCGATCGCTCGCGACGTTGGCAGTGTCTTTTCAATGCGGACGCCAAGGAGTTAGTCATGAGCAGTGCCGTAACCACTCAAGTCACCGAACTGCAGAACTATATCAATGGTGCTTGGAGCCGTCCGTCATCCACCGAATTCTTTGACGTCACTAATCCTGCGACCACCGAACTTCTGGCACGTACGCCCATGTCTTCGCCTGCCGATGTGGATGCCGCGGTACAGGCTGCCGCCGCCGCGTTTCCCGCGTGGCGCCGCACGCCTCCCGGCGAACGCGTGCAATATCTTTTCAAGCTCAAAAATCTTCTCGAAGAGCATCTCGACGAACTCTCGCGCCTTATCACTCTGGAGAACGGCAAGACCTTCGGCGAAGCGAAGGCGGAATTGCGGCGCGGCATCGAAAACGTTGAAGTCGCCTGCGGCATTCCCATGATGATGCAGGGCTACAACCTGGAAGACGTCACTCCCGGCGTGGATGAAATGCAAATCCGCCAGCCGCTCGGCGTCGTTGCCGCCATCGTTCCTTTCAATTTTCCGGCGATGATCTCTTACTGGTTCCTGCCCTACGCCATCGCTTGCGGCAACACGTTTGTACTAAAGCCTTCCGAGCGCGTCCCGCTGAGCATGATCCGCGCATTTGAACTCCTCGAAAAAACCGGGTTGCCCAAAGGCGTCGTCAATCTCGTCAACGGCGGCAAAGAAGTTGTCAACGCGCTCTGCGATCACCCGCAAGTCCGGGCGATTAGTTTTGTCGGTTCCACGCCTGTTGCCAAGCATGTCTATATGCGCTCAGCTGCCAGCGGTAAACGCATGCAATGCCAGGGTGGCGCAAAAAATCATGTGATCGTTCTTCCGGACGCGGATATGGAACTTGCTACGCAAATCATCAGCGACAGCGCCTTCGGCTGCGCTGGACAGCGCTGCCTCGCCGTGAGCGTCGCGGTCACTATTGGCGACGCGCAAAAATCATTCCGTGATTCCATCGCCCACTCTGCATCAACTCTCAAGGTCGGCTACGGGCTCGAACCTGGTGTCCAGATGGGCCCGGTAATTTCCGGCGATAGTAAGCGCCGCATTGAATCTCTAATCTCCGCTGGCGAAGCTGAAGGCGCGAAAGCCATTCTCGATGGCCGCAACACCAAGATCGCGAATCACGAATCCGGCAGCTTTCTTACTCCCACCGTTCTTGACGGGCTTCCATCGACAAGTCAACTCGCCAACACCGAAATTTTCGGCCCCGTCCTAAGCCTCGTTCACGCCAACTCCATGGACGAAGCGATGGATTTCCTGCGGCGAAGTCCCTACGGCAATCAAGCCTCTCTTTTCACCACAAACGGCGGTGCGGCTCGCCGATTCCGCTACGAAGCCCCCGCCGGAAACATCGGCATCAACATCGGCGTTGCCGCTCCCATGGCTTATTTCCCATTCAGCGGCTGGAAAGAAAGTTTCTTCGGCATCCTCCACGGCCAGGGCCGGGACGCCGTCGAGTTCTACACCGAATCAAAAATCGTAGTCGAGCGCTGGTCGCGCCAGGAAACCCGCAAGTTCTAGGTAGCACAGACTTCAGTCTGTGTTTTTTTTCCTCCATGACCACCCAACCCATCAAGCTCGACGTCAACGAAAAAATCGAATCTGCACACACGCTCGCATCGAACTTCTACACCGATCCAGCTGTCCTCGATGCTGAAAAGGCCCGCATATTCCGGCGCACCTGGCAACTCGTGGGCACTCTCAATACTCCTTGCGGGGAAAGTGGCGAATCAAAGGCCACAAAACGCACCATCGCCGATCCCGAAACTTTCTTCACCGTGGATGTCATTGGCGAGCCCGTAGTCGTTATCCGCGATAAGCAAGGCACCCTGCGCGCTTTCAGCAACGTCTGCCGCCACCGAGCCGGCCCCATCGCGCAGGGCAGCGGCTGCAAAAATGTTCTGCGCTGTGGTTATCACGGCTGGACCTACACGCTCGACGGGAGGCTGATCGGCACGCCGGACGTCGAAGGCGTCGAATTCTTCGACCGCAGCACCATGGGCATGTTTCCTCTGCGCCTGGAAACCTGGGAGCAACTCATCTTCGTCAATTTCGATCAGAACGCCGAGCCGCTCTCCGCTTATCTAGGCAAAATTCCCGAACAAGCTCGCCGCTTCCAATTCGAAGGCCTGCAATCTGTCGAGCGCCGCGATTACATCATCGATTGCAACTGGAAGGTTTACGTCGACAACTATCTCGAGGGCTACCACATTCCCATTGCGCACCCCGGGCTAATGCGCGAAATCGACTATGCAAACTACCGCACCGATACATTTCGCTACTATTCGCAGCAGTTCGCGCCCATTCGCGCCATGAAGGCGGAAGACGCGGGCGAGCGCTTCTATGCGCCGGGCAGCGGCCTTCAAGAAGCTCTCTATTTCTGGATTTTTCCGAATCTCATGCTTAACGTCTATCCGGATAATCTTTCCACCAACTTGATCGTCCCCCTCTCGCAAGACAAAACGCTCACTATCTTCGAGTGGTTCTTCCACGACGCGCATTCCGAAAAGGTTCGCGAACGCATCCAGCGCGCTGTCACCTTCAGTGATGAAGTCCAGCAAGAAGACATCGAGCTCTGCAGAAGTGTGCAGCGAGGACTAAACTCTTCGACCTACGACCGAGGACGTTATTCCGTCAAACGTGAAAACGGCGTTCACCATTTCCACATGCTCCTCAGCGAATTTCTTTCCAAGCCGTGAAAAACAGGGAAGAGCCGGGAACGATGAGGATTGTACAGAGCGCTGTTTATCTCAGTTTCTTGAACTCATCGCCCGAACCTGCGCCACGCGCGCGGTTGAATCTCGCATCACAAACTCCGGCTCGATAGCGATCTCTGGAACATATTCTTCGTGGCCCTCGATCTTACTCACCAGTGTTTGCGCGGCGATCTCGCCCATTCGCACGAGGGGCTGGCGCACGGTCGTCAATCCCGGATTCGCAAAAGCCGCTCCCGGAATATCATCGAATCCCACGACCGAGACATCTTGCGGCACGCGCAAACCCGCTTCGCGCAGTGCCCAGATGGCTCCGATCGCGGAAATATCGTTATAGGCAAAGAGCGCCGTGAAGGGTTCTCGCCTCGAGAGCAACTCCTTCGTTACGGGAAATCCCACTTCGGGCGTGGAAACCTTGCTCTCGATCCGGATCGTCATCTCCGGCCGAATACGAATTCCCAACTCCGCTGCCACCTCACAAATTGCATTCCAGCGTTCTTCGGAATCCGAACTGAAAATCTGTCCCTGCAAGAAAGCAATTTCTTTATGACCCAAATCTTTCAGATGCTCGAGCGCTAACCGTGCCGCCCGTTTATGATCAAGCACAATATTCGTCACGCCTGCAATCTGCTTGTGCCCGGCGACAGCGACAGTCGGCAGCGATGGCTCCGCCAGAATGGAAGTATCCACAGTAATAAATCCCTCGACGCCTCGCTCCACCAGCATCTGCGAATACATCTGAAGCAGCTTTGGATCGTGCCGATGCACGACGGTCAGGAAAAAATAATTTTGCCCGGTAAGGTATTTCTCAATTCCGCTGATCACTTGCGAGCCGTACGCGTCGCCGATCTCTTCGGCGATCACGCCGATCGTAAACGTGCGCCGCATTCGCAACGTGCGCGCAAAAAAGTCCGGCCGGTAATTTAATTCCTGGGCGGCAGCAAGTATGCGTTGTTTGGTATGTTCGGGGATGGACCGCGCCGCCGGAGAATTGTTCAGCGTTGCGGAAACAGTTCCTGCGGCGAGGCCCAAATGCTTCGCCACCGTTTTCAGCGTAACTTTTTTGTTTTCTCTGCGCGGACCGGCATGCTTTTTCTGCGTCGGTGTCATTTAGACGCCCTCGACAATCTCTGGCAGTTCTTAAACCGCACTGCCGCACCTGTTGGGCCGCAACCTGTTTCGGCGCTGCCCATAAATCGTGCCGCGAGTATAGCAGGGACCCGTCCCAATGCGCTCAGTTCGCGGCCCCTCGAACAGCCTCTCCTCAGAGCGCACATTCGCTCGCGACGAGGGCCCGTTAGGCTAGAATGCTTTCAATGCGCGTTGGCCTCCCGCGTTTCTCAGCTCTATCTCTCTTTTCCTTTCTACTGCTTTTGAGTTCCGTACCTCCACAAACGGCGCGCGCCCAAAGTACCTCCGTCCCTCTTCCGCCTTCCGCAAAACTCCCGGCTCCAAAAGTAAACCGCCCCGGTTTTCCTCCCATCCCAAAATTCAAAGACGTCGCCCAGGCAGTAGGCCTAACGGTCTCGCACATCTCGAGCGGCGACAAACGCTACATCATCGAATCCATAAGCGGCGGAGCAGGCCTCTTCGATTGTGATGACGACGGCCGTCTCGACATCGTCACCGTCAATGGTTCCACAGTCGACCGCTACCAAAAAGGCGGCGACCCCATGGTCACGCTCTACCATCAAGAGCCCGACGGCACCTTCAAGGACATCACCAAGCAAGCCGGACTAACGCGCCTCGGCTGGGGTATGGGCGTCGCTGTCGCCGACTACGACAACGATGGCAAGCTCGATCTCTTCGTCACCGGCTACGGCGGCAACGTCCTCTACCGAAATCTAGGTGGCTGTAAATTTGAAGACGTCACCGAAAAAGCCGGCGTTCGCGGCGGCGGCTTCAGCACTGGTGCCGCCTGGGGCGATTACGACCGCGACGGCAACGTCGATCTCTTCGTCTCGCGCTACGTCCACGTCGACATCGCGCACATGCCTGCTCCCGGCAGCAACAAATTCTGCCTATATAAAGGACTGCAAGTGCAGTGTGGCCCATGGGGTCTTGAGGGCGAGAGCGATCTGCTCTACCACAATCGCGGCGACGGCACCTTCGAGGAAGTCTCGGTGAAAGCCGGTGTTCACAATCAAGTCGGCTACTACGGCCTCGGCGCGATGTGGTCCGACTACGACAACGACGGCTGGCCCGATCTCGTCGTCGCCAACGATTCCGTCCCCAACTATCTCTATCACAACAATCGCAACGGCACTTTTTCCGAAGTCGGCATGCTCTCCGGAACTTCCCT
>Ga0210388_10000920_pt1 | contig 23285 bp, 19 predicted proteins | sample IncBWC19OmetaG_FD_155485 | JGI IMG/M metagenome (GOLD analysis project Ga0210388, IMG submission 155485) | Forest soil microbial communities from Barre Woods Harvard Forest LTER site, Petersham, Massachusetts, United States - Inc-BW-C-19-O ...
CGTTCTGTCGGCCAGTTCTTCAACAGCCTGCTAGGTGTACCAGTAGACACGTCGTGACGGCGTACGTTCCATCGGCGTTCGACCCGGCGGCCCGGGTTGAGCCATAGCATGGGTAAATCGCTGGCGTCCGTGAGTGCTATCGCGAAGTGAGCGTGCGCTCCAAAGTGGCAACCGTACTCTGAATCTTCTCAAGTTCCAGGCGTACGCTCAGCGGCGTAAGTGCTGAACCCTCGAAGGAAAGCGTGCGATAGAGGTCTCCGGAGAGCCACTTGCGACCAAAGTAGATAATGTCTTTCAACTTGATGAGTTCGATTTCCAAGTTGGCAATTTCGCCAGTCGTACTGAGGCTGTGTTCGCAGCGAGCCTGCGGTACGAGGTGAATCTTCCATCCCCGGGCGCGCGCTGACAGTGAGAAATCCTGATCCGAGCAGACAAAACGCAGATTTCGGTCCCAGAGCCCCACTTCGCGCACGACTTCCGTGCGTACCATCAAGGCAGCGCCGTTGGCCCAGTAGGTTTCGGCCGGCCGGCGGTAACTCTCGAGGGGCTCGCAGCGATGCGTCCCGGTGGGGAAGCCGCCCAGCGAGCCACCCCAGGTTACGAGGGACTGGGCTGTCAGCTGCAGCGGCGCAGCGATGCCACTGTCAGGATTGCGGTCGAGGAAATCACTTAAGACCTGTACTGCGTTGCTTTCCAGATACGCATCCTGATTCAGGATGACAACGTAGCGGATTGCCGGGTCGTAACTGTATTTCCTGAGCCCCTCGTTCACGGCCGCCGTGAAGTAGATGTTGTCGTGGGTGTTGTCGCGAACAAAAATTTCGATGTTCGAAAAGCTTTGTGCATCAAGGTGCGCCAGACACCGCGTGAGCTTCTCATGCTCGCGATAAAATGGAATGATGACCGGGATCCGGCTCACAACTGCTCTCTTTTGCGGTGGCAACCCGACATTGTGATCAGCATATCATTCGCAAAATCGCGCGACCCGGTGCAATGGAGGGGAATCGACGTGACGGAATTATTACAAGGGTGTCGAGTATGACGGCGGCGGTGCCGTTGGCAGTAGCCTGCCAACGAGCGATCGAACTGCACCAGCGAGGGCAGTTACTCGCGGCGCAGCAGATTTGTGAAGAAGTTCTGCGGCAGCAGCCCGGAAATTTCGTCGCATTGCACCTTTGCGGAGTGATCGCCTCGCAGAGCGGAGACTTCCGCAAGGCAGCCGAACTGATCGGCACAGCAGTCGCAGTCTCCCCGCAGGTGGCCAGTGCCCATTGCAACCTCGCGATTGCCCAAAGGCAGTTGCGGGACTTGACGGCCGCGCTTGCCAGCCTTAACCGGGCGATATCGCTGAACCCGAAATTTACGCTCGCCTATCTGAATCGCGCGGCGATTCTTCTTGAGTTCAATCAGCCCGCGGCGGCATTGGCGGACTACGACCGCGCCATAGCCATCGACGGCGGCTCGGCTGACACGCACCACCGGCGCGGGAATATCCTGCGCGACTTTGGCCGGCCGGTGGAAGCGCTCAAAAGCTACGTGCTGGCCGAATCCTCGGGATCGCCTTCTGCGGCGCTGTACCTGGACCGGGGCGTGCTGCTTACGGGATTGCGCAATTACGTCTCCGCCCTGGAGGATTTTGACCGCGCGCTCGCCATGGACAGTAGCTCCCCGGAGGCGCATTACAACCGGGGCGTCGTGTTTGAACGTCTTCACGATCGGGAACGTGCCCTGCAAAGCTATTCGACCGCCATCGCGCTTGCGCCCGGATTGGTGCTGGCTCATCTGAATCGCGGCGTGGTGCTCTCCGAGCTTTCCCGGCCGATCGAGGCACTCGAGTCGTTCGAGCAGGCCATTCGCCTCAAGGCCGACCTCGCCGACGCCCATTTCGGCAGGGCCCTGGTGTTGTTGCGATTGGGACACTATAAGGAGGGCTGGGAAGAATACGAGTGGCGCTGGAAAGATCGGGCCGGTTCGACGCAGGCCTTGAGGCGGGAACTGGGCCGACCGATATGGCGCGCCGACACATCGCTCGCAGGCAAAACGATCCTGCTGCACGCCGAACAGGGCTTTGGCGACACCCTGCAATTCTGCCGTTATGCATCGAAGGTGGCACAGCAGGGAGCGACGGTAGTCCTGGAGGTCCCGGGGACGCTCGTCACGTTGCTTAAGTCATTGACCGGACCCGCGCGGGTGATCGCCTGCGGCGACGCCCTCCCGCAGTTCGATCTGCATTGCCCGCTGATGAGCCTGCCGCTGGCATTTCGGACGACCTTGGAGTCCATTCCGGCTACGGTGCCATATCTGCGTGCCGATGAAGCACGAATCCGGCATTGGGGCCAGCGGCTTGGCCCACGCGCAAGGTTCCGGGTCGGAGTGGTCTGGGCTGGCAGGGCCCTCAGCGCTGATGCGACTGAAAACGCATCCTTCAACGCCCGCAGGGATGTGCCCGTGGCGGCGCTTGCTCCGCTCGGGCACTCGGGTGCGCAGTTCTACAGCCTGCAGACCGGTCCTGACGCACCCGCGCAGCTCGCACAGCTTGGCGCGCAATGGGGCGAAGTGCCCATCATCGATGTTGGCAGCGAACTCCACGACTTTGCTGACACCGCGGCTTTGATCGACCAACTCGATCTCGTTATCACTGTCGACACGTCGACGGCGCATGTGGCCGGCGCGCTGGGCAAGCCGGTATGGATCCTGAACCGACTCGATACATGCTGGAGGTGGCTGCTGGATCGCAATGACAGCCCGTGGTATCCGACAGTGACGCTCTACCGCCAGACGCGGCTGGGGGTGTGGGACGATGTCATCCTGAACGTCCGGGCGGACCTGGCGGCCAGAATCGGCTAGCGACCGCTATGGCTGTAGACCTTCCTCGAGCAGTTGGCGCATTTTGCTGTCAGCGCGGGCCAGCTGCCGCAGCGGCTGCAGATCCAGTTGGAACGGGTTGCTCTTGTAGACCTCGATCTTGAGGGTCGAGAATTCCTGCAGCAGGTTCCACCAGTGAAAGTGGCTGGGGTTCAACCGTGCATTGATTTCCACCGCATCCACGCCGTGGGCACGGCTCAGGCGCAGAACGTCCGCACTGATGCACGCCTGATGATCATAGGCTGGATGAATCCTGTATCCGAGCCGCAGCAGCATCTGGGAGAGTCCGATTTCGTAGGCCTGGATCACCTGGGTGCGCTCGTTGAGCGGTACCATCTTCACCCACCAGTCCTGTACGGCGGGATCGAGGAAGACCTTTCGCCTGAAGATGACCACGTAGCTTTGGATATGCGCGGCGACCTCCAGGGAGCGAACCAGCCCGAAGCAATCGGCCTGCTCGTTGATCGTTTGCAGCAGACGTTCCAGAAATCGCTCGGGATCCACGCAGATGAACGAGGAGTTCATCAGGCAGATTTCGGAAAGATCGGCGCGAGTGTCCGTATCGCTCAGCAAATGCAGGATGCCGCGGCGGTAGGAATAGAAGTCGTACCCAATATTGTCACGGGTGTGCACCTCGACGCCGTGGGGTAGCTGCGCAATTGCGGCGCTCTCCAGTCGGGTCGAGACGAGGATCACCCTTTTGCAGCAATCGAGTGCAGCCCGGATGAGGCCGAGCGTGTCGCTGCGGAGCAACCCGCGTGGGTGGTAATGGGCAAGCACGAGTGCGCGATGCGGCAATGCCGCTCGGATTACCACGGTGGATTTCCGTGTAGCAGGGATTCGACATGGCGCTCCCAATAGTCCGCCAGGTACCGGTCCGCCACTATATTTGACTGCTCGATGAAGCTGCGCTTTCGTGACGGTTCCGCGGCGATCGCGCGGTACATTTCCTGATTGGAGAAATCTCCACCCAGCCCGCGCCGAATGCGGCGCTCGAAGTCGTGCTCGCTTTTCAAATGAAAATGCGCAACGCAGGCACTTGCGATCAGCCGCTGCCCCGCATCGGCCACATACCGCAAATAGGCGTCCTTTCCGGACGTTCCGGCGATCCAGTCCCAGAAGGAATTCGGTTCGAGGAGCGCGGAACAGCTGCGGACGGGCGGCGCGGGCAGTGCGTGCCAGAAGGGAATCGGCAGATTGGGAAGCGCGAAATACGCGGACATCCGTGTAATATGCTTGGTATTGATGTCAGGGCCGGATGCACGATGGGTGTATTGCCGCAACACGCTTCCGGCGGGACGCTCGATATGACCCGAGGTTCCAAAGTTCAACCAGTTCAGCTGGATCGAATCGAAGTCGCTGCCCGCCTGACGGGTCAATTCGGCGACGCTGTTGCCATATCCCGCCAGCCGCACGTATTCGTCCTGATCGAGCAGACATATCCATTCGGTCGAGCGTCCGTACCAGCGCAGGAAATGCGTGTACATCTTGACCTGCGCGCCGACCTCGGGACAGTGATTGAACGTGACGATGCGATTGGAAATGTATGGCGACAAGGCTTCGGCCAGTATCCGATAGTCATCGTCATTGCCATAAATGAAAAAATGCTCGAACCCGATGGACCGGTGGTAGTCGATCCACTCCCGGATGGAATGCTCCTCCATACGCGCACAGGAGCAGATCGAGTGTGTGTACCGCATGGCAGCGCCGGGAGAGTGGCTTGGCGCCAGAGCTTAATGCGTCGGCGCGGGGCTGACAGTGAAGGTCGCTGGGGCCTCGCCGCGTTCATGACGCCGCCACATCTCGAGATAAGCGGCCTCCAGGTGAGCGGTAAAGCGCGCCGTGTTGAACAGTGGCGAGGTGCGGCGGTTCGCGGCGAGCCGCGCGCGCAGCTCGGCGAGCAACTCGGGCGATTCCGCCAGCCGCATTGCGAGCGCCTCGTACTCCACGAGGCTCGCCGTCACAAGCTCCGGAAGACCAACAGTGTGCAGCAGGCTTCCGGCCATGCGCGCGGCAAAAGCGTCTCCTGCGCAGGTGAGCACCGGAACGCCGGCCCACAAGGCGTCACTGGCCGTGGTACCGGCATTGAAGGGCAGGGTATCGAGGAACAGATCGGCCAGCTGCAGTCGCGCAAGATGCTCCGCGTACGGTAACAGCTCGGCGAATACCAGTCTGCCGGGATCGATCCCGCGGTGCGCTGCCTCGCGGCGCAGATGGCCCTGCACCTCGCGCTCATGACTGAACAGCCACAGTACGGCGTGCGGCATACGGTTCAGGAGCCGCATCCACAGATCGAACATTGTCGGATTGATCTTGTGGGTGCTGTTCAGGCAGCAAAGCACCAGTGCCGCCTCCGGCAGACCCTGTTCCGTGCGCGTGAAGCGGCGCTCGGCGATCACCCGGCGATCATCGTTCGCCTGGAAGCATTCCGGCAGGTAGGCGATCGCTTCGGCGTAGTGCGGGCAGCGGTCGGCTGGCACGACGAACTCATCGGCCACGAGGTAGTCGATGAACGACGCGCCCATCGTACCGGGGAATCCCAGGTAGCTCACCTGCACCGGCGCGATGCCAGCGGCCAGGATGCGCGAGCGACCGCCCTGGGTGTAGCCGGTCAGGTCGATCGCAATGTCAATCTCGAGCCGGCGCATCAGCTCAACGATCTCGCGATCATTCATCGCGCTGACATCGATGAAGTGCTCGAAGGCGGCCCGCACCCGCTCCCCGATGCCCGATTGCCCGGCAGGGCGCAGCGCGATCGCGCTGATCTCGAATCGCGCGCGGTCGTGCCGTTCGAGCACGCCTGCCAACAGATAACTCACCGCATGCTCGCGCAGATCCGCGGACACATAGGCGAGGCGCACCCGCTCGTGCCCGTAGCGCGGTCGCGGCCGCTCGAACCGGTTCGGGCCGACCTCATGGTGAGAGAAGACCTGCGCGCAGCGCAGCTGCGCCGCAGCGTCATCGCTGATCGACAAAAAGGCGAAGGGCGCGCACGTGGCCGCTCCATCCCGGACGGCGCGCACGATCGCAGCAGAGCTCGCAACTGGCACGCGCACCGACCAGTCACCGATTCGCATCTGCGCGTAGTGCAGCCTGCCTGCCACGTACGGCAGGTTTGCGTTCGTTTCCAGCGCTTGCGCGAAGCCCGCCACCGCCTCATCGAAGCGTTCACCCGAAAGCAACAGCGCGTGAGCCCGATTGCTCATCGTGCTGGCGTTGAGCGGATCAAGTCCCAGACTCTCATCGTAGGCGGCGATCGCCTCCGGGTAGCGCGCCAACGCGCGCAGGGCGTTGCCACGGCACGCCAGGGTTTGCGCGCGCTCAGTGCCCAGGCGCAGCGGCTCCTCGTAAGCCGCGAGCGCTTCGGCGGGTCGACCGAGGTCGAGCAGTGCATCGCCGATACCCCGGTGAGCGGCAGTCAAATCGACATCGAGCGCGCGGGCCTGTTCGAAGCTGCGCAGCGCTTCCGTCGGGCGCTTCAGCTCGCGCAGCACCTCGCCGCGACCGACGAACGCATCGGCGTAGTCCGGCCGCGCCGCTTGGGCCCGTTCGAAGGCGTGGAGCGCTTCCTCGGGGTTGCCGCGCAGAATCAGCGCCTGGCCGCGACGATGATGCGTCTCTGCGTGGTTGGGAGCGACGGCCAACGCGGCGTCAAGGCTCCGGAGGGCCTCGTCCGTGCGCTGCATCAGAAGCAGCACTGCGGCCCGATTACACAGCACGTCGGCGCTGTGCGGGTGGAGAGCGGCAGCGCGATCGTAGGTTTCGAGTGCACCGCCAATATCCCTGAGCTCAAATTGTGCGCGGCCGCGCAACATGAGCACCTCCAAGTCATCGGGGCAGCGTTGCCGCAGCTCATCCAGCGTGGTCAGCGCCTCGCGCTGACGCTGCAGGGACAGCAGTGCCGCCCCCTTACCGACCAGCGCGCTTGCAAGTCCCGGGTCGATCTGCAGCGCTGCCTGATAGTTCTCGAGTGCCTCGAGGGGCTGATCGAGCTGGCGCAGGGTATCGCCAATGAGTGCGAGGACTGTCGCGCGCGCGGGATGCATCGGCAGGGCCCGACGCGCTGCATCCAGCGCTTCAGCGGGCGCGCCGGAGCGGCTCGCGATGACGGCCCGTAACAGCCAGGCCTCCGGGCGCAGCGGATCGTCGCGCAGCACCTCGCTGCAGAGCTTAGCTGCGCGATGCAGGTCGCCGGCACGGGCCTCATCGTACGCCCGGCGGATAGTGAGAACGACGTTAGCGGCGGATGAGCTCATGACAACGGAGCCTCGATCTCAAGCGGTAAACGCTCATTTTAGCGCCCGCTCGCCAGCGTCCGTACGCACTCCGGGGACAGGGCACCCCCTGTCATCAAAAATTCATGGATGCGGATTCACCATATCGGCAAATGATGCCGCGACCCAGGAGCCAGGACGACTACGACGAAGCGCTGGCGGCCTACGAGGCAGGCTCGCTCGAGCTCACGCGAGACCGGTTACAGGCATTCCTGCGCAGGAATCCCCTGCATGTCCCCGGGTTGATCCTGGCTGGCGTCGTGGCGGCACAGTTGCTGGAGCTGGACGCAGCACTCGAGTCGTTCGATCGGGTGCTCTCGATTCAGCCCGACAACCCGCGAGCCCAGTTCAACAAGGCGGGCGTGCTCCTCATGCGCGGAGATTGGACGCAAGGCTTGCCTCTGTATGAGGCGCGCTCGCGACTTCCCGAGCTGGGCTCCGGTCAGCCGTCGGCGCCGCCGGCGACCCCATGGCGGGGACTCGAACCGCTGGCCGGCAGGCGCATCCTCCTGCGCTGTGAGCAGGGTCTGGGGGACACCCTGCAGTTCTGCCGCTATGCCCCCCTGCTCGCCCAACGCGGCGCCAGCATCTTGCTGGAAGTGCAGCGCCCTCTTGTGAACCTGCTAGCCGACCTACCGCAGATCAGCCGCATAGTGGCCCAGGGAGCACCCCTGCCGGCGAGCGATTTCGAGTGTCCGCTCATGAGCTTGCCGCTGGCATTCGGCACTACTCCGGCCACTATTCCGCAAGCCAAGCCCTATCTCACCAGCGACCCGGCGAAAGTTGCCGAATGGCGGGCAAGGCTGGGCCCTGCCTCGGGGCTAAGGATCGGCATCGCCTGGCGTGGCACGGCAACGCGGCGCCACGACCTGAGACGAAGTCTGGCGCTAAAACTGCTGCTGCCGCATCTGCCGCGCGCGCATTGCTATATCAGCTTGCAGAAGGAGCCAACGGTTGAAGACCGGCAATTGCTGCGCGACCAGCCGTGGATTGTTGATTACACGACCGAGTTGCACGACTTCAGCGACACCGCCGCACTATGTGAATGTCTCGACCTCGTGATCAGCATCGACACGAGCGTCGCGCACGTGAGCGCGGGCCTTGGCCGGCCGACCTGGATACTGCTCCATTACTCAGCAGGCTGGCGCTGGTTCCTCGACCGCGATGACTCTCCCTGGTATCGCTCCGTCGTCCTTCACCGTCAGCGCGGTCTCGACGACTGGAATGGCGTGTGTGCGCGCGTGGGTGCGCTGCTGCAGGCGCCGGAACTACCGTGATCCGCCTGCCGCGGCACGCTCGTGCCTAGCGGAACTCGCGGACCAGATCCACGGCTATGTTTGCGAACACGCTGGACCAGACTCCCCGCTCGCTCTGCCAATAGAGCCGCGCCGTCGGATACCAGGGGCTGTCCTCGCGCACCAGCAACCAGCGCCAGTCGGCCTGCTGGGAGAGCAGTATCCACGTTGGCCGTCCCAGTGCGCCGCTGAGATGTGCGATGCTGGTGCAGACGCTGATGACGATGTCCATGCACTCGCACAGCGCGGCTGCGTCGTCGAAACGGGTCTGCTGCTTCGACAGGTCACGCACCACGCCGCGGCGCAGTGCCTCGCGATCCTCAGGCCGCACGAAGCGCTGCAGGCTGACGTACTCGAATCCCGCAGGTAAGTGCTTCAGCCAGTCAGCCAGTCGAAAGCTGCGGTACCGATCGCTTGGATTATCGGGGTTGCCATTCCACATCAGGCCCACCCGTGGCGCGCGGCGCTCACCGAGGCGCTGATGCCAGGTGGCTACAAGGTCCGGGTCGGCGCGCAGATAGGCGCGCGGCGCAGGCACGTTCTCGAGGCGGGTGTCGAGCGCAAGCGGCAGTGACATGAGCGGGCAGTGACAGTCGAAGGGCGGGGGAGCTTCGTCCTCGGCAATGATCGCGGCGACGCCGGGCAGCCAGCGCAGCAATTCGATGAGAGGCCGTTGCACCTGCAGCAGGATCGTGGCACCGCGCTCCGACACGGCGCTCACATAGCGGCAGAATTGCAACGTATCGCCGAGCCCCTGCTCGCTGTACAGCAGGATGCGGCGGCCCACGAGACTCTCGCGCCCGAGCCAGAGCGGCTGCGTGAACGTGCGCCGTTCACGGCTGCTTGAAGTCAGGCGACTGTGCCAGCGCCACTCGTGTTCACGAAATCCACGTGCGTAGTCGCCGATCGTGAGCAGGACGACGGCGCGCGTGTAGCGCGCATCGGCCGATTGGGGTGCCAGCTCGACTGCCCGCTCGAGGCTCGCGAGAGCCTGCGCGTGGCGTTGCAACACGGTGAGTACAACCCCGCGCTGCTTGTGCGCCTCGCAGTTCCCGGGGTCGATGGCCAGCGCTTCCTCATAGGCGTGCAAAGCCTCCTCCATCCGATCCTGCATGGCCAGCATGTCACCGCACAGGATACGGATCCCAGCATCATCCGGCACGAGTTCGGCGGCGCGTTGAAAACTCTTCAGTGCCGCATCGAAACGTCCAGTGGACCGCAGCACATCACCGCGCAGGCGGTGAACCCTGGGCAGCCTGGGTTCGAGGATGGCCGCAGCGTCAATTGCGGCAAGTGCGGCGTCCGCGCGACCAAGGGCACCCAGCGTTGCGGCGAGGTTGAGGTGAACGATCGGGCTGCGCGGATCGAGGCGCGCCGCGCGCCGCAGCAACCCCAAAGCCTCAGTGGGGCGGCCCTGATCGGCGGCGGCGACGCCGGCGAGGTGTGCCGCCTCCGCGTTGTCCGGGTCCCGTGCCAGGACCTCGCCGTAGAGGCGGCGGGCGCTGGCGAAATCGCCGCGGCGGTGCAGGTCGGCGGCAAGGCGCAGGTTCTCGGTAGTGCTGTGCGATGGCATGGTAGGTTCCCACAGTAAGTTATAGTTGAAATGGCAGTCGTCGCGCTAGCGAGGCACTGTCGCGGCGGCGCCAAGCCACCTTCACACCGGTGTCATTTAGTCCCGGTAGCCTCCCCGGGCTCAGTCAGTCAATCAATGGATTCTTTCAGCGATGTTCAGTCGCACAATGGGGGGCACGCTCGCCGTCGGCGCTGCCATTCTCGTGCTCAGTCTCGCCGCTGGTTGTAGTGGTGGGCAGTCGCGGCTGGCCGTGCACATGGAAAAGGGTCGCAAGTATCTTGCGGCGAATAGCTACGAAAAGGCGCGGATAGAATTCCAGAACGCCCTGCAGATCAACCCCAAGGACGCTGAGGCCCATTACGAAACCGGCATCGTCGATGAGAAGCTCGGACACCTGCCAGAGGCCGCGCGCTCCTACCAGGAAGCGATCGACTTGACTCCGAAGCGGGATCACCTGGACGCAACCATCGCGCTGGCCAAGCTCTTTGTTTTGAACGGAGCGGCGGACCGCGCATTGGACGTTATCCAGGCTGCCCTGCAGCAACATGCCGATGCGCCGGAATTGCTTGCACTGCGGGCCGTTTGCCGCGAGCGCAAGCAAGACTTGACCGGTGCCGAAGCAGATGCCCTGCATGCCATGCAGCTCGCGCCGAAAAACGAAGACGCCATCGCCGCGCTGGCCGGAATCTACAAATCCCAGGGCCAGGGGATCAAGGCGCAGATGCTGGTCGAGCACGCCGTACAGAACATTCCGGGCTCAACGGCGCTCCATTTCATGTTGGCGCAGATCTACACCGACGCGGGCCGTCCCGTCGACGCCGCGGCTCAGTATCAGAAGCTTATCGAACTGAACCGGTCTGAGAGTTCGCACCGGATCCGACTCGCGCAGTTCTATACCAACACCGGTCAACTGGATGCGGCCGAGGCGACGTTGCGGCGCGCGCTGAAAGATCTGCCGGCAGAACGCAGCTTGAAGCTTTCATTGATCGACTTTCTCAGCGCGCGGCGCAGCCCCGCCACAGCGGCAGAGGAGCTGAAGAAAATGGTTGCGGCGGAGCCGCAGGACAGCGATCTTCAGCTAGCGCTCGCCCGGATGTACCGTGCGTCGGGAGAGATTCCGAAGGCGGAGGCCCTCTACCGTGGCGTCATTGACAAGGAGCACACCCGTCCGCCCGGCCTGGAGGCCCGCAATCGCCTTGCGGTGTTGCGCTTCCAGCAGAGTGATTCCGACGGCGCGCTGGCGCTCGTCAATGCGGTCCTCGCCCAGGATCCGGGCAACAACGATGCGCTGCTGATCCGCGGCAATATAGAGCTGGTGCGCAACGATCCGCGCAGTGCGATTGTTGATCTGCGCACCGTGCTCCGTGACCAACCGAGCAATGCCGAGGTGCTGCGTACCCTGGTGCGTGCGCACCTTGCGAACCGCGAACCGCAGCTCGCCAAGGCGCTGATGGAGCAGGCGGTCGACGCGAATCCTCGCGACGCCGCGCTGCAGAAGGACTTGGCCGAACTTCTGGTGCGCATCGGCGCGGGCGACGAGTCGAACCGCGTCATCGCCAAGGCCGTCGAGCAGCTTCCCGGTAATATCGAAGTGCTGGATACGCAGTTCCGTATTGCGATGACCACCAAGGACCTGGTGCGCGCCAAGACGGCAGCGGACGCGATGCTGTCACTGCAGCCTGAACTTCCCCTCGGCCACATGTACGAGGGAGTGGTCGCGGAGGCGCAAAAGCGCTATGACGAAGCGTTGCGGGAATACACTATTGCCGGCAATTCGCGGCCCGATGCGAGCGAGCCCCTCGAGGCCGTGGTTCGGGTGTTGTCCGAGACAAAGCGCCTGCCGGAGGCTCTCAAGCGCCTGGACGACGCCGCGGCGAAGTATCCAACGAATCCGATGCCGCTCGACGCAAAAGGCCAATATCTGATGCAGAACGGCCGCCTCGCGGAGGCCAAGGAAGCATTCACGCAGGCGACGGTGCGGGCCCCGAAGTGGTGGCCGGCCTATCGCGATATGGCCAAGGCGCAGCTGCTCGGGAAAGAGGATGTTGCCGCCGTCATCGACGGATTGCGGCGCGCGAAGGCGCTCGTGGATCAGAGCGAGCAACTCAGCGAGGCGCTGGCGAATCTTCTGGTACGCGCCGGCAAGCCCCAAGAGGCCATCGCCGAAAACGAGGAGGCGCTGCACAAGTATCCGAAATCCGACGCGACGGCGAACAACCTCGCGATGCTGCTGGTCACATATCGGACCGACCCACCCAGCCTCGCTCGCGCTCGGGGTCTTGCGGCGCGCTTCGCCGATTCACAAAGCCCGGCCTACCTGGATACCTACGGCTGGGTGCTCTATAAGGGCGGCGAGGCAGCAGCGGCGGTGCCGGTTTTCGCGCGCCTCGTGGCGGCACAGCCGAACGCGGTCGTGGCACGCTATCACCTCGGTATGGCGCAGGCGCTCGCCGGCAACAGGGCCGAGGCCCGCAACAATCTGCTGCGAGTGATTGACTCCGGGCAGCGCTTTCCGGGCCTCGACGAGGCGAAGTCGGCGCTGGACCGCCTCAACAAAGAAGCTACCGACGTCGCACCCCGAACTTGACGCGACTGAAAGCGAAATGAACAGCTGGACGGGCGGCTACGTATCGGGCATCGACTACCTCTACAACTTTCAACCCGAGACGAGTCCCCTGCGCGTGCAGCTCGCGCTGCTGTGCGCCGGTCTCGTTCCGCCGCGCATCACGAACGCGTGCGAGCTCGGCTTCGGACAGGGGATGAGCGTGAACATCCACGCGGCGGCGCAGACGGTGCGCTGGTATGGCACCGACTTTAATCCCGCCCACGTCGGCTTTGCGCGGGATCTGGCCGCGGCATCCGGTGCCGATGTGCACCTGTATGACGAGTCCTTCGCCGAATTCTGCGCGCGGCCAGATCTGCCGGACTTCGACCTGATCGTCCTGCACGGAGTGTGGAGCTGGATCAGCGACGAGAATCGCGCGCTGATCGTCGATTTCCTGCGTCGTAAGCTTGCGGTCGGCGGGGTGGTGCACATCTGCTACAACGTGCAGCCCGGATTTGCGGCACTGACTCCGCTGCAGCCGCTGCTGTTGCGCCACGGCGAGGCGCTGGGCAAGCCCAACGACGGCCTCGCGCCGCGCGTCGACGCTGCCTTGAACTTTGTGGAGCGCGTCTTGGCTGTAAGTCCCGCTTACGTCGGCGCGCATCCGCTCCTCGCGGACTTGCTGCGGTCGATCCGTGGGGAGGACCGCCGCTACCTCGCCCACGAGTACCTGAACGCCAACTGGGCACCGACTTCATTCGTACGCGTGGCCGAGTCGCTCGCAGCAGCCAAGCTCGAATACGCCTGCTCGCCGAGCCTGGAACAAAGTCCCGAGGGACTGAAGCTCACGGCCGAGCAGCGGGCGCTGCTCGGCGAGATCCCCGAGGCGAGCTATCGCGAAGTGGTGCGCGATCTGATGGTTAATCGAGCCTTCCGGATCGACTACTGGGTAAAAGGCGCGCGGCGACTGACCGCGCGGGAACGGATCGAGCGCCTGCTCGACCAGCGCGTGATGTTGATCCGCCAGCCGGCCGAGGTGCTGTCGTCAGCCACGGGCGAGCTCCCGACCGCCGCGGGGCTCCATCCGGTCCTCGCCGCGGTGGTCGAAGCACTCAGCGACCACCAACCCCGGTCGCTCGCCGACATCGACGCCGGGCTCAAGGGCCGGGAGATCAATGTGCTGCAACTTTGCGAAGCGATCAGTGTGCTCGCAAACATCGGCGCCGTGACATCGGTGCAGGCTGACACGGCTGCGCAGAAGGCGCGATCGCGGACCGATCGACTAAATACCCTGCTCTGTGCCAAGGCCATTCGCGGAGCCGACTTGCTGACATTGGCAAGTCCGGTGACCGGCACGGGGTTCGCGGAGGTCGGAGGGCGGATCGCGCTGTTCTTCGTGCACGCCCTCGCTCGCGGCCTGCGCGACCCGCGAGACCTCGGGGCGCAGGCGCTGCAGATCTTCGGCACGCTCGGGATTCGTCTGATGCGCGACGGCCGGCCGATCGAATCTGCGCAGGAGAGTCTCGAGCTCGTCACGGGGCAGGCCCAGTATTTCCTCGACCGGCAGCTGCCGGCTCTACGCGCGATGCAGATCGTCGCCGGATAGCTACCCAAGGCAGTCAATGCGGCGGCATCTGAGCGGGTGCAATATGGATGCTCGTGGGTGGAAGATTTTGTTGGGATCGCTGCACCATGGCGACGTAGGCCGCTTCCAAGTGCCGTCGGTACCGGTCCGTATCAAACAAAGGCCCCTTTTTGGCATTGCGCGCCAATGTGGACCGAAGTTGGGCGAGTTTCACGGGATCTTGAGCGAATTGCAGAGCTCGCTCTTCGTATTCGATCAGGTTCGCGGTGACCAATTCAGGCAGATCCAAGGCATGCAATAAGCTGCCGGACATTCTGGCTGCGAAGCTCTTGCCGACACAAGTCAGAACCGGCAGACCCATCCACAGCGCATCGCTGGTCGTTGCACCGCCGTTGAAAGGCAGAGTGTCCAAACATATGTCGGCAAGAGGCAATCGCGCCAAATGTTCCGGATAGGGCAGGGACCGCGCGAAAATCAGTCGCTGGGGCTCCAATCCGCGGGCGCGCGCCTCGCGAATCAGATGGCCTTCATTGAGCGGATCTGCTGCCAAAATCCAAAGCACGCTATTCGCTACCGCATGTACCAATCGGCACCAAATATCAAATAAGGGCGGATTGACTTTGTAACTGCTGTGAAACGAGCAAAAGACGAAGCCGGACTTGGGCAGCCCCATTTCCATCCGAGTTGGCACTTTCGCGGCGATGATTTTGCGGTTATCGCTTACCTGAAAGCAGTCGGGCATGTACACGACGGATTCACTATAGTGAACCTGTGTGTCTTCGGGGACCAGAAACCGGTCCGCAATGAGGTAGTCGATTTCAGGCGCTCCCGTCGTCGCCGGGAGTCCCAGAAAACTGATCTGTACCGGCGCCGGACGGTAGTTGAAAATGGTGGCGCAATGGGCTCCCGTGTAGCCCATGAGATCGACCGCGATGTCTATTTCCAGCTCGCGCATTAACTGCGCAATCTCCAGGTCGGTTCGTTCACCGACCTCATAAACCTGCTCGAAGGCCGCTTTGACGCGCCGGCCCGTGGGTGATGCCGGCTCGTTTCGAAGCGAGATCGCGACAACTTCAAAGCGACTGCGATCGTGCCTTTCCAACTGTTCTGCAATCAAATATGAAATGGCGTGGTCCAGGAATTCAGCCGACACATACGCAACACGAATGCGATCGTGGAAGTACTTCTCGCCATTCCATAGCCGCTCCACTGCAACACGGATCTGTTGTGCATATTGACGGGCACATGCCAACTGATGGCGCGGTGAGTCACAAACGGAGATGAACGAGAACGGATAGTCAGCGTTGCGCCCTCGTTCGATGGACTCGATGACTTCACGTACCGGCTGGCCGTAGTCGGTCCAGTCGCGCAGTTGCAATTGCGCGTGCAGGCACGCGCCACTGGCATAGTCGTGATCGGGATCAATCTGCTTGAGTCGGCGAAAAGATGTCAGCGCCATTTGGTAATTGTTCAGTACCGCCAGTGCAATGCCGCAGGTCAACAGTGTGTCGCTGATATTGGGCTCTGATAGGCCCTCCGCGGGATTTCGCACGGTTTGATCGGTTGATTTCAGCGCGTGCATCAGCGCATTCTCATAGCTCTTCTGCGCCTCGTCTTTTCGCTTTAGTTTCAGAAGCGCGGCCCCGGCCCCGCAATGGGCCTCCGCGCTCGTCGGGGCAAGCGCGATTGCTTGCAGGAAGTCTCGCAAGGCGGTCGCAGCATTGCGCATGTCCAGCAGGGTCATTGCTCGATTGATCAGGGCACTTACGTGATTGGGCTTGATCGACAGCGCACGATCGTAGCTAGCGAGAGCTTCTTCGTAGCGCTTGAGCTTGGTAAGTGCGCTGCCACGCGTATTGAGGGCTTCGGCAAAATTCGGTGCAACGGCGATGGCGCGCTCGAGGTTCTCGAGAGCCAGCGTGGGCTCGCGCAATGCGAGCAACGCGTTGCCACGCCCATAGTGTGCCAATGCATTATGAGGCGACAGCGCCAGACATCGATCGAAGCTTGCAAGCGCTGATTCGTAGCGCTTGAGCGCCACTAGCGCGTTTCCGAGGTTGGCGTGGACCACGGGTTGGACCGAGTTGATCGCCAGCGATGCCGCTAAAAGCTCAATGCTTGACTCACGTCGGCCGGTTTGGGTGTGCAAGACTCCCAGCAGATGCAAGGCGTCCGGGTGATTTGGTTGCGCACGCAAAGCTTGCTGATAGGCGGACTCGGCGTCAGGCAAACGACCCGCTGAATGCCAAGCGACGGCTCGCTCCAGTGAACTTTTAGCTAAGTTGGTGTCCACTGGCTCGAAAAATCCGCGATGTCCTCCAAGTCGCTATAGACGGAGCCGACGTGTCCACCTTAGGAAGGTGTCGGGAAGTCATTGAAGACGTCGCGAACCCGCCTCGATCGAAATAGATACACGACGATGTAAGCATCAACCGTGCATGCCAGCAACACCAGTTCCGGTCGCAGCGAATTGGTGTCTGTGATGTGAAGGAACCGATACAGCGAAACCGCCAGGTCAACCACGGCGGCGGCGACCAGTATGATTCGGCCGGAACGCCAGATGCTGCGCCATACTTGCGACGCAGACGGCGTGCGCTTGAAAAACGTCAGCAATACTATCAATGTCAAAGTTGCGGCAACGAAGTCCTCGAAGCCGAACATTCCGCGGGTTAGCGACGACGCGTCGGCCGCTCCCCCCATGGATGATACCCCGCTGATGAACGGCAACAGGATGGCGCGCGCCAGATACAGCATCACGAGCCACAGCATCAGCGGTGGTTTCAGGCACAAATTGTTGTCGAAGCTTCCGAGGTCGTAGCGCAGGACGCGCTTGCTGGTCGGCGGCATTTTCGCAGGATCCAAACCGATACGGGGGTAGCAGTGTCGGCTGGGAAGATGACATTTTAGTGTCGAAGGGGCAGCGCCTTGGGGCCGGCCTGTGCGCCCTGGTAGCAGTGGGTGTAGGCCGCCGCGCGCGGGTTGCGCCTGCATTGGTTTGATCCGCTATTGGTCGACGAGCTGCTGCTTGATTGCCGCGGCGAATGCGAACGCCTCTTTTCGCCGCCACGGCCAGCCCCTGCCATAGCAGCCCCGACCCGCGATGTCGATGTGAACCACCGGCAATCCCCACACCAATAGCAGCGCCAAGGCAATGAGCACCACTCCGACACTTAGGCCAATAAACACCGGGCGGATTGACGCAACGCTCGCAGTGCCGCACAGGGCCAGCAGAATGCCGCCGAAAATGTGACGATGGACTTCCGCTCGGACGGAGGTGATTTGGACAAGGGCCATCTCTTCCCAACAGCTGCCGCCGAACCAGCTCCCGGAGCGCCAAAAGAACACACGCTTGCGGGTGACGGTACCGAAGGTACCCGTCGTCTCAGTCGGCTCCTCTGATGCGCGCTTGCCCGCCGCCGATGCGGAAGCATCCATGGTTCATCCCTGTAGATTGGTGCTCCGCACCAACGACATCAAGTCTGACACTGAGGTGAGTGATGGCACTAGCGTGCCAGACGTAATCTAATGTTACGAAATGTGGAGCTGTGGTCCATCCGGAAATGCGCCAAAGAGGGTCCACTCAAGACCCCACGCGAAATCTGCAGCTTGAGCGTCAGGCCAGCGCGAGCTTGCGACGCTGACCCACCATGACAAGTCCGGCAATCCCGCTCAGCAGCAACCCCAGCCCCGCCGGTACTGGCACGGGGTGCAGATTCAGCTGGCCGACATAGGTGCCGCCCGAAGTGCCATCGGCAGTGCCAGCGATGTCGAGGAAGTAGGTGCCCGACTGCATATTGCTGAAGTTCGCACTGATCGACTGACCATTGTCATTTCCGGCTAGCCCCTGCCAGCCGACGAGCACCCTGCTGCCGGTTGGAATCGTCAGACTCGGAGCCGTCGCGGATGATAGAACCTCATAGAGGCGGAACTGCAGGTCCGAAATATTGAATTCGTTCTGCAAGGGTTGCTGGAGCGCCAATGACACGGCCAATACGTCGCCGGTTGCCGGCATGCCGACCGAAAATTCATAGCTGTCCTGGAACGAATAGGTCCCGACTGGACCCCCGGTATTTTCGAACGGCACATTCGGTACCACCGAGGTGTCGACAAGCGGCGAACTTTGAGGAGCAGTGAACTGGTCAAGAAAGGCGTACTGGCCGGGCACGGCCAGCGAATAGGTATTCCCGGTGGGCGACGTCCCAGTGGGCGTCGGCGTCGACTGCGTGTCGCCGGCGGCGCTGCCGAGGAACTGCGCGGTCCAGTACATCTGCCCGGTTCCGCTGAGTGTGATGTTGCCCGCCACCGCACCGACGCTGCAGAACAGGAGCGTCCCGGCAAGCGCTGCACCGGCGATTGCGCTGCGCATGTTCCGGCGGACGAAAAGTTCCATTTTTCGCTGATACCTCGAGGTGTTGCGCGCGTCTGTGGGAGCCAAGCTTGGCCGGCACATTTTTATGAGCATCCGCAGTTTTCAATGCACTTTGTTGTCAGAATTATGACAGATTCCCAAAGTGTCATTGTGGCTATCCATCGGCAGGTGGCCGAATGCTCGGCAGGGGTGGAATCAGGCAGACTGATCGGCTGGCGGCGAGTTTTGGTCGTTCCGGACACGGCTAGAGGACTTTCTTGAGATGTGCGGAATCGTTGGGGCAATTGCCGAGCGGAACATCGTCCCGATCCTGATGGAGGGGCTGCGGCGCCTGGAATACCGGGGCTACGATTCGGCCGGCCTCGCCGTCCTGAATGGCTCCGGCAGCCTGGTTCGGCTGCGCGCGGTGGGGAAGGTGCGGGCCCTGGAGGAGGCGATCGAACAGGAGCCGACGCGCGGCAAAATCGGCATCGCCCACACGCGCTGGGCCACCCATGGGGCTCCGAGCGAGCGCAATGCCCACCCGCATGTCTCACATGACGGCCTCGCGATCGTTCACAACGGCATCATCGAGAATCATGCCGAGCTGCGCTCGGATCTCGAGCAGCTGGGCTACAAGTTCATGTCCGAGACGGACACGGAAGTCATCGCCCATCGCATCCATTACCACCTGCGCAGCGTCAAGGATCTGTTCAAGGCGGTGCGGGCCACCGTGGCGGAGCTCGAAGGCGCCTACGCCCTGGCGGTCGTCAGCTAGCACGAGCCGGACCGCCTGATCGTCGCGCGCGAGGGATGCCCGGTCGTGGTGGGACTGGGCGTGGAAGAAAATTTCGTCGCCTCGGATGTGGCCGCACTCTTACCCGTAACACGACGCTTCGTGTTTCTGGAGGAAGGCGACGTGGCCGAAGTACGGCGCAACGGTTACCGGATCCTCGACCGCGCAGGCAACAGCGTGGACCGACCACCCCGCGACAGCGAACTGTCGGCCGAGGCCGCCGAGAAAGGCCAGTACCGGCACTTCATGCTCAAGGAAATTCACGAGCAGCCGCGGGCGATCGCCGACACCTTGCAGGAGCGCGTCGCCCACGGCAAATTGCTGCAGGCCGCATTCGGTCCCACGGCGACGGAGGTATTCAAACGTACCGAGCACGTCCACATCGTAGCCTGTGGCACGAGCTTCCATGCGGGGCTGGTGGCGCGCTACTTCCTGGAGCAGATCTGCAGAATACCGTGCACCGTGGAGGTGGCCAGCGAGTACCGGTATCGCAATCCGGTTGTACCGCGCGGTTCGCTGTTCGTGGCGCTCTCGCAGTCGGGGGAGACGCTGGATACCCTGTCGGCGCTGCGCCTGGCGCGCCAGGCGGACTACCTGTCGACGCTGGCGATCTGCAATGCACCGGAAAGCGCACTCGTGCGCGAGTCGTCCCTGGTCATGCTGACTCGCGCAGGTCTGGAAATCTGCGTAGCGTCGACCAAGGCCTTCAGCACACAATTGACCGCGCTGGGCATGCTGATCATCGCCTTGGCCAAGCATCACGGCGCGGATGCCGAGCGCGAGCGCGGACTGGTGGCCCGATTGGTGGAACTGCCATCACTTATTGAGAAAACCCTGGCCCTGGACCCCGTGATCCAGACACTGGCCGAGCGTTTTGCCGACAAGCACCACGCCTTGTTTCTGGGTCGCGGCGCCATGTATCCGATCTCCATGGAGGGCGCGCTGAAGCTCAAGGAGATTTCCTACATTCACGCCGAAGCCTATCCGGCCGGCGAGCTCAAGCACGGTCCGCTGGCCCTCGTTGATCACAACATGCCGGTGATTGCGGTCGCGCCCAACAATGAGTTGCTCGAAAAGCTCAAAGCAAACCTCATGGAAGTGCGCGCCCGCGGCGGGGAGCTGATCGTATTCGCGGATCCCGAGGCCGGATTCCACAACACGGATGGCGTCACCGTGATCAACATGCCGCGGCATGTCGCCGCCTTCCAGGAGCCGATCGTCTACACCATTCCGCTGCAGCTGCTGGCGTACCACGTGGCCATTCTCAAGGGCACCGACGTGGACCAGCCGCGCAATCTCGCAAAGAGCGTGACGGTGGAGTGACGGGCAGGCAGTGTGGCATTCCCGGAATGTCACCTCGCCTCTACCGCATTTGCAACCCGACGGATGGTAACGTCGCTGCATCCGTTCTCATTTAGGTTGACGATGCGTGGGATGCCCTGCATGAAAGTCTGGCGCATGTTCACTAAGCATCCCGACAGCGTTGGTGAGACGTATTTCGAGCATCAGCGCCATGCGTTCGCTTTCAGCGCGACCCTGCTCGCAGCGGGCGCCGCTTGTCTGCTGCATGGACTGGTGCCGGCGCTGTTTTGCACCACGGGAAGTCGCACGGTGAAACGCCTCTACGAGCGCATGGTGGTGAATCGCGCGGGCATCGCCGGTAGATGCGCGAGCATCAAGGACAGCAACGCCTCATCGCTGGTGGTGGATTCACCGTCAGGGCCGCCCAGCTCGCCCCCCAGCGCCAGATGCGCAAAGCCGTGCACGATGGACCAGTTGGCGAGCAGGAAGCCTCGAGCCTGAGATGACAGCGGCGCTTGCGCCGATGTCTGCGTTGCCGCGCGGATCGCGCCTTCGAGCACGCCGTAGGCATGACGGGCGACGCGCTGGAACTCCTCGTTCGTCTTGTCATGCTTGTCGTGCCGGAACATGAGTTCGAAGCGCGCCGGATGCGCCAGCGCGAAGCGTACGTAGGCGCGAGCCTGTTCGCGCAGGCGCCGGGCGGGGTCCGCGCCGCCGAGTTTGTCGGCCGCCTCGAGCGCCGCGCCGAAGTCGCGGAATCCGAGCAGCGCCACCTCCGTCAGTAGCCCCTTGGCGTCCTTGAAATGATGCGCGGGCGCGGCGGGCGAGACGCCGGCACGCCGCGCCGCTTCGCGCAGGGTGAAGCCCTCGACGCCACGCTCAAGGATGATTTGTTCGGTGGCCAGCAGCAGCTGCTGGCGCAGATCGCCGTGGTGGTAGGCCGGACGCCGCGCCTTGGCGTCTGCGCGTTTGATCTTGACACTGTTCACATTGGTGCTTTAAGCTATTTGAACGATGTCAAGATTATACGACCTGAGAGGCTCTATGGAACAGCGGATGGCGCGTACCGGCATGTTGCTGATGACGGTTGCCTCGAGCGCAGTCGCGTTGTACTCACTGCGTTACTTCGCGGTGTTGCGCGGTCACTGGCTACTGACTGATGGCGGCATCCGCGGCGTCACCGGGCAGTTTCCGCTCCGGGCACTCACGCACATGCTGGTGGCACCGATCGCGCTGCTGGTCGGGCCGTTGCAGTTCATTGCGTCGTTGCGCTCGCGCCATCGGCAGCTGCATCGGATATTGGGCCGTGTCTATGTGGTCGCTTGCGTCATCGCCGGGGCCGCGGGACTGGCCACGGCGTTCCATGCTTCCGGTGGCCCGATCGCCGGCTGGGGCTTCGGCGCACTAGCGGTGTGCTGGATCGGCACCACCCTCGGCGCCTGGTGGGCCGCCGTGCAGCGTCGGCTCGAGTTGCATCGGCTGCTCATGCGTTTGAGCTATGCGCTGACCTTCGGCGCCGTCACCCTGCGCCTGCAGATCCCGCTCGGATTTGCGCTGGGCTACGCCAGCTACTCGCAGATGTCGGTGTGGCTGGCCTATACCGCGTGGGTTCCGAACGTGGTGATCGTCGCACTCTACTCGTTATGGGAAAGGCGGCGCGCTGCGAGTCGCGACGCGAGAAACTCGCCGAGGGCACTCAAGGCGCCGGCGGCCGCCTCAGTCCCGCCGATGCTGCTGATGAAGCCATGTGGCATTCCCTCCCACACGTCCAAGCGGGCATCGATCCCTGCGGCGACGGCGCCCGCGACAAATCCCAGGGAGTCATCCAGCAGCACTTCGTCATCCCCGACCTGCACACGGATGGGCGGAAGTCCGGCGACGATCCCATAAAGCGCAGAGGCCCGCGGATCCTTGGGATCGTGGCCGTTCAGATAGGCTTGGATCAGGCTCGCGGCCTGCTCACGGACGAAGTAGGGATCCGCCTCGGCACGGGTTTGCCAGCTCGAGCCGGTCATTGCGAGATCGGTGATCGGCGACAACACCACGGCAGCAACGGGGCGTACGGCGCTCGCCGGCGCGGTGACCACCCGCGACAACAGGCTCAAGGCGAGATTGCCACCGGCCGAGTCCCCAGTGACCGCGATGTTGTGGATGCCGCGCTGCGCGAGACCGCCATAAGCGGCTTCGGCATCCTCGCTGGCGGCCGGATACGGATACTCCGGCGCGAGCCGGTAGTCCGGAACAAACGAGCTCACACCCGCGCTGCGGGCGATGTGTCCGACCAGGTGCCGGTACGCCGCGGCCGAGCCCAGGTTGAACCAGCCGCCATGCAGATGCAGGATCGCGGCGCCGGGTAGCGCATCGGTCGGCTCGCACCACCAGCCCGGAATCCCGCCAATCCGATCCTCGCGAAACCCCACCCCCTGGGGAGCAATGATGCCGCTCATGATCGCATCGAACGGTGCGCGCGCGGCGGTCCCGCGCAGTTTTCCCTTGTTGGGCGCAACCATGGCCCGAAGTGCGGCCATGGCCGAGCGGTCCGGCGCGGTGAGCGGGTGCAACGTGAACCAGGATTCGCGCGCCACTGCGCCTGCGGGGGTGGATTGCATCGGTCGGATTCCTGAAGGTCAGTCGGTTTTCAGCGAGCCGCGCCGCGTGCGGCGCCATGCATATGGCGTCTCCCCGACGATGCGATGGAAAGA
>Ga0210388_10000922_pt1 | contig 23263 bp, 20 predicted proteins | sample IncBWC19OmetaG_FD_155485 | JGI IMG/M metagenome (GOLD analysis project Ga0210388, IMG submission 155485) | Forest soil microbial communities from Barre Woods Harvard Forest LTER site, Petersham, Massachusetts, United States - Inc-BW-C-19-O ...
AATGTTTACCTGTAATATCACTTTTTCAGTATCTACCGGAACATGGAAGGGCTTGCCACTTATAGTATCAGTCTTTATTGTTATGACATTTATTAGGAATTCATACAAGCCAACTGAGTCAGGATTACACCAAGATAGTGTACCAGTTACGGGGTTAATGCTTGCATTTTTAGGAATATAGTAGCCCGGTGCATTAATATTACCCAAAGAATAAGTAAGACTATCTCCACCTGCGGTATCGGCACCTAGGTTAAAAGTATAGCACTGGCCTAAGCAGCCATAAGTACAAACTGGTGGATTAGTTATTACTGGTGAAGAAACATTGTATCCTGCAACAGGAGTGAGCGTTAATACATTCTTTATGAACATGTTAGTATTTGCTGAATTACCCATATTCACTATGCTAGGCATATAGTCTGAAAAATCAACCCATAAGGTATATGTAGCTGGTCCTGAATAAGTATGAGCCTTACTAACATAGATGTTTGATTTTCTGCAAGCACATACTGAATCACCTGTGCCATTTGAGCGGTAAATTACTTCATAGTTGCCATCTCCCCACGATAAACTAATTGAATCCGGATCACCACCAGAACCACAAGCACCGTTATTTGAAGTATTACCTTGAGTGTAATCTACAACAGTTGCCTCATAAGAAGTACCGTCAAGCCATTTAAGGCTTATGTACCCGCTAGTTTGTACTTGCGATTTAGCAAGAAAGGGAATAAAAAAGAGCAATAAAATCCAACGTAATTTTCTCACAAGTGGTTGTGTTTATTAATTAGACAGAGTACATGTATAAAGGTTTAAGCTACTAGCTTCCCTCTCCTCGCAGGAGAGGGTTGGGGTGAGGTCGGGTATTCCACTCAAAACAAGCGACCTCATCCTCGGTCCTTCTCCTATAGGAGAAGGAGGACTATCTCCAAACTGCAAGTATGGTAGCCACTAAAATAAGGCTAACAATATGATAACCTGCATCTATCAAAACCAGTTTGAATGATTTTTTGGTGTACATATAGCTCAAAGCTAATGTGATAAACACAAATATGCCGGCGAATATCCCAAGCTTGCAACCGGTCATCCAGTTATTGATACCGAATGCTGCTTCAAAGTAAGCAATAGCAACAGTACCCATAAGGCAAAGTAGAAAAGTAATAGCCATCATCTTTGGTATTTCCTTTCTCATCTTTGCTTTATCTGCATCGGAATTAGGCATTGAAATGCCATGGCCCGCCATCCAGGATTTAGAAAATAAAATAGGTGAAAACCACAATGCGCCTAGCATAAAATATGCCAACGTGCAGACTATTACAGCAAGGTAATTTAAATGACCAAAGGTTATGGAATTCATATTTTCAGGATTTATCAATTCGAATCCCAAAGATATGAAATTATCTTCTTAAATCAAAGTAACACGTTGTCAATCAAGCGAATATTGCCATCGAAAACGGCAATACAGGCAACCGCTGGTTGAGATTTATCTTTTATGGCTTGCAGGGTTTTAGCATCTGAAATCTGAAAATAATCAAGTCGTAAAAAACCATCCTTCTTGAATTCGTCTTCTACAAATTTCTTTATATCAGTAACCGAACTTTTGTCCCACATCTCCTTTACCTTTAAAAGGGTTTGAGGAATTAACAAGGCTCGCTTTCTTTCTTCGGCGGATAATAATCTATTGCGTGAGCTCATTGCCAATCCATCATAATCGCGTACAATGGGGCACGATTTTATATTGATAGGTATTACATGCTTTTCAACAAAGCGTTTTACAATTGCCAGTTGCTGAAAATCCTTTTGTCCGAAATAAGCATTGTTGGGCTTTACCGCCAGGAACAACCGGTTCACTATAGTTATCATCCCAGCAAAATGCCCTGGGCGTGATGCTCCCTCCATCACTTTATCCAGTGTTCCGAAGTCTTCTTTTTGGGTGGTGAAATCACCATCGGGGTACATTTCTTCTACCGATGGCATAAATAATATATTACAATTAGCGGCTTCCAACATGCGCATATCATCTTCTACAGGGCGAGGATAACGTTTCAAATCAGCAGGATCGTTAAACTGGGTAGGGTTTACAAATATGCTGCATACCACAATTTTATTTTCGCTTCGTGCAATGTTGATCAGAGATACATGCCCTTTGTGCAATGCACCCATAGTTGGGACAAAGCCTATACTTTCCTCTTTTGCCCTGTGTGGGTCGAGGATAGAATCAAGTTGCGATATGGTTCCGACTACTTTCATCGCACAAGTATACTACAATGAATAAAAAGTACGCCTTCCCCGCGTTGGGGAAGATAATGGTTAGGGCGTTCAGAAACAGTTTGGATTACTTTCACAGACAAGGATAATGGGGCAAAAGTATTTATTTTAGGATATAAGAATGTTACCTCGTTATTGCTTATGTTCTTTTGTCTTGACACACCTGTGAAGCAAGCATGAGTTCGTTTGAGGACTATCAAGTACGAATAAAAGAACTAAAAAGTCAAGACCGTTTGAAAAGTATTCATGGCAGAGGCCATGACCGGAGAGTCTGCTGCCAATATTCATAACTCCTTTCGGACTCTAACTCTTACCGCAGGTGGACTCTCCTATACTACAAACGCTCTTTAGTCGGATTTTTTCTGTTTCATTTCTCCAGAGGAGAAACACATTGGTAGCCCCGAGTTTCAACTCGGGGTATAAAATGACCAACACAAATATTCCTCTCTATTGTAGAGAGGGCAGGGTGAGTAATTCAAAATCCACATGAATCTATATTTTTGTGGAGGTTTGATAATCCCCTAATCGATGAAAAAGATAATTTTCTCTTTATTTCTTGTTCTATTTCTCTGTCCTGTTATGTATGGGCAGAACGATTCCGTTCCAACATTATTAAAGAAATTCAATCCACAGAATTATAAGCTGCAATGGGAAGAAGGTTTTGTTGTCGTGGCATTTCAAAGTGCCTTATTGACAGGTGTCAGTGCTGACTTTATTGGTATTCAATATAAAGAAATGATGCATGTCTCTATTGGAATGGATGAAGCCGCTAATAATATTTTCCTGAATCCGGGCTATACTGACCCGAAGACTTATACTGCGCCAAATGCACATTTTGCCTATTATTTAAATGTAGAACCCCTCTTTTTCTCTAAACATTTATTTACCCTTTCTATACCTGTAAAGATTTCTTATACAGCCAATGTAGCCGGGCATCAGAGCACATACAATGATAACTTCAATATTGCTCCAGGAATAGATGTTTCCGTTCACATGTTGCAAAACCTAAGCCTTGGGGCAGGTGCTTGTTATAGGTTTGATGCATCGAACCTTTTTACGGGCACCAGTACGCCGGATGTTAGTAATGATACTTACAACCTTTGGCTGTTTTTGAGGATTGGGTTGAAGTGAAAAGTGATTTGTATATTTATGCCTAAAGAAATTCCACTTATGACTACAACTATTAAAAAAGCCTTTATCACTTTTGCCGTAATTTTTCTATCTATTATAGCTTATGGGCAAAAAGGCAAAAGAGTTTTCTTACAATGGAAACTTCAACCTAAAGAAGTTCTTTCTTATAAAACCACTATGGAGGAAATTGATACAGCCAATTTCAAAGATTTTTCAATAGACTATAAGGGATTCTTTGGTGTACTTGACAAACTAGTCGATGACAGCACATTAAGCAAAGAGATTGAAGCCAAAAAGTTTCTGACTCAACTTAATAAATACCTTAACAGCACCTTAGTTACTTATCTAACAGAGGATAAAAAAGGAATTATTGACATCTCCGTAAATTATAAACAAACTGACACAGCATCCGCAAAGGACACTATAAAAAATAGTGATGATTTTAATAAAATGGTGGAAATGATGATGAAAAACGTTCAATTACGTGGTGCAATTAACGATAGTGGTTCCATTCAAAGTTTTTACGTAAAAAACGACCAGAGAAATTTAATTGCTCTCTTTTTTCAGTTACCAGGTAAACCAGTAAGAATTGGAGATAATTGGTCACTCGATGTTCACTTTATTTCAATGGACCAGAATTTTAAATGCGATACTTCATATCATAAAAATTTGGCAACTCTAGTGGGCCTGAAAAAAGCAAACGGTGAAACCATTGCAGTTCTGAAATATGATATAGTGGAGTATGTATCTGGAGATTATATGAGCCCATTCGAGGGTTCAAATAAAAAAACCAAAATGAAAATGACTTGCAGTGTCCTGGCAGAGTTTTCAGTTGATAGGGGCCGCTGGGTTTCCTATGATGGAATAATGTCATTAGTTGCAAATGGGGTAATGACTTCGCACACAACAAAGAAGCTTTCCTTATTACAGAACTAGATTCCCTTCCATGCAATTAAGGATTTCATCTTATAGCTAGTTCATAAATATTTAACTATTTATTACATATAATAAATATTATAGGTAAATTTGAGGTATGAAGAAAGTACTGCCCTCATCCTTGCCTTCTCCCATAGGAGAAGGAATTTATCTCCCTTTCCAAAGGGAGAGGGTTGGGGTGAGGGCAAAAGGGGTATACAAAAACGCAGGAAAATTTATGAATCGATTTATTGAAAATCAGCATGTTAAGGGTATACAAGTGTCAAAAAGTGTATACCCGGTATTTTTACACTTTAGTCTTTGGGATATTATGAAAAATTGCATTAAATCAACTGGATATCAAATAGAATACCTTAAAAATGCAACACAAAACATCAATCTGTGTCAAAAAGTGTTGCATTTTTTGCTTTCTCCAAAGGGGGATAGGAACGCCTCTCCCGCTTGGGAGAGGAAGGGAGAGGGCAAACAAACTTTAGTATTTTTGTTCTTGTAATTCTATAGTATGACAAACTGGAAAAAAGACATAGCAACATTTCACCACGAATTTGAAGCGGGTGAGTTCGATGAATCGCATGTAGATAAGAACCCTATTCTTCAATTTGAGAAGTGGTTTGCTTTGGCAATGGAACAAAAAGTATTGGAACAAAATTCATTTGTGCTTTCTACTGCTACACGCAGTGGTTTGCCTTCAGCAAGGGTAGTATTATTAAAGGGAGTAGATACTAAGGGATTTATATTTTTTACGAATTACGAAAGTCGAAAAGGGATAGAGTTAACTGAAAACCCCTTTGCAAGCATGACCTTTTATTGGCCGACACTACACAGGCAAATTCGCATTGAAGGAATCGTTGAGAAAGTAACAGAACAGGAATCGAAAGAATATTTCCACTCTCGCCCAAAAGCAAGCCAGGCAGGAGCATGGGTATCGCCACAAAGTAAACCCATTGCAAACCGCGAAGAGTTAGAAGAAAAGCATAGTGCTTTTTTAAAGAAGCATGAGAATACTGAGATACCTGCACCGGAGCATTGGGGCGGTTACCGCATTATTCCCAAGCATATAGAATTCTGGCAGGGGCGCACGAGCCGCCTGCACGACCGCATTGCATACACGCTTGAAAAAGGCAAGTGGAAAATTTACAGAATGGCACCATGAGTTTAACCGCACAAATAGCAAAGCAATTTAGGGCTGTTTATTCCGGTGGTAACTGGACAGGAGTAAACCTAAAAGAAACATTGGAAGGTATAACCTGGCAACAAGCTACTACTCAGGTTAATTCCTTTAATACCATTGCCCTGTTGGTTTTTCACATGAATTACTACGTGGGCTTAGCCATAAACTTCTTACAGGGAAAGCCACTCGATGGTCACGATAAATTTAGTTTTGACTGTCCACCAATAAAATCTCATGAAGATTGGGAAAAACTAGTGAACAGGCTCTGGACCGATGCTGAAACCCTTGCTGGCCTTATCGATAAGTTGCCCGATAGTAAACTCGAAGAAGTTTTCTTTGCTGAGAAATACGGAACCTATTACAGGAACCTTACGGGAATTGTTGAACATAACCATTATCATTTAGGCCAGATAGTTTTGATAAAGAAATTACTCTTGCAATCTTAATATTACTTTGGTAACTTTGTAACAATAAAGTGCACATATGAAAAAACAAACTGTTTTAAACACTGTTAATGAATTCCCTAAGGAATTCAACCTTGAGGAATTACTTGAACGCCTTGTTTTTATTGAAAAAGTTGAAAATGGTGTAGCTCAGGCAAAAGAAGGAAAAGTGGTTGCACATGGAAAAGTTGTTGAACGTTTTAAGAAAAAATGGTCGAAATAAAATGGACACAGCTTGCCCTGAAAGATCTGGAAGAAATTGAAGGGTACATTGCACAAGATTCTCATGCATACGCTGTAATTACAATAGAGAAAATATTTTCCCGTGTGTCAGCGCTTGCAAAGCATCCTTTAAGCGGTAGAATAGTTCCTGAGTTTGAGAATAAGAATTTGCGTGAGCTAATTGAAGGAAATTATCGGATAGTGTATTTTATAATGAGTAGTAAAGAAATAAGTATTGCACGAATACACCATTCTGCAAGATTATTAAAATAAAAAATAAACCCCATGTGGAAAGAAGAACATAACAAACTGTGTAAGAAATTCAAGTTTAAGGATTTCTCAGAAGCCTTTGCTTTTATGACCCGCGTTGCATTGATAGCCGAGAAAATGAACCATCACCCGGAATGGATAAATACATATAGCGATTTGGAAATACGCCTATACACGCATGATGCAGGTGATATTGTAACGGAAAAAGATCATAAACTGGCAGCAGCCATTGACGCACTGGAAAAGAAAAGTTAGATTTGTGCCCTATGCAAGTGTATCGCTCATTAGAAGCCATTAAAAAAGATATTGCCTCGGGTACTGTTACCTGTAAGGCCCTTGTTTCATTATACCTGGAGAGGATCGAGAAGAACAAGCACCTGAATGCTTTTTTGGAAGTATGGGGTGATGAAGCATTGAAACGTGCTGAAGTAATTGATGAAAAAATAAAGCAGGGCAAGGCTGGTAAACTGGCAGGAATGGTAATTGGTATTAAAGATAATATCTGTTACAAAGGCCATAAAGTTTCTGCTTCTTCAAAAATTTTGGAAGGCTTTGAATCACTCTATAGCGCAACCGTTGTAGAACGCCTGTTGGCTGAAGATGTCATTATTATTGGCCGCTGCAATTGCGATGAATTTGCCATGGGCAGCTCAAATGAAAAATCGGCTTTTGGAAATGTATTAAACCCGCACGATAATAAACGAGTACCCGGTGGTTCTTCGGGTGGCTCAACAGTAGCAGTAGCTGCTGACCTTTGCCTGGCTGCATTAGGAAGCGATACCGGAGGCTCTATACGCCAGCCTGCATCATTCTGCGGGGTGGTTGGTTTTAAGCCTACATACGGCAGGGTATCACGTTACGGGCTTATTGCTTATGCATCTTCTTTCGACCAGATTGGTCCGCTTACACATAACATTGGTGATGCTGCTGTAATATTAGAAGTTATGGCAGGTAAAGATGAATATGACAGTACATTGGCTGATAGGCCTGTTCCCGCATATTCTGCAGAATACAAAAAAGTCGATACTAAGAAACTACGCATTGCTTACCTGAAAGATTGTGTTGAACATCCTGGCCTTGACCCTGAAATAAAAACAAGTATTGATAAGCTTATTGCTGACCTGAGAAAGCAAGGGCACATAGTTGAGCCTGTAGATTTTTCACTTATAGACTATGCTGTACCAACCTATTACGTTCTTACAACTGCCGAAGCATCATCTAACTTATCGAGGTTTGCAGGTATAAATTATGGATACCGTAGCTCCAAAGCAACTGACTTAGAATCGACCTACAGGAAATCACGCTCAGAAGGCTTTGGAATAGAAGTGCAAAGGCGTATTATGCTGGGGACCTTTGTGCTAAGTGCAGGATATTACGATGCATACTATTCCCGCGGACAGAAGGTAAGGCGCTTATTTTCGGAACAAACCGATGCCATATTAAAGAACTACGATCTAATACTATTACCATCTACCCCGAGCACCGCTTTTAAGTTTGGGGAAAATGACCTAGACCCAGTAAAAATGTACTTGGAAGATATATTCACTGTTCCGGCCAATATTACAGGCCTGCCTGCCATTTCTTTACCTATTGGAAAACACTCAAATGGCCTGCCTTTTGGCATTCAATTAATGGGTAGAAGGCATGATGAGCTTACATTGTTGGCTTTTTCGGCCAGCTTAATGAACAGTGCTTCGTGAATATCTATGGGTATTTTATTTGAAAAAGGGTAAAATTCTTCGTAAAATTGCAGTTTTGGTGAAACATTTCGAGAGTTATAACGTTATAATATATATAAATGCGAGGAGGGATGAAATATATTGTGGTATTGCTACTCACCATAGTGAGTATAGGTTTTGCACAGGCTAAAGGCCCTGGCAAGGATAGTCTTGCTTCATCTACCACGTTCCAGGATGACCCTATTGTTGCATCACTTGATAGTCTGGCCCACCTTAACTTTTTTGAAAAAGGGTATGATGTAGTAACATCACCTAATTACCATTTCAATCCTGATTCTATTCCCTGGTATAGCGATAAAGAATTTGCTGACCGCATGGCGAAGCTAGATGGACAATCTCCTTTTGGCCTTCAATATAACGACGTAGTTAAGCCATATATAGCGCTTTATGCTATTCACAGAAGGCAACTAACTTCCAGGATATTGGCATTATCAAAGCTCTACTTCCCAATGATGGAACAAATGCTTGATAAGTATAAAATGCCTCTTGAATTAAAATATTTAGCTGTAGTTGAATCTGCAATGAACCCTACCGCATGTTCACGCACCGGTGCAAGGGGCTTATGGCAGTTTATGTACACAACCGGAAAACTATACAATCTGCAAGTTACATCTTATGTTGATGAGCGTAACGACCCAATTAAGTCAACCATTGCTGCCTGCGAATACCTTAAGTTCTTATACGGTATGTTCAATGATTGGCAGTTGGCTATAGCAGCATACAACTGCGGCCCATGGGAAATCAACAAAGCTATCAGGCGCGCAGGTGGTAAAAAAAGTTTCTGGGCTATAAGGCCCTATCTGCCTAAGGAAACCCAAGGGTACGTTCCAGCATTTATAGCCGTGAACTATGTAATGAACTATGCTACTTCGCATAATATTTACCCTAGCATAGCCAATGCAACCTATTTTGATGTTGATACGGTATGTGTACATCAACAATTATCATTTAGCCAATTATCCACCTATCTGAATGTGCCAGTGCAGGATATAAGTTACCTTAATCCATGTTACAAGTTAGGTGTAATACCTTATTCTACTGAAGGCTGCTATACTGTTTGTTTGCCGGTTGCCAAGGTTGGAACTTTTGTAACAAACGAAAAAGCTATTTATGACCTGGCTAAGAAAGATACACTTAGCAGCCAGGAAATTTTAACTATTTCTGAGAACGCACCACAGGTTGAATACTATAGGGTAAAAAGAGGTGAACACTTGAGTACTATTGCAAACCGTTACCACTGTACCGTTCGTGAACTTAAAGAATGGAATGGCTTAGCCAGCAATAGCGTTAGCCCGGGTCAGCACCTTACTGTATATATTAACCGCGGACATCACAAATCAACTGATGTAGCTTCAAGCAAGAAAGTAAAATCTACAAAGAGCTATTATGTAATTCAGGATGGCGATACACTATGGCACATTGCACAGTCTACCGGTGTATCGATAGCGTCACTTAAGAAGCTTAATAACCTTACTGATAAGAGTACACTTACTCCCGGCAGCAAGATCAAGTTATTAGCAGCTAACTAAGTATTTATTTTCTTTTTAATTCACTTAAGGCAATCCATGCCATTAGGCCCATGCCCGTTTCCAATGCCGATTCGTCAATATCAAATGTAGGCGTATGCACCCCGGCAATAATTCCCTTGGCAACATTACCTGTTCCTAAACGATAGAAGCAACAAGGCTTTAAGAGAGAATAAAAAGCAAAATCTTCTGAGGTCATACGTTTCTCAAGAGTAACCACATTTTCTTTCCCCAGGTATTCCTCTGCTGCAATACGTGCATGTTTAGTGGTCTCTTCATTATTGATAAGTACAGGGTAACCCACTTCAATTTTTATGTTGCAATCGCCGCCTAAACTCTTAGCCTTTGAGTCGATTATTTTAGTAATGGTTTTATGTGCTTCTGCCCTCCAAGCTTCATCCATAGTCCGGAATGTACCTTCAATAGTCAGTTCTGACGGGATAACATTAGTTGCCCCATTGGCGTGCATTTTTCCGAATGCAAGTACAGTAGGTATCGTATTCTTCGGGTGCTTCATGAACACATTATCCAGTTCAAGCAATATCTCAGATGCAATAAGTATAGGGTTAACATAACTGGCAGGCATGGCCGCATGGCCACCTTTGCCTTTAATAGTAAGATATATCTCATCGCACGATGCCATATAAGTACCACCGCAAAAGCCGACTTTACCCGCTTCAAGCGAAGGGAATACATGCTGCGCGAAAATAGATTCAGGCGCCGGGTGATCAAGCACTCCTTCTTTTATCATAAAGGTTGCACCACCAGGTAATTTCTCTTCTCCGGGTTGAAAAATAAGTTTGATGGTACCATCCCATTCATCTTTCATCTTTGATAGAATGGTAGCAGCCCCAATCAAAGATGCTGTATGGGCATCGTGCCCACAGGCATGCATCACGCCAATTGATTTTGACTTATATGGAACATCATTCCATTCTTCTATTGGCAGGGCATCCATATCGGCACGCAAGGCAATTGTTTTACCAGGGTTCTTTCCATGTATTTCAACTACAAGACCAGTGTTTGCAATCCTTTTTGCAGAGAGGCCTATTTTATTTAAGGCCGAGACAACATAAGCAGATGTATTGATCTCATTAAACGAAAGCTCAGGATTAGCATGAATATGCCTCCTTATATCAATTACTGAATTGAGATTTTCTTTAGCTAAGGATTTTATTTTATCAGTTACATTCACCATAATAAATCATATATCAAAAATAAAAAAAGCCCCGCGTAATGCAGGGCCTTTTCATATAGTTTATTCCAAGAGATTAGTATTTACCTGCTTCTTTAGAATTACCTAAACTTACAGGGCTTCCTACTCTTGTCATAGCACAACGGAAACCAATATAATCAGTAGCCTGATGCTCTTCCAGGAACCTACGTGTACCCGGGCTCATCCAGAATGCACGGTCCTTCCATGAGCCACCCTTATATACGTGGGTTTGGTCACTTATAAGTGTTGTTGTACCGGTTTCATACATTATCTTGTTCGGAGCAGGAGGTGCATTACCATAGTAGATACTAGAGTTAAGGTCACCATCTACATAACTTCTCTCGTCCGATTCGTGGTAGTTCCTGCGGTTAGCAAGGTTATCTTCCTTATGGTCCTTGTCTACATATCTGTATTTAACTTGGCCCGGAATGCTTGTAATATCGCTATCCTGATTATATCTTACGGAATCCTGTATTACAATACCATCCTGATCTTTAACCTGGGTTTCAAATTGGTTACCCCTATATGCCCTGAATTCATTTTCATCTTGTGGAGTTAAAGGACGATAAACATCCATTACCCATTCACTCACGTTACCCGCCATACCATAAAGACCATAGTCATTAGGCCAGTATGAATAAACAGGAGCAGTAATATCGGCAGCATCATTCAAATCACCTGCAACACCCATATAATCACCGGCGCCTTTTACAAAGTCACCCAACTCCTGTCCGATATATTTTTCATCAGGGTTACGTGTAGCGTGACCATTCCAAGGGTATATTCTTCTTTGGAATACTAATTCATTAGTGGTATTACCAATAAGGCCGGCAGCCGCAAATTCCCATTCAGCTTCGGTTGGTAGGCGATAATCTGGTAAGAATATACCATCTTCCATTCTAACGTTACGTTCACCAGAACCGGAAGGGTTAAGATCAGGAAGAGGTGTCTTAACCTGTCCCGTCCATTTGCCTGAAAGGTATTCGTCTGTGTTAAAGTAATCCGCGTCAGAAGGAGTAGGGTTAAAATCAATGATACCCTCACGAACAAGGATGAATTCATTCACCCTGTCTGTACGCCATTTACAAAAATCTGTTGCCTGCAACCAGTCAACACCAACTACCGGGTAATCATTATATGCCGGGTGGCGTAAATAATACTTTACGTACGGTTCATTGTAAGCTAATTTATTCCTCCATACCAATGTATCAGGCAATGCCTTTATATATACTTGTGGATAGTTAGGACCAAATACCCTGGCAGTCCAGTAAAGGTATTCACGGTAATTTGTATTGGTTACTTCAGTTTCATCAATATAAAATGATGATACTGTAACACGTCTTGGAACACTGTTCCAATCATACATTACATCATCTTCAGCCCTACCCATAGTAAATGTACCACCTTCAATAAACACCAGACCAGGACCAGTTTCCTGTTCTTCGTATGGCATTACCTCAAAGCCGCCGTTTTTAGGGTCGTTGTAGTTCCACCCTGTTACTGATGAGCGCTCATGCGAACATGATGACGCCAGTATAACTGTGGCCGCTGCAATACCTAAAATTCTCGCTGTCTTCTTCATAATTTATATACAGATTTTATTAGAATAGTTCTATACTTGTATGGCGAATATCCTTTTGTCTCTTAGAAAGATGGGCAACTTATAGTTCTGAAAGTCCTGTGGTGTGGACGGCACGAGAACTTGAAAATAAGTGAAAGTTCGTGAGAACCTGCAGTTGCTTCAGTAAGTTTAGATATGGTTACATCGTAGCTATAACCCATTTGTATAAACTTCTTCTGGAAACCTATCAATAATATAATAGCATCTTGATTTCTGTACCATATACCACCTACAATAGGCCCTTTCATTACATAAAACCCAAGGTCAAGTAATTGAAAATCTTGTTGTTTTTGGAATATTACGTTAGGAGAAATAGTAACCTGATCATCTTGTATGGAATGCCCTGCCAGAGATATCATAGCTCCTGCATGCGCTGTATATTTCATTGGTAATGGGCTTGCACCGCTAACGAATGACTCATCAGGCTGTGTAAGGTGGTCTGCAGAAAAGCCAAAGAAAACGCTTTTACTATATCCCAAAATACCTGCTGAAAAATCAGGCACTCCAATACTTGTACGCACAGGGGTTTCATTGGTATTGTATACGAAGCCACGTGTAGGGTCAATCTGATCTCCAAAAGTTAATTTACTCCAATCAACACTCTTTTGGTGATATGTTGCCTGAAAACCTGCACTTATTGTGAACGTTCTGGTTACATTAAGCTGGAAAGCATAAATAGCACTTACATTAGTAGTTGTAAGGGTTCCTTGTCCTGCCTGATCATCTGTTACAAGTAAGCCAAGACCTCCCGAAAGAGCATCCACATGCTGATCGTAAGAAGCACTATATGTAACAAAAGTACCCGGAATAGCAGGCCATTCGTCCCTGAAATTAAGACATATGCGAGGACATGTTGCACTACCCGCAAAAGCCGGATTGAGATACAACGGATTAGCATAGAACTGCGTAAACTGCGGATCTTGCGCTATAGCTTTATATGATACTCCTCCTATCATAATTACAAAAGCAAAAATTGAGATGAGTAGTTTTTTCATGCTGGTATATGCATTAGACTACAAATATACGTAAAAATGTATACGATGTTACAGTAAGGCCCTTTTTTAATCTAAAACAATAAAATGCGACCACTATAGTTATACCTATAACCATTTTTAATAAAATACTTTAAATTTATCACTTTTTAACAATGATAAGATTCAAAAACCCGGAGAATATAAAATTAACTACAGCCTTCTTTATGGTAGTTTCTTCCATTCATGTATTTGGTCAAATTAAACCAAAGACCTTACCTGCACAATCAAAAAATACTCCTCCCGTTCTTGCAACTAATACCAATATTGTAGCTAATAAAGGTACAATTGCTTTAAGCTGGGAAGTGCCACGTACAGATGATTTTCAGGGAAAGGGCACAATAGAGTATTTATATTTTAAAGGTGCGGTGCTTGATCAAAGCAAGGGTAATATACCTCAGTATTTCAGGCTCATAAAACTCAAAAATAATACTACACAGGTAAAGGTCAACCTTGTTAACCCAACATATGTACCACTTACAAGTGAAGAAATTAAAGTATTAGGAAATAGTAAACAGATTTCCGCCGATTTCAACATAAACTCTCCTGTAGTTACAAAAAGTAAAGAACCTTACTTATCACTTACTATTACACCCATCCGTAAAAATTCAGTTTCCAATCAATTTGAAAAACTAGTTTCTTTTTCATTAAATATTCAACAAAGCTCTATAGAAATTGCAAGTGACAAAAGCGCAAAAAGGCCTGACCATTCTTTTGCTACCAGTTCAGTTCTGGCATCCGGCTCATGGTATAAAATTGGAGTTACCAAAGATGGTATTTATAAGCTTGACTATAATTTCTTTAAAAGTATGGGCTTTGATATGTCAGCGCCTCCTAAAAATATTCGTGTTTATGGCAACGGAGGGGCAATGCTACCTACACTTAATAGTGCCCCAAGGCTTGATGACCTGGTTGAAAATGCTATTTATGTGAATGGCCAGGGTGATTCTTCCTTTTCGACAAGTGATTATATTCTATTCTATGGACAAAATCCCAATATATGGACATACGACACAAATAGCGCGGATCCATGCGGCAGGCATTATCATCACACTGTAAATTTATACACCGATACCACGTATTATTTTATTACTACAGGATCGACCCCGGGCAAAAGAATAACACCGGAATCTTATCTAGGTACTCCAACAGATACAGTTAGAACGTTTGATGATTATGCCTATCATGAGGCTGATGCAACCAATCTTATTTCCTCGGGGAATATTTGGTTCGGGGAATATTTTGATGTTACAACCTCCTATAATATCGCATTTAATTTCCCCAATATTTCTACCTCCTCTCCGGCTTATGTGAATGTTGAAGTTGCATCACGCTATGATCAAAGTCTGGGCTCAAGTTTTTATACCATTGGTACTAATTCTGCCAGCACCACCATTACCGTTCCCGGTGTAAATACCACTATTTTTTTTGATACGTTTGCAGCAATAGGTGCCGGATGCTATACATTTACACCTACTTCGAGTTCATTAATTGTAAACGTGAATAAGAATACCGCGGGTGCAATAGGCTGGCTTTATTATGTAGAAGCAAATGTTCGTGATAATCTTACATTAAGTGCATCTCAAATGGAATTCAGGGATGCTCAATCGGTGAAGCCGGGTAATGTATCTGTATATGATATTTCCAGTAATCAGACATTGCAGGTATGGGATGTAACATATCCTCAAAATGTTAAATCGTTGAACGTCACTGTTCCTAAATTCGGACATAATGAATTCACCTATCCATCTGATACATTAAGGCAATTTGTGACTTTTACAGGAAGTTCTTTTAATACTGCTACATTTATTGGCGTGGTTCCTAATCAAAACCTTCATGCTTTCGCCCAGGCTGATATGCTTATTATTACTTCTCCTGCATTCTGGTCACAGGCAAACCAACTTGCTGCCTTTCACCGTTCTCACGACTCTTTAACTGTATGTCAGGTGGTTACAACTACCCAGGTATACAATGAATTCTCATCAGGTAGACAAGACCCGATTGCAATACGTGATTATGCACGCATGTTCTATGATAGGGCCACTAATTATACTACACTGCCTAAATATCTGTTATTATTTGGCGATGGTTCCTATGACCCCAAATACCGTATATCGGGCAATACTAATTATCTTCTTTCTTACGAATCGGATGAATCATTAGATCCAACCGGATCATATGTGTCAGATGATTATTATGCCATTTTAGATAATAACGAAGGCAGCCTTGACGCTAATAACTATGGACTTGATATTGGTGTTGGCCGTATACCTGCCGATAATCAGACTCAGGCACAAACCGTTGTGAATAAAATAATAAGCTATGAAACAAATTCCGGAGAGCCCGTAATAGCATCTACTTCATGCTGCACTACACAAACCAATTATAATATGGGCAGTTGGAGAAACCAGGTATGCTTTATTGCTCACGATGGAGATGGGGATCTTCATATTAATGAAGCTGAACAACTTGCAGATTCGGTTAATTCGCAATATCACAATTTAAATATAAACAAAATATATCTCGATGCCTATCAAATGATACAAACCCCGGGTGGGCCAAGGTACCCCAGTGTAAATACTGCTATAGATAATCAAATGGATCAGGGGCTGCTGATTATTAATTATACAGGACACGGTGGGCCATTAGGATTAGCTACATCAAGGGTGCTTGACTTTTCTGATATTTATGCATGGACAAATACGAATTTATCATTATTCTTTACTGCTTCCTGTTCTTTTGCTCAATACGATGATCCGTTGCAAATATCTGCCGGTGAACTATGTTTAGTTAATTCAAGTGCAGGAAATATTGGGTTGATGACCACTGTGAGAGAAGTATACTCAGGAGGAAATCAAACCTTGAACCAAAACTTTTTCGATTCACTGTATTCCCCACTACCCAATGGTTCCTTACCAAGATTCGGTGACCTTTTAAATATGGCTAAGAATGCGACGGGACCTATTCTAAATTGTAGAATGTTTACATTGATTGGTGACCCGGCTGTAAGGTTAGCTTATCCGGAAGAAAGAGTTTATACTACAGCTATTAACTCAATGCCTGTTAGCGCTGTTGCAGATACGTTGAAAGCGTTTGCTAAGGTTACCATAACAGGCTATGTTGGTACTACCAGTGCAGGCTTACTATCTAATTTTAATGGAGTACTTTACCCTACAATATATGATAAACCAAGCCTTATAACTACACTGGATAACCTCGGTGGATCTAATAGTCCGCCTCTCACTTTTAAATTGCAAAAAAACACCTTGTTCAAAGGCCGTGCATCGGTAAATAATGGCAAATTCTCTTTCACTTTTGTTGTGCCCAAGGATATAGATTATAATATTGATTACGGTAAGATAAGCTATTACGCACAGGACCCTACTACTCAAATTGATGCGACTGGTAATTATGAAAATGTATTGGTTGGGGGCTCATTAACAACTATCCCTTCCGGCACTGCAGGCCCACGGGTAAGATTATATATGAATGACAGCACATTTGTGTATGGTGGCCTTACCGATGAAAACCCTGAAATATTTGCACTTTTGAGCGACAGTAATGGTATAAATATTACAGGCAATTCCATTGGCCATGATATTACCGCAGTATTAGATAATAATACGCAGAACACTATAGACCTTAACGATTATTATAAACCAGCGCTAAACAGCTATCAAAAGGGTACTTTAACTTATCCATTGTCATCGTTAACTACAGGTACTCATACACTTACATTAAGAGTATGGAATGTATTTGACAATACAACCCAGGCAAATACTGAATTTGTTGTTCAGCCAACCTCAAGTTTGCAACTTCAGCATGTACTTAACTACCCTAACCCTTTCACAACACATACCCAGTTCTTTTTTGAAATAAATGATGTGTGTGATATGATGAATGTTCAGATACAGATATTTACTGTATCAGGGAAACTGGTAAAAAATATAGTGACTGCAGTGAAACTTGGAAGTTTCCGTTCTGACCCAATTGATTGGGATGGGCGCGATGACTTTGGGGACAAGATTGGGAACGGAGTATACATATACCATGTAAGGGTAAGAACAAGTACCGGTTCTACAGCCGATTCGTACCAGAAACTTGTTATTTTATAAGCAATTTATATCTTTGTCCTCCCTTTTTTAGTTATCATACAATAATTCGTTAGTGGCTGCGTTCATATAGTTCTTTTAAGCTTACACATGAAGTTAACAGTAAAGAAAAAAATAGTTTTTGGAAACCTAATATTGGTTGCATGTTTTCAGCATTTGGCTATCGGGCAGAACTCTACAAACGTTTTAGGTCAGAACCTTGCGAATAATGTAAATGTAATTACCACCGCAGTACCATTCCTTCTTATAAGCCCTGACGCACGTGCAGGTGGAATGGGAGATGCCGGTGCTGCATCATCACCTGATGCTAATGCCATTCACTGGAACCCTTCAAAACTTGCTTTTGTTGACCAGCAAATGGGCTTCTCAGTATCCTACACTCCATGGCTACGTCAATTAGTTCCCGATATCAACCTGGCCTATTTATCTTTCTTTTACAAATTGAAAGGTCGCCAAACTATTGGAGCATCGTTGCGTTATTTTTCTTTAGGTAATATTGAATTTACAGACCAGAGCGGAAACAGCATAGGTAGTTTTAATCCTAACGAATATGCATTTGATGTTGCTTATGCCCGCCAATTATCTGATAATTGGTCAATAGGTATGACCGCACGCTATATTTATTCTAATCTTACCGGTGCAACTGTAGTGTCGGGTGCAAACACATTCGCAGGACGCTCATTTGCCGTTGATCTTTCATCATATTATAAAAGCAAGGAAATTGAAGTTGGAGGGAAAAAAAGTATACTGGCTGCAGGTATCGATATCTCTAACGTAGGTGCTAAGATCAGCTACTCCAATTCAGGTACAGCAGATTTTTTGCCAACCAATCTTCGTTTGGGGCCAGCACTTACTATGAACCTTGATAAGTATAATAAGATTACGTTTTTATTTGATATGAACAAGTTGCTGGTGCCTACCCCACCTGTTTACAAGTTAGATGCAAGTGGTAATCCGGTTAAAGATGCAAGCGGACAACCTGTTATACTTGCCGGAAAGGACCCAAATGTTGGTGTTGCACAAGGCATATTCCAATCGTTTGATGATGCTCCTGGAGGAGGCGAAGAAGAATTTCATGAAATAGACTGGTCAGGAGGAACAGAATATTGGTATGATAATCAGTTTGCTGCACGCGTTGGTTTCTTTTACGAAAATCCTACCAAAGGTGGCAGAGAATACTTCACCATGGGGGCAGGATTCAGGCTTAATGTGCTTACTATAGATGCATCTTACCTTATTCCTATTAGCCAGCAAAACCCCTTGCAGAATACACTGCGTATAAGTCTTGGCTTTAACTTCGATAAATCTAAAGGAGAGAAAGCACCTGATGCTACTGATAGCACCACTCCAGAATAATCTACTTTTCATTTGAAATTTCGCACAGGATACGGCTTCGATGTACACCAGTTAGAAAAAGGAAGGCCGTTCTATTTAGGTGGTATTCTTGTTCCATCGCCACATGGGGCTGTAGGCCATTCTGATGCTGATGTATTAATACATGCCATTTGTGATGCATTATTAGGCGCAGCTGCTTTAGGTGACATTGGCATCCACTTCCCCAACACATCAGCAGAATTTAAGGGTATTGACAGTAAATTATTGCTTGACAAAGTTGTTTCTCTTTTAAAGGAGAATCATTATACTATAGGAAATATTGATGCAACCGTTGTATTGGAAAGCCCAAAAATCGTACCACATATTCCAGCCATGAAGAAGGCCCTGGCAAAGGTAATGGGTATTGAAGAAGATTGCATTTCAATTAAAGCAACCACTAACGAGAAGCTAGGCTTTATTGGCAGAAATGAAGGTGTAAGCGCCCATTCAGTAGCGCTAATTGAGAAAGCTTAATTAAAAGACTCTCTACTTTTCTAAGGCAGCGAGAATATACTCGCGGTTAAGGCGGGCTATATTAGCTACCGAAATATTTTTGGGGCATTCTGCTTCGCAGGCATTTGTATTGGTACAATGTCCGAAACCTGCTTCATCCATTGCCTCCATCATATTCAGAACACGTTCTTTCCGTTCAGGTTTTCCTTGAGGCAACATGCTTAACTGTGCAACCTTAGCCGATACAAAAAGCATAGCCGATGCATTTTTACAAGCTGCCACGCATGCACCGCATCCTATGCAAGTAGCAGCATCAAATGCTTCATCGGCAATATCTTTGGCAATAGGTGTAGAATTAGCATCGGGAGCATTACCGGTATTTACTGAAATAAATCCACCTGCAACCTGTATTGTATCAAATGATGAACGGTCAACTACAAGGTCTTTAATTATTGGGAAAGGTTTTGCTCTCCATGGCTCAACTGTAATAGTTTCACCATCATGAAAATGACGCATATGCAACTGGCAGGTTGTAGTACCTTTCAATGGTCCATGGGGCCTGCCATTAATGTACATGCTACACATTCCGCATATACCTTCGCGGCAATCATGATCAAATGCTATAGGCTCCTCTCCTTTATGAATAAGCTGTTCGTTTAGTACATCGAACATCTCAAGAAACGACATGTCCGTGGTAATATCATTTAAAGGATATGTTACAAAACCACCTTTATCGCTGGCATTTTTTTGCCTCCATACTTTTAGCGTAAGATTCATAAAACTTGCATTTTAAGTTTTTCAAAATTACATTTTATTTAAACATAATACATGTTGGTAAAAATAAAAAAGCAGAACGTTAATTCTGCTTTTCGTAAAATGTACTGAAAATAAATTTTACAGCTTTATCGGAGTATCGGTAGCTGAAGAACCCAATGCATTATAATTAGTTTGACCGGTATTATAATTTTCATATTCCGATGAATTTGTGTAATTAACTGCTGCTGCATACACATTAATATAGGCAGTTTGTCCGGGTACTAAGCCACCCAGGTAAAAATCATTAACAGGTACACTAATATTAAAAGTTGTAGCTCCTGCGGCAATAGTTAAAGTAGACACTAAAGAACTATAATTGCCTGAACTAACCGAAGCAGTAGCACCGGTGAAGACCGCCAATGATCTGGCTTGAGATGCGGCAGTAACTGTACCATATATATAAACCAATGTATCGTTTGGTTTTTTATGAATAGAATCTCCACCAATGGTAAAAGTAAAGTTAGGAATGTGCGATAATTTTGCATCAACCTCAAGTGGTTCTGAGCCACCCAAAAATTGAAAATCCTCATGTAATTCCTGTCCGTAGTTTGTATCGCGGAACGCAATTGTATACATACCAGTTGTAATATTAGAAATGGTATACGTACCAACTGAATCTGCATTCATTGAATCTACTACAGCATTGCTGGAATTATAGAGCACAACTCTTACTGATTTACAGGCACTTGCCTGTTGCATGTCTCCATATTGGTTATAGAGTGAAATATGCCCGGTTATTGAGCCGGTATAAGATGGTCCTGCCGGACCCTGAGAGCCTGAAGGACCTGTATTGCCTGTTTTAGAACAAGATGAGAAGAATAGCGAGCCGGTTAAAAGGCCTAAACAAAAAAGAGAAGTTGTTATTTTCATTTTTTAATATTTATTGAGTCTATGACTGCAATATTATAACAAAGTTTAACACCAAATTTTTAATTAGCTTTTATAACCTTTTTATTTCATACCCGTATAAAGAATTTGGAATCGTCAATTTTACAGGATTATTGGCTGTTCTAAACTGATTCAGATTTTACGTTATTATTATTTGGTTTTTAATGGAATACGTAGTATATTCGCAGCATATTATTCATACTAGGCAATACTTTGAACCACATGAAACATATTTCACTTTTTAAAAGTTTTTTTATTGTTCTTGCCTTAATATTAGGATGCGGAACAGCTTATGGACAAAGCGGTGTACTTATTTACCACATGAGCCATACCGAAGATGCGCAAGGTAATACTACCGATAGTACTTCAACTACTGGCACTTCAACAAGTCAAGACTCTTCGGCTCAAGGCCTTATGGGCGAATTAGTTGTTTCTTCGCCAGGTACCTTTAAAGATTCCAAATCAGATAAAATATCTCCAAAGCGTTACAGCACACATAATGTAGAAGCAACTACAACTACGGTTTCATATTACTATACCGGTTCTGCGCAGTCATTTATAGTTCCTAGTTGTGTTACTTCCATTACCATTGATATGGGTGGAGCACAGGGTGGAAATAGTTATTATAGCGGTGCCAACCACAGCTCAGCGGCTAATGCAGGTGGACGCGTACAAACTACTGCTATAGTAACTCCCGGAACTGTATTAACTCTTTATCCTGGTCAGGCCGGAGCAAATGCCACTAGCGTTATAGCTGGTGGTGCAGGTGGAACTAATTTAAGTGGAGATGGTTCAGGTGGAAGTGGATATAGTCCTGTAAAAAATACAACAGCTTATGGAGCAGGAGGAGGCGGAGGCGCATCATCAGAAATTTGGATTGCAGGTACAAGGGTTCTTGTAGCTGGCGGAGGCGGAGGCTCCGGGGGGTATATTACATGTGGTGGTGGCGGTGTCATTTCGGGAAAGGCCGGCGGATCGGGCGGGCAAAATGGTTCAGCAGGTACTACAGGTAATGCTGCAGCTGCAGCCGGACAGGGAGCTACAGGAGCTGCCGGCGGCGCAGGTGGTACAGCAGAAAACTGTGGTGTCGGAACGAATGCAATTGCTGGTACTGCAGGTACAGCTGCCAGTGGAGGAACAGGTGGTTATGATGATTATGCCAATGTAGGTTATTCCGGCGGCGGTGGCGGTGGCGGTGGTTACGCGGGCGGTGGTGGCGGATGTGAAGCAGGCGGCGGCGGCGGAAGCAGTGGCGCACCTGCTGTTAGTGGTGCATTTACCCCAGGAGTTATTACTTATACCGGAGATTATGATGGAGTAACGGGAACAACTCCTGAAGAAGGCTATATAACTATTACTTATACCGGCCCTAGTGCTGTTGTAGGTTTTTATAATAATAATACAACTTGTGATGCAAGCCCTGATGGTGAAATTACAATTTCACCTGATGGTACTGCACCGTACACTTATGCATGGGCACCTTCCGGCGGAAATGCTATTACCGCCACCGGGCTTAGCGCAGGTACATATACATGCACTGTAACAGATGCGTCTGGTTGCAGTGTTCAAGTTGTTCAGTCTATAACTAATGCCGGAGCGGCTACAGTAACAGGAGTAATTTCTTCTTTTAGTAATGATGTTACTTGTACCGCAACAAATGATGGGTATATTACCGCCTCGGTATCGGGTACAGGCGGAGCATCTCCTTTTAGTTACAGCTGGGCTCCTTCAGGCGGTACGACCAATACCGCAAGCGGTCTTAGTGCGGGAACATATACATGTACTATTACCGATGCTGGTGGATGTTCAACAACAGTTTCGCAGGCCATAACTAAACCGGGTGGAGCAACTATAACTCCTACTATAATTGACAAAACCAATCCCTGTGCAGGAAGTAATAATGGAAGTGCAACCGCTTCTGGTAGCGGCGGAGTAAGCCCATATACTTATAGCTGGGCTCCTTCGGCAGGTGTTACAAACCCTCTTACAGCCACACCAACTACAATGAGCGCAGGTACATATACCTGTACTGTAACTGATGCAGGTGGCTGT
>Ga0210388_10000923_pt1 | contig 23246 bp, 18 predicted proteins | sample IncBWC19OmetaG_FD_155485 | JGI IMG/M metagenome (GOLD analysis project Ga0210388, IMG submission 155485) | Forest soil microbial communities from Barre Woods Harvard Forest LTER site, Petersham, Massachusetts, United States - Inc-BW-C-19-O ...
CGCTGAGTTCGAATCCTGTTGGCAGCGTGAACATCGAAAAAGCGAGCGGCTGGTTTCCTATGCTTGTTACGGTCACGTCCTGTGGCGCGCTCGACGTGTTGATGGCCAGCGGGGCAAAAGTGAGCGCGGCGGGTAGAGTGCGAGCGATAAGCGTGAGCGTCGCGTCCTGCGGGTCAACTACCCAGAGATTCCCCGAACCGTCCACCACCAAGTCCTCCGGAAAATTGGTCGGAACCGCGTAGGTCGAGATCGTGCCGGCTCCGTTTACTCGCCGGATCACGCGGTTCCCGCCGTCGGAAATGAACAGCTCGCCCGCCGCATCCACGCTCACGTGATCGGGGAAATTCAACTCCGCGCTCGTCGCCGGGCCGCCGTCTCCCGTATGGCCCGCGCCGAACGCAAAATTGCCGGCCACCGTTGTGATGTTCCCGGTCAGGTCCACCTTGCGCACCACGTTATTGTTAGTGTCCGCGATGAAGAGATTCCCGGCGCCATCTGCACGGACTCCGACCGGTTCATTCAATGTCGCGCTCGTCGCCGCCCCGCCGTCGCCGCTGAAGCCCGTCGAATTCGAGCCCGCGACGGTGGTGATGATTCCGCTCAGGTCCACCTTGCGGATACGGCTGTTGTGCGTGTCCGCGATATAGAGATTGCCCGCCACGTCCATGGCGATACCCGAGGGAAAGTTCAGCTTCGCGCTCGTCGCCGGCCCGCCATCGCCGCTGAACCCCGCGCCGAGGCCAAAATTGCCCGCCACCGTGCTGATGGTTCCATTGCGATCCACCTCGCGGATCAGGTGATTGCCAGAGTCGGCGATATACAAGTTGCCCGCGCCATCCACCGTCACGTCCCCCGGGGTCTGTATCTCGGACGCGCTCGCAGCTCCTCCGTCCCCCGCATAACCGCATGTGCCGTTACCCGCATACACGCCGAAGCTCTCGTCGATACCCACGATCCAGATTACGCAGGCTCCGGAGTCGGCGATGAAGGCCGCGCCGGAGCCGGATATGCCGTCTCCGGCGGGTGCCACGGCGATCGGCGTAACAAAACCGTCGTTGCCAAATGGCGGCGAAGTGGCCGCTGGGCTGAAGCCGGCATGTGCCCCGTTACCCGTGCCATACACCGGGACGCTTGACTCCGTGTCCTCGCACTCGTCGAGTAGCGCCACCGCGCCAGACCGCATGCCCGGCTCGCCGGGCTGAAACGTCACCTGCACCGTGCAAGGCGACGTAGCGCCGCTGCAGGTTCCACCGGACTGCGAAAAATCCAGCGCCGGAAGGCCCGTCGTAACTACTGCAACGCTCGAGATGAAACTGTCCTCGCCGAGTGCGAATTGCAGAGTCGCCGTCTGGCTGCACGGCCCCGGCGCGCCATCCAGGCATACGTTGGCGAATCCCAGCGGCACCGATATCGTGCTGAATTCGATTACATCGCTGATACCGTGGTCCGGTATGAAGAGATCGTAGTTCGAATCCACGGCCAGATAGCTCACGTTGACCAGGCCGCTCGTCGCCAGCGTGCTTTGCACCCCGAGCGCGCTGATTTCCACCACCACTGCGCCCTCCGCGCTCTCGACGACGTACACGTTGCTGGAGCCATCCACTGCCACGCCGATGATATTCGCTAATGACGCTCCCACATTGCTGCCGGCTCCGCCGCCCGGCGGGAATTTCACGATGCTCGAAAGCGTCCCATCCGCCAGGTACACATTGCCTGTCACGTCCACGGCAACGCCCAGTGGATCCGCCAAACCCATCTTGAAATTGCTGCTCAGGCCTCCGCTCGTGATCTTCACGATGAATCCGTCCACGTTGTCCGCCACGAACACATTGCCGCTTGCGTCCACCGCCAGGCCATTCGGCGTGAGCACCGTGGCAAATGCGGTCGCTGCTCCTCCTCCGGCCGGCACCTTCACCACTCGTCCGTGGCCGTTGTCGCTGACGTATAAATTGCCCGCGGAGTCCACTGCCAAACCCACCGGACTGCTCAGGCTCAATGGCGACGTGCTCACCAACGTCTGATTCCCCGTCGGGTCGATCTTCACGATGCGGTTGGTGCCTGTGTCCGAGACGTACAGATTCCCCGACGAATCTACTGCTGCGCCGTTTGGAGTGCTCAACCCCGTTGCCGCCACGGTTCTCTGCGCTCCCAGAAATGTGATCTGCGCCTTTGCGGACGGCGCCGCAGAGCACAGCACCGCTAATCCCATCACCAGAACGAAATTGCGGCTAAGAATTCCCGAAATGATTTTGCTTGCGAACGACGGTATGGCGAATGTCACGGAGTTCCCCCATGCCTGATTGGTGCGATCTAATCCTTCATCGTCTCGCAGCCTATCTACATGAGTGGCGTGAGCATTTTAGTTTCCACTGATTGCCGTACGGCCGCGCGAATCGTCAGTGAACAAGCACTGCACAGGTTCACTCTGAAACGTTTTCAGTTTTGTGCCTTCGGAAAATTTCGTTCCCCGCGCCGGAGCGAAACTCCTGCGTGGCGGCGCGTTCAAGCCGCGTTCCTCTCCTTATTCTTTTCAAGGACTCGGCGAAGAAGGCCTGAAGTTGATGCGCGCCGCGGTGTGAGTAGTGATTGGTGAGGAGTGCGTGCTGGCGCGTGACCTTACACCGGCGGGAAGGGCCGGGCGGCCATCGTCGCCCGGCCCTCTGCCGGAGAGCGCGTCGAATACAACTACGAGGTTTGCCGCACGTCAGCCGGTGAACTCTTGTCCACGCGGAGCAGAATGCCGCTTCCCGCACGAATCTTCTGGTTGGGGTTTGTTGATGTCAGAGTGATTTCGCCTTCAGGCGATGTGCGTCCGGAGTGTTCGATGGCAACATTGGAATAGCCGTAAACGCCGCAAGCATCAGTGGAAAATAGCCACAGCGATTGCTCGCGCGCGTTTCCGGCGACTGCGCCGCGGCATGCTCCGTTCTCTGCGACTTGACCGACCGCGCCGCCGCCCCAAACCCAGTGACCCACAACTTGGTCGCCGTGCGTCAAGGGACCGCTTCCATAGAGGCCCTCTCCGCCCACCTGCACGGTGTTCCACCAGACGGATGGCGTTCCGCGGTCAGGTCCCGTGTTCGGCAACGAAGCACCACTTATATCCAAAGTTGAAGCGAGCGCACGAAGGTTGGTGGCGACGGAAACGGTGTTGGATTTGGAATATTCGATTCTGTCAAAAGCAAATGCGATCCGAGATGGGTTGCCCGGTGTCACGCTGACGATGTGGCCCAAGACCTTCGTGCCTCGTCGCAGCACGGCGCCATTCTCGAGCGGAACATCTTGTGCGATTCGTGCGGAAATTGGCTGACCGGGTACGGCTCTGTCTAGCGAAATGGTTGAACTCAGTTGAACGGGCAAAATCGTGCCGTCCAGCATGTTGGTCGCGTATGATGGTTTTCCTTGATTTTGTGCGTGAAGTACGGTGACGGCTGCGAGGAAGACTGCCAAAAGCAATACGCTTCTCTTCATATATTCCCCCTCTAAGCGTTTCTCAGGAACGTAGGCTCGCTTTTCCGCCTGACGGCCATCCGTCAACGACGGAGGCGCGAGGGAGTGTTCCAGTGTAGTTAGATGCACATTTCTAAAAGGTTGGTTGCCGTCTTCACCAGCGAGTATCCGCCACACACTTCCTTCCAGCACGCGCTTCCGTACAGTATATCGTTCAGGCCGCTACGGGCTTGTGTGTATGGCGTGGGCTGGCGCGAATGCTACTGTCGCTTCACCAAATGTAAGCACGCAGACCAAGCTTAGTAGGCCCAGAGGCTGGATAAGTCAGGAGGAAACGCGCATGGCAACACGCACATTGTCTGTACCGGAACAAACTTGGCACGCGGAGCACGAAACGAAAAACGAAGCGCACTCGTCGGGTGTGTCCTGGGCTGCTGTGTTTGCCGGAGCATTCGTGGCTGCGGCTTTGTCGCTGATACTGGTGGCTCTGGGAACCGGAATCGGGCTTTCCGCGATTTCACCGTGGGACGGCGCGGGCGCATCCGCTTCCTCCGTGGGCAAGGGAGCGATCGTCTGGCTAATTCTCACGGAGCTGATTGCTTCGTCCATCGGCGGTTATCTCGCCGGGCGGCTGCGTACGAAGTGGGTGAACGTTCACACGGACGAAGTATACTTTCGCGACACCGCACACGGTTTTCTGGTCTGGGCAGTAGGCTTGGTGATTACGGCGGCGTTTCTGGCGTCCGCAGTCGCGTCTGTAGGCAGAAACGCACGCGCCGGAGCCACGACTATCGAGAGCTCCAGTGCCACGGCTCCCCGTAGCACATTCAGCCCGAATGCATATCTCGTAGACTCGCTGCTGCGAACGACTCCCCCCAGGACCAGCCCGGATGACGCTGCGATCCGCAGCGAGGTAGGACTGATTCTAGTAAACGGCCTGCGCGAAGGAAATATTCCGCCGACAGACAAGAGCTATCTCGTGCAAGTAGTGGCGGCAAGAACGGGAATCAGCGAACCCGAGGCTGAAAAAAAAGTGGATGACACGTTTGCTCAAGCAATGCAGGCGGCCGATACCGCGCGCAAGGCCGTAGCGCATTCAATGTACTGGACCTTCCTCGCGCTATTGATTGGTGCTTTTTGTGCCAGCTTCGCGGCAACAATCGGGGGAAAGCAGCGCGACCGCGTGGTCATCGTCTGACGAATTTCATTTCCTCTGGAGGCATTACCAATGCGTTCAATCATATTGCTGCTACTGGGTGTTCCGATACCCTTCATCATCTTGATCGGCCTCTTCAGCCACTTTTAGGGCCAAATCCGCATCCTCGTCCGCCGTGGCCGGCAGGCGAGGGTGCGGATTTTGATGCCGATGCCCCTACTGAACGTCGGTGACCTTTCCGTTTGTAAAGATCACTTTCATGTCGGCGTAGAAGTACATTTGCTTGGCGCCGAGGTTGACGATCTTTTGCGGCTGGCCGAGGATTTCGACGACCTGACCTGTGGTTTGGCCCAGAGCGATGGTCTTCGGAGCCGCGGCCGTTTGCGCGGCGGCCTGCTGCGCCGCAGGAGCGACATTTTCCGCGGGCGCAGCCTCCTGCGTGTCGGCCTCCGCGGTGATAACTTCCTCGATGGCCTTCATGACCTCGTCGGCCGGAGGCGCGACGTTTTTCGTAAACGGAAATTTCAGTTGGCCGTAGTAACGCACGTCGTTATACGGATCGCTGTAAAATTGAAAAACGACGCCGTCCAGTTTCACGATATAGTCCGTGACCCAAAACTTTTCGCCCGTGACGAATTTGCGCTGCGGAATAGCGGCGGTCTGCTGATTGGCGGGAGCGAGCGCCATGCCCCAGGCCATGTTGGCGCCAAAGCCGAAGGAGATCGCGCCGTTCTTGTAAGTGTTGGTCGGCGACGCGATGGCTTCGGTGCTGCACATCACCAGGCCGTCTTTATGCAGGTCCAGGACGAACCCAGCCGTCGCAATGTCCGAGCGGTCCGCGGTCATCTTGGTCCGCTTGAACTCGGCAGCGAGGCGCTTTTGAATTTCGGCACGGGAATCTTGACCGTGCAGCGCGGGCGCCACGCACGCCAGCGCCAGTCCCAAAGCAAGAACCGGGGCCAAATACATTGCTCGGCGCATAAACTGCCTCCTCATGAGCTGCAGCGCGATTTCCATTTTGAAGTGCGGACTGACTGACGGATAAATTACACCCGTCGGTGTACGGACGCAATTCCGTCGCGCTTCAGTTCGATGGTGTGGAGGTGTCGCGGCGCGCGATCTGTCGTGACGCCGGGCGGAGCGCCGGTTCCGTCACTCACCCTGATCCGCGATGAAGGCGTCCACGGTGAGGACCGTCGCTTGCGCCGGGAAAACTTTCTCGGTGAGGACACGGTGAACTTCGGTGTCGGCGTCGAAGCAGGCGTCCTGCAAGACGACGCAGCGGTAATCCAGATCGGCGGCGCGCCGCAGTGTGGAGAGAGTGATGCCGCTGGTGGAGATTCCGAAGATCACCAGATTTTCAATCCCGCGCGAACGCAGAACCAGATGCAGCTGGTTCTCCGAGAACGCGCCCACTCGCTGCTTGTAGACGATGAGATCTTCGGGCCGCGCGACGGCGGTGTGGAATTGAGCGGAGGGCGTGCCGATTACGAAAAGATTGTTTTCCTTCAGCCGCTTCCAGCGCGACTCCGTATCCGGAAGTTCGGGATGGCCCGGAGCGAATCCCAGTCCCACGTGGATGATCAGAAATTGTTTCTTGCGCGCAAAATCCACAGCCTTGGCTGCGTTGGGAACGATGGCATCGGCCGCAGGGACAAACCCAAAGATTCCATTCTGCACATCGAGAGTCAGCAATGCCGTCTTTTTTGGATCGAGCTTCATGGGCCTTCCTTCCTGTTTACATCAACGAAACAGGCTATCACCGTATTTACATCAGTCCCGAGTGCATGCCATACTTCCCGCACTGAGGGACGGAGGCACGTCCATGCGTAACAAGATTCTGACTGTTTCGTTTTCCCGCGCTGTGCTCGCCGCTATTCTCTGTTCACTGATCGCCATTCCGGCGTTCGCTTTGGGCGACGACAAGCCCACAACTCCGGCTTCAACTGCGACGTCCGCGTCAACCCCGGCACCGGGGCCAAGTGCGACGCCTGTGAAAATCGCGGCGCGGCCAGACCGCGTGAAGAAAGTGTACACCAACGACGACATTGATCGGATGTGGCCGAAGCAGCAGGCAGCGGCCAACGACGCACAGATCGCTCCGGCGAGCACTTCTGTTCCGGCATCAGCGCCGCGGCCAGTTTCCGGATCTCAGATCGCGCGCGCAACAAACGTGCCCGCAACCGCCGAGCAGAACCCGGTGTGGTACGCGTCGCAGCTTGAATCACTCTACGCGGAACTCGATAGCCTCAGCAGCCGAGAAGCAAGCTTGCGCGATTTCCGCGCCACGGGAAACACGGACGCGGGAGTGACGATCGGGCTGCAATTCGACGCGCCGTGCGAGGGCATCACCACGGACAACGCGATTGAGCAGTTGGCGATTCGCAGACAGGAAATCGAGCAGCAGATTGACGCGCTGCAGGACGTGGCGCAGCAGAACGGCGTGTCATCCGCAGTATTTCAGAATCCAGCGGAGGTTCTGCAAGCGGCGCAGAGGCCGTTGAGCCCGGGGCAGGAACACGCGTTGCTGCGGGAAAGACAGAGCGATCTGATCGGGCAGTATGACGGCGTGCAGAATCAGCTGTCGGACATGTCGAACGCAGCAGCGGCTCAGGGAATCACGCTGCTGCCGGTGACGCCCAGCTGGGGCGGCAACCTGACCACCAACCGGATCCAGTCTCTCGACGAGCGCGCCGAGCAGATCCAAAACGCGCTCAGCGAAAATGAAGACGCCGCGCGCCGAGCGGGCCTCGCTCCATCTGCGCTGCCCCAGTCGCGGACGCAGCGGCGAAAATCGTGAGCACCAAGATCCTCAACCTGCGTACTAGAACCCTACAGCGCTAATTGGTATTTTTTTACAGGGAATACCTGAGGGCAGGAATTTCTCTGCGCTACTATGATTCGCTTCGCCCGCCCAATTTCTGTGAGAGAGGTGGGTTGTGAGCAAAACTTCCGTGCTGCGCTTCACACTGCTGTTTCTTTCCAGTTCCGCTTTGTTGATTGCGGGCGCACCATCCAGCCAACTGCATGCTTCTATCGCGCCAACAGGCTACATGCGGGCGCAGCCTGGCGATGAACCGGCGGCCTCTACGTTCACGGGCAAAATCCTTTCGCAGAATGGCGTCCGATATATCTTGCGCGACGATGTAAATGAAGTCTGGTATCACCTGGACGATCAGGCGCAGGCGCAAAAATATTTTGGCAAGAACGTGGTGGTGACTGGTGTGCTGGATGGACGTTCGGACATGATTCGCGTGCGCAATATTGCCGAGGCCAATTAATAATCGCCAGCCTAGCGGGGAAAGCATGGCTGCGAGCCGTTCAGGCGTTCGGCGATGGCAATCTGCTGGGAGCGTCGGCGGTTCTTGCGATCGGCTCAGCGGGTTTCGGTGGCTGTGCGCGCGGCGGGTAGAACTGATGGCGGGCGCGTAGCAAGCGGGTCGGGATTCGGCGCTTGGTTGATGACGGTGACTCCCGAAGAGTTCCACGCCAGGCGGCCGTTGCTATTGATCACTTCTTCCACGATTTTGGTGAACAAGCGATCCTGCATTTCGGATCGTTTGGTGTAATCCACCACGTAGTTGACGGTAAACTCCAAAGAGGCGGCATTCACCGCGAGCGCAACGACCGGCTCGATAGGTGGATTTTCGCTACGATAGTCGTCGCTCACGGCGTTCCAGGAGTTTTGCGCCTCCACGAGATATTCGCCTATCACATCGTTCGCAACGCGGAGCAGAGTGGCCCTGGCGAGCGTGGCGTCACTGGTGATGGTAAACACGACTTTAATCTGGTCCCAGATGAAGCGAAATCCTTGCGAGTAATTAAAGACCGAGCCCTTCAAGACGGCGTTATTGGGAATGCGCACGATGCGTCCGCTGTACAAATCCCTGCCAACCCAGCTGCCGACTTCCATCAAGGTGGTGCGCAGCAGGCCGATATCAATTACGTCGCCGCGTGTTTCACCGATCTGAACTCTGTCTCCCACGACGTATAACTTTGAAAAACCGATAGAGAACGCGCCCGCGATGCTGGCAAGCAGGTCCTGCAGCGCAACTGCCACGCCAGCGCCTGCGACGCCGAGGGCAAAACTGAGTCGGCCCAGGCGATCTTCAAAAAGCACCGCAAGGTAAAGAAGAATCACGAGGTATCCGGTAAAAGTGACAACCTTGCGAACCTTGTAGCGCGCATTGACCTGGCCAAATTGGCGGGGAAGCGTTCGCTCCAGTAAGCGAAAGCCTCCGTGAATGATAAGAATTCCGATAATCGCAGCGACGCACTTCTCCACCAGCCCGAGAGCCATAGCCTGTTTGAAAAGCTCGCTCATTCATTCACCATCATACTCAGATTGCTGCTGCTGGCGCAGACCATCTCAGGCCTGCGACTGGCGTTTTTCCCAAAGTTCCCAAAACAGCGCGACGGTGGCCGGCGCGAAGCCCGCGTAGTGATTGTTAGCGTAGGCGTACACTTTGATGCCGCGACGCGTGGTTTGGTAACAGTAGTCCACCCAACGCGATAGGGCGGCGCGGCGATCCACGATAGTTTTGTCCCACACTTTGGTCTGTTCCTCAATTCCTTTGCGATCGCCCAGCCAACGGACGTAAGTAAAGTCAGCGGTGAGGGGATCGAGGCGCTGGGTCAGCTCTGCGATGCCCGGCATCCATGCTTGATCAATCACCGCAAAGGCGACGCGGTGTTCGCGCAGCAGTTGCAAGAAATTTTCGTCGAGCCAATTCTTGTTGCGGATTTCAACGGCGAACTGATGGCCTTCGGGCAGCTTCTTCAGGAACGGGCGCAGGCGCGCGAGAAATTCGACGCCGGATTTGAACTTGGTGCGATTGAAATAAGGGAACTGCAAGAGCATGGGGCCGAGCTTGTCTTTGCCTAGGATTTCCGCTGTGTCCACGAAAATCTTGAATTCCTCGTCGCAATCTTCCAGGCATTTTTCATGAGTGATGGATTGAGGAACTTTCAGCGAGAACACGAAGCCATGGGGGGTCCTGTTGGCCCATCCAGTGACGGTGGCGCGCGCCGGGGTGCGATAGAAAGTGCTATCCACTTCGACCGTGTTGAATTTTGTGGCGTAGTAGGTGAGAAACTCGCGAGGCTGCATTCCGGCGGGATAGAACGCGCCTTCCCAACCGGCCGCAGTGAATGCGGACGTGCCCACGCGAATGTTTGTTTCGGTTTCAGGCGCCACGATGGCCAGAGCCTAACTTAATGGTTCGCCGCGGGGCAAGCGGGCGTTTGGGCCGGCAGTTGTCCGCTGCTGTGATAAAGTTTTCGTCCGTTCGGCGGGCACGATGATTTTTCTCGAAACAGAACGATTACTGTTCCGGTCGCACGAGGCTGGCGATGAGGCTGAGTTTGTGAAAATGCATACCGACGCTGAAGTGCGGCGGTACGTGGGAGGACAGGCATGGTCGGAGGAGAAAGCGCGGTCTCGTTTTCGGGAGCAATATCTGGGCAAGCCGACGGAAACTTACGGATTCTGGGCGACGGTTTTCAAGGAAGAAGAGAAGTATGTCGGCTGTTGCGGTCTGCGGGCTCCGGGCAACGGCATGGGCGCAAGCCTTGGGTACTATCTAGCTCGGCCTTACTGGGGACGCGGGCTGGCGTCGGAAGCGTCGCGGGCTTTCATTGAGGTTGCGTTCACACAGCTGGCGCTGGAGTGGGTGGAAGCGGATGCGGAAGAAGGCAATACCGCGTCAGAATATGTTTTGCGCAAGTGCGGATTCAAATATGCCCGACGGGAAGCGGTTCCTGGGCGCGGCCGCATCATCGATTTCTATGAATTGGCTAAAGGTGAATGGCAACGGGGTCGCGGCGCCTAGCGGTCAGCACGCAAGCTGAGATTTCCACATCATTTTCAGGCGTCTATTTTTGTGGAAATCCAAGGAAGTTCGGGCGCTGATGTGCACCGAGGTGGTTGACGAAAATCCGATCCGTCAGTAAAGTAGATCAGGGTCGTGCGAACGGCCCTTTTTTGTTGTCTCCCCCTCGGCTGGGAGGTCGTACAATTGGCAGTACATCAGATTCTGGATCTGATTATCCTGGTTCGAGTCCAGGCCTCCCAGCCAACTATTCAAGCGCCGTAAAATTCCCAGCAATGCGGTGAAAACACAGCACAACTGCAATCCAAGTTTTTTTGGTTGTTAATTCAGCTGTGTTAAAATTGAGTCAGAGGGAAGACATGGGCCTATTTGTGAAGATTTCGCGGCTTGCGTTCATAGTGGCGGCAATGCTTTCGTTGATCGCGCTGAGCGGCGCGCGCGTTCAGGCTGGCGACGTGTCCCCACAGCGCGGCCAGGAACATGTGTTGCGGCTTTACAACACGCACACCGGCGAACGGCTGGAGATTGTGTTCCGGCTCGGAGACGAATACGTTCCCGGCGCGCTAGCGAAGCTGGACTATTTTCTGCGCGATCATAACACCGGCGAAGTTCGGCATTTCGATCCGCGCTTGTACGACATTCTCGCTGATCTGACGGCGTCGGTGGGGCATCCTGCGGGCGAGATTGACATTGTATGCGGCTACCGCACGCCTTCAACAAACGAATCGCTGCGCGCTCACACCACCGGAGTCGCGAAGAATAGCCTGCATATTCAGGCGGAAGCGATTGATCTGCGCATGCCGGGAGTGAACACGCTAACGCTGCGCAGGGCGGCGCTGGCGCTGCATCGCGGCGGCGTGGGTTATTATCCGCACTCTGATTTCATTCACGTGGATACTGGCCGCGTGCGGCAGTGGTGCTTCGATTGTCCCGCCAACCTAATCACCGGTGACTAGTCACCACTAACTAGCCCGGATACGGGTAACCCTTATCGAGGGCTTTCTCGAGCGCGGCGTCGTGCCCGTAGATGTCGTCGTAAAAGTGCACCACCCCATCCTCTGTGACGATCACCGTGGCATATAGAATCAAGACTGGAATCGGGCGCGCGAGATTTACTTGCTGCGGTGCGTCTCCATTCATAGCCGCGCGCACCTTAGTCATATCCCAGTTTCCGGTATTGCCGCGCAGCACCCACACAGCAAGATCGGATGGTTTTTCCAGGCGAATGCAGCCGTGGCTGAAATCGCGGCGTGTCTTTGAGAAAAATACCTGCTCGGGCGTGTCGTGCATGTAAATGTTGTAGCTATTCGGAAAAATAAATTTCACGAGCCCGAGCGAATTTTTGGGGCCGGGATTTTGCCGGACGAAAAGCTTGCCGGCGCGCAGTTGTTGCAGCACGTCAGCCGAGACTGGTCCGGAGGTCACGACCTGCTGGCGGCTGTCCACCACCGCGAAGCCTTTCTTCTCCAGGTAGTCGGGGTCACGCACAATTTTCGGAATGAATTCGGCTTTGGTGATGGAATAAGGAACGCTCCAGTACGGGCGGAATATCAAGTACTCCATGCTGTCTTCAAATACCGGAGTGTTGTGATTGTAGGCCTTACCTACAACCACATTCATGGTGAGGGCTACTTTGAAATTTTCGTCGTAAGCGCGCAGGCGAAACTCCGGGATATTCGCGACGATCGGCGCCGCGTGAAGTCCGATGGGCAACCAGCGCCAACGTTCCAGAGTGAGTTGCATCTGCCGCACTCGAGCGGAGAGCGGCGTATTCAGGTCAGCCAGAGTTTGCGGAGTGATTTTGCCGTCGGCGGTGCGGCCGAAGCGGACTTGAAAGTGCTTCACGGCGTCCACGAGGGGACCCTGATACACGGTGGCGTCCGCCGGGACGTTTGCATCAGCTGGAAGATCACCGACCAGACGGAGAAATTGAGCGAGCTGCGGGACGCCGGGATAAGTGTCGCCTGGAGCGACGGGTTTTCCAGCGGCAGGTAGAGGCTGCCCGTTATAATCCTTCGCGTATTGCAAATAGGCGTCCAGAGCTTGAATGGTGCGTTGGTAACCCGGGTAGGGAGGCTCGACCTGAGCGAGGGTTGCGGCGACATCGGGGGCGTCCACGACGTCTGCTTTCAGGAATTCGGGCAATTTGTATTTCTTGGCCTGCACGTCGAGATCGAAATCAAAATGCTTGGGATTGATCTTGCCGATGTGCAGGTCTGAGATGTAGCGCATCACGCAGACGGTGAGCGCGGCGTCGAACTGCACCGCGTCTGCTTCCGATGGTTGCGAAGCGGCGGGTTTGAGTTTCGCAAGGCGAGCGTTCCACCGGGGACCGTCGTAATCGTCAGCGGACAATCCCTTTTGGCCGGCCTGCAAGAGAATCGCGATTACCTGTCGGGCCTGGGGTTGGGGCTCCATGCCCCGGACCCAGGGCAGGGAATTGCCGTACGAATCGTAAAATTCCTTAACGAGCTTGCCGTAATCGCTGAAGTCGGGCCAGCGCAGGTCTGCGAGCTTTCCCGCGTCGATGATCGCGCGCAAGGATGCTTGGCCTTCGGGGGTGAGCTGCTGGGGCGGTGCCGCTTGTTGCGTGGAAGACTGTGATTGCGAGCGCGCGTTAGCCGTCGAGCCGGTGTTGCAACCGTACAGCAGAGTTAATGCGACAAGGGGCAGCGTAAACACCAGGCCCGCGGACACGCTACGTGATTTCACTGAATCCCTCCCGATTCGCTTGCAGCTGATAACGGCGGTTCTGCCGAGTCCAGAACTCACCGCCATATAGATGCCGCGCGAGACGTTTTTGCGTGCATGGTTCTTGTACAAACGCGCCGTTCCCTGCCGCATGGTCCGTGCGCCACCAACTTTTCTGGAGAAGGGGATATTACATCATTCAAGGCGAAGATGTATTGGTAGAGAAGTATGCGAGGGCCTGCATTGCTCAGTGTCCTGGGGGCGCAGCCAGGGGTGCTAGGAACCGCCGAATTGCGCTGAACTTCTTGGCGGGCATACTCCGCCTCTTTTGGCGGCGAGTTCCGATGCCCACAGTAGGATGTCGAACAGGCGAGCCCTTTCCAGATTGTCCAGGCCGCGCATAGGATGAACCAATCCGGCGGCTTGCTGCGCGCAGGAATTCAAGAAGCGATCAATGGAAACGGACGCGGCCTCGTCGGGATCGGCGAAGCGGTTCGCGCTGCACGCACTCAGGCGCTCGTAACAGCGCGCGATGAAGTGGTCCACGCACAAACGTTTCAGCTCCAGCGAGCACATCGCGGGGCGTCCGCAATTTCCAGTATCACAGCGAGCAGGGATCCGTGCCGGGGATGGCCGCTCTTGTTGCCCTTCGGATGATTGCTGTTCATCCGGGAATTGCTGAGTATCTTCGTTCATGGAGTTCATGGGTCCCAAGGCCTCAAGTTGCGCGCGCGTGATGCCACACACGCGGTTGAACCATTCGGTGTTTACGCTTCGCGTCAGCACATGCGCGCACCAGACATCTCACTGGTCCGCGAAGATGTCTCGGAGGATTCGGGCAGTTCCGCCTCGTAGGTGTGAACTTTCACGCGCACGTCAATCAGGGCAGCCACGAGTTTGCGCACCTTGGGTGAATCTTCCCAGTGGTTTTCCGTGGCTTGCGGTGCGGTCTCCCACAGGCTGAGCACGCGAATCAGCCGCGGCTCTTTGTGGGACGTGAGCACGAAGATACCGGCGAAACCAGTTTGCTGCTTCAGAAACTCCGCGACTTCCCTGCGCATACAATTCCGCAGATGATGTTCTCGTCCTGCTTTGGCAATAAATTCCACCGCACGTGCATTCAAGTTGACGGCCTCCATATGTTGACTCGATCCCAAGAAGAGACGCGCCACACCCGGGCCAGGGTTGCCAATCGCTTTAGCCGGCGGGTCCAGTTCCCAATATCCGCGTGCACTCATTGCAAAATTCCTCGCTTCGGCCCGAATGCTCTCCGGGCGCAGATGGGGGGAGCGCACCCCGGTGGGGTTCCCTGACCGTCAGGGCCGGGGCGCGCCCGGGGGATGGACATCGGCTTCACGCCATTGGAAGGATTGGGCCATCTGTTCTCCCAATCCGATCTCAGTACAAGTACGCATAGGTAGTGCGCCTGAGCGACGAAGCGTTTCATTCGCGAATGAAATACTTTGTGGAGGGTCTGACCGGTACAAGCAGGATGGCGCGCGCTGCCCCAACGCGTGGGAGATGAGACAGGCGTTCGATTGCGCAGTACATCCGCCGCAGGATATACTCTCGCTTCCCTTTCGAGGCTCGCGTGGAATTTTTCTCCTTTGATGAGGCCTACCTTCAACGTCTCCGGGAACGGGACTTCCCGACAGAGCAGCATTTCGTTGCATACTTCCGCAAACTGCTGGTCATTAAGTTAAGGTCGCGCTTGCGCGGCTCGCAGGCGGTAGAGGATATCGCTCAGGAAACGTTTCTACGGGTATTCAAGGCAATGAGTTCTGAAACGGGAATTCGTCAGCCGGAGAGGCTCGGAGCGTTCGTTAACTCTGTTTGCAACAATGTGTTGCAGGAGTTCTACCGATCGTCGAATCACGGCGCGCAGCTGGATGAAGATATGCCGGAACCCGCGGATCAGGTGCTGGATCTGGATGGGTTTCTGGTGAGCAAGGAGACGCGCGAACAGGTAAGGAAGGTTTTGGAGCAGCTTCCCGAAAAGGAACGACGCTTGCTGCGCGCTATCTTCCTGGAAGAAAAAGAGAAAGACCAGGTTTGCAGGGAATTTGGCGTGGATCGCGACTACTTGAGGGTGTTGCTGCATCGCGCCAAGAACAACTTCCGCGTTTTCTATGAGAAGAGCGGGGCTGAGGGGCTGCGGCCCGCGAAACAATAGGGAAGCTGGATGAAACGATTTGGGGTCCTGGGTCACTACTGGTAGGACGGAATACATGGAACACCTACAAGCTATCCAATTGAAAGCCGCTGAGCGGTACGTCCTCGGAGAACTACCGAGCGACCTCCGCGAACAATACGAGGAGCATTTCTTCGGCTGCGCGGAATGCGCGGAAGAGCTGAGCCTGGCGGCGGCGTTCGTTGAGAATAGTCGGGCGGCTATGGGATCCGAGCCCGTTATGCCGCCCGTCCGTCTGCCGGTGAGTGAGACGGCGCATCGGCCAGCTGCGAGTGGTTGGTTGGGAGCGTTCTTGCGGCCGAGCTTCGCGGTGCCGGTGTTCGCGGCGCTGTTGCTGCTGGTGGCGTACCAAACTTTTCTATTGATTCCGCGGCTGAGGGGTGCGGGGCCGCAGTCCGCTGGTGCGCTGGCGACAGCTGCGCCGCAAGCGCTCGCGTCGTTTTCGTTGATCACGGCGGGCTCGCGCGGTGGTGAACAGTTGACGGTGGCGGTTGCTCCGGGCCAGCCGTTCAGTTTGTATTTTGATATTCCTCCGGATGGACATTACTCCTCGTACATCTGTGAAATTGTAAATTCCGCCGGCGCGGCGGAATATTCCTTGAACATTTCCACCGAACAGGCTAAGAATGCCGTGCAGTTGCTGATTCCATCTTCAAGCTTGAGACCCGGGAAGCACGTGTTGGTTGTGCGCGGACTTGGGACGCAGGGCAGCGCGGTCGGCAGTGCCGCCACCGAAGTAGCTCGCTATCCATTCACACTCGTAGTCTCGCAATAAATAATCCATTCCTGAACCAGGAGGATGATTCCGATGCCGACCGACCCCATTAAGAAGATTTATCTCTACAACGCTCACGGTTACGGCTTTGGCGGACGCATTGACCGGCCGTTCCAGCATGTCCTGGATGTGCACGCGGGCGCATCGCTGCCGACCACCGGCGGCTACGAAGTGTCGCGCCGGGAGAATTTTCGGCTGAACGAGATAATCTCGTACACTGCGGCGCACACCGTGGTGGCGGGCAGCCGGAATGAAAAAGATGGAAGCTACACGACGCTGGCGTCGTCCACGATCGAGGGTTTGAACATTCTCGATATGGTTACAGCTGACCGCATCGTGGCGCGCGTGGCATCGAAACAACTTATAACAGACGACGAGCCGACCATCACGCCGATCGGCAGCCATTTCGAAAACCTGCGCATTGCGGGCTGCCCGATTGAAGTGGAACTGGACACCGATTTATTCAACCGCTTCGGCACGTTCAGCGATTTCAAGAAAGCGTACGAGGCGGATCAGCAACACCGCGAAAGGATGCAGGCGGCGTTCCTGTGGGGCAAGCCCAAGTTCGAAGTACCGGATTTCCTCCGCGAACGGTATAACTGGTTCGCGGGAGATAAGTTCCCGGAGTCGAAGGGGATCGTACTTTGTTCGCTGGTAAAAGGCTTCAAGACGTGTTGCGGGGAGTTCAAGGACAATTGCGGGGAACTGAAGGTTTACGGCAACGTGATCGACGTGCCGCAGTTCGGCAAAGTGTATCTGGGCGAAGTGATGCTGAAGCACCACGAGCGCGAAGTGACCATGCTGCGCGTGGAGATGGGGTCGCCCACTTCGGGGCCCGCGAGTGGTCCAAGCGGTGGGGGCGGCGGCACAACGTATCCCTGAGGAACTTGTTATTTGTTGTGGTTTTTCTGGCGTGCTTATGCGGGTGCGGAAAGACCCGGGTTGTAGGTACCTCTCCGGAAAAGACCTACGCAGACGCGCGCCAGAAATTTCAGCACGGCGATCTTCTCGGGGCGTCGCAGGAAGCCGACGAAGCCTGTCATCGCTTGGGTGATCGTCCCGAGTGGGCTTGGCAGTTTCGCGTGCTTGACGCCGAGATCCTCGCTTGGCGCGGGTTAAGCAAGGATTCACTTAGTCTTCTGGACGCTCCGTTTCCGCAGAATCTTGACGACAGCGATCTCGCTATCCGAAAGGATATGGTCGCGGGGCTCGCGAACAGCTTCTTGCAGCGCTTCGGCGTAGCCGAAAAGCACCTCGCTGCGGCAGAGCAATTGGCGCAATCCCGTCGCTCCAAGCTCGAGGGAGAGGTTTCTCTGGCACGGGGCACGCTGCTTTTACTTCAGGGAAATCTTTCTTCCGCACAAGGTTCTTTTCATGAGGCGCTTCAGGATGCCCAGCAGGACGGGGATCTTTTTCTCGAGGCCCGCGCTTCAGGAAGTTTGGGTCTTGTTTCGATGAATCGGGAACATTTCGACGAGTCCATAGATTGGTACGCGCAGTCGCTAAAAACATCCCAGTCTCTGGATGCCCGAATCATCACCGAGAAGACGTTGGGGAATATGGGATGGAATTATTACAAAATGGGGGATCTTGACAACGCGCTGTTGTTTCTACAGGAGGCAAAAGAGGCCGCGCACCGGTTGAGCGGTACCAAAGACGAGATGATTTGGACGCAGAATATTGGCGCGGTTGAGATCGCCCAGCGATCTTATCCTGCCGCTGAACGCGATTACCAGGAGGCTTTGCGGCTGGCAAGGCAAATGGACGACAAAGCCGCGACCGCAGTTTGTTTGTACAGCCTCGCGAGCGTGAGCCTCCATGAGGGGAAGAGCACCCAAGCTAAGGAATACAATCGGGAAGCACTGGTGTTGGCGCGCGAAGAGGGAGATCACACATCCGAGCTTTACTCGCTAAGAACCGACGGGTATATCGCGTACGGCGACAGGGATCTCGCGCTCGCGGAGTCCGAGTTCCGTTCAGTTCTCGCAGACAAAGCCGCGGATAACTTCCTGCGGTGGGAGGCAGAGGTCGGCCTCGCACTCACGTACTCGGCCCAACACCGCCCCGCGAACGCAGATGCAAGCTTCAGAAAATCACTCGTGACAATCGAGGCCGCTCGATCGTCGATCACGCACGAAGGTTTCCGCTTGTCGTTCCTTTCGAGCGTTATCGCGCTATACGAGGATTACATTGCATTCCTGGCTGCACGCGGTGCTATAGGTCAAGCTCTGCAAGTAGCGGAAGTCAGCCGGGCCCGAACGTTGGCCGAAGGCCTTGGGTTAAACTCAATATCCGTTGCTTTCCCGATTGCTAATTTCAATCCGCAGCACACGGTGCACCAGCTAAACACAACTATCCTTTCCTATCGGCTCGGCGTAGTCCATTCCTATTTGTGGATGATCACGTCGGATCGGGTGCAGCTTTTCACTTTGCCGCCGGCGGCGGAGATTGATCCGTTAGTGCAATCTTACCGGCAGGCGCTGCTGGGGTCGCGCGACGTGCTGGAGACGCAGAATGCGGCGGGGCGGAAGCTTTATGAATTGCTGGTGGCGCCGACCGCGAAAATGATTCCGAAGGGGGCGCGGGTCACGATATTGCCCGATGGCAGCCTGTATGGATTGAATTTCGAGACTTTGCTGGCCCCTGCGCCGCAATTGCATTACTGGATTGAGGATGTGGATGTTTCGTACGCGAATTCATTGACGCTGCTGGCGGCTGGGGCTGCGCAGCACGCGCCGGCTGCGAAGAAACTTCTGCTGGTGGGTGATCCAGTTTCGCCGGACGCGGAATTTCCGAAATTGCCGCAGGCGGCGGCGGAAATGACGGGGATCGAAAATTATTTCCCCGCGGCTGAGCGCACCGTTTTTTCAGGCGCGGAGGCGACGCCCGATTCGTATCTCAAGAGTCAACCTGCCGGCTTTTCCTACATTCATTTTGTGGCCCACGGCACCGCGAGCCGCACCAGCCCGCTCGATTCGGCCGTGATTCTCTCCAAGCAAGGTGACGACTACAAGCTCTACGCCCGCGACATCATTCAGCATCCTCTGCACGCCGACCTGGTGACGATTTCCGCGTGCCACGGCGAGGGCGTGCGCACGTATTCAGGGGAGGGCTTGGTCGGTTTGTCCTGGGCATTCTTGCGCGCCGGCGCGCACGGCGTGATCGCCGCTCTATGGGAGGTGAATGATAATTCCACGCCGCAGCTGATGGGTCATCTCTATTCCGAAATCGGCAAAGGTGTGCCGCCGGACGCGGCTCTGCGCGACGCGAAGCTGGCGCTTCTACGTTCGGGCGGCGTCTATCGTCGGCCATTCTATTGGGCGCCCTTTGAGTTGTACCGCGGGTCGTAAAATTTCGCGGCGCGCGTCGTGAGCCCCTACGCCTTGCGTGGTGCGCGCATAAAGAAAGTGTACGCGACGAGCAGGATTGCGAAAATTGCGGAGATTATGGCTCCTGTGATGCGGTCCCACGTGCTCGTGAACTCCACTTCGACTTCATGAGCGCCTGCTGGAAGCGCGACCAGCATTTGAGCGGTTTCCGGAGCCGCGCCGGGCTGAACGGATTTGCCGTCCACTTGCGCGCGCCAGCCTGGGTAGTCCAACAGGCGCAGCGCTAACGTGACCGGCGTTGCGCTCGCCGTTGTGAGGCGCTTCTCATTTGCGGTCCAACGCTCGACGCGCACCGTGCCGTCTGGCGCAGGTTTGAACGCGCTTGTTTCCACGTCAAAGTCCTGAATACGCGGCGCGGGCTTGCCGATTATTTCGCCTTGGGGGTCGCTGCCTGGCAATTCGTAGCGATCGGAGCCGAGCGGTTGATATTCGTCGGTGCCTTCGTAGCCGCGGCCGGTTTGAATGGACTTCGTGAGGACCGGGATGTCTTCGCTGTCCCACCAGCCGTCGTACAACAGGGCGGAGGCGAGCGTCGTCAGAACTATGGCGATTGCCAGGCCGCCAAGCCAGGGCCGCTTGGCGCGACCGATGGCCGCGGCGAGAAAAAACGCGAACACGAAATCCAGCACGCCCAGCCAGCGCCAGGGAAACTGCACAAATTCCAGCTTCGGTAGCGTGCGCCACAAGAACATGCTGGGCGGAAACATCAGCAATACCGTAGCGGAGCCGAGCGCAAGAAGCATCCACCAGATCTCCGGAAACTCCCGGCGGCGTCGCGCCACAATTACGGCGGCAATGCCGGTAACGAGCATCACTCCCATCGCCACGCCGGAAACTTTCCAGTTGAAAAACAGAAATTCGGGATCGCTCGCGTGGGTGAAGAGGAAGTTTTGGTCTGGGCTTAAGAGATCAGCGAGAACCTGACGAATTTGCACCCAGCGCTGTTCGTAAGCCGCTGGAAAAATATAGAACGCCGCGAGGCCGAAACCCGCGGCCATGGAAACTCCGCCGAGAAGCAAAGGCCGCAGGTTGCGCCGCAAAATACACGCAACGAAGAACAGCAACATCAGCGAGTAAGTTGCGAGCACTGCGGCGGGCGCGTTCGCCAGCCAGATCAGCGCGAACGGAACAGCCAGAAAATGTACACCGCGCCAGCCTTGGCACAGCAAGCGCACCATGCCACACAGCGCCAGCGGCAGCAGCGCGCTCGCCAGCAGCTCGGCAAAATCGGCGCGGTAATACACAATGATCAGGTGATATGGATTTACGGCATAGAGGACCGCGGCAGCCGCGGCTTCGTGCGGCGTAAGCCATTCGCGCGCGAATCGCCACATCGAATATCCGGCGAGCACCAACGCGAGCCAGATAAATGCTCCCGGCGCCATTTTCCACGGCAGCAGGGTACCCAGAGTCGCGCCAAGCATCCAGGAGGCGGGAGGATAAAAAACGAAGCGCGGCTCGCCGTAGCCCCAGTTGGCCCATTCGGCCCAGCGCGGAAAAAAAGTACCTTCGCGCCACTGGCCGGCAACATCGAGCCAGGAAGCCAGATGAAACTGGAAGTCGTGGCCGGACGCGTTGCCGAGAAAAAACATGGGCGCGATCACGGCCGTCGCCGCGACCGCCACCAGTAGTAACGCCAGGCGCGAAGAGTCTGCGGTTGCGCGCGACACGGGCTGCGACGTGGGTTCGGTGATTACGCTCGAGTGAATGGTTTTTGTCCCATTGAAAATCGCCGGATCCGATAACCTGTTTCCACAGCGAACCGTCAGAGAATAGCGAATTGCGCGCGTCTTGTGCTACTCGCGCTCGCTGCACAACAGGCGCTCGCCACCCGCAGCGCGCGACAAAGCGTACCAGAGTATGCGTGCAAGCGGCGCACTTGCCAATACGCTGCCGCAGCGGGTAGAGTTCTTCGGGATTGAACGCCACCCATGATGTCTGTAGCACTCTGCCTAGCAGGAATCCCGGTATCATGACTGTGCCAAACATGACCGGCAAGGGATGAGCATGGAACGCGAGTTGACAGCCGAAGAGCAGAGGCTCCGGGCCAGCGCCGAGCGCTACGCGCACTGGAAGCGCTGGGGACCTTACCTAGCGGAACGCCAGTGGGGCACGGTCCGCGAAGATTACAGCGCGAACGGCGACGCGTGGAATTATTTTCCGCACGATCACGCGCGCTCGCGAGCCTATCGTTGGGGAGAAGATGGCATCGCCGGCTTCTGCGACCGCCACCAGCACATCTGTTTCGGCCTGGCGATGTGGAATGAAAAAGATCGCATCCTGAAAGAGCGGCTTTTCGGGCTCACCAACGCGGAAGGGAACCACGGCGAGGATGTAAAAGAGTATTACTACTATCTGGACGCGACTCCCACCAGTTCCTATCTGCAATTTCTCTATAAATATCCGCACGCGGCCTTCCCTTACGACCAGCTGCGCGAAGAAAACGGCAAACGCACGCGCCAGCAGCCTGAGTACGAGCTGATTGATACCGGAGTGTTCGCAGAGAATCGCTACTTCGACATTTTCGTGGAATACGCGAAGGAGACGTTCGAAGATATCGTCGTGCGCATCACGGCATGGAATCGCGGCCCGCAGCCGGCGCGGTTGCACCTGCTGCCTTCGCTGTGGTTTCGCAACCGCTGGGACTGGGGCGATTCTTTCAACACGCCGAAAGTCGCGCGCGTGGCGGGATACGCAGGTGCCGAGTTATTCGAAGTGACCGAATTCCACTATGGCCAGCGCTGGCTGGTGATCCAAGGCGCGCCGGAACCGCTCTTTACAGACAACGAAACGAATATGGAGCGGCTGTTCGGCCAGAAGAGCAAGACTCCGTATGTGAAGGATGCTTTCCACCGGTACCTGATCAACGGCGAAAAAGGCGCCGTGAATCCCGCGATGACGGGGACGAAAGCCGCCGCGCATTTTGCGTCGGAAATTGCGCCGGGCCAAAGCTGGACGATCCGTGCGCGGTTGACGGACCAGAACATCACGGAAAATCGCACCCCTGCGCGGGAACTTTTTGGGCCGGCATTCGATGCGACCTTCGACCTGCGCAAGAAAGAGGCGGACGAATTTTACGAAAAGCGCATTGATCCGAACCTGAGCGAAGATGCGCGTCGTGTGCAGCGGCAAGCGTTTGCGGGTCTGCTGTGGTGCAAGCAAAGCTACCACTATGATGTGCGCCGCTGGCTGGACGGAGATTCGACGGAGCCGACTCCCGACGCGAGCCGCAAGTTGGGCCGCAACCACGAGTGGACGCACCTCTACAATTCCGACGTGATTTCCATGCCGGACACGTGGGAATACCCGTGGTACGCATCCTGGGACCTGGCGTTCCACTGCGTCTCGATGGCGTTGATTGACCCCGAATTCGCGAAGCAGCAACTGATTTTGTTTCATCGCGAGTGGTATATGAATCCCAGCGGGCAGGTCCCCGCCTATGAATGGAATTTATCCGACGTGAATCCGCCGGTACTGGCCTGGGCGGCATGGCGCGTTTATAAAATTGCCGGGCGCGTGGAAGGCCAGCAAGATCGAAAATTTCTGGTGCGAATGTTTCACAAGCTTCTACTCAATTTCACCTGGTGGGTGAACCGCAAAGACCCGGCAGGGAAGAACGTGTTTGAAGGTGGTTTCCTGGGCCTGGATAACATCGGCGTGTTCGACCGGTCATCGCCACTGGGACCGGGAAATTTCATCGAGCAGTCTGACGGCACCAGTTGGATGGCGATGTTTTGTCTGGACATGCTGGCGATGTCCATGG
>Ga0210388_10000925_pt1 | contig 23217 bp, 16 predicted proteins | sample IncBWC19OmetaG_FD_155485 | JGI IMG/M metagenome (GOLD analysis project Ga0210388, IMG submission 155485) | Forest soil microbial communities from Barre Woods Harvard Forest LTER site, Petersham, Massachusetts, United States - Inc-BW-C-19-O ...
GGCAACCGCCCAAAGGCCTTCTTGAACTTCCGCATTCGACCCCCTCCATAATCCGGGAGTCATCTTCAGAATCCGTCTTGCCTTCCAATGCAATAGCCGGTGAAAACCCATATGCGATTCCCCTGCCCTCCAGGGGAGGGTAAGAGAGTCAGAACGACGTCCCCGCCCGCTTCGGCTTTTTCTCCTCGGCTTCGGCCTCGCGCGGCACCGCCTGGATCCGCAGCGCGGTGATGCGGTTGCGCTCGCGGCGCAGGACGCGGAAGCGGAAACCGTGAAAGGTAAAACTCTGGCCGCGCTCCGGGATCGATCGCGCCTCGTGGATCACGAGGCCCGCAACCGTGGTCGCCTCCTCGTCGGGAAGATTCCAGTCCATGGCGCGGTTGAGATCGCGGATCGGCACCGAGCCGTCGACCACCACCGAGCCGTCCGGCTGGGCGCGGACACCGGCCACCACCACGTCGTGCTCGTCGGAAATATCGCCGACGATCTCCTCCAGGATGTCTTCCAGCGTCACCATGCCTTCGACTTCGCCGTATTCGTCGACCACCAGGGCAAAATGGGTCTTGCGGCGGCGGAACGCCTTGAGCTGTTCGGAAACCGGGCGCATCTCCGGCACGAACCACGGCGGCAGCGCGATGGTCGAGACGTCGATCTTGGAAGTGTCGCCATCGGCGGCGCGAATCGCGCGCAGCAGGTCCTTGGCGTGCAGCACGCCGATGATGTTTTCCGGCTTCTCGCGCCACAGCGGAATCCGGGTGTATTCGGTGGCCAGCACCTCGGCCACCAGCTCCTCCGGCGGCAGGTCGGCATTGATCATCACCATCTCGGTGCGATGAACCATCACGTCGGAGACCTGAAGTTCGCGCAGATCCAACAGCCCGCCCAGCATGTCGCGATCCTGCTTTTCGACCTTGCCTTCGTGATGCAGCAGGTCGACCGCGCCGCGCAGCCGCTCGAACGGCGACAGGATCGGCTGGTTGACACCGATCTTGACGCCCAAGAGCCGCATCAGCATCCGGACGATCACCTCGACGACGGCAAGCAGCGGGCCCAGCACGTACACCATCAGCCTCATCGGGCGCGCCACCAGAAGCGCCACCCGGTCCGGCGCGTTGATGGCGATAGTTTTTGGCAGCACCTCGGCGAAGATCACGACCATCACCGTCATCACGCCGGTGGCATAGAGCACGCCGACCTCGCCGAACCAGGCGGTGAAGATGACGGTCGCCAGCGCCGAGGCGCCGATATTGGCGATGTTGTTGCCGAGCAGCAGCGCGCCGATCAGCCGTTCGCGCATCGCCGACAGGCTGGAGACGATCGCGGCGTCGCGATTGCCCTGTTTCGACAGCCGCAACATGCTGGCGCGCGATGCGCCGGTCATCGCGGTCTCGCTGGCGGCGAAGAACGCCGAGATCAGGAGACAGACGATGACGATGGAGAAGGTCAACCAGTCCATGGCGCGAAGTTCACTTTGTCTATGTCTGGAGCGCGAGAATCACGCTCAAAAGCCTGCTCTATACTTTGGCCGCCAGCTTTGCTTTCAGAAAATCGCGAACCCGTGACGGTTCGACGTCGGGGGCGATCACGGCGCGGCCGATTGCTTCCAGCAGGATGAAGGTGAGCCTGCCGCGCTTGACCTTCTTGTCCTGCGCCATCAGCGTCATCAGCGCGTCGGCGTCGGCCAGCCCCTCCTGGGCGAATCCCGCGATGTCCTGCAGATGGGTCGGCAGTCCGACCTCGGCAAGATGATGTTTGACCCGCGCCGCGCCGGATTGCGAAATCATTCCGAGTTCGGCGGAGAATTCAGCCGCCAGCACCATGCCGACGGCAACGCCCTCGCCATGGAATAGCCGGTCGGAAAAGCCGGTCGCGGCCTCCAGCGCGTGCCCGAAGGTATGGCCGAGATTGAGCAGCGCACGCTCGCCGGTCTCGCGCTCGTCGCGCGAGACGATCGCGGCCTTGGCGCGGCAGGAGGTGGCAATGGCGTGTTCGCGCGCCGCGCCGCCGGCGAAAATATCGGCGTGGTTGGCCTCGAGCCAGGCGAAGAAGGATTCGTCGCCGAGCACGCCATATTTGGCGACTTCGGCGTAGCCGGCGCGGAACTGGCGCGGCGACAGCGTGTCGAGCACCGCGGTATCGGCGATCACCAGCAGCGGCTGGTGAAACGCGCCGAGCAGGTTCTTGCCCTGCGGCGAGTTGATTCCGGTCTTGCCGCCGACGGACGAATCGACCTGCGCCAACAGCGAAGTCGGGACCTGCACGAAATCGACGCCACGGCGCAGGATCGCCGCGGCAAAGCCGGCGAGATCGCCGACCACGCCGCCGCCGAGCGCGATCACCAGATCGTTGCGCTCGATCCTGGCCGCGATCAATGCTTCGGAAACCTGGCCCAAGCCGGCATAGGTCTTCGAGCCTTCGCCTTCCTCGACAATGATGCGCGAGGTGGCGATGCCGGCCGCGGCCAGCGAGGCTTCGGTCCGCTCCAGCCAATGCTCGGCGACATTGCGATCGGTGACGATCGCCGTGCGCACGCCCGGCCGCAGCGCGGCGATGCGCGCGCCGAGTTGCGGCAGCACGCCGCGGCCGATCACGATGTCATAGGTGCGATCGCCGAGCGCGACATCGACGATGACGGAATCGGAATGTTTCAGGGGCGCGGTCATGGGCTCGTGCTCAGAAGGCCATGCAGGGCATCGATACATTCATCGACGATCTTTTCGTGCGGCACGTCGCGCGACCAGATCGTGATATCCGCGTGGCTATAGATCGGCTCGCGTTCCCCGATCAGCCGCTCGACGGTGCCGGCCGGATCGGCGGTCTGCAGCAGCGGGCGGTCGGCGCGGCGCTTCACGCGCTTCATGATGATGTCGGCATCCGCCTTGAGCCAGATCGAGACGGCCTTGTCGCGGATGCGGTTGCGGGTGTCCTCGCGCATGAAGGCGCCGCCGCCGGTCGCAAGCACCGCCGGGCCGCCGTCGAGCAGCCGTGCGATCACCCGCGCCTCGCCATCCCTGAAATGCGGTTCGCCATGGGCCTCGAAGATATCCGGTATCGACATGCCGGCCGCTGCCTCGATCTCGCTGTCGGCGTCAAGAAACGGCAACCGCAGCCGCGCCGACAGCCGCCGTCCGATGGTGGACTTGCCGGCGCCCATCATGCCGACCAGCACGACCGACCGCGTCCCCAGCGCTGAGGCGATCTCGGCCTCCTGGGATGTGCTGGCGCTGGCAGGTGTGGCTGTTTCAGGCATCGGCTTGGCTCAAGCGCCGCAGGATTGCGGCGTTCCGCGCCACCTATACTACCCCCGCCGATACCGTTGCCAGAGACTCTTGCAAGGCCACGGCGAACATGTAGGTAGTCGGGCTCATCCGAATGGTTAATTCGCCGACTGAGCCTCCGACATGCCCAGCCTGTTCCGCTTCCTGACGGTCGTCGCCATTATCGGCGGGATCGTCTATGGCGCGGTTTTCGCGCTGGCGAATTTCGTCAACCCGAAGCCGCGGGAAATGACCTTCACCATCCAGCCCGACAAGTTCCTCAAGAAATAGGTGCTAAGGTCGGGGCATGCGCTCCAGGACCTCAGACGCCAAGCTGATCAACCTGTTCCTCGACATGCTCGCGGCCGAACAGGGCGCGGGCGCCAACACGCTGGACGCCTATCGCCGCGACCTCACGGATTTCTCCGAATTCCTCGGCCGCGCCGGCCAAAACTTCGCCGCCGTCGAAACCCAGGCGTTGCGCGATTACCTCGCCGACCTCGACACCCGCGGATTCAAATCGTCGAGCGTGGCGCGGCGGTTGTCGGCGATGCGGCATTTGTTTCGCTTCCTGCTCAACGAGCGGATCAGAGGCGACGATCCGGCCGCGATCCTGTCGGGGCCGAAGCGCGGGCGCGGCCTGCCGAAAGTGCTGTCGATATCCGACGTCGACCGCCTGCTGGTGCGCGCGAAAGTGCTGACCGAGGCGCCGGAAGCCTCCAGGCCGCAGCAGCTTCGCGCGATGCGGCTCTATTGCCTGCTGGAGGTGCTCTATGCCACCGGCATGCGGGTGTCGGAACTGGTGGCGCTGCCGGTCTCGGCGGCGCGGCGCGACGCCCGCATGATCGTGGTGCGCGGCAAGGGCAACAAGGAACGGCTGGTGCCGCTGAACGAGGCCTCGCGGCAGGCGATGGCCGATTATCTCGCCGCGATGCAGGCGCACAAGCCGGACGCCAAAAAGAACGCCAAGCAGAACGCGGCCAGCTCGAAATGGCTGTTTCCCTCGTTCGGCGAGAGCGGTCATCTGACGCGGCAGCATTTCGCCCGCGACCTCAAGGAACTCGCGGCGTCCGCGGGCCTTGCGCCGCGGCTGGTCTCTCCGCACGTGCTGCGCCATGCCTTTGCCAGCCATCTGCTGCACAACGGCGCCGACCTGCGAATCGTGCAGACGCTGCTCGGCCACACCGACATCTCGACCACGCAGATCTACACCCATGTGGTCGAGGAGCGGCTCAAAAGCCTGGTGCGCGACCTGCATCCGCTGGCAGAGAAGTAGCTGCCGCCGCCCGAATCCGATGCGATGCCTTGACTTCGGCGCCGTCTCCCCCGAAACAGCCGAACGCCTGCCCGCGAGCTTCCCGGCGTGCCGTTCGACGTCGGTCGGGTTGCACGCCAAACAATTGAAGATGAACGCTTTATTCGCACGAAGCCGAACCGCTTCGCTCTCCGCCGCGTTCGCCCCTATATTGCCTTGATGCCGGATCCCATGCGCTCCTATCTCGATTTCGAAAAGCCCGTCGCCGAACTCGAAGCCAAGGTCGATGAATTGCGCGCGCTGGCAGCAACCGGCAGCGACATCGGCGACGAGATCGCGCGGGTCGAGGACAAGGCCGCGGAGGCGCTGACCGAACTCTACGCCAACCTGACGCCGTGGCAGAAGACGCTGGTGGCGCGCCATCCGCAGCGCCCGCATTTCACCGATTTCATCGAAGCGCTGATACCCGAATTCACCCCGCTTGCCGGCGACCGCAAGTTCGGCGAGGACGAGGCGCTGGTCGGCGGGTTCGGCCGCTTCCGCGGCGAGAGCATCTGCGTGATCGGCCAGGAGAAGGGCGCCACCACCGAATCACGCATCAAGCATAATTTCGGCATGGCGCGGCCCGAAGGCTACCGCAAGGCGGTGCGGCTGATGGAGATGGCCGAGCGCTTCGGCGTTCCCGTGCTGTCGATCGTGGATTCCGCCGGCGCCTATCCGGGCATCGGCGCCGAGGAACGCGGGCAGGCGGAGGCGATCGCGCGCTCCACCGATGCGTGTCTCTCGCTGGGCGTACCCAATGTCGCCGTCATCACCGGCGAGGGCATGTCGGGCGGCGCCATCGCCATCACCACGGCGAACCGCGTCCTGATGTTCGAGCACGCCATCTACAGCGTGATCTCGCCGGAGGCGGCGTCCTCGATCCTGTGGCGCGACGGCACCAAGGCGCAGGAAGCCGCGACCTCCATGAAGATCACGGCGCAGGACATGCTGCGTTTCGGCGTGATCGACTCGATCCTGAAGGAGCCCTCCGGCGGCGCACATCGCGATCCCACCGCCATGATCGCGGCCACCGGCGAGGCGATCGCGCGGGCCTTTGACGAACTGCGCAATCTCGATGCCGATGAGATCCGCAGGCGACGGCGGCAAAAGTTCCTCGATATCGGCCGAAAACTGGCCTGAGCGCCGCTTTTCCACTGAAACGGCCGCCAAATGAGGCCGTCCGGCCACAGATCCCGACTTTTTCGAGAATCCGCCATTTTGGCCCCAATTAGGCCCAGACAGCGATATTTAACTCCTGTTCATTATGCCGAGGATGGGGCCTTTTGCGGTGCAAGCGTCGGCTTGCGGCAGGGGGGCCCAAAGGTTAGTATTTTAGTCAATGGCTTCAGGGCACGGACGCTATGATGGGGTTGCGAAATTGCCCGTTGGGTGTGGAGCTTTGCATTGATTAGCCGCTCGCTTTGCCGCGCGCTCATCACCTCGGCCGCGCTGGCGGCCGGTGTGCTATTGGCCGGCTGCGACACCGATGAAATCTCGCTCGCCACCAACGCCAAGGCCAACCAGCCGGTCCCGCCAAAGCTCATCGCCGCGATGGTCGAGAAGGACATGGATCTGCAATCGCCGATCCTGGTCCGGCTGTTCAAGGAGGAGGCCGAGCTCGAAGTCTGGAAGCAGGATCGCTCGGGCCGGTTCGCGCTGTTGAAGACCTATCCGATCTGCCGCTGGTCGGGCGACCTCGGCCCCAAGGTCCGCGAAGGCGACCGCCAGGCGCCGGAAGGCTTCTACAACATCACGCCGGCGCAGATGAACCCGCAGTCGGCCTATTACCTCTCGTTCAATACCGGCTATCCCAATGCCTACGACCGGTCGCTCGGACACACCGGCTCCGAGCTGATGGTGCATGGCGACTGCTCCTCGCGTGGCTGCTACGCGATGACCGACGAGCAGATCGCGGAAATCTATTCGCTGGGGCGGGAGTCGTTCTTCGGCGGCCAGAAATCGTTCCAGTTCCAGGCCTATCCGTTCCGGATGACGGCGGTGAACATGGCGAAGCATCGCAACAATCCGAACATGGCATTCTGGAAGATGATCAAGGTCGGCTATGATCATTTCGAGATCACGCGCCAGGAGCCGAAGGTCGACGTCTGCGAGAAGAAATACGTGTTCGATGCCGTCAAGGCGCCGGACGCCAAGCGCGATCCGGTATTCGAGGCTTCCGCGAAATGCCCGGCCTATGTCATTCCCGACGAAGTCGCCGACGCGGTGCGCGAAAGGGAAGACCAGGATCAGGCCGAGTTCGCGAGGCTGGTTGACAAGGGCATGCCGGTCGCCCGCATGAACACCGGCATCGACGGCGGCATGAACAGGGTGTTCGCAGCCCGGGTGCCCAACGGTTCGACCGGCCTGTCCGAGGGCGGCGACATGCAGGGTATTGCGCTATTCAGCATGCCGCGCGCGCCCGGCACCATTCCGGGAACCGTCAATCCGCCGCGCGGCCCGGTGACGGCGCCGGATGAGCCGCTGCTGGCTTCGTCGACGGCCAACGCCCCGTCGACGCGCGTCGCATCGGCAGCGCCGAGCGCGCCGGCCTCCGACGACGGAGGGTTCTTCAGCAACCTCGCCCGCAAGGTTGGGCTGAGTGGTCCCGACACGACCGCCACCGCGCAGCCGGCTGCCGTTCCGGCGAAGCCGAAAACCATCGTGGCCAAGCGCGAAGCGCCGCCGCGTCCGGAAGGCTCGATCCCGAAGCCCGCCAAATCCGAGACCCGTCAGGCCGCCGCCCGCCCGCCATTGAAACCGACGGTGACGGACGGCCCGGCTCCATCAGCCCCGCCCGCAAAGGATGACGCGGTCGCGGGCTCGGTGCCGATCGTGCAGGCCAACTCGTTCGAGAGCCGATTCGGGGCGATCAAGTAAATCCGATCCACTCCATCTCGCCGTCATGGCCGGGCCTAGCCGTCCGAAGGACGGCGTCGCTTCCGCTCGCCTATGCCCGGCCATCCACGTCTTTGCCTGGGTCACAGAAAGACCTGGATGCCCGCGTCAAGCGCGGGCATGACGATGAAGCAGAATCGTAGGGTGGGCAAAGCGAAGCGTGCCCACCAAGCAAGTTGATCTTACAATCGAATGAAAGCGCGGTGGGCACGGCGCAAGTGCGCCTTTGCCCACCCTACCCGCTCACGCATATTTGCCGTGGCAGTGCTTGTACTTCTTGCCGGAGCCGCAGGGACAATCCTCGTTGCGGCCGATCTTGCCCCAGCTCGCCGGGTTCTTGGGATCGCGGCCCGCGGTGGCGGCGGGCACCAGCGAGGCATTGGCGAAGGCCAGTTCGTCCTCGCCGGTATTGGGATCGAACTTGTGTGCTTCCATCACCGGCAACGCCGGCGCCTGCTCCTCCGGCGGCACGATTTCGACGCGCATCAATTGCGCCGTGACCGCCTCGCGCAGGTTTGCGATCATCGCCTCGAACAGCGCGAACGCCTCCGACTTGTATTCCTGCAGCGGATCGCGCTGGCCGTAGCCGCGCAGACCGATCACCTGACGCAGATGATCGAGCATCACCAGATGTTCGCGCCAGAGATGATCGAGCGTCTGCAACAGGATGGTCTTCTCGACATAGCGCATCACCTCGGGGCCCCACTGCGCCACCTTGGCCGCCATGTGCTCGTCGACGCGGGTCTCGATGCGGGTCAGCAACTCCTCGTCGGCAATGCCCTCTTCCTTGGCCCAGACCTCGACCGGCAGATCGATACCGAGCACGCGCGTCAGCTCTTCCTTCAGCTCGGCGACATGCCATTGTTCGGCATAGGCGTGTTCCGGCACATGTTTGGTGACGATGTCGTCGACGAAGTCGTGGCGCATGCCGGCGACGGTTTCGGCGACGCTCTCATCCTTCATCAGGTTGATGCGATGGATGAAGATTTCCTTGCGCTGGTCGTTCTGGACGTTGTCGAACTTCAGCAGATTCTTGCGGATGTCGAAGTTTCTCGCTTCCACCTTCTGCTGCGCCTTCTCCAGCGCCTTGTTGATCCAGGGATGGATGATGGCCTCGCCCTCCTTGAGGCCGAGCCGCGTCAGCATGCTGTCGAGCCGGTCGGAGCCGAAGATCCGCATCAGATCGTCTTCCAGCGACAGGAAGAATTTGGAGCGCCCGGGGTCGCCCTGGCGGCCGGAGCGGCCGCGCAGCTGGTTGTCGATGCGGCGGGATTCGTGGCGTTCGGAGCCGATGATGTAGAGGCCGCCCGGCTTTGTCACGGTCTTGGCCGGCTTCGAACCCTTGGCGGGCTCGACCTCGATCACCTCTTCGGCTTTCAGCACGATCTCGCGAAAGCGTTCGACGTCGGCCTTGATCTGCTCGATCTTGGCGGCCTTCTCGGCCTCGTCGGTGATCCCTGCGGTCTCGTGCAAAATGCGCATTTCGAGCGAGCCGCCGAGCTTGATGTCGGTGCCGCGGCCGGCCATGTTGGTCGCGATCGTGATCGCGCCGGGCACGCCGGCCTCCGCCACGATATAGGCTTCCTGCTCGTGGAAGCGCGCGTTCAGCACCGCGAACAGTTTTGCCGGCTTGCCGGCGCGGGCCGCGGCGTACAGCTTCTCCATCGCGTTTTCGTTGCCGAAATCGATCTGCTTGTAGCCGTGCTTCTTGAGGTATTCGGCCAGCACCTCGGATTTTTCGATCGAGGCGGTGCCGACCAGCACCGGCTGCAGCCGCGTATTGGCGCGTTCCACCTCGGCCAGGATCGCGGCGTATTTCTCGGTCTGGGTGCGATAAACCTCGTCGTCCTCGTCGAGGCGGGCGACCGCCACGTTGGTCGGGATTTCCACGACCTCGAGCTTGTAGATGTCGAACAGTTCGTCGGCTTCGGTCGCCGCCGTGCCGGTCATGCCGGCGAGCTTCTCGTACATCCGGAAGTAATTCTGGAAGGTGATCGAGGCCAGCGTCTGGTTTTCCGGCTGCACCGACTGGTGCTCCTTGGCCTCCAGCGCCTGGTGCAGGCCCTCGGAATAGCGCCGTCCCGGCATCATGCGGCCGGTGAACTCGTCGATGATGATGACCTCATCGTCGCGGACGATGTAATCCTTGTCGCGGGTAAACAGCGAATGCGCGCGCAGCGCCTGGTTGATGTGGTGGACGACGGAAACGTTCTCGACGTCGTAGAGCGAATCGCCCTTGAGCTGGCCGGCGTCGCGCAACAGCGTCTCGATCTTTTCCATGCCGGCTTCGGTCAGCGTCACCGTGCGCTGCTTCTCGTCGACCTCGTAATCGGCGACCTTTTTCAGCTTCGGCATGAAGGTGTCGATGGTGTTGTAGAATTCCGAACGGTCGTCGAGCGGACCGGAGATGATCAGGGGCGTGCGCGCCTCGTCGATCAAGATCGAGTCGACTTCGTCGACGATGGCGTAGAAGTGACCGCGCTGGACCATGTCCTCGAGCCGGTACTTCATGTTGTCGCGCAGATAATCGAAGCCGTATTCGTTGTTGGTGCCGTAGGTGATGTCGCGCGCATAGGCCTCCTTGCGTTCGCCATCGTCCAGCCCGTGGACGATGACGCCGACCGAAAGCCCGAGGAAGTTGTAGATCTGGCCCATCCATTCGGAGTCGCGGCGGGCAAGGTAGTCGTTGACGGTGACGACGTGGACGCCCTTGCCGGCAAGCGCGTTGAGATAGACCGCCAGCGTCGCCACCAGCGTCTTGCCTTCGCCGGTCTTCATCTCGGCGATGTCGCCCTCGTGCAGCACCATGCCGCCGATCAGCTGGACGTCGAAATGGCGCTGGCCGAGCGTGCGCTTGGCCGCCTCGCGCACGGTGGCGAAGGCCGGAACCAGGATGTCGTCGAGCGTCCTGCCCTCGGCGAGCTGTTGTCGGAACTCGACGCTGCGGGCCTTCAGCGCTTCGTCCGAAAGCGCGGCGACCTCCGGCTCCAGTGCGTTGATGGCGTCGACGCGGGCCTGGTAACCCTTGATCCGCCGGTCATTGGCGGAGCCGAAAAACTTGCGGGCGAGCGCGCCGATCATGCCAAATTCCTGTTGTCTAGCGGTCCGGCTTAGCTGCCGTGAAATAAGCGACCCGGGTGCCTATCAACTCATCGTGACGCGACGCGGCACCGGCCCCGATCCGGGAGCATCCGCCAAATGAGTGGGAATTCAGCAATCCGAGGTTCAACGGCCGAAAAAGCGCTATCGCCCTTGACTTTGGTGCGGCAGAGATATGGCTGAGCCGGAGCCTTGTCAACGGCGCGAAGCTGTCAAGGATTTCATCATTTTGACAGGTTTTTCGCGTTGCCAAGGCGTGACGATTGGGCGAGTGTCCCGCCGCCACAAACAGCCCCATAAGGATTTTCCATGACCACCTCGTTTCCGGAAGCGAAAACCGGCCTGCGTTTCGGCCTCGCCGCGGCCGCCGTATCGGGCTGTCTCGCCATGGTCCTGCTCACCGGCGTGCCGGTCCGGGCCGACGACGCCAACCCCGTGCTGGCCAAGGTTAACGGCTCGGAGATCCGCCAAAGCGACCTCACGCTGGCGGAGGAGGAACTGGGCCCCAGCCTGGCGCAGATGGACCCGGCGACCAAGAAGGACAACGTGCTGTCGTTTTTGATCGACATGAAGATCGTCGCCAAGGCCGCCGAGGACAAGAAGGTCGAGAACTCGGAGGATTTCAAGAAGCGGCTGGCGTTCACCCGCAACCGGCTCTTGATGGACAGCCTGCTCGCGAGCGAGGGCAAGGCCGCGACCACCGACGAGGCCATGAAGAAGGTCTATGAGGACGCCTCCAAGCAGATCACCGGCGAGCAGGAAGTTCACGCCCGCCATATCCTGGTCGAGACCGAGGACGAGGCCAAGGCGGTCAAGGCCGAGCTGGACAAGGGCGCCGATTTCGCCGAGCTCGCCAAGAAGAAATCCAAGGATCCCGGCGCCTCCGACGGCGGCGACCTCGGCTTCTTCACCAAGGACCAGATGGTGCCGGAATTCTCCGCGGTCGCGTTCTCGCTGGAGCCGGGCAAAATCTCCGATCCGGTGAAGACCCAGTTCGGCTGGCACGTCATCAAGGTCGAGGAAAAGCGCAACCGCAAGGCGCCCGATTTCGAGCAGGTCAAGGGCCAGATCGAAACCTATGTGACCCGCAAGGCGCAGGCTGATTACGTGGCCAAGCTGCGCGAAACCGCCAAGGTCGAGCGGATGGACCAGGCCGCCGCCACCCCGGCCCAGCCGGACGCTGCCGCAAAGCCGGACGCAGCGGCGAAGCCGGATGCGGCAGCGCCCGCCGATTCCAAAATGGCCCCGGCGAAGAAGTAAGAATTCGCTGTCACTTCCTCGAAGCCGATAGTATTTACGATCGTCATGCCCGGCCTTGTGCCGGGCATCCACGTCTTGTGACCCTGTCGATGGGCCGGAAGACGTGGATGGCCGGGACAAGCCCGGCCATGACGATTTTCTTTGTCGATAAGGCATGCCCATGTCAGCCCACGTCTCCCCGCTCGCCCCGACCCACGTCCCCGAGATGCCCGCGATCGCCGGTGTGAAGCTTGCGACCGCCGCGGCCGGCATCCGCTACAAGGGCCGCACCGACGTGCTGCTTGCGGTGATGGACAAGGGGACTGCGGTCGCCGGCGTCTTCACCCAGTCGAAATGCCTTTCGGCGCCGGTCGAATGGTGCCGCGCGAAACTTTCCCGCGGGGCGGCGCGCGCGCTGGTGGTAAATTCCGGCAACGCCAACGCCTTCACCGGCAAGACCGGCCGGCAGTCGACCGCGCTGACCGCCGCGATCGCCGCGAAAGCCGTCGGCTGCGGCGCCAATGAGGTGTTCCTTGCATCCACCGGCGTGATCGGCGAGCCGCTCGATGCGACGAAATTCAACGGCGTGCTCGGTACGCTGGCGGAGCAGGCCGCGCCCGGCCGGTGGATGGACGCGGCCAGGGCGATCATGACCACCGACACCTTTCCCAAGGTCGCGACCGCGACCGTGAAGCTCGGCAACGCGAGCGTCACGATCAACGGCATGGCCAAGGGCGCCGGCATGATCATGCCCGACATGGCGACCATGCTGGCCTTCGTGTTCACCGACGCGCCGATCGCATCAGGCGCGCTGCAATCGCTGCTCAGGAGCGGCGTCGAGGACACCTTCAATGCCGTCACCATCGACGGCGACACCTCGACCTCAGACACGCTGCTCGTCTTCGCCACCGGAGCCGCGGCCGCCCATGGCGCGCCGAGAATCAGCCGCGCCGGCGATCCCCGGCTGAAGGCCTTTGCCAGGGCTTTCCGGGGCGTGCTGGCCGATCTGGCGGAGCAAATCGCGCGCGACGGCGAAGGCGCGCGAAAGCTGGTCGAGATCATCGTCGAGGGCGCGACCTCGAAGAAATCCGCGCGCCGGATCGCGATGTCGGTGGCGAATTCGCCGTTGGTGAAGACCGCGATCGCCGGCGAGGACGCCAATTGGGGCCGCGTGGTGATGGCGGTCGGCAAAGCCGGCGAGCCGGCCGACCGCGACAGACTGTCGATCTCGTTCAACGGCATCCGCGTCGCCAAAAGCGGCGCGCGCGACCCCTCCTATGACGAGACTGAAGTTTCCAATGCGATGAAGAACCCGAAGGTCCAGATCAGGATCGCGCTCGGCCTCGGCAAGGGCCGCGACCGCGTGCTGACCTGCGACCTCACCAAGGAATATGTCGCGATCAACGGCGACTACCGGTCGTGAACGCCGCGACCGGCTGACGCCCTTTGTTGCCCTCAATTGGTAATGTGGGCGGTCTGCAGCGAGTGGTTGAACATCGCGTTCAGCGAGTTCTGGATGTCCGTTGGCGTGTTCGCCGTATAGAAGTAGCTGCCCCCGGCGTCAGCCGGCGACGCGCAGGCCTGCAGACTGGGCGGGATATTCGGGATGTTGTTGTTGGCCGCGTCGTCCTCGTCATTGGCAAAGGATGCGTTCACCGGATTGATGGTCTGGTAGGGGATGTAGAGCACGGAAACGATGATGCCGCGGCTCTTCAGCGTCGTACAGACATTGGGGTAGCTGTTGGAGGGGTCGCTCAGCACGGTGGCGTGGTTGCTGCCGGACCAGCCGCCGTTGGGTGTCCCCTTGCTTTGCGGATCCTGGGCGCCGTCGGTGACGAGGAAGACGTAAGGCAGCGTCTTGGTCGAGGAGCTGCCATCGCCGACGGTCTTGATCAGGCCGTTGATGCTGTTGAGCGCATTGTCGATATGCGTGCCGCCCGAGCCGAGATTTCCGTCCATGTTGGTATCGAGCTCGGTAGCAAGGTTGGCGGCCGCGTAATTAATGGTGCCGGACACCGCGGGATTGCCATTGATGGTTGCGGTCAGAGGCGCATAATTCGGGTCGATATTCAGGATGAAGGGGTAGATCCCGATCCGGAATTGACTGGTGATGATTTCCTTGCTGTTGGCGGTCGTCAGCAACTGATTCACGGCGTAGCCGACCGCGTCGAGGCGCAACTGGATGCAGGCGTCGGTGCCGGCGGTGGGGCAGGATGAAACCGCCGGCAGCCCCCATTTGGGATCCGTGTTGAGCGAACCGGGCAGGCCGGAAATCATCGACGTCGGGAAGCCGGGAACCTGCTTCGGCACGGTCTTGGTCGACGCCATGGTGAGGAGGTTGGAGAGCGCACTCTGACTGACGCGCGAATACGAATAGCCCATGCAATAACTGTTCGTACTGTAGGCTTGGGTATAGTTGGCATTGGTAGGGGGATTGGCAGGGTAGTTGGTAGGGGGCGTGACACTGGAATCATCGGTGCACGCGCTCTTCTGCGGGGCAAAATGGCAGGCCAGGGTGCAGCCGGTCGGATACTGGACAAAGTTGTCCGGGTTGATCGCCTGCATCCGGATGGCTTCGTTCGTCGTCGACGGCAGGCCCATCGAGCCTGAAACGTCCAGCGTCAGGTAGAAATCCAGATAGGGCGGCAGCGAGGCGTTCGATGTCGAACTGCCGGTCACCGTGAGGGTGGTGTAGCCGATGGCCTTCAGGAAGGTGACCGGAACCTGGGCAGTGAAGCTGACATTGGAAGCGAGCTTGATCCCGGTTTTCGTCACGGTTGGCGTAGGGCTCGCCTGCACCGAGAGGCCCGCATAGCCGGGAATGGTGGCCACGTTGCCGTTGAAGACGTTGGTGGCGTCGGTGACGCCGGCCGGGATGGTCCCGTCGGTCGTCATCAGCGACGCGGCGATATAACCCGCCGATTTCTGGGAAATCGCGGCGACGCTGGCGGCGTCGGCCGCCGACTGCAGCTTGGCCTTTATCCTGGAGGCGTTCGAATAGTCGACCGCGCAACCGACCGCCGTGATCAGGGGTACGCAGGAGATCGCGAAGATCACCGCGATATTGCCGCGCCGATCCCTTCGGAAACGGTCGATCAAGCCAAGAGCTTTGCGCATGGGAGGATGCCTGTTCCGGTTCAAACCGCGTAGAACTTAAGGTCGGCGGATTAAATATCGCTTAGCGCGACTGTGGAAAGGCGAGGGCAATACGGTTAATGCATCCTTCCCGCTGGTTGAAAGGTCCGCCCGCAAGGCATCGCTCGCATGACGCCCATCAAACTCACTCTCGTCGTCGCCTGCGCGCTGGTCGATGTCGACAAGCGCGTGCTGATCGCGCAGCGGCCGCCGGGCAAGTCGATGGCCGGGCTGTGGGAATTTCCCGGCGGCAAGGTCGAGCCCGGCGAGCGGCCGGAGGCGACCCTGATCCGCGAATTGCACGAGGAGATCGGCATCACCGTGAAGGAAGCCTGCCTCGCACCGCTCACCTTCGCCAGCCACGCCTATGACGATTTTCATCTCCTGATGCCGCTCTACATCTGCCGGCGCTGGGACGGCGAGGTGCGCGCGCGCGAGGGGCAAAGATTAGCCTGGGCCCGCGCCAACAAGCTGCGCGACTATCCGATGCCGCCGGCCGACATTCCGCTGATTCCGCATCTGATCGATTTGCTGATGTGAGGGACTGTCGCCCTGCGAACGCAGAGACCCAGCGCCGCGGCGCTCATTTTGAAAGACGCTGTTCGACGGCTTCGCACAACAACTGCTTCCTGTGATTATGGGTCCCTGCGTTCGCAGGGACGACGGAGATTTTGAGGTCGTCATTGCGAGCGTAAGCGAAGCAATCCATCGTGCAACAAGGCAGTAAGCAAGAGTGGATTGCTTCGCTGCGCTCGCAATGACGTCGAGACATCACTCCGCAATCTCGCCGCATTATTTCTGTAATTTAGAAAATATTTTTTATAATTCAGTACACATCGTCATGCCCGGGCTTGTCCCAGGCATCCATGTCTTTACAGACGTTGGCAGCAGAAAGACGTGGATCGCCGGGCATAGGCGAGCGGAAGCGACGCCGTCCTTCGGACGGCTATGCCGGCCATGACGAACCTTGCCCAATCATCGCTTCGACCCCCGCACCGCGTCGGCCAGGCTCGTTTTCGCCGACCCCGGCTGTAGCGGTTGTTGCTGGCTCTCATGTGGGGCCCAGCCGGACAGCCAGATCACGTCGAAGGTGGCGCGGATGCGGCCGTCCGGGTCTGAGAAGCGCTCGCTATAGATCTGCGCCATCCGCAGCATCGTGGCGCGGCGGGTCGGCGTCCGCCGCCGCTCGACCAGCACATTGGTGGCGCCCATGCGCCGGAGGTCGGCCATCAGCGCGAATGCGCTGTCGTAGCGCACCACGGCGCGGTCGACGTCGGTGACCGGCAGCGCAAAGCCCGCGCGCTGCAGCAGGGCGCCGACATCGCGCAGATCGACAAATGGCGCGACATGTGGCGATACTCCGCCTTCGAGCTCGGCTTCGGCCGCGGCAAAGGATTGCCGGAGCTCGGTCAGCGTATCGCCGCCGGTCATCGCCGCCAGCAACAGCCCGTCGGGTTTCAGCGCGCGGCGGAGTTGCGCAAGCACACCCGGCAGATCGTTGACGAATTGCAGGACGAGCACGGAGACGGCCAGATCGATCGATTCCGGCTGCAACGCCAGCGGCTCGGATTCCACGTCCGGCAGATCGATCCGCGCGAGCCGTTCGACCAGCCCCACCAGCGCGTTGTGGAGCTGCATGCCTGGCGTTCCGACGTCGGCCGCGTCCTTGAATTTCCGCATCACGGCTTGCAGCCGTTCCGCGGCATCTTCGCCCGCGCGATCGAGCAGGAAGGTCGCGGGCCCCAAGCGCAGCGCGCGACGCTGCCGCATCCGCAGCAAGGCGCGGTCGAACAGCACAGGCGCGGCACCTGGATTTGAGGCCATGCCGGTTGGTACGCCGATCCGCCGGTGGCTGACAATCCGGCCGATCGGAATCCTAATTGAGTCTAAAAAGATACTTTTCAGTACGCGCGTTACAGGCTAGCTTTTTGGCATGGCCACAGAAAAAGCCGAAACCGACCGCGTTCCGATCACCTTGGCGCTCTCGACCATTGGCTATCTCGAAAAGCTGGTGCGGCAGGGTACCCACGGCACCAGCGTCCCCGGCGTCGCCAGAACCCTGATCGAGGAAGGCATCCGGCTCGCCATCAAGGACGGGCTGTTGTCGATCCGCGACAACGGCAAGACGTAAGGGGGGAGCATGAGCGCCAAGGAACCCACCTGGACCGACGAGCGCCTCGAACGTCTCAAAAGCGGCTTTGCCGCCGGGCTGACCTGCCGGGAAATCGCCGACGACATTGGGGTGAGCCGCAACGCCGTGATCGGCAAGCTTTCCCGCCTGCATTTGACCCGCGAAAAGGGCGACGGCCCGCCGCGCCCGCCGCGCAAGGAGGCGGCGAAGGGACGCCGCCGGGGATCGGTGCCACGGCTGCAATATCAGATGCTCAAGGCGCTGTACGCCAAGCCGCCAGCCGCCCTCGAGGCGCCGATCGACACCGGACACGCCTGCTCGCTGCTCGAATTGAGCGAGCAAAGATGCCGCTGGCCGATCTCGAGCCCAGGCGAAAAGGATTTTTGCTTCTGCGGCAATACGCCGGTCGACGGCCTGCCCTATTGCCCCGGCCATACAAGGCTGGCCTACCGGCCGGGCTCGCGCCAAAACCGCAGGGTGGGTTGAGCTCTTCGCGAAACCCGCCGTCTCACGTCAAGCAGCGTCCGGTGGGTTTCGCAAGGGCTCAACCCACCCTGCGGATTCGCGCCAGCGCGCTGGCACGCAGTTGCGGCTTTCCGGCCACACAAGCCGACATTACTCGCCTGTTTCCAATTGTTACGGTGACTTCCATCAGCCCCTTTGCGAGAGTCCGCCTGGTCGCGGAGTGAATCAGGGGGGCTCTTGGCGCTTTTCGGGACGAAAGCCGTTGGCATGGCCTGCCCTGCGCGGGGCCGGACGCTGCGCGCCGCGCTGCTTTCGGGCGCGGCGCTGATCGGCGCATGCGGCGCTGCCGTCTCGCCGGCACGGGCGCAGACCTGGGGTGGCGCCGGCAGCACGACGGCCACCACGGACTACAATCTCGGCACCAATTGGAGCACGGGCGTCGCTCCCGTCGCATCCGGCGGTGCGGTGTTCGACGCCACGGGACAGGCGACGGTCGTCGTCACCAGCGGCCCCATCACGCCGTTTGCCTGGACGTTCAATACCACGTCGCAATCCTACACGATCAGCGGCGCCGCGGTAAATTTTGGTGACGGGCTGACCAACAACGCCAATGCGGGTCAGATCATCACGATCAGCAACGACATGACCGGAAGCGATTTGACCAATGGCGGCAAACTCGTGTTGTCGGGCACGATCAAGTTTTCCAATTTTATGCAAAATTTTGGCACGATGACCAATAACGGAACGATCAACAATACGGTGCTGAATGGTGGCTTGGCGGCGTTCACCGCGGTCTTCAACAATTCAGGCACGATATCAGCAATCGGGACGACATTCGGTTCGGTGAACCTTGCGTCAACCAGTGTCGTCGGCAGCATCTTCAATAATCAGGGGGGCGTCAATGCACAGGGACAGATCACCGGCATAATCAACAATGAGGGCGGATTTTCCGTTACGGGCACGCTGACTGGCGGGGCCGGTCTAGCTAACCTACCCGGCGGCTTCTTCGTCGTCGGCGGCGGCGATGCCACTCTCGGCCAGGTGACCAATGGAGGTACCGACGTGGCAACCATCCAGGTTTCCGCCGGCCGGACCTTGACCGCCACGAGCGTCACAAACACCGGCCCCGGGATCATCAACAATTTCGGCACGCTGACGGCGCCCACCATCGTGAACAATCAGAGCGCCACCTTGAACACCAATGCGGCGACCAGCGTCGTCAACGGCAATCTGACCAACAACGGAATCGTCAACGCAGCCGGCCAGATCAACGGCGCGATCGTCAATCAGGGCTTGATCAGCCCTTCCAGCGCCCCAAGCGTGTTCACCGTCACCGGCGATCTTGCCGTCAACAGCAGCTTCATCAACTCCCAACAGGCGCGGTTGACGGTTTCGGGCGGCAATCTCACCGGCATTACCACCCTGGACAACTCCTCGACCGTCGGGATCACGGTCTCCGCCGGGCGGACGCTGAGCGCGAATACGATCCTCAACGAGGCCGGGGCGTTCCTCTCCAATTTTGGTACGCTGACGGCGACAGCGGGCATCACGAACTCTTTGGGCGTGTTTAGCACCACAGGCGTAGTGAACGGCAGTCTGGCCAACTCCGGAACGGTGTTTGCCCGAGGCCAGATCAACGGTCCGATTTTCAATACCGGCGATCACGTCACCGGCGGTCTGTTCAACGTCACCGGCGACCTTGCGGTCAACAATACCTTCACCAATGACGCCAGCGCGGGTCTGTTCGTGGTCAGCGGTAATCTCACCGGCATTACCACTTTGGACAACAAATCCACCGATCCGGCAGGGGTCACCATTGCCGCCGGCCGGACGCTGAGCGCGAACGCGGTGGTCAACGAAGCCGGTGCCACCATCAACGATGCGGGCACGCTGACCGCGCTGACGAGTTTCGCGAACAGCGGCACCCTCACCGGCCCGGGCACCATCATCGGCAATCCCGTCATCAACAGTGGCGGCATCTTCGCGCCGGGCAACGGCACGCCGGGTTCGTCGATGGCCGTGACCGGCAATCTCGCGTTCCAGTCCGGGGCGATCTACCTGGTCCAGCTCAATCCGGCGACGTCGTCATTGGCCAATGTCACGGGCACGGCGACGCTCGGCGGCGCGACCGTCGATGCGTTCTGGGCCAATGGCAGCTATGTCTCGAAGAAATATACCATCCTGACGGCGACCGGCGGCGTCAACGGCAGCTTCGGACCGCTGGTGAACACCAACCTGCCGGCGAATTTCTCGACCAGCCTGAGTCAGGACGCCAATAACGCCTTTCTCAATCTGACGCTGAGCTTCGCGCCGCCTCCGGGCCCGATCGGCGGCCTCAACGGCAACCAGCAGAATGTCGCCAACGCGCTGATCAATTTCTTCAACACCACCGGCGGCATTCCGATGGTCTACGCCACGCTGTCGCCGGGTGGGCTGTCGCAGGCCGCGGGCGAGACCGCAACGGGTTCGCAGCAGACGACGTTCGACGCCATGACGCAATTCATGGGGCTGTTGACCGATCCCTTCATGGCTCGTTCGGGCAACGGCGCAGGCGGCACCGGTGCGACGCCGTTCGCCGAAGAGGCCGACGCGGCGAATGCCTATGCGGCATCACGCTCGAAGAGCGAGCGCGACGCCTACGCCGCGATCTATCGCAAGGCGCCCTTGGCCGCTCCGTTCGTTCCGAGTTGGAGCGTATGGGCGGCGGGGTATGGCGGCTCGCAGACGACCGATGGCAACGCGGCGCTGGGCTCGAATAACACCACCAGCAGCATCGCCGGCACCGCGGTCGGCGCCGACTATCGCTTCTCGCCGAATACGCTGGCTGGCTTTGCGCTGGCCGGCGGCGGCACCAATTTTGCCGTCAACGGATTCGGCAGCGGCCGCTCCGACCTGTTCCAGGCCGGCGCCTATGTTCGCCATGTGCAGGGACCGGCCTACATCTCCGCGGCATTGGCCTATGGTTGGCAGGACATCACCACCAACCGCACCGTCACCGTGGCCGGCATCGATCAGCTTCGCGCCGAGTTCAATGCCAATGCCTACTCCGGCCGCGTCGAAGGCGGCTATCGTTTTGTCAGCCCCTTTATCGGCGGCGTCGGCATCACGCCCTATGCCGCCGCGCAGTTCACGACCTTCGACCTGCCGGCTTACGCCGAGCAGGCAATCGTGGGCAGCAATGCCTTTGCGCTGGCCTATGGCGCGAAAGATGTGACCGACAGCCGCAGCGAGCTCGGCATCCGCACAGACAAATCCTTCGCCATGACGAATTCGATCCTCACGCTACGCGGCCGGCTCGCCTGGGCGCACGACTTCAACCCCGACCGCAGCATCGGCGCCACCTTCCAGGCGCTGCCGGGAGCCTCCTTCGTCGTCAACGGCGCGGCACAAGCCTCCGACTCCGCGCTCACCACCGCGTCTGCCGAGCTGAAATGGACCAACGGCTGGTCGGCGGCCGCGACCTTCGAGGGCGAATTCTCCGCGGTGACCAGCAGCTACGCCGGCAAGGGCGTGGTGCGATACGCGTGGTGAGGAGGGAACTCCTAGCCGATTTTTCGTGGCCTTTTAGCAACATAGAGAGCGAATTAGACAACAACTTCTGGATGCTGGAGACTCCGAATGCGGCTTTCTGTTAGCGTCTACCGGGGCGACAGCAGGAATTCCCTGGCTGCTGCGGAAGTTGAGAAGGCGGGTTGCGCTTGGGGGCAGCAGGGGCGTCGGACGGCGAGGGTCTCGCCGGGACATTGTTGCGCGGGCTGCTGGTTGCGGCTGCGGTGTGCATCGCATGCACGCGGCCGGCGGCGGCGCAGGACGCCACCTGGAATCTGAGCGGAACCGGCGTTTACAATACCAGCGGCAATTGGACGCCAAACGCGGTGCCGACCGGCACCGCCTCCTTCGGTGTCTCCAACCAGAACGCCGTCACGTTCTCCCCGGTTTTTAATGCGACCATAGGCGGCTGGACATTCAATGCCGGCGCTTCGGCCTACACATTCAACTTAGCCGGCCCCACTCAGACTTTGTCTTTCGTCGGCGCTGGTATCGTCAACAATGGCGGCAGCGCCGCCATCACCGGTGGTGGCTTCCTCCAATTCCTTAACACCAGCACGGCGGGCAACGCCGCCATCACAAACAACTTCAGCGGCTTCGTCGACTTCCTCAACGCCAGCACGGCGGGCAGCGCCACTATCATCAACAAAGGCATTCTCGGATTCCTTGACAACAGCACGGCGGGGAGTGCCGCCATCACCAACACCACCACCCTCTCTTTCAACTCCGCCAGCACGGCGGGCAGCGCTGCCATCACCAACAACGGCAGCGTCATTTTCAACTCCGGCAGCACGGCGGGGAGTGCCGCCATCACCAACAATTTCCTCGCCGGCATCCAATTCTTCAGCACGAGCACGGCGGGCAGCACCACCATCACCAACAACGGCAGTCTCGGATTCTTCGACAACAGCACGGCGGGCGGTGCCGTCATCACCAACAACGGCATTGTCGAATTCTTCGACAACAGCACGGCCGGCGACGCCGCCATCACCAACACCAGCAGCGGCAAAGTCGATTTCTCGTTCAGCACCGGCCCCAACAACGACCACAAGCTTAGCGCCGGCTCGACCGCGGGTGCAGGCAACATCTTTCTCGGTTCGAACAACCTGACGGTTGGCAGCAACAACCTCTCGACGGAGTTCTCCGGCGTCATACAGGACGGCGGATTTAACCTCGGCACCGGCGGTTCGCTCACCAAGACCGGCACCGGCACGCTGACGCTGTCAGGCACCAATACCTACACTGGCGCAACCGCGATCAATGCCGGCCAATTGGAGGTGGACGGCTCGATCGCTTCGTCCAGCCTGACCAGCGTCAACGCTGGCGGCTTCCTGAAGGGCTTCGGCACCGTCGGCAACACCGCGATCAACAGCGGCGGGGCCTTCGATCCGGGCGGCGGAGCGCCCGGATCGTTCACGACCGTGAGCGGCAATCTCACCTTCCAGTCGGGTGGGCGCTATGCGGTGTTTGTCGATCCGACCACGGCCGCGTTTGCGAAAGTCACGGGCCAGGCAACGCTCAATGGCGCGACCGTATCCGCCGTGTTTGCCAACGGCAGTTATATCTCGAAGCAATATACCATCCTGACCGCGAATGGCGGGGTCAGCGGCGTCTTCGCTCCGGCCGTGGTCAACATCAATCTTCCGGCGAGCCTTCGTACCACGCTCAGCTATGACGCCGACAATGCCTACCTTAATCTCGTCCTGGGTTTCGCGATTCCCGGCGGTCTCAACGGCAACCAGCAGAATGTCGGTAACGCCTTGACTAATTTCTTCAATACCACTGGCGGCATTCCGATGGTCTACGCCTCGCTGTCGCCGGGTGGGCTGTCGCAGGCCGCGGGCGAGACCGCCACGGGTTCGCAGCAGACGACGTTTGACGCCATGACGCAATTCATGGGGCTGTTGACCGATCCCTTCATGGATCGGTCCGGCGTTGGTGCGACCGGCGCGGGCACGACGCCGTTCGCGGAGGAGGACGACGCGGCGAACGCCTATGCGGCCAGGGACAAGCCACGCTCGACGAGCGAGCGCGACGCCTACGCCGCGATCTATCGCAAGGCGCCCTTGGCCGCTCCGTTCGTTCCGAGTTGGAGCGTATGGGCGGCGGGGTATGGCGGCTCGCAGACGACCGATGGCAACGCGGCGCTG
>Ga0210388_10000926_pt1 | contig 23208 bp, 39 predicted proteins | sample IncBWC19OmetaG_FD_155485 | JGI IMG/M metagenome (GOLD analysis project Ga0210388, IMG submission 155485) | Forest soil microbial communities from Barre Woods Harvard Forest LTER site, Petersham, Massachusetts, United States - Inc-BW-C-19-O ...
TGCCGCTCGACACCTGCCTCTTCATACAGATCAGCGATCGATGCTCCGAACAACACGGCAATCTTGGTGAGTTGGAAGGCAGAGACTGCATTCATGCCGTGTTCCGCTTTTTGGACCTGCTGGTAGCTGACGCCGATCACGGCTCCGATATCGCTCTGTTTAAGGCCGAGCGATAGCCGGTGCCTTTTAATGACGGCGCCCATGGCACGGTTGAAGTCTTTGGGGGATGTATGGGGCATTGGATTACTCGCCTATAGAGTCTGGTTGACGGGGTTCGCATTGCTCCCTTGTGGCGATGGAGCCCTTCACCTTGCATATGGTGAATACCTTGCCGGTCTTCTTTGCGAGGCGGCTACCTTCACGGATTGCCGCCTGAACATTCGGATGGCGGTGGTAGCTGAATTTGTGCTCACAGATGACGATGTACTCGCGCTCCTCAGCGGCCTCGAATGCGGCCAGCTGCTCGCGGAGACGATCTATCTCCTGCGCAGCCTCCGTATAAAGGGCCTGCCAGTCTGACCGGACCGGGACTGTTGTTTTGAGTGCGCGCTTCATCCCCACCTCCGTACTGCGGCGCGTTGCATGCGCCAGAAGGCGAATCCGCATCCCCCGAGAGTCATGAAAAGCGCAAACCATGGATTGATGTGCAAATACAGGCAGATCATCACCAGCTCATAGAAGATGCCGAAGGTGACGGCGAGGGAGCCGTTAATCAAGATAATGGTTTTGAGGAGTCCGCTCACTGGCCGCCCTCCCTCAATTTCAAATCCGCCGCCATCACAGTGACAGCATCGGCCTCATGGGACAGGCTCTCGTATTTGGCATGCCAGAAGTCTCGCGCGGCTACGGCCTGGTCCACGATATGCTCGCGCTCTATGCCTTCCCGAAGGTCCTCATCCACCCGGCCTTCGATGTAGCCGATGGTGTTGACGGACAGCACCGCAGTGACGGCAGCGCCAAAGAGGTAGAAGCGAGTCTCTGTTTTGCGCGAGATCATTGGGCAGTCCTCCAGCCTTGGCGGTTTATGAAATAGAGAGGTTGATAGTCCGCCATGGCAGACGCAGGCCTGACGTCGTTGTGCAGGTTGTCCAGTAGGTATGCGCGGCTGGCGTGCTTTACCTCCAAAACAGCGTGGAACTCTCCCTTATGCTTACCGCGAAGGATGCGGACGGCCACGAACTGCATGTCAGCGTCTGCAACGCCGAGCGTGTAGAGGGCCTGGTATTTGGCTACTGCATAGTCACGGCATTCACCGCCGACTTGCGCGAATTGCAATGGAGTCTGCCACACGTTCTCTTCGCGGTAGGTGCTGGCGTCCTGTACATAAGGTATGGCGTTAATCTCCCGGTTTACTGCATCAAGCTTTTGCGCAAAGTCGGGAATTGTCCGGCTCTTTACCGTAACGGGATACGGATCTAATAGCTGGATGGCATATTTCCAGCCCGTAAGCTGCACCTGCATGTCGTAAGCGCAGGAGGTGCAGGGCAGGAAAATGAGCATGCAAAGGCAGAGCATGGCAGCCAGATACGGCATTACCGGTGCATCGCCTTCTTCGATGTCCAGGTCACGGGCGGTGAAGCAATACGGGCAAACGCAACTTCCATCGTGGTCCTTCACATACAGGGACTCTGGGAATTCATCGCAGTCCACGAGCGCAGGGCAATAGCAGCACTTCATCATGCTCATCACGGTCTCCCGGTGTCTGGGGTGAAACAGGAAAACTCGCGATGACCTGTCAGTTCGTCCAGCTCGGCGCAGAACTTCCTGTGCTCGGCTAGGCGCTGCTGAGCGTTTACTCGGGCCTCAATGGCTGCGGCGATGTCCGCTTCCATGGCGCGGGATGCGCGCATATTCTCGACGATGACCGCGCCATCTTGTTGGGTGGTGAGGATGCTTTGCTGAAGAAGGGCGAGGAGTTGGTCCATGGCTATGCCCTTTCTTCTTTGCGAGCATCGATCCGGGCATCCATGCGCTCGTCATAAGCACGCATGGCCTGATAAGCCTCGGAGAACTCATCGCGCAGGTCGATCTGGCCTGTGTCGGTCAGGGTGTAGGCGTACCGGTCAGCCCATTCCTCGGCATCCCTTACGGCATCTGCGCGTGAAGTGAGGACATCGGTCTCGGCATACTGGCGTCCGCCGAAAGAGTGGACGTTTATGAATACGGTGGGCTGGATGGTGCGGGAAGGCATGGGTGGAACTCACGTTGATTAAGTTCCGTGGAGCATAGCTGGAATATTCCATCAGTCAAGAGGAAAAATGGAGAATTCCAACACCTCAAGAATTTAACAAACACAACACCAAGCGAAAATGCCGGTCTGTCGAAAGGGATTTGGAGCTAATTTGCGTTGGGGTTACTAAATAATTGATAACTTGATGTAAAAAGCTCCCCTAGGGGTTATAGAAGTGACTGATATATCAAGCGTAACCCTATTGACTTGGAAATAGGTCGGACGCAGAATTGCGTATTCAAAAATCCGACGAGGTCCCACATGACACTTGAAAAGCGGATATTTCAACTGCTCCTGGCGCTACTCTTTACCCCGTATCTGACAGGTCAGACCGTTGTTGTAGATTGGGTTGGAAAAACTCTCGTGTCCAGTCCAGCCAAAATTAACCAAAAGACAAGCGCACAGATCGAAGTTCAAAACGTGAATGACGTTTTATATAAATATTCCGTCCAGGTGGCTGCCACTCCACGCGTCGATGACGACTTTAGTACGATTGCTCAGGCATTCGTTCCAGGAAAAGCCGCCGGTGAAGGCGCGCCGGACCCATGCACTGATCTGGTCAAAGCGGTGCAAAATGCGGCAACTGCGCTAGGGACTGCTGTCACCGCTTTTTATCAAACTCCGGTCACCGGGGCGAAATGCTCAAAATCTGCACCGTGTAGCATTGACATCGCCGATACAAGAACAGCATGGACAAGTGGGATAACCCCCCAATCTACAAGTGCGACAAACGCACTAACCGCGCTGCAGGCTGTACCGATCTGCAAAAAGACGTACAGCAACGAAATTACCAGTCTCCAAACAGCGCTCACAGATGTAAATGATAAGCATGATTATCTGTTCGCAGACAATCATTCTGTCCTCTCTCAAACAACTTTGGATCCGGACACCGACTACACGATAAATGTGAAAGAGATGTATCTGGGGGCTGGGTCAAGCACCGGCACCCAAACAACGGCCCCTACCCTTTCAATAAAGTTTTCGCCCGCAACGGATCGATTGACATTGTCCGCCGGAGTGCTGCTGAGTGAAATTCAAAACCGCGGTTACTCTAGTCAGGCAGAACCGAATTCCACCAATAGCGGGACACAGAATGTCCTAGTCGTTTCAGGCATAAGTACATTCTCCCCCCTCGCCTTGGGCCTACTGAATTACGAAATCCCATCGTTTAAGAAGTTGTCGTTTGGAAACGATAATATCGGCCTCGCGGTGTCAACTGGGCCGGTTTTAAGAATCGGAACAAAGTCAGATTCTGCCTCATTCGGATATTTTGCTGGGGTGAGCGTTCACATGTACCACCGCTTCTACATTAGCCCTGGAGTGCATTTCGGCCAATTCGCTGATTTCCCCCCTGGCTTTACGAAAGCGGGACAACTTATACCAACCGGGTTGGGCACGCCGACGGCTGTGAATAGATACACAGCTAGGTTTTCATTCGGTATTACTTACAAGACGAAGGACTTTTCTGGTCTTGGGCTAACGGCTAGTGCAAAGGCGACCCCCTCGACCACTGCTTCGCCTACGAAACCGGCCACACCCACTCCGAAACCAGTAAATTAACACTCAATCAAATCTGTGATCGTCTTTAGGGTCGGTTTCCCAAGGGAAGGTGCGTGATGAGAAGACTATTTGGCCTTGCATGGGTCTTGGTTTCAATGGCATCGATCCTGGCGCGATGCTGGGGGCAAGAAGCAGTGGATACAAGAGCAGCCTCTCAAGACGCGGTGACCAAGAGAATTGAAAGCCGCCAGGAGGCTTTAAGCGCTCTCCCTGCTGATAAAAAGCAGGCCCTCACAGGCGACATTCAAAAGGAGAGTCGAGAGCATTTCGGTTTTGATGCCTTTAAAAACGTAAATGACCTAATTGCCGTTGATCCTACGAAGCTTTCACTTGCACTTAAAGGCAATTTGGATATGACAGTTAACCACGTTGTCGTGCGGAATTTGTTTCCCCTCCTGGTCGAACCCACTGCGATCGCATCTACGGGAGATCAGGTATACCCCGATCTTCAAGCGGCGCTAAACGCCGAGAATACTAACCAGATACTGCAATTAGCAAATAGGGTTGGGAGGATCCGATATTGGGTGAAAACAGACCAACCTGAAGCGTCGGTCCCTGACTCAGCCGCCTATCTTGCAGGAACGGGTTTTGTGGTAGGTCCGGGGCTCATAGCAACTGCCTGCCACGTGCTAGATTACATTACCGATGACAGCTCGGGTAGCAGCATGAGCTCTACCGTCTGGGTAAAGTTCGATCTGAGCGCCGATCCGAACACCCATCAAGCGTATGCGATATCAAACGTAGTAGGCAAAGGTTCACTCGAAGGAGAAGATTATGCCGTTCTTTCCGTCTCTGCGGTCAGCGAAGACGGCGCCTCACACCTACCGACAGCAGTTCCACTTGGAGATGACGCGAAGACGACGTTTGTAGGCGTAATTGGCTATCCGGATATCGATGGAGCCACGAAGGAGTGCGCACCAGGGGGAACGGGTTGTGACGAGACGGCCCAATGGTTCACCAATTTTGGCCAGAAAAATCCGGGTACGATAAAGATAATCTCACCGGGCAGGAAGACAGGCGGTTTCAGTCCAAACGGATTTCCAATTCTGACGTATGACGCACCTACTCTTGGTGGGCAATCGGGATCCCCTGTCATTGACCTCCAATCGGGATTGGTCGTGGGGCTTCATTATTGCTGCACTGGATATCAACCAAGTGGAAACGAGCCGTCTTGTGCAAAGCTACATCCCATTTCGTTGGGAGATGATTCTGAGAATGAAGGATTGGTTATTAAGGACGTTGTGATCCCTAATTGAGTGCCCGAGCAATTTGTTGTCTAGCCTCGTGGTCATAGCCTTCTGGCTAACCAGATTGCTCGCCCGAATACACGCAATTCATCTGGAATGATATCGTCAACGGGGTCGTACGCGGGATTGTCGCTAATGAGGCGAACAATTCGCCTCACCGGGTCAAAACGGAGTCTTTTCACCCTTAGAAGGCCATCGTAATCGATGACGTATATACCATCCTCGCGCGTGGCGGGGCCTTGGCTCATGTCTATCAGCATCGTGTCTCCGTCTGAGAGCGTTGGCTCCATGCTGTCCCCTACTGCTGATATGGCTGCGAGCTGTGAGGATGGAGAGCTAGTGATTCGTTGTAGCCAATCTTTGCGAAACCCTATGTGATATAGGATTACCGCGCCCTCCGAAACGCTTCCGGCTCCCATCGACGCACGCACGTCGTAGACGGGAATCATTACAACTTGTTCAGGTGGACTATCGGACTTGCTAGCGATTAGCGAATACGTAGCGCTGGGACCGTTGAGTGCAACCAGGACACGTTGTAAGCGATCGCCTCTGAGAATCTGGGTTTTGCCGCGTCTCAGATCGGCGATGTTGTGTGGCTTGAGCCCTGCCTCCTTCGCCAGCTGACTGTCTGACCAGCCACGTTGACTCAATCCCTCATCGATCAGGGCCAACAAGCTGTCTCGATTGAAATCCATGATGGGAATATCCAACAACGATTGCGCCTTGTCATTCTGGAATGTTCCATTCTGTTTTCCACTTTGCTCTTGACGGCAATGGAATAGTCCATCATGATGCGACGCGACAACTCGCGAAGGAGATCGCATTTGGAAGGCCCTCAACAGAATTACAGGAAGGAATTACTCGATCAGGCGCAGCTATGGTGCAAGCACACTGGTAATAGGCTGTCCCATTTGGGCAGGCTCGTCATGAACGACAGTGCGTTCTTTATTCGCCTTGCAAAAAAGAAGCGGGGCGGATGTCGGATCGAGACGTATTTCAAAGTCAACGATTGGTTTCATAAAAACATGCCGGAAGTTGAAGGTAATGGTTAATGCAATGAGGTTGGTCTTAACCATTAATTGAGAACTTGCAAGAAAAACTTTTGTGACAGTTGAGAAGGATTCTAAGCAATGACCGCAACACTGGCTGATAGAGAAGAAGCTGCCCCCCGCCGTGTTTCCAACAGTGTCGCCGCTGACCAGCTGCGCTCTATCGTGCATACCAGAAATCTTTAATCACCAACAGAGGAGAAAGCCATGAGTGCATTTAATGAGTTTGTTGAGAGCTTTAAAGGTGGTCATCTTAATGCTCAGATGACGGCGAAGATGTGTGAGCTTGTCGATTCTGTGGGCAAATTTCAGCAAAAAGGCAAGCTTACGCTTGATATCGAGCTTACGCCGAAGGCTGACGGCGAAATGCTTACCAAGGTGAAATACACGCTGAAGGCTCCGCGGCGCGATACGATCGAATCGATTATGTTCACCACTCCGGAAAACAGCCTAGTGGATAGCAACCCGAAGCAGCCGGAGTTGTTTGAAGCTCCGGTGAGAGCACCGAAAGATACCCATAGGGTCGTCAAACAGCTTTCCGCATAAGGAATAAGCCGATGTCTGAAAACAATGTCATCGAAACTTTTCTGCAAAACGGCGGTGCCGCCCTTCAGAAAGTTTCCGATGTTGCTGCGCCCGCCATCGTCATCGGTGCGAGCCAGAAAGTCGAGAATCTTGAGAAGCTCCTCGCCGCACCGTTGCGTATCAATGAAACGCGTCGGTTTGATGATCTGCGCGGGTTTGTCGAGTACGCAAACACCTATAAGCAGGATGGAAGTTCTGCCTTCGCCAGCCGTGAGCGCATTCAGGTGGTCTTTGACTACCATGGGCCTGCTTCGCCGCACTGGTGTTCCCATGCGATTGAGTTTTTCTACAAACGCAGCACCCGCTGGCAGCTTTGGGAAAAGCACAACAATGTGTGGATGTCTCAAGAAGACTTCGCGGACTTCCTAGATTCTGGTTTGGAGGAAATCACTTACCCGGTGCAGGCTGACGTATTGGAACTGGTGAAAAATTTCCGCTCCACTGTGAATGCAGAGGCGCACAGCCAGATCGGTCCGGACGGCACGCACTTTTCCTATCAACAGACTGTGCGGGGAAGCGCGAAGAAAACGGATATCACGATACCGGAATTTCTCACTATCCGCGTGTCTCCGTTCAATGGCCTTGAAGTGCTTAACGCCCTTCTCAAGGACGAGATGGAGAAAATCCCCACGTATGCCTTCCGGGCAAAATTCAGTTTCCGTATGCAGAAGGACGAAGCGAAACCTGATTTCAAGCTGCAGCTTCTGAATTTCGATCAGGCTATTGACGAAACGTTGGAGTCGGTACGGACGGCTATTAAGGCGCTTACCGGTATCCAGACCTACATCGGCGGCTAGATAGTCTGACCATGCCGTGACTTTCTCCAACATGGAGTGTCCATGAGGCGTTCAAAATACAACAAATTAATGAGGTTCCTTATGAGTTTAGAAGCAAAAGTTAATTTACTGCTTTCCGGTCAGGCCGCCCTGGCTACCAGCATCGGTGCCGTATTGACTGCCGTGCAGAATGCGCCCGGCGTGAATACAGCCGCCATCACGACGGCGCTTGCGCAGCTTGAGACGCAGGTCGCTGCGATCCAGACGACTATCGGTTCCGACAGCTCCGCCAGCGGAAGTTCGGCCGCAGGTGCATCGAGTGCGCCTGCCGGTACTGCTGCTGCGACTACCGCGCAGGGGGCTTGAGGAGTGCCGATACGGAGGGGTGGCCGAGTGGCTGAAGGCGGCAGTCCTGAAAACTGATGTGGGTGCAAGCTCACCGTGGGTTCGAATCCTACCCCCTCCGCCAAACGTGCCTACACAAGGCCCATCAGAGGCCGATTCGCCAGACAAGAACAAGAGCCGTGATGACGGCATAGGGAAAACAGGCGGCCTTGCCAGAGGCCGTCAAGACAGGGGAGTGCCGGGGGAGTGTCATCGCCGCTTGGATATGGGCGTTCTCGCATAAAGCTTCCGAAAGCCTTGAGTAAGGGGGAGGAGACCTTCGCCTTGCATATGAAGGCCCGCGGCCTGAATCCTGTGCGCGAGTTCATGTTCGCACCTAGCCGAAAATATCGTGCGGATTTCGCATTCCCGGAGAAAAAGATCCTCATTGAAATTGAGGGCGGCACGCATATGCGCGGACGACACAATCGCGCGTCGGGCTACGAGGAAGACTGCATCAAACAAAATCTCGCGGCGGAGTTAGGCTACTTCGTTTTGCGCTTCACAACAGCGATGGTCATGTCCGGCATCGCAGAGCGGCAGGTGGCCGTAGTTCTGGGGGTGGCATGATGCTGGTTCTCTTCCTCCTCCTCCTTTTGCCTTCTTTGCTTCTGGGCGCGTTTTTCTGCCTTGTATACCACTCTGTCGAACGCAAGCAGGAAGAATCAGTGTCGGAGATTGCGACTCGCTTTTATGTGCGTGGCTACATCGCTGCCATAAACGAACTTGGCGAAGGTGATGACGCGGCTCGCAAGCTCGAAATCCTCGGTGGGACTGACACTGAGAGGGCTTCATGACCATGCAAACCCACTACTCTTGCGGACGGTGTGGAAGCTCAAGTGGTTGCATGTGTCACACTCTATCGCCCTTGCCTTTGGGACAACCAGTACAAGGCTGGCAGTGTCCGTTATGCAGGACAATCTACAGCCCCAGCATAATCTCCTGTCCTACATGCAGGCCCCTTTTCGGCGGTGCTCTCGCGAAGGCAGAAAGCGGGGGATCATGATGCAGCTTGTCTCACAGCGTAAAGAGATCGAACGTCCCTCTGACTTCGCGCTTGCGTGTCGGCTGCTGAGGGATGTTCTCCGCCAGGACAGAGACTGCAACTACCTCTGGACCAATGGGCGGTGGCAGCCTGCATCACTCGACGACATCATGAGGCGGGCCAATAGCCACCTGAAGAGCGTCGGCCGTGAACAATTCAAGGGGAAGGCAGCATGGATAGTCTGACCGAAGATGGCACCACAGGCGTGCTCTCTCGCCAGTTCGTGAAGGTACTTCGGGAGCTGCTCCTGCCTGTCAGGAAACGGCTATCAAACCATGAAGAGCATATCAAGTATCTTCTGGCGCGCGACAAGGAACTGAAGCGCGAACGGGAGGCGGACAAGGCCGAGATCAAGCGACTGAGCCAAGTTCTTCAGAAGGAGGATGCGGAATGAAGCGTCCTCGTTTCGCAGCGCGCGGCCATTTGACGGTATTTCCTGAGTTTGCCGGCACTCGGGAAGAGGCTATCGCGCAAGGCCGCACCTATTACAAGCGCCATCAGAGGTGCGAGCACTGCGGAACGAGCCTGGTCTGGGTGACGACGGACAACTGCATGGGCTGCACGAACTTTGCCGGGGCGCCTTACCCAAGGAGAGACAGGAACAACGAATTCGTGCCTCCGCCTACGCCCAAAACGATGCATTTCGAGGATATGGAGGTAGCGGACTGATGAGCTGGGACTTGCGTTCATCAACGGGACAATGTCTGCAGCCTTGGTATCGGGCTCATCTGTTTGTGAAGCAGGGTGCACCCGGCGTCATTGCGGCGGAGCGCGCGCGGATAAGGACGCTGGACTGGAAACCTCCGGCGAAGATCGGGCTGACGGCCTGCATGCTGTGCGTGACGCGCCCAATTGAGCGGGTTGGGAATCAGGCGATGCTGCGGAATCTGGGTCTTGCCACCCTTGCGGACATGGCGAATCACAAACTGGCTCAGCAGTTGGAGGCCATCCCATGAGCTATCTCACGATTGATCCAAAGTACCTCGCGCTGACGCTGGCTTCGTTGATGTTCTTCGGGGCATGGGTGTTCTTCTGGCTCGGGTGTGTAGAGACGCGGATGAGTTACGAGAGAGGGGAGCGTGTCGGCAAGGAGTCTGGTGCCGCCAAAGGCCGGACCATCGGCGATATGCAGGAGTATGCCCGCGGCTGCCGGTACGGCCTGGAAACCGGGCGCAGGGAAGGATACGAGCAAGGCAAGCGGGATGCGCTCCCCTTCAGGGCAAGCAACGGCCAATTCATCGGGAGAGCCGGATGAGGGCACAGCTAATTTCCATAAGCGCCGTGTCCCGCGACGCTCACCGCGAATGGTCAGCGGAGCTAATCCAGCAGGGTTTCGATATGGCGCTGGCGGTAGTGCATAACCTCAACGCCTCAAGCGTGGCGGAATCGAAGGTTGCGATAGAGAACTGGACGGCGAGTGAAAGGCTGACTCCGGCGATGCGCGTGTCGCTCTATCAATTTTACGGATGGGAGCAGTCGAAATGAAGAAAGCACGAAAGAACGAATTTACGGAAGGTCATGGCGGCGGTAGCTCCGTTTGCATGCTTTGTACTCCCTGCGAAGCGTGCGCCATGGCCGATATCAATCAAGCGGGGATACAGGGAAGATTTCAATGAGCAACGATTGGCTTCGGCTATGGCATGACATGCCAAACGACCCAAAATGGCGCACCATTGCGCGTGTTTCTGGAAAACCAATACCGGCAGTTATGGCTGTGTACCTCCATATGCTGGTCTGCGGATCGAACGCGCGCGAACGCGGACGAACTCATGGTTGGTGTGATGAAGACGTAGCGACCGCACTAGACCTCAGCACAGACGATGTGATCGCAATACGCGATGCGATGCAGGGCAGAGTGCTCGAAAGTGACTATTTGAAGGGATGGGATAAGCGGCAGCCCAAGCGTGAGGATGGCGGAGCAGAGAGAGCTAAGGCGTGGAGAGATAAGAAAAAAGATGATGAAGAGCGCAAGCGAACGCAAGTGAACGCAGAAAAACGCCCAGATACAGATACAGAAGAAGATACAGAGAAGAAAGATCCTGTTGTTGATGCTGCACGCGTCACAACCATTTTTGGATGGCTCGAAAAGTATTTCAACTCACCCTCGCCGCTGTTTACGGCGCCTGTGGCCGCTTGGCTTTCGTGGGGAGCAGACTTTGAACTCGATATCAAGTCTGTAGCGGAGCGATGGCGCAAGGCGAACCCGAAGAAAGTGATTCGCTCCCTTGAATGGCTCGATGACGATGTTGCTGCCTCAATTCGCAAGCGCACAAAACCCATGCCTGAGCAGGAAACCACACCGAAAGGAGATTCGTATGGAAATCGAGATCAGAAATCCAAGCCAAACAGCGTCGATAAGCGGCTTGCCGCCCTCTATCGAGCGGGAACTGGACCTGGCGGCGAGCAGCCAGTGGAACCTGAACCAGGCAGTGGAGCGCTTCTCCTGCAATCAGCAGGCTAGGGAAGCACTCAGCGCGGAGGCGGCGCGTTGCGCTGATCTCCTGAAGCCCTCTCGGAGGGACGAGGTCATGGCTTTGCTCGGCAAGCTGATACTCCACTTCCCCCAGACGAACATGGGGGACAACCAGCTCCTGGTTCTGTTCGAGGATTATCTCAACGATCTGAAAGAATTTCCGGCCTTCGCAATAGCTGAAGCTTGCAAGGAATATCGGCTCAGTCCCGAAAACCGGTTTTTCCCTTCGGTCGGCTGGCTCGTGTCGCGGTCGAAGGATGCCACCTACCCGCTCAGGCACAAGCTGGGAACCATACAGAAAATCTTGAGAGCTGAGCCACCGAAGATCAAAAAGTCGGTCACGGCTGAGCAGTGGGCTGAGCTTCGCCAAAACCTTGGCGCATCATTAAGCGGTGAAATCAAGGAGCGGAAGCTGGAGGCCACTGTCGAAGCAATGCGAGAGTCCGGCGCTCCCCAAGGGAATATTGAAGCGTTCCTCAAGGCTGAAGGAGTGGCAGAATGAAAGCCCCACTCACACTCCTGCTCCTCCTTCTGGCCACTCCAGCTCTCGCCGATGACGGTGGAATAGTGGGCGCAATCGTAGGTGCCCTGGCTTACGGAATGTCGAACAACAATCAGGGTGACCCTGGTTACAGCGGCGCAAGCAACGATGACAACGATGACTGAAGCCCAGCCCGCAGGTGGCGTTGAAATAACGGCGGGCGGCGCCGGCGGCAGGCGTTTTGTGTATTTTCCCCCTGCCGTGACGGCGCATTCGTGGAGGGCGAATGGCCGATAAGGAATACCGCGCCTGGGTTCAGACGTTGCCAAGCTGCCTGTCCGGGAAGTTCTCTGAGTGGCTGTCCGACCTGGGTGAGTGGCGGAATCCCGCATGCCATGTCCGGCGCGCTGCGACCTTCGGTACTGGATTCAGGGATGTGCCGTTCACGTCCATACCCCTCACACATGAAGAGCACGCCTACCAACATCAGTATGGCGAGCTGGCCTGCCTCGCAAAATACACCCACGACCCACAGCTGAAATGCACACTCCTGAATGCCTCTCCCGTAGAGGCCGAGCGTATAGCCAAAGAGTGGTTCGATTCGCAGGTCATCAAATACCGCGAAATGTGGCGCAAACGGGCAGGAAATGAGGAAGCGCTTGAGCATGGTAAGCCATAGTTAAAGCAATGGATGAAGGAACCACACAAGGCAACAGGGTCATCAATGAACAACAAAACGGGGGATAAGGGCATGCAGACAGAGGCGGTCACGGAAAATATCACGGATATGTCGGCGGTTCTGAGTCTCAAGCAGGTCCACAACTACACTGACCAGTTGGTGGAGCGTGGGCATGCCGAGTACAACAATCAGCGCATTCTCGTGCGTAGCAAACATCCGCTGGACCAGTGCTTACGCCGCGGCATCATCGAAGATGCCCACTATGACACCGGAAAGGCCTTCGTCACTCTGCGTGACTGTGCATTTTCAAGGACGCATGGCCGCATTTACAACGATACGGGCGAGGGTGACGGCTCAGTAGACGCCGCAACCTTGTACACAAATACGTGGAGAAAATTGACGAAAAAGCAATGGGCCCTTATCAGCTTGGTGTGCTTCGCCCAGCAAAAGCCGACCGGTGATTACTTCTCAGAAGCGGATTACGCATACCTTTATGGCATCGGCCCGAACATTCAAAGCGCATTCGAGGCATTAGGCAAAGCGATTGTCGATTCGAGGAAAGAAATAAAGGCCCGGATAGAAGACGCCGAGCGAAATAATCTTGATGGCCACGGTTGAGCAGGGGGTGATAATGTTCCGTTGGCTTCCTAATGCCATTCCGACTGGTTGTGATACTTGCCTGCGTTTCTGCGATTCTTCTGGCTGCTTCGGTCGGCGGAATTTATGCGCTTGCACTTCTGATTAAGGGAGTAGCAACGCCAACAGCGGTTAGTCCGCTCTCCGTTCGAATCGCCCTCAGCTGCGTATTTCTGGCCCTAGCTATCGTTCTTTACGTGGTGAAAACGTCTCGTTACCAGTTTGCGTACGGTTTTGTGGAGGTCGCAGTTGGGCTGGTGGTCAACTGGCAATCGCTTGATAGCTGGTTTCATCCTGCGCCAGGTGGGGGTGCGATCCACCTCATTTGGGCGCGGATAGCCGTCCTCGTCGGCGGAACCTACCTGATATCCAGAGGCGTCTCCAATGCGATCGAGGGATTTCTGAAGTTCTTTCCAGCGACGATGTGGGAACAGATAACAATTCCGAAGTTCAGAAGGATATTTGCGGACGGAATGACGAGGGCGTACTACCGTCCAAACGAGGTAGTGCCCACCAAGCACCTGAGGGCAAGGATATCGATCATGCAAGACGATATCGCCCGGTTGGAAGAACAACTCGCTGTCGAATCCAAGGCTGGTAAGGATAGTGGGCCAATCACTGAAACGTTAGCTCTCCTGCGCCCACAATTACAGGCGTTGATTGCGCGTTATGAGAAAGAGGTAACTGGCCGGGAGAAGGTCGTTGAAAAACCCGCTTCGTAAACCTCATTGCCATCACTTTTCGCTTGCAAGAATATAAAAAGTGTATAAAGTCTCTTTATTGACACGCCACAACTGTCACTAAAGCATGGCCGCCTCAGGCGGCTTTTTATTGCCTACACACTCAGCTCCGATAATCTCCCGTGATGGCATTCAAGAAGAGCACCGTATCCCCGCCTTGCATCGTCGAGCCCGGCTCCTGCCAAGCAGTTCGCATTGAAGCTGCGCTGTCGCTGCCGGTTGAGCGCGTCCCTGTGACGCCGGAATGGATCGAGCAGAACCAGCTCAAGCAGCTACGCTATGAGCGCGATCGCGCCGCATGGCGCAAACTCGTCGGGACCGTTGGTGAATGAATACAGGTCAGCGTCATCGCTTCACTTGTTATCGCAGTGAGGATTTGCCTTGTAATGCGGATGGTTCTTTCGCTTTGCGACGATGTGAACGGGCGCCTTGCTGTCTTTGGTCAGGTCCTTGAGAAGCGCTTCGATTTCGGGCTGCGATTGCTTGATGTCAGGCCCCTCAAAGGCGATGCGTTTCGTCTCCCCGCCTTGTCGAACCGAGATCTCTATCTTGGTTGGCTCTTTCTTTAAATATGTCTCTATGGAAGTCGATAGAACGGTCGAGGACAGTACCGCGACGATGACGGCACGCACGTTATTGCCAATGGATGGAGCGGCCACAGCCGGCTTGCCAGTCTTCAGATCAAAAATGCTGATACTGAAGTTCGGCAGTTGCTGATAGAAATCAATATCGTCTTCGTTGTATTGGTGAGCAATGTCTATATAGGAGGCATTGACTTCGATGACGGCTGAATCCATTTGAGCACCTCGCGGTCAGCTGACACGCGCAGGAAGATTAACCGACCAGCGCTCCCCCATGCAACACTTCACCTTCAACAGCGTCGATAGGGACTTCGACGCGATGGAGTATGCTCACGCGTCGTCTGCCAATGATGACGCTCCTGGCATTCCCGAGATAGCGCTGTGGTGTGCAGTCATAGAGCAGGCGTTCGTGGATATAGGCATCATCGTTCCAAAGAATGCCTCCGTACAGAAACGTGCTGAAGGCCGATACTACGACGAAGCCCTCAGGTTCCTGCTGAGGGACAACAAAAACTTCCTTATAGTGTGCGGCCTTGCAGGTGTGAAGCCTGAGGTGGTGCGCATGGGTGCAAGGCGGGCGGAAAGCCAGGAAGAATTCAGATGATTAAGTGGACCGAGAAAACCGTCAAGGTCTCGGCCCTGAAACCGTTCGAGCGTAATCCGCGGCGCATCAGCGAAGAAGCCTTCAGCCGCCTTAAGAGAAGCCTTGAGGAATCCGGGTATCACCAAAGAATCATCGCTACCAAAGACCTGCGGATCATCGGCGGGCACCAACGCAAGCGTGCCCTACATGAGTTGGGCATCAAGCAGATTGCCGTGCTGGTTCCCGACCAGGACCTGACAGACGAACAGTTCAGGCGATTGCTAATCCAAGACAACCTGCCATTTGGTGAGTGGGACTTTGAGCTGTTGAGCGCTGATTTCTCCATCGAGGAACTGACCGATTTCGGGATGCCGGAGAAGTGGCTTGGGCTCGGTGAAGAAGAGCAGCCGGGCGCGGATGGCTCGGGGACAGAGGCCGATGAGGACGACGCGCGCATTGTGCATTGTCCAAAATGCCAACATGAGTTCAGCATCCTGACCGAGAAAAAGCCGAAGAAGCGCTGAACGGTCGTATTACCAATAAATAGGAACAATCAGAAGGATGCCGTTTAAGAACGGCGGTTTGAAACATGCCGAGAGGAAAGAATCTCAGGCCGGAAGCCGGTGAGAAGACCCGCTTTGGCCAGCCGGGCGGTCCAGACCCGCGCAAGGCCACGAAGAGTGGTTGCCCCAAGTGGTCAATTCGTCAGTCGGTCAAATATCTGGCCAACAGGACGGTGGCGGAGTTGAAGGAAATACGGGCGCAGGAACCCACCGTAGCGCAGCTCATTGCGCTTGTTGCGTTGCAGAAAGCGTCAAATGGCGACATGCAGGCGGTCAATTACGCCACTGAAAATATCGACGGCAAGCTGCCGCAAGAAACCCAACTGACGGGAAAAGACGGTGATGCCTTGCAGGCACCAGTGATCTATCTGCCTGCGAATGGCCGCAGCACAGATTAGGCCTCAGCTTGGCCCACAAGAAAGATTCCTCGCGACACCTGCGGACATAGCCATATATGGCGGCGCTGCCGGCGGCGGCAAGTCCTACGGACTGCTGCTTGAGCCTCTCCGCCACATAGCGAATAAGAAGTTCGGCGCCGTCATCTTCCGTCGCCAGATGACCGACGTGCTGAAAGAAGGCGGCCTCTGGGACGTATCTGGTGAGTTGTACGGCTCCCTTGGGGCAAAGTCGAATCAGCAGCAGCACAATTACACTTTCGGTTCGGGTGCGCGCATCGGCTTTGGTCACCTTGAGCACGAAAAGACGAAATATGACTGGCAGGGCGGACAAATAGCCCTCCTTCTTTTCGATGAGCTGACGCACTTTACGAAGACGCAGTTCTTCTACATGCTGTCTCGCAACCGCTCTACGAGCGGTGTGAAACCGTATGTGCGTGCGACGACAAACCCTGACGCTGATAGCTGGGTAGCTGAGTTCATCTCATGGTGGATTGACCCGGATACTGGACTCCCGATACCGGAGCGGGATGGCGTCCTGCGTTATTTCGTCCGGCGGGGTGAGACGTTCATTTGGGGGGACACGGCGCAAGAGCTGGTAGATAGCCATCCCGACGTGAAGCTCAACGAGGTGAAGTCGGTTACGTTCATTGCCTCGAATATTCATGACAATAAAATCCTGCTTGAAAAAGACCCCGGCTACCTGGGGAATCTCAAAGCGCAGAACCTCGTCGATCGCGAGCGCCTTCTTGGCGGCAATTGGAAAATCCGTCCAAGCGCCGGTTTGTATTTCAAGCGCAGCTATTTTGAAGTCATCGAAGCAGCGCCTGCCGGTCTGCTAGCAGTGCGCAGCTGGGATCTCGCCGCAACGGAAAAGAAAGAGGGAACCGACCCTGACTGGACGGTTGGACTTAAGCTCTCACGAGATTCGAAGGGTACGTTCTATGTGGAGCATGTCGAGCGCCTTCAGGGCAGTCCTCGAGCGGTAGAAACCGCGATATGCAATATCGCGGCCTCAGACGGCAAGACGGTTCGCATCCGATTACCACAAGATCCTGGGCAGGCTGGCAAATCGCAATCAGCGTACTTAGTGAGCTTGCTGGCAGGCTATATCGTGACGACGGAGCGCGAGACTGGCGACAAAGTTACGCGGGCCGGAGCGGCATCATCGCAGGCGGAGGTTGGCAATATCAAGGTTGTCCGCGGGGTATGGAATGAAGTCTTCTTCAGCGAACTGGAGAACTTCCCGCCGACAAAGGGGCATGACGATCAGGTCGATGCACTCTCAGGCGCGGTGAATACGATTCTCCAGCCCGTGCCCGGCGCAGGTTGGATGGGCTTCATTGAATCACAGGCCGCGCAAGCACAGAAATCCACTGAAAAGACGAATCAACCTTAATCACAAGGAGTTTTTATGACCTATACCGTTAACATGCTCGCGCCTGCAGCTAAGGCGGGCTATACGCAGCAAGCAGCCTCCGGGAATACCTATACTGCCGATGCTTACGGATTCATCACGGGCATCGCGCTGGCCGACGTTGGTGATCTTTATAAGGGCGGCTGCATCCCGCTTGGCCAGTCGGGTGTCAGGAGCACGTTCAGCCAGACTGTCGACCCTGGTGTCAGCAATGACAATACGCAGGACTTCGGCGTCGGTTCGGAGTGGTTCAATAGCACAACTGGCCTCCTATGGCGCTGCCAGTCAGCTGCCACCGGCGCGGCAGTATGGATGCCGCAGGTGTCCTCTGGCGTGCTGATCGGCCGCCTCATCGGTGCTAATTTTAATGTCACCACCGACCAGGCCATCAACATGACGGGTTGGAGTGCGCTCAATAAGTTCCGCCTGACCAAAGTGACAGTCAAGAACGCGAGCGTATCGCTTACGACCGCAGCGGGTGGTATCTATACCGCTGCGTCAAAAGGCGGCACCGCGTATGTGGCATCGAGCCAGGCCTATAGTTCCCTGACCGCTTCTACGCTTGCACTGGACCTTACCATTGCGACGACGCCAGGCGTGACGCCGCTTGCTGCAGCCAGCCAGCTCTATCTATCTCTGAGCACAGCACAGGGCGCTGCGGCAACGGCCGACGTGGAAGTGTACGGCGACGCCTACGTTTAAACCTGAACGAGAGACACGAAGATGCCGGAGGGTGGAAAGGTCACGCCTATCCCCTCCGGCGTCATCGCGCGAGTGTCGCAAGCCGTCCGTTATGTGATCAGCGGCGTGGGTCCGGAGACCTGGTTCGGGCCCATGCAGCCGCTCAAGCCCATGGCGCCGCCCGAGGTTAAGGGACGTGCCTGGGACTATCCGGTCGGAGCCAATCTTAACTACACTCCGCGTGTTAACGAGGGGGTGTCCTTTGAGGACATGCGAGCCCTCGCGGATAATTGTGACATACTGCGTGCCGTCATCGAGACGCGTAAGGACCAGATTGAAGCCCTTGATTATTCCGTTAAGGTGAGGCCAGTTGAGGGGGACAACAAGCGTGTCACGGCGACGGCAGAGCAGCAGCAGCGCATCGACAAGATCACTGCGTTCATGCAGAGCCCGGACAAAGAGCATGGCTTCGACCAGTGGATGCGGATGCTGCTTGATGACATGTTCGTCATCGATGCGGCGAGTGTATACCGCTGGCCTGATCGCAAAGGCGATCTTTACGCGCTCCGTATTATCGATGGGGCAAGGATAAAACCGCTTATCAACGATTATGGATTTCGTCCGGCACCGCCTGATCCCGCGTATCAGGAAATCCTCAAGGGCGTTCCTGCGGCGGACTACACTTCAGACGAATTGCTGTACCTCGTGCGCAACCCGCGCAGTCACAAACTGCACGGGTATAGCCACGTCGAGCAGATCATTATCACGGTTAACACCGCGATACGCCGCGCGCTTTCCCAGCTGGAATACTATCGGGAGGGAAGTCAGCCGGATGCATTCGTAGGCCTTCCGAAGGACTGGACGCAGGAACAGATAACCACCTTCCAGAAATGGTGGGACGGGCTGATGGCCGGGAATCTCGGCCAGCGGCGCCACCTGAAGTTCCTCCCCGGCGAGTTCAAGTACCAGGCCACCAAAGAGCCGGTCCTGAAGGACGAATACGACGACTACCTGACGCGGGTGATCTGTTTCGTCTTCTCCATTGCGCCCACGGCCCTGATAAAAGCCAATAACCGCGCGACCGCTGACAACCAGCATGACCAGGCCCGCGAAGAAGGGCTCGCTCCGCTTCAGAAGTTCATACGCAACTTCTGGAACAAGATCATCGTTGAGGATTTCGAGTCCCCGGATTTGATGTTCGACTATCTCGACGACCGGGAAATGGACCCGCAGGCAGCTGCCACGATTCGCCAAGGTGATGTTAAGGCCGGAATCATTTCCATTGATGAGGCGCGCGACGGCATGGGACAGGATGCACTCGGAGGAGCCTTTGCGACTCCCATGGCGCTCACCACTATAGGATACGTGGCCATCAAGTCTCAGGAGGAGCAAGATGCCGCCGCTCAAGCGCAACAGCAAGCGGCGTCCGATGCTGCCTCTGCGCGCGCTGGACACAACAACGGTTCCGGTATACAGCAGGATGCACACGATGGGGGCGATGATGACACCAATGACAGCGGAGCAAGTGGCTCGGGCAAGTCAGGTGCTAAAGGAACATCTGGCAAAGCCGATAGATCAGCGCCTTCGGGAGTATCGGGAAGGCCTGCCAAAGGCGAGAAACTGGCAGGAGTTCATAAACACGACACCGACTCTGGTGCCAACTGTGATGCCCCTAAGCGTGCCCAGGCCACATGCGGAGACAGCCGAGAACTGGCGTCAGGTAGCAGGGGTGGCTTAAAAAAAAAGCCCAATCCGTATCTCCTCACGACCGCGCTCAGGCACGAAAGTCACGCAAGGACATAAAGAAGCTCGCCGAGAAGGTTTTAGATAAGGCGGGTAGGGAAGTAGCCAAACAGCTTCATACATCGCTAGGTAAGCTCGCCAAGGGCTCTGATGACGATTCTTCGGATAGAGAGGCTGATGGGATAGTCAACAGCCTCGACCTGAGTTCATTCGGCGCATTGTCGGGTGTCGAGTGGATGCTTTCCGATGTCGCTAGTGACCGGGCGCAGGATGAGCTGCTCAGTTTGGGCATATCGCAAAAGTCGGACTTCTTTGATCACGCGAATCAGCGTGCTGCCTCTTATGCAGAGGAACGAGCCGCGGATCTGGTGACGCTGATTGATGATTCCACCCGGAACATGCTGCGGCAAAAGATTGCCAGCGGCCTATCCTCAGGTGCGATGCGCGAAGACATCATCGACGACATCATGGACTCTGAAATCTTCTCCGAGGCGCGGGCCACGCTGATTGCCGATACGGAAGTGGCAATGGCAAACGGGCAGGGCGCATTAGCTGGATACAAGGAAGCCAAAGCTGCAGGCGTGAGGCTGAAGAAGATTTGGGTTTGCGATTCTGATCCCTGTCCTATCTGCGAAGAAAATCAAGACGCAGGCGAGATCGAAGTTGAGGATGATTTTCCAAGTGGGGATGATGCAGAGGTGGCACATCCGGGTTGCTTATGTCATACCGAATCCGTAGTTGAGGACGAAGACAAAGACGGAGAGGATGATGAATAACACCATCCAGAACGTCATCAATGTCCTGAATTCGAATAACCCTAATATTCTTGCACTTCAAAAGTTCATGCTGCTGGCGCGCATACAGCGTGCGGCAAAACTGGGCGATGCCGATGCGCAGCGTTTCGTGGCGCTGTGCGAGTTAAATGTAAACACCACCACCAAGCACTGATTCTCCTCCGTTTGGTTCCTTAAGGCCGCTCTGACTGGGCGGCCTTTTTCTTTTAACCCATTCATGAGCAGTAACCGATGTCGCGGCTGAATGTCTTCGTCCCGATCACCAAGATCGACGAAGAGAAGCGCATCGTGTATAGCGTCCTTACTGAGGAATGCCCGGACAAGTCGGGTGAGATTTTTGATTATGCGAGCGGCAAGCCCGCAGTGCAGGCGTGGTCGGATGAAATTAAGGCCGCATCAGGCGGAAAGTCACTCGGCAACCTTCGCGCGATGCATGACAACATCGCTGCTGGCAAGTTCACAGACATTGTTTTCGATGATGCCCACCGGCGCATCGAGGGCGCAGCCAAGATCATCGATGACGATGAGTGGCAGAAAGTCAAAGAGGGCGTTTATACCGGCCTGTCCATCGGCGGCTCGTACACCAAGCGCTGGCAAGATAAGGATGACCCTAGTAAGTGGCGCTTCACTCCGAAGCTGACAGAAGTATCCCTCGTCGATAACCCCTGCGTTCCCACGGCGACCTTTGAGTACATCAAGGCCGACGGCACGCGTGAGATGCGCAAATTCACCCCCCTACACAAAGAGGATTCTATGGACCCCAAGGCACTCGCTGCCGCGAAAGAGGCGCTTGTAAAGGGCATTGCGACAGACGAGCAGAAGGCCCTTATCAAATTCGAAGCCGATGCGCTTCTGAAAGCAGCACAGGATGCGGACGCAGCTGGCTCCGCTACCGAGGAGCAGAAGGCGCTCATCAAAGCAGCAGCCGCTGCCACGGTAAAGGACGGCAAGCCGGTGAAGCCCAGCTCCGCTCCGGTCCAGAAGTGGCTCGCCACGGACGGAACTCCGTTCGACAGCAAGCGTGAGGCTGAGATTCATAACCTTCATCTCGAAAAGCAGGCGCAACTCGCGCCTGGCCTTGACGCCATGAACGCTCTCTTAAAAGGTGCGAAGAAGCCCGCTGAAGAAGAGGACGACGAGGATAAGGACGGCGACGACGAGGATACGAAGAAAGCTAAGAAAGCGCGTCGTGAGGAGAAAGCCGCCAAGTCCAAAGAGAAGGCCGATAAAGACGATGCGGAGATGGCGGCTAAGGCCAAAGAGAAAAAGGAGAAGGAAGACGCTGAGAAGACTGCCGCCGCCGCCCTCCAGAAGAAGGATTACTCCGACAAAGAGCGCAAGGAGATGGCGGACAAAGGCGAGGCCATGCCCGGCGGTGAATTTCCAATCAAGACAAAGAAAGACGTTGAGGATGCTGTCGATGATTGGGGCCGTGCAGGTTCCAAGCCTGACGTAAAGGCACATATCATCTCGCGCGCCAAAGCCATTGGTGCGGAAGATGCATTACCTGATGGCTGGGTCGGCAAGAAGAAAGAGAAAAAGGAAAAAGCTGTTCCCAAGGGCAAACTTGCAAAGGGCTTGCATCAGGTCGGCTGGCTGGCGCATATGCTCGATGAGCTGACGCGCTTTCAGGACAGCGTTGAAATCGAACAATATTTCGAGGATGACAAGGACAGCGAGCTTCCGGCAAAGCTTAAATCCATAGTCTCTGAATTCTGTGAGCTGCTCATCACGCTGGTAGAAGAGGAAACCAGCGAACTCTCAGAGGGCGAAGATACGGATGTCGAAGTCTTAGAAATGGCCGCCGGTCTGCCCAAGGGTCATCCGGAAGCAATCGCCAAGTTCGCCCGCGTCAAAGCCGGACCTCTTGCAAAGTCTGACAGCAAGAAAGAGTCAGAGACAGCTGCACGGCTCATCAAATTTGCAGAGACGATGGAGAAAGCGGGTGCTCGCCATAGCAAAGCCGACGCTGATCGCGTTCAGGCGCTCCACGACCACGCCGCCGATGTCCATAAGTGCATGGGCGACATGGTCGAGAAATGCGCGGGAATGCTCAAGGCTGCGGGTGAAGCCAAGAACACGGCCATTGATCTTGGTGCCAGGGGTGACAAGGTCGATGATGAAGACGACATGGAGCCCGCGAGCAAGGCCGCGGTCAAAATGAGCAAGCTCTACGAACAGCTCAATGCCAAAACAGATGAAGTGCTTGCCGTATCTAAGGTCGCGGCGGCCTCAAACGAAACACTGCTTAAGGCCATTCCCCTGATCGAGAACCTGCAGAAGCAGGTGGGAACCCTCGAGCAGGAGAAATCGGAGCTCGCCAAGAGAATGGAACACCTGGAAAAGCAGCCGGCTGCTCCCAAGGGCCATGTGAGGGCGATTTCCAAAGCTCAGGACACGGGCGCCACCGGTGAAACCGATGCTGAGTTTAAGACGAGGCTGGCAAAGATGCCCCCGGGAGAGAGGTCACGCGAGCTGATGAAGCTTGCGATGTCCAATCCCATGGATATGCCAAGCCTCTAGATTCCCAACTCATTCAAGCTTTTAACCCATTAACTATTGAGGC
>Ga0210388_10000927_pt1 | contig 23205 bp, 14 predicted proteins | sample IncBWC19OmetaG_FD_155485 | JGI IMG/M metagenome (GOLD analysis project Ga0210388, IMG submission 155485) | Forest soil microbial communities from Barre Woods Harvard Forest LTER site, Petersham, Massachusetts, United States - Inc-BW-C-19-O ...
TCCGATCTACCATTTCACGTAATTGCACACGAACAAATCCAGATGCCCGTCGCGATCGAAATCGAACCACATCGCCGAAGTGCTGAAGGAGCTTCTCCCTCCCAGTCCCGCCTTCTCCGTAACATCGATAAACGACCCCTTGCCCGTATTCTTAAACAACCGGTTCTGCCCCACCGCGGTGATCAAAATATCCGGAAACCCATCGTTATCGTAATCCGCGACCGCAACGCCCATCCCATACATCTCGACCGCAAGCCCCGCCCGCTGCGTCACATCGGAAAACGTCCCGTTGCGATTATTTCGATACAACCGCAGCGTGCTATGCCGCTTCTTATGCCCCGGCCAATCCATCCCATTGACCAGCAGAATATCGAGCCATCCGTCGCCGTCGTAGTCCAAAAACGCGCAACCCGACCCCAGCGTCTCCGGCAAATACTTCGCATCGAACGCCCCGCTGTTATGCTGAAAATCGATCCCCGCCGCCGCGGTAACATTCGTAAGCCGAAACCCCGGATCGTTCCCAGCCGCCATCGCGAACGGCGCGCCCAACAACAATTCCCGCCGAGTCATGAAATACTAGCCAACCCGTTGCGAATCGCGTACACCACCAGCTCCGCCGTGTTGTGAATCCCCAGCGTCTGCATCAGATTCGCGCGATGCACCGCCACCGTATTCGCGCTCACCCCCAACACCACCGCAATCTCTTTATTCGATTTTCCATGCACGATCAGTTGCAGCACCTCGAGCTCTCGAGTCGTGAGCTGCGGAGCCTCCTCGCCCTTCGGCAGTTTCGCCAACCGTGGATCCAGCACCTCGATCCCCTGCGCCACCTGCTTCACCGCATCCACCAATTCCAGATCGACCGCGTTCTTCAATAAATAACCGCGAGCCCCCGCGTCCAAGCATGTCCGCACGAAATTATTCTCGGAATGCATGCTCAGCATCAGCACCTCAACCTCGCTCGACGCCTTGCGGATCATCCGCGTCGCCACCGCGCCATTCATGCTCGGCAACGCGAAATCCATCACCACGACGCGAGGCTTCAGCGATACCGCCAACTCCACCGCCTCGTGCCCGTCCCCCGCCTCGCCCACCACTTCGATCTGCGGATCGTCCTCCAGCATCCGCCGGAATCCGCGCCGCACCAGAATGTGATCGTCCACCAGCAAAACCCTAATTCTATTCATGCGGCACCGTAAACCTCACCAGCGTCCCGCCGCCATTCTGCCTCACGAATTCCATGGTTCCCTTCACTAATTCCGCCCGCTCCCGCATCGACACCAGCCCCATTCCCCGCCCGTCCTTCGCCGCCCCGAATCCGACTCCATGATCCTCCACCTCCAGCACCAGCGCCTCCGGACGAAACCGCAATCGCACCTCCGCCTCCGAACTTTTCGCATGCCGGGCCACATTGTTCAGCGCCTCCTGCAACACGCGATACACGTGGATCGCGACATCGCGGCTCACCTCGCGGCTCTCTCCCTCTTTTTCGTAATGCACCACGATCCCCGTCTGCTTCTCGAATCCCGGCAAATATAAATCGAACGCCCCTTCCAACCCCGCATCGTCCAGCACCACCGGATGCAGCGCCTGCGACAACGCGCGAATCTTGTCGAGCGTCGCCTGCACAATCTCACGAACCTCCTCGAAATCCCCACGCAGCTTATCGTCCAGAGGAGGAATCCTCTTCCCTGCCCGATGCAGCATCGCCCCGATCGCCGTCAGGATTTGCCCGAACTCATCATGCAGCTCGCGCGAAATGTGCCGGAAGGTATTTTCCTGAATCGTGATCAACTGCCGAGCCAGTTCACTACGCCTCTCTGACAACGCAGCCACCTGCGCGAACATCCCCCGATTCCACTCGACCAGATACAAACTAGTCGCCGCGATCAAAATCAACATCGCCGCCAGAAACACATAAGCGTTCCGTTCCGCCCGAGCATAAATCCGCTGCGTCTCCTCCGCCGCCGCCTGCTCGCTCTCATTATTCTGAACCAGCAGCCGCGCGACGGCATTACTCAAAGCCTCTTGCCGGGCCTGCAATGACAATCGAACCCGAGTCCGCGCCTCCTCTTCCTGCCCCTGCTCCGCCAGCGCGAAAATCCTCTCTAACCCGTCCCAAAACTGTGTGACCGATCCCGCCAGATACTTCCTCTGATCCTCCGTCACCCGCGAAACTTTCTCTTCGCGCGACAATGCGTCCGCCAGGTCGTACTGAATCCTCTTCAGTTGCCCCTTCCAAGCGATCAAAGGATACGATTCCGTCTGATCGAGCATGTCGCGCATCGTCAGTGCCAGCGAATTGAGATTATTTTGAATGCGCAGCAGCAACAGCGAATCCGCTCGATTGCGATCAATCGTCTCCGCCTGCAATCGCCGCAACCCGCGCAGTTGCGTGACCGTATAACCCGAGTACACCGCCACCGCGGACAATGTAACCACCATTCCCGCCAGCAATCCGAAGGTAGGCGATCGTCGCGCAGCCACCCCTAAAGATTACAGCCACAAACCGCCGCCCATCCATCATTTTTGAGCCTCTAGTACAAATCAATTATTTCTCCCCCACCGCTCCCATGCCATAATTTCCCGATGGTCGCAGCGCGAAGTCTTAGGCTGATCTGCGCATGTGCGATCTCCGTAGCCGCCATCATAGTCTGGCGCTCTCCCCCGCCCATCTCCGCCGCGGACAACCCAGTCATCGAACGCCACCGCAACCTGGGCAAAGCCTTCTTCGAAAACCCCACCACTCACCTGGAAGCTATCGCCGAATTCAAAAAAGCCCTCGACCTCGCCCCCAACTCTATGCGCGAGAAACTCAACTATGCGCTAGCCCTGATCCACGGCAACCGGGTCCCCGAAGGCATCGCACTCTTAGAACAGGTCCAGCGTCTCGACCCGTCGCTCCCCCACACCTGGTTCAACCTCGGCCTCTATTACAAAAAATCCGATCAGCAGGAAAAAGCGCTAGCCCAGTTCCAGCAGTTCGCGAAGCTAGTCCCCAATGAGCCGATCGCCCACTATCAGCTAGGCACCCTCCATCGCTCGGCAGGCCGCAATCAGGAAGCCGTTCAAGAATTCGAAAAAGCCTCGACGCTAAATCCCGACCTCGCCGCCGCCCACTTCCAGCTCTACAATATCTATCGCCAATCCGGACGCCCGGAAGACGCCGCGAAACAACTCGCAATTTTCAAGGACTTGAAAGCCAAAACCGAAGGCGCAGCCATCCCTGAAGATGTCGATTGGTGCAACTATGCCGAAATTTACGACCCTCCTCATCCCACCAGTAAGGTCGCCCCTGCCAAACCCATCTTCGACGACCATGTTCTCGCTGCCGCCACCGGCATGTTTACTATCGACGCCGCGAACATCGGTCACACCGACATTCTTGCCTGGTCGCCCGAAGCAGTGCACCTTTATCGCAACGGCGTCCAAGAAGTCCCGAACACCGGCCTCGAACAGATCACTGGCGCAACCTTCATCGCCGCCGGCGATTTCGATAACGACGGGTTTAACGACCTCTGCATTCTCACCGAATCCGGCCCGGTCCTCTATCGCAACAACCACGGCCACTTCGAAAAATTCGACGCGAATCTCCCGCAGCGGAAATTCGTCCGCGCCGTCTGGATCGATTACGATCACGATTACGACCTCGACCTGATCCTTTTAGGCGACCAGCCCGCGCTCATGCGCAATCAAGGCAAGTCCGGGTTCGATGACCGCACCGCCGATTTCCCCTTCGTCAAAGGCCATCCTCTCGGCGCCGGCAAGCTCCGCAGCGATCCGGACAGCAAAGCCTTCGACCTCGCCGTCTCCTACTCCGACCACGAGGCAGTTCTCTATAGAGATCAGCTCGGCGGTAGATACGCAGCTTTAGAAGGTGCTGTCTCACGCGCCGATATACCGATCGTGGAAGGCGATTTCAGAAACGCCGGCCGCCTCGACCAGGCCATTATCGAGAACGGCAAGCTCCACATCCACTTCAACCGCACCGTCCCTTATCCCCGCTGGATCAGCATCCGCCTTACCGGCGTCAAGAACCTAAAGCTGGCCGAAGACGCTCGCGTCGAGGTAAAAGCCGGCAGTGGATATTGGTACACCACCTACAGTGGCGTGCCCCTACTCTTCCCGGTAGGCATCGAACAAAAGGTCGATGTAGTCCGCATCACCTGGCCCAACGGCCTCATCCAAAACGAAACTAATCAGCTCACCAACAAGACGTACAACTACGAAGAAGCCCAGCGCCTCTCCGGCTCCTGCCCCATGATCTGGACCCAAAACGGCGCGGGCTTCCAATTCATCACCGACGTCCTCGGCGTAGCCCCTCTAGGCGCCAGCGACGGCGAAGGCAGTTATTTCCCGGTCGATCACGACGAATACGTGACCATCCCTTCCAAGTCTCTCCAACTCGTCAACAATCGATACGAAATCCGCATCACCGAAGAGCTAAGCGAAGTCTCCTACCTCGACCAGATCCAGCTACTCACCCTCGACCATCCCTCAAGTAAGGAAGTCTTCACCAACGAAAAATTCAAAGGCCCTCCCTACCCCGAGTTCCGCCTCTACGAAGTCCCGCGATGTATCTATCCAACCTCCGCGCACGACGACGCCGGCAACGATGTCCGCGACCGCCTCCTGAAGCGCGACCAAAAATATCCCGACCAATTCCCCCGTACTGAACTAGGCGTAGCCAAACAACACACCCTCGAACTGGACTTCCCGAACACTCCAACCGACGCCGTCCTCCTAGCGAACGGCTGGGTAGATTGGCCCGACGGCAGCACCTTCCGCGCCGCCTCCCAGGAATCGAAAGCCGGCCTCGTCATGCCTTACCTGCAAATGCAGGACGCCGCCGGAAAATGGATCACGGTAAACGAAGACATGGGCATGCCCGCGGGAAAGCCCAAAACCATCGCCGTGCCTCTGCACTTCATCTCACAGTCCCGCAAGCTCCGCATCGTAACCAGCCTCTGCGTCTACTGGGATGAAATTTTCTTAAGCGAAACCGCTGCTCCCGCCGAAGCCCATCAGCAACAAGTCGACCTAATCTCCGCCGACCTACACTTCCGGGGCTTCTCCGAATCCGTAATCGATCCCCAGCGCAAACAACCCGACACCTTCCTCTATAAGAATGTCGAAACCACATCGTATTGGAATCCCACTCCCGGTCTCTACACCAAATACGGCGATGTCCGCGAACTAGCCAGCGAAGTAGACGACCGCCTCATAATCATGGGCTCCGGCGACGAACTCCGCCTGGTCTTCGACGGCTCAAAATTACCTCCACTCTCCCAAGGCTGGACCCGCGACTTCCTATTAAAAGTAGACGGCTGGGCCAAAGACCGGGACCCTAACACCGCCTTCTCGCAATCCGTAGAACCCCTCCCCTTCCACGGCATGAGCCAATACCCATACCCAACAACCGAACATTTCCCCGACGACGCCCCACACCGCCAATATCGCGAAAACTACAACACAAGACCCGCCCTAAAGCTAATCCGCCCCCTCACCTGGAATCAGAAAGCTCAACGCTGCGAAAAATGGGGACAGACCACTCTGTCCCAAGGCGTGTCACCGGCAAGCGAAGGCACTGTAAATCTCGACGCCGCGTGGACGGAGGGGTCTGTCCCCATTTTTCGCCCAGTCCCAAGCCTAGATGTGCAACCGTCCCTACCGAGCCGCGACCACAGGGAGCGATCCCAATGATGACCGCCCTCCTAATCCTCCTAATCGCCAACTCCGCATATCTATCCGCCCTCCCCGCAGCCAATCTCTTCTACATCGCCAACATCCCGTTACATCTGGCCCTAGGCACACTGGTAACCGCAACCCTGATCTGGCAATCAAGAAAATCTCCGAAAACAATCCCGCTCTTCCTAGCCGCCCTAATCGGCATCTACCTGATCTCCACCGGCGCCACCACCGGCCGCTACAAAATCCTCGAAGCCCACATCGCCCTGGCCGTACTTGGCATAGCAATAATAAAACCGCGCTACACACTAGCCCTGGCGACCCTAACCTTCATAGCGGCAGCCCTAAGATTCGGCCAACCCAAAGACCGGATCGTCAACCCGAAAACTGTCCCCACCGCCATGACCGAAGAAGGTGAAGGACCCCGCTCCCCCTTCTGGCCCTCCTCCTCCCGCACCAGCGTCGGAGGCATCATGCCCTCCGATTTCTTCATGGAATCCCAGCAATGCGGCGAATGCCACAAGGATATTTACGAGCAGTGGAAAAGCTCCATGCACCACTTCGCTTCGTTCAACAATCAGTTCTATAAAGCCAGCATCCTCCATATGCAGGAGCTCAGCGGCACGCAAGGCAGCAAGTGGTGCGCCGCCTGCCACGATCACGCGGTCTTCTTCAATGGACGCTTCGAAATCCCCATCAAGCAGCAGGCCGACACTCCGGAGGCCCAGAACGGATTAGGCTGCGTCTCCTGCCACTCCATCACCCACGTGGGCAGCACCATGGGTAACGCCGATTTCGAAATAGCGTACCCGCCATTACATCGCCTGGCCTCCAGCAAGAACTCCTTCGTTCAGGCCAGCGAAAAATTCCTCACTTATCTAAATCCCGAACCCCATCGCCGCACCTTCATGAAGCCCTTCATGCGTGACGCCGAGTTCTGCGCCGCCTGTCATAAGGTTCACCTAGACGAACCCGTCAATCACTACCGCTGGATTCGAGGATTCAACGATTACGACAACTGGCAAGCCAGCGGAGTCTCCGGCCAGGGCGCGCGTTCTTTTTACTACCCGCAAAAATCGCAAGCCTGCGCCGATTGCCACATGGCCCAAGTCCCTTCGAACGATCCCGGCAATCGCGATGGCATGATTCATTCCCACCGCTTCGCCGCAGCCAATACCGCGATCCCCACCGTCAATCACGATGACGCCCAGCAAAAAGCCACCGAAGCTTTCCTTAAATCCGGATTCATCACCGTCGATCTATTCGCCGCCAGCCCCGTTGAAACCGCCCAAAAAGGCGATGTCCAAATGAAGCGCCGCGCCGACAATCCGACTCTCTCATCCACCTTCGCAGTTGGCGAAGAAGCCGAACAATCGGGACCCGTCACCCTGCGTGAAGTAGGCAAAATCGCCGCCCCCATAGATGCCCCCGGCGTAAGCTTGTCTCCCGGAACCGTCCGCATCGACGCGGTAGTCCGCACTAGAAAAATAGGCCACTTCTTCCCCGCCGGAACCGTCGACAGCTTCGATGTCTGGCTGGAATTTTCCGCGCGCGACGCCAAAGGCCGCATCCTCGCATTAAGCGGAGCAGTCGACGGCAATGGCCCAGTCGATCGCTCCGCGCACTTTTATCGCTCCTACCTGCTCGACTCCGAAGGCAACGCTATTAACAAACGCAACGCCTGGCAAGCCCGCAGCGTTTTCTATGTGCGCCTCATCCCGCCCGGCGCCGCCGACACCGTTCACTACTTGGTCAACATCCCGCAAGATGCAGTCGGCCCCATCACCTTCGAAGCCAACCTCAACTACCGAAAATTCACCGACGCCTACACCCGCTTCACTTTCGGCGCCGCCAAGCCCGGCCTCGCCGATGTTTCCTACGACAACCGTGAATATGTTTCAGACCCCGCAAAAACCCCCGTCCTCCCCATCGTCACGCTAGCCAGTGCCACCGCAACCGTCCCATTGGGTGACCCTTACTGGCAACCGGTTATCCGCAAACAGGATCGCGAACGCTGGAACGATTGGGGCATCGGCCTCCTCCTCCAAGGAGATCTGAAAGGAGCCGAATACGCGTTCCACCGAGTCACTGAAGCCGAGCCCTCATACCCAGACGGCTACGTAAACATCGCCCGAGCCTTAATCCAAGAAGGAGAAACCGAGGCCGCTCGTCCTTTTCTTGAGAAGGCTTTACAGCTTTCTCCAAAACTAGCCCGCGCCGAATTTTTCCTGGCCACCGTTCAAAAAACCGCAGGCGATTATGACGGAGCCCTGGCAAATCTCGCCGATGTTCGCCGCCAGTATCCGCGCGACCGCGTCGTCGTCGATCAAGTTGGCCGCATCATGTTCCTTCAGCGTCGCTACTCCGAAGCTATTGCAACTCTTAAAGATACGCTCACCATCGACCCTGAAGATTTGCAGGCTCATTATAATTTAATGCTCTGCTATCGGGGCTTAGGCCAGAACGAAAATGCCGCGCGGGAACAAAAACTATTCCTGCGCTTCAAAGCTGACGAGTCCGCTCAATCGCTTACCGGAAAGCCACGTCTCGAACACCCCGAGGAGAATAATGAAAGGCAATCGATTCACGATCACGACGCTCTGCCTCCCTTTGCTGCTAAACGCCTCTGAACCCGTTCATTTCTCGGATGTTACCGCGGCTGCGGGCGTCAAGTTCACGCACAATGCCGGACGGAGCGGGAAAAAGTGGTTGCCCGAAACCATGGGTCCAGGCTGCGCTTTCTTCGATGCCGATGGCGACGGCTGGCTGGACATCCTGATTGTGAACGGCAAAGATCTGATACCAAAAGGCCGGCGTACCACAGCCGCCCTTTATCGCAATAATCACGACGGCACCTTCACCGATATCACCAAAGGCAGCGGTTTAGATATTGATATCTATGGAATCGGCGTCAGCATCGCGGATTATGATAACGATGGGCGCGAAGACGTTTATATTACTGCACTTGGCGGGGATCATTTATTTCACAACGAGGGTAATGGGCATTTTAAAGATGTAACCCGCGAATCCGGGTTGAGCAATTCCGCATTTGCCGCAAGCGCCACCTGGTTCGATTACGATCGCGACGGCAAGCTTGACCTCTTCGTAGCCAATTATGTCCAGTGGAATCAGCAGAATGACTTGTGGTGTTCGCTCGATGGATCAACTAAGTCCTATTGCACGCCAGAGTCTTATAAAGGCACGTCATCAAAGCTTTATCACAACCTCGGCAACGGGAAATTCGAGGATGTTACTGCAAAAGCAGGACTCGCCGATCCTACCAGCAAGTCGCTCGGAGTCGCAGTGATCGATTATAACGGCGACGGCTGGCCTGATCTATTCGTGGCCAACGATACGCAGCCGAATAAGCTCTATCGCAACCTGCAAAACGGTGCATTTAAAGAGGAAGGGCTCGCGGCGGGAGTAGCCTTCGGGGAGGATGGAGTCGCCCGCGGAGCTATGGGGGTCGACGTCGCCGATTATGACCGGTCGGGGCGCATGCACCTAGTGGTTGGCAATTTCGCCAATCAGATGATCGGCCTTTATCACAATGAAGGCAATGGGCTTTTTGTCGATGAAGCTCCTCGCTCGCCTATTGGCCGGTCTAGTCTATTGAGCCTCACGTTCGGGTTGTTTTTCTTCGACTACGACCTTGACGGATACCCCGACATTTTCGCCGCGAACGGCCATATCGAAGAGCAGATTGGGCGGGTGCAGCCGAAAGTGCAATATGAAGAACTGCCCTTGCTTTTTCATAACGTTGGGGGTGGGAAGTTTCAGCCGGTCAGCTCCTTTTCGAAACCACTGGTCGCTCGCGGCGCCGCTTACGGCGATTTCGACCGGGACGGCGACCTGGATATTCTAGTAGCTACAAATAATGGCCCTGCTTATCTTTACCGAAATGACGGCGGAAATAAAAATCATTGGCTGCAAATCCGGCTGAATGGCACGAAAAGCAATCGCGATGGGATCGGCGCGGTGGTCAAAGTAGGGAATCAGATGCAAATGGTGCATAGCGGATCATCCTACTGTTCTTCCAGCGACTTAGCGCTGACCTTCGGCCTCGGCAGCGACATCAACGCGTCGATCGACATTCAATGGCCCAGCGGCATCCATCAGAAAATGAGTAACATAAAAGCCGATCAGCGGATGAATATTCAGGAACAATGAACGAAATTCTCGCTCTCTCCGGAGTCGCGCAGGCTGCGCTGATCCGCAATCGCAAAATCTCGCCCGAAGAACTGTTCCAGCTGCATGTTGAACGAATTGAAGAAGTTAACCCTGGCATTCACGCCGTGGTCGAGGTAATGCCGTTTTCAGCCCCCCAAGACGGTCCGTTCCGCGGTGTGCCTTTTTCGATTAAGGATTCGATCGAGGTCGAGGGAACTGTTTGCAGTGCTGGGACTTGGGGTTATCGAAATGCTCCTAGATCGACGCGCGATGCTACGCTGGTGGCTCGTCTACGGGCAGCGGGGGCGGTTCCGGTTGCGCGAACTAATCTACCGGATCTGCTTTTTGCCTTTGAATCCAATAACTTGATCTTTGGGCGGACCAATAACCCTTACGATCATTCGCGGACTTCTGGTGGCTCGAGCGGGGGCGAAGCGGCGTTGATTGCTTCCTGCGGATCTCCGTTCGGTTTAGGCAGCGATGCTGCTGGCAGCGTTCGACTTCCGGCTCATTACTGCGGGATTGCAAGCCTTAAACCGACTTCCGGAAGGCTGGCGAGGACGGGGCATGTCCCCCCGCCGGGGGGTTGGGTCGAAGGTCTTTGGCAGATTGGACCGATGGCCCGGCATGTGGAAGATTTACAGGCGCTTATGCCCATTTTGCTGGGCCCGGATGAGCTGGATCGTACCGTGATTCCGATGCCCTATCCGGGCGTTCCCCTGGAGAATCTGCGGGTTGCGTATTTCACAGACAACGGATTCGCGGAGCCCGATTTGGAGACTCATATAGTGGTTTCGGGCGCGGGACGGGCGCTTGGCGGGGTGGAAAGCCGGCCTCCAGGAGTGGAGCGAAGTCATGAGCTGGAAATGAGGTTTCTGGGCGCCGACGGGGGTGACGGGGTGAGGGAATTTTTGACGTCAATTGGGAGTGACCGGACGCATCCTTTGCTCGATAGCTGGCTCGAAAAACTCGAAGAATACCGCACGGATTTAGAAGGATTCGCTTCTTGTTGGGCCTTAATCGATCAGTTAAGGGCCTCCATGCACGCTTATTTGAGCTTATATGATGTCATTTTGTCGCCTGTTTCAGGCAGTCCCGCGCTGCTTCACGGTACGTCGATCGAGGAACAAAATTTCAAAGGGTTCAGTTATACGATGACCCACAATTTGACGGGGTGGCCGGCGGCGGTGGTGCGATGTGGAACCAGCACGACTGGCTTGCCGATCGGAGTGCAGATTGCGGCCGCGCCTTGGAGGGAAGATATCGTGCTGGCGGTGGCGCGGAGGTTGGAGGAAATTTTTGGGGGATGGCGGCCGGCGCCAGACGCGATTCTAGTCAACCCCTAATCTGACCGCTCCGGGTGGTCGCGGTTCTGTTCGAGCGTTACGGCTTCGGAGGCTCCTTGACGGGGATCACTCGGTCGGCTGCGACGTTTTCCAGGCGCTGCTCGGTTCCGGAGGGCCAGCGGATTTCGACGGTTGCTCTATCGTCGGCGCCCAGGCCGAAATGCACTGGGCCTGCGCTCGACGAGGCGTAGCAGACGCTGGTGGTCATGTGGTTGAACTGGGTTCCGCTCTTGGTGGTGACTTTGACCACCGCGCCGATACCGTCGCGATTGCTCCTGGTTCCTTCCAGCGCGAAATCCAGCCAATGACCGCTGGCCTCGCTGCGGTTCATCCAAATCTGCGCGGGTTTGCCGAGCGCTGTGGCGACCACGTCGATTCGTCCGTCGCCGTCGAGGTCGCCGAAAGCGCAACCTCGGTTGCGGGCGATATCGGCTGCATCTAAGCCAGCCTGTTCTGTGAATGCCTGCCACTTGCCGCTGGCTCCGGGATTGCGAAAAACGGTGTTGTGCTGATCGACGATGGTGCCGGGCAGGTTGCGCGAAACGGCGTCGCCCCGGGTGACGAACAGATCCTTCCAGCCGTCGTTATCGAAATCGTAAAAGGCGGACCCAAAGGCCGACATCGACAAGGTGAGGGCACGCATGCCGCTCTCTACTGTCACTTCGCGAAATTCTTTGCCCTGGATGTTTTTGAGCAGAGGGAAGGTCTGTTTGGTCAGAGCCACGTAGGAGATGTCCGGCCAGCCGTCGTTATCGAAGTCGCGGAAATCGAGACCCATGCCTCCGATGAAGGTGCCGTCTTCGGGCAAAGCGACTCCGGCGGGAAACGCGACCTCTTCGAATTTAGCGCCCAGGTTGTGAAACAGGAAGGTGTAGAACGTGTCGTTGGCGACGAAGATATCGGGACGCCCGTCGCGATCGTAATCGGCGACGCCCACGCCCATGCCTTTGCCGATGTGGCTGCGGATGCCCCACTGTTGGGAGACATCTTCAAAAGTTCCGTCGCCTTTGTTGAGGTAGAGTTGGTCGGGCGAGCCCTGATAGGATCTCGGGTTGCAATATTCGGAGAAGCCTTCGTGATTGCAGCGGGGCTCATTTTCGTAATTCCACTGCACGTAGTTCACAACGAACAGATCGAGCAGGCCATCGCCATTGACGTCGACCCAGGCTGCCGCTACAGCCCAGCGCGGGCCGAATTCGGGGTCGGGCCGATTGAAACCCGCTTTCTCCGAAATATCGGTGAAGGTGCCGTCGCCGTTGTTGCGATAAAGAGTGTTGTGATGGACGCCGGCGACGAACAGGTCGGGATATCCGTCATTATTGAAATCCCCGACGGCCACGCCCATGTCATAACCGGTTCCGGCCAAGCCTGCCTTGGCGGTGACATCGGTAAAGACTCCATTGCCGTCGTTGCGGAAAAGGCGGTTTGAGTATTTTGGGTCGTCCTTTTTCAACGTTGCAAGGTTCGCTCCGTTAGCGAAGAAGATATCGGGGCGGCCGTCCTTGTTGTAGTCGAAGACGGCGACTCCACCGGCCATGGTTGCCGGGAGGTGGCGGGATTCGGTTTCGGCGTTCTCGAGGCGGAAAGGCAGCGATTTTAGGGAAAAGAATATCGGCGAGTGGGAGCCGGCTGCGGCGCAGCAGATAGCGAGCAGAGTGGCGCCAGCCGCGACCGTGAATTTACGGTGCATAAACCTCAAGAATAACGTGCCCTTTAAATGGGAAAAAGGGGCGGCATTGAGCCCGCCCCTTGTGTGAAAACCCGGTGCTGACCGCTCCTGCTAGTCGCGGCTCCGTTTATGTCGCGCCTAGAAGTTGTACTTAATCGCGAACTCGATGACACGGCGGTTGACTGTAAACAGCGGCTTTCCCGTCGTGCTGGCGTTTTGATTGGTCTGGGTGAGGTTTCCGTTTGCGTCGGAGAACCTCAACTGGACGTCAGCGTTGCTCCCAGTGGCGTTGAACTCCGGCAGCGGATGGTTCAGGAAGTTGAAGGCTTCAAAACGTAGTTGAAGCTTCTGCTTCTCTTTGATTTTGAAGTTCTTGAACAGCGACAAATCGCTATTGAACAGTGCAGGTCCCTTGATATACGGCCAGATGACATTCCCTACCTGGCCGGGAGCCGGCGGTGCGAAACAGTTCGGGTTGAAGTATTGTCCCGACTTCAGCCCCGATGCTGGATTACAGGTTAATACCGGAAGCAAGGAGATGGAATTCGTTCCAAGATACGTCGTGGCGCTGGTGGGCCCATTGGGATTGTTTCCATAGGTCGCGTTCAGATCGGCATTGCTGTTGGCGCCAGTCAGAGGCTGGAGCGGCGGGCCGCTCTGGAATTGCGTAATGCCGGAGAATTCCCATCCATTCACCACGCCTTCCAGCAAGTGATTACTATGGATCGGATTGGGGAGGTTCACGACATAAGCCGCGTTGAAGATATTGCTGCGATCGTACGCCAGCACGCCGTAATTGGCGCCGAGGCTATACGGATATTCGGCTGCGCCAGCCTGGTTGCCGTTGGTGGTCTGGCCATCACGCGTACCAAGCACCTTACTGAAGGTGTAGTTGGCGGTGAAGGTCGCCCGGCCCGTTTGCTTCTGCCAGGTGGTGATGAACGCATTGTAATTCGAAATGCCGCCGTGGGAGAACAACTGGATTGTGGAGTAATTGTGGAACGGATAGTAGTCGGAGGCGTTGAAACTGGAACTGTATGGGCTAACGATTTGCCCCGTCAGAGGATCGGGCTTGAAGAAAGCCCCGAGCGGGATCAGGTTTTGATCCGAAAGCGTTCCAGACAAGATCTCATCGCGGGTGGCGCTGCCGGAATACTGGACTTCCCAGACCGACCTCCAAGGCGCCCGCTGTGAAATCGTGAAGTTGTACGTCATGCTGTACGGCTCTCTGGTGTCGCCTTCCTGCTCGACGCCGTTGAGGTTTCCTCCCAGTCCGGGCGCTCCCAGTGCCTGAGAGAACTGCTGGAATGAACTGTATCCAAAGCAGCAGCCATTTCCGGTTGTCCCCAGGCTCACGACGCCGAGAGGAACGGCGTAGTTTTGGGCGCTAACGTTGTTGGCCGAAGCGGCGTATCGGTAGACTCCGAAACCACCGCGCAGGACGGTCTTGCCGTTTCCGAACAGGTCATACGCGACGCCGACGCGAGGCTCGGGGAAGAAGAGCTTGGACGGGAACCCCGACAGCGGGATGTTCGAGTCTATGCCGTGCCATTCCACGCCTGTGTAGCCGGGGGCATTGGCGCTGTTATTGTAGGTAGCCGGATTCCAGACCGCCAAGCCGAGATTGTTGTTGGTCGGGACCCAGTTGCCGAGGTGGTCGAAACGGATTCCCAGGGTCAACGTCAGCCGCCGGGTTATTTTCCATTGGTCGTTGGCGTAGAAGGCGTACTGATAGAACCTGACATCCTGCACCGGAGCTGAGCTCTGTTGAAAGAGACCCGCCAGGCGAGCGGTCGCAAAATCGGCCGCGCCGTTGCCGGTGGAGTTATGAGAGTAGGTCTCATATTCAATGGTGCCCTGGTCATTATTCTGGAAGCTGCTGTTCGCCTGCCAGTTGCGCGCATAATCCCAATAGAAGCCGAACTTCAACAGATGGGTTCCCTGTACTTTTGTAATGTTGTCGGAAATGCTGGGCGTCTGCGAAAGCTTTCCGAAATCGCCACCCTCGAAGGCCTGTCCGAAGGTCGGCGCGAAGTAGCCGGGGACAGCTTTGCTCCAGCTGATGGTGTTCGGAATCTGCGGCAAGTACGTATCGTTGAAGATGCCCGTCATGGAGAAACCGAGCTTCGTGGGGTCCACGGCGGCGGGGTTCGCGAGAGCGATCGGATTGAGGAACGAAGCGTCCGCGAAGACGAACTCATTGGTCAGCGTGGGAGAAAAGATGTGGGTCACGTTCGCGCTGTAAACGTTCGATACCTGATTCGCAGGCATTTGGGACGGATAGGGCAGATCGTTACCGGTACCCCACCAGATGTTGTTGGGGTTCAGGTCGGTTTCGTCCTGGCGATTCCAGGAGAAGAACGCTTTCGTCTTTTCGCTTAGATTGTAATCCCCGCGGAGGCGCAGTTCCCAGCGGTTCACAGGCAGGTTCAGAAGCTGGGTGTAATTGGCGCCAATCGGATTCGACTGCGGATTCGTGTTCGGCTGGGGAAACGTCTTATAGAGCGCGAGTGAATTCGGGTCGATTTGCGTCAGTGGTATCATGCCGCCCGGGAAAGTGACACTCTGGTTGCCGTTTTTGTCGTAACAGGCGCTCTGGCAAGGCACGACAGCATTATTCGCAAACGTGCCATTCGCGAAGTTCGATCCCAGGCTTGCCAGATAAGACGGGCTGAAGTTTCCCTGCATCATCTGCGATGTGGGAATAAACCGCTGATTGATGCTCCCCTCGGGATTCTGGCGCATATTCTCATAAGCAGCATAGAAGAAGAGCTTGTCGTGATTGCGATTGAATTTGGTCCAGGGAAGGATTACCGGTCCGCCGAAATCGCCGCCCGGGTAGTAGTAGGAGTCATCCGGCTTCGCCACGCCGTTGGCTTTGAAGTAAGAGTCGGTCGTGTTGAAAACGCCGTTGCGGGCATAAAAATATGCTTGGCCATGGTAAGAGCTGGATCCGCTCTTGCCAATCGCCTGGAACACAATCGGGCCCTTGGCATACTCTGCTCCATATGCCGAAGTGAGTAGCGAAACCTCCTGGATCTGGTTCTGATTGATGTTGGCCGTCTGGGTTCCCATGTTGCCCGGATCCAGCAGGCTGGCGCCGTCTGCGGTCATCGTCATGCCGCCGTAGAGGGGGGTCCCCTGAGCCGACATCGTTCCGATCGGCCCGGTATTGCTCTGCGTGGTCAAGCTGCTGAACATGTTCTGGCTGAGCTGCCCGGCATTGCCGCCGTTGCCGCCGGCGTTGGCCATTCCGGGCATGATCTTCAGTAATTCCGCGGCGTCGCGGCCCTGAATCGCGAGTTCCGTGATCATTTGCTCATTCAGCGTATGGCTGACGGCGCCGGTGTCGGTCGGCACGATGACGTCATTTCCCACCACCTGGACTTCCTGCTTCGAAGATCCAACCTCCAGCTTGATGTTGGGAACATTGAGGTTGTTCCCCTGCGCCATCGGGATCTCCCGCTGCTCCCAGCTCCGGAAGCCGTTCGCCGAGATGGTCAGCGTATAGGTCGCCGGAAGGACGGCCGCAAAGTTGAACACGCCGGCTCCGTTCGAAACCGTCTCGCGCTTGCTGCCGGTAGCCTCGTCGGTCAGCGTGATCGTGGCTTTGGGAATGATCGCGCCGCTCGCGTCGGTGACCGTGCCGCTAATGTTTCCCGTGGCGCTCTGCCCAGGTAGCGACAGGCTGCAAACGACTAAAGCGAACAGAAGCGCTGCAACGGTGCATGCGCGGGAGGTGAAGATCCTCGTGGATCCAACTGCTGCTGACATAGTTATAAATCTCCCCAAAAAGTTGTGCCAACCAAGCAAGCCGTCTCTAGTCGTGCATTTAGAGACATTTAAGCGACCTGAAGAGCTTTAAAAATAATATAGATAGATTAGTCGGGAAAAAAGGCTAATGCGGTTAATGTTATTGGTTCATAGGAGTTACCTAGGTTAACATCAATGTTTTCAATAACGTTACCGGGCAGTTAACGATTCGGTTTCACCTCTTGTAAGTGCACGTGACAATCAGGTATACTCAAACGCGAAGTACAGAAACCACGAGGTTTTTCTCGTAAAAGCGGAGTTTCGGCGGGTGGGATCGCTTTGGGGGAAGGCGATGCTGTCGAGGCTTTCGTTTTAGCGATTTAACTTATGCCTTCCACGGTGGGGTTGCGTGAGGAAAAGGCTGAACTTGAGGCAGTGTTCGCCTCCGGCATCTTCAGCCGGGCGCCGGGTCTGGCGCACATGCTCAACTATGTCTGCACGAAGTATTTTGAGGGGCAATCGGACCAGGTAAAAGAATACAATATCGCGGTCGAGGCTCTGGGGCGCCCTGCGGATTTCGATCAAAAGCGAGACTCGATCGTCAGGGTAGAAGCGCACCGCCTACGCCGCCGCCTTAACGAATATTACGAAGGCGAAGGGGCCTCCCATCGCATTCGGATCGTACTGCCCTCCGGCCAATACGTCCCACAGTTTCTGCCGACGGCGCCGTCGCCTAAGCAGGAGGCGCTGGAGCCGGGAACGGAAATTGTCGCCTTAAACCCGGTGGTTGTCATCGAGGAACCGTCCGGGCTGGAGCGCGTCGCTTCGGGGGACCGTCCGCTGTTCCGATGGTCGCTTGCGCTGCTCGCAGGTCTACTTGCGACGGTTGGGATCATCTACATCGCGATCCGGTCGCCCTTGCGCCCGGCAACCATTGCGGCGGCGCCGGCTCTGATGCCGGAAGGCGAAGAAATCCGGATCCTGGCCGGTCACACCCACGCTCCGTTTAAAGACCAACTGGGGCGAAGCTGGGAGCCGGATCGCTATTTCACCGGTGGGTTTGTGTCAACCTCGCCCGGCCACGTCGTTGACGGCACCCGGGATTCGATCATGTATCAAAGCGCGCGGGAGGGGGATTTTCAATACGACATTCCTTTGAAGCCGGGGTCTTATGAACTGCATCTGCACTTTGCCGAAACGGTATATGGGGAGCATAACCCGGGTGGGGGCGGCGAAACCAGCAGGCTGTTCCAGGTGGTGGCAAACCATACGCTGCTGCTCGATTACTTCGACGTGATCTCTGACGCCGCCGGCGCCAGCCTAGCGGACGAACGGGTCTTCAAAGACATCTCGCCGGACTCCGACGGCAAGCTTCATTTACATTTCAATCATCAGATTCGAGACGCCCTGGTGAACGGGATTGAGATCCTGCCTGGGTTTCCAGGCCGCCTCCGGCCAATCAGGATCGTTATGCGAGGGCAGTCCTACACCGACCGGAAGGGCAATCTGTGGATGTCCGATCGCTATTACCGCGGCGGCCAAGCGATTTTACGCACTTGGTTTTCGAGCGGCATGGACGATCCGGAACTGTATCAAGGCGAGCGCTACGGCAATTTGAGCTACGTCATCCCCGTGGCGCCCGGTTCTTACAGTGCGACATTGAAATTCTCCGAAGCCTGGTTCGGACCCGACAAGGCGGGTGGCGGCGGCGTAGGCAGCAGAAGATTCGATATCCTTGCCAATTCGCAGATGCTGGTCCACAACTTCGATATTTTTAGAGAGGCCCACGGACCGGAACGTCCGGTGGACAAGATCTTCCACAATCTCCACCCGAACGCGCAGGGCAAACTAGTGATTTCCATGGTGCCGGTAGACAACTATGCCTGCATAAACGCCATCGAAGTGATCGACGAAGGCCGCTAGTATTTTTCTTCTATTGCCTCGGTTCAACTAAACGAGCTAACGTTCTCCAGATGAAGCCCATGTTCCTGCCGGGAGTGGAGGCGAATCCTCAGCCCGGTCCTTATGCCGAGACGATTCGCACGATGAAGGAAGCGGGCAAGGAATATCCGCAGATCTGGCATATGTTCGCGTTTCGCACGGAGATCACCGCTCATCTGGCGCGCTTCACGCAAGAGATCATGCATGGGGAAGCTCCGCTGAGCCCAGGGTTGCGAGAACTGATCGCCGCCTATACTTCCTATCAGAATGATTGTCCGTTTTGACTGAAGTCCCACGCCGCAGTTGCGGCGGAATTACTGGGTAGCGAAGAGCTGGTTTGGGGCGTGCTGCGCGACTTGGAGTCTTCGGCGTTGACTGAAAAAGACAAGGTGCTGTTCAGGTTTGTCGGGAAGGTGAACCGCGATTCGCCGCACATCGGTCCCGACGATATGAAACCTCTTTATGAGGGGGGTTGGGGCGACGACGCGATTTACTACGCGATCACGGTTTGCTCGCTATTCAATTTTTATAACCGATGGATCGATGCCTCCGGGGTACACGCGCTGTCCGAGGAGGCGCATCGGGAGGGCGGCAAGCGGACGGCGCTTCACGGCTACGTTCGTAAATAGGAAAACGTTTCAACCTCGATTTCTATTGCAAGCCGCGCATCTTCGGGTAACATCGATTTGATGAAGCAACTCTTTCTGCTGGCGAGCATCTCCGTGGTGATGGCCCAGACTAAACCCGTCGCTCTTTCCTCCTTCGACGCCAAGGCTAAGGGACTGCTGGCGCGCATGACGCTGGACGAGAAAATCGGACAGATGACGCAGCCGGACCAGATGTTCCTGAAAGATCCCTCCGATATCGAAACCTATTTTCTAGGCTCGGTGCTGAGTGGCGGCGATTCCGATCCTAAAGCCGGAAACAGCCGCGAGGCGTGGATCAATCTTGCCGCTATGATCGAGGGGCACGCGCTTAAGACGCGTTTAAAAATTCCCCTGCTCTACGGCATCGATGCGGTGCATGGACACAACAATATTCTGGGCGCGGTGGTGTTCCCGCACAACATCGGGCTGGGCGCCACGCGCGATCCCGCTTTAGTCGAGCAAATCGGCAAGATCACGGCGGAGGAAGTGCGCGCCACGGGCATCCAGTGGGTTTTCGCGCCGTGTGTCACGGTTCCTCAGGACATCCGCTGGGGCCGAACCTATGAAGGATTTTCCGAAGATCCCAAGCTGGTTGCCGAACTGGGCGCGGCTGCGGTCCGGGGATTGCAAGGCAACGATCTATCCGATCCTCATCACGTGCTGGCGTGCGCGAAGCATTACGTGGGCGACGGCGGCACGACCATGGGAACCGGTGGGTTCGAAAAACATCTTCTGGATCAAGGCGACACGCGCGTGGACGAAGCGACGCTGCGGCGCATCCATCTGCAAGGCTATCTCTCGACGGTTCCGGAAGGCGTCGGCACCATCATGCCTTCGTATAACAGTTGGAATGGCGTAAAAGTCTCCGGTTCCAAGCATCTTTTGACCGATATTCTGAAAGACGAAATCGGATTCCAAGGTTTCCTGATCTCCGATTACAACGCGGTCGACCAGATCACCAAGGATTATAAGACCGCGATCGGCATTTCCATTAACGCCGGGATGGACATGGTGATGGTTCCCGATCACTACCGCGAATTTATCAAGAACCTGAAGGAGTTGGTGAACGAAGGCACGGTGCCGATGTCGCGCATCGATGATGCTGTGACTCGAATCCTGCGGGTGAAAATCGCTATGGGTCTGCTGGATCAGAAGCCGTCTCCGCCGCCGTCGAATTTTGCTTTCGGAACGCCCGAGCATCGCGCCGTGGCCCGACAGGCTGTCCGTGAGTCTATCGTTCTGCTGAAAAACGATCACCACACGCTGCCGCTAAGAAAATCGGCGCGCATCCACGTCGCGGGCAAAAACGCCAACGACATCGGCAATCAATGTGGAGGCTGGACGATTACCTGGCAAGGAAAGAGCAGCGACACACTCCCGGGAGGAACCACGATCATGTCGGCTCTTCATAACGCCGGAGCGAACGTGACCACGGAAGGCGCGGACGTGGGAGTGGTGGTGATCGGCGAAACTCCATACGCCGAAGGCAACGGCGATCGCACCGATTTGTCGCTTTCCGAACAGGACATCGCCGCGGTGAAGAAGATGAAAAGCACGGGCGTTCCGGTGGTGGTGATCGTGATCTCCGGGCGTCCTCTGATTCTGGATCCGATCCTGGATCAGGCCGACGCGATTTTAGCGGCTTGGCTTCCCGGAACCGAGGGCGAAGGAGTTACGGACGTTTTGCTAGGAGCGTATAAGCCTACGGGCAAGCTTTCTTTCACTTGGCCGAGTCAGTTCAAGTACGGGTTTGGGCTCAGCTATTAGCGGGTGTCCCTCCTTTACAGTCGGGGCTCAGCCAAGTCGGCCAGTGCGATCTTGTACCACGGCCAAGCCTTCCGAACCTCGACCGTTGACCGCTCCTGCTAGTCGCGGCTCCGCTTATCTCAATGAAACAGAGCGTGACTAACAGGAGCGGGCTAAATTGACGTTTCACACAGACTCGATCAACGGTCGGCGTCGGGGCCCAGCTTTTTTCCTTGCATGTATAGCTTGTCCACGATGGCTCGTTCTTTCAGTCCGTCTTCCGGACGATTGAGGCGATAGTAGAGAGCGGCTAGTTCGATATGCGGACGCAGCCATTCGGGTTCGGCGGCAATCACTTTTTCGAAGTTGAGGACGGCTCCTTTAATATCGCCGCGGGAGCGCTCCACGCGAGCCATTTGATAGAGGGCCAAAGGAGATGACGGACGGAGTTCGAGGGCACGTTTGGCGTGGCGCTCCGCGCCATCGACGTCGCGATCTAAGTTGAGGATGGCGGCCATGGTGACGTGCGCCTCGAAGTCGTCGGGATTTTCGGCGAACGCTTTTTCGAGATCGGCCTTCGCGCCCGGAAAATCGCCAAGGTATTGTTTGATGCGGCCGCTCAAGCTATGCAGACCTTTGAGCTGCGGATCGAGCTTGAGGGCTTCCTCGGCGTAGGCGTGCGCGCGCTCGAATTCACTTTTGGCGAGGAAGGTTTCGGCGGCGAGGGAATTCGCTTCGGCGCTGTGGCCGCGCTCGGCGACCATGACGATGAGAGGCAAGCCTTCGGCCGAGCGGCCGGCGTGCATCAGAGCGGAGCCCAAGGCCCACGCCAGGTTCAAATCGTCGGGATGTTTCGCTTCCAAAGGCGTGAGGGCGGCGATGGCATCCTGATCGCGGCCCATTCGGGAATAGCAATCGCCGAGCAGGATTGCGACGCGGGTATCGTTGGGGTCGGCTTGGTGGAGGGCTTCGAATTTTTCTGCCGCCTGAGGCAGATCGCCCTTCTTAAAATAGGCCAGGGCCAGATTGAGGCGCAGGGCGGCGTTATCGGGGAGTTTCGCGAGCGCGGCCCGATATTGCTCGATGGCTTCGTCATAGCGTCCGGCATGGGCGAGGGCGGCTCCGAGATTCGCGCGAACTTCCACGACCTCTGGGCGGACCTTTATGAGTTCTTGATATTTCGCGATGGCTGAGGCATCGTCGCCGTGCTGCTGGGCCGCGACGGCTTCGCGAAAGAGCTGCTCCGGGGTGGGCGATTGCGCGAGCGCGGCGGTCGAAATCAGGATTGCGATCCCGGGAAAACGCATCAATTTTTATCATAGACTGCGTTACGCTGAAGGAAAGGTTGCCATGAGGCTTTTCTTGACGTGCGCGGTGCTGGCTCGCATGGCCGCAGCACAGGCGCAGACCGACAGCTTCGAGGATCTGGCGCAGCGAGCCCAGGCTGCTGTGGATAGCGATCCGGCGCAGGCGGCGGCGTTATTCAAACAAGCGCTGGAACAGAAGCCAAGTTGGCCAGAGGGATGGTTTTATCTGGGCGGCGTGCTGTACCGGCTGGACCGGTATGCGGGGGCGCGCGATGCGCTGAATAAGGGGATCGAGCTCGCCCCGCGGAATGGCGTGGCGTGGGGTTTCCTGGGCCTTACCGAGTATGAGCTGGGGCATATCGACAGCGCGCGGATGGCGATCGACAAAGGGGAAAAACTAGGACTCGGGCCGAACGTGGGGTTCGAAGCGGCGGTGCGGCAGCGGGCCGCGATGATTCTGATTCGCTCGTCGTTATTCGACCAGGCGATGTCCCAATTGCAGCCCCTTTCGGAGCGTGGAATCAATTCACCGGTGGTGTTGGAGACCGTGGGGCTATGCTCGCTCGCGATTTCGACCGATCCGGCGAAGCTGACGGAGAGCCGGCGCAAAGTGGTCGATATGGCGGGGAAGGCGATGTGGGCAGCGACCAGTCAGCGGCCGACGGATGCGAAAAAGGGATTTGACGAGCTGCTCGCTACCTATCCAAATGAGCCTGGAGTGCATTACGCGGCCGGACTATTCCTGATGGATAGCGATCAGCATTCGGCTCTGGAGGAGTTTGAGAAGGAGCTGCGCGGTAATCCGGATCACTGGCCGACGCTGCTAGTGGCGGCGTTCTTGGAGACCCGGCAGGGCACTCCGGATATCGCGTTGCAGATGGCGGAGAAGGCTCGGAAACTCACGCCCGCGAATTATTTCTGGGTGTGCGAGGCGGAGG
>Ga0210388_10000928_pt1 | contig 23196 bp, 21 predicted proteins | sample IncBWC19OmetaG_FD_155485 | JGI IMG/M metagenome (GOLD analysis project Ga0210388, IMG submission 155485) | Forest soil microbial communities from Barre Woods Harvard Forest LTER site, Petersham, Massachusetts, United States - Inc-BW-C-19-O ...
CATCTTCATCGCGTGCAACGAACAGAATGTAATAGCGCTTGCGCAGCATCCTCGCCCTTCATCCCCGCAACCCGCAGGGGCCGCAATTCGCCGTGTACTCCCCAAAAGTGCATGGCATGGGGCTTTTCAGCCCCTTGAAAAAACTCCGCACCCCGCAGGGCATTGTTCCGTAACGTCCATTCAGGTTACCAAAGCAGCATACAGCGGGTCAACGGAATCGCGGTGAATATTCCGTCCAATTCCGGAATTATCCTGGCCAATGCTTAGATCGGCAAGAACGTGAAATGATTTACCTTGCCGCCTCATCTTCGCCTTTTGTTTGTCCTCGTAGAGTGGCGTCATTTTCTAGACGCTAGAGCAACTGAATTCGTTCCCTATTCCTTAGTCCCAGGTCCCTTGTTTGCCCTATCCTCAATGAATGCCGTCACGCCTCGACCATTCCGGCGCGAAACCCAACCGCGGCGAACTCAATCTTATTCGCTACATCCGCGAGCGAGCGGCCCACGCTGGGACGCGGGCCCTCACCCTGGGCATCGGCGACGATTGCGCCCTGCTCCGTCCCCGACGCGGCCACGAACTTGCAATCACTACGGATCTGACCATCGCCGGCACACACTTCCGCCTCGACTGGCATACGCCCGAATCCGCAGGACATCGCGCGCTGGCGCGGGGTTTGAGCGATCTGGCTGCGATGGGAGCGCGACCCGTAGCTGCCTTTCTTTCCCTAGGCTTGCCACGCGAGTTTGCCAACCCCAAAGGGCCTTGGCCCAAGTCCTGGGCGGCGCGGTTTCTCGATGGGCTGCTAAAACTTGCGGCCGTGCACAACACTCCGCTGGCGGGTGGCGATCTGTCCGAGACTCCCGTTCCACTGGCCGACATTGTGCTGGTCGGGTCAGTCCCGGCGGGCGAGGCCCTGCTGCGTTCCACCACGCGTCCCGGGCATTTGCTTTACGTGACGGGAACGCTCGGCGGAGGCGCCGCGTCGCTGCCTCATCTCGACCGGCTTGCCAGGGAGCATCGATCCCGGTCAAGTGGCTTGAAACCTTTCCGCGTACCCAAAGATCTGGAGCCGCTTCTGGCGCGTCATCTCTCTCCCCAGCCGCGCATCGCACAAGGACTCTTTCTCCGCCAACGCGCTCTCGCAACCGCTGCCATCGATCTCAGCGACGGGCTCTCCACCGACCTGGCCCATCTCTGCGAGGAATCCGGCGTAGCCGCCGAAATCGACCCATCGCTGCTGCCCATTCATCCCGGCGCAAACCTGCACTACGCCTTGCACGGCGGAGACGACTACGAACTGCTTTTCACCGCCGCGCCGGATACACGCATTCCAGGGAAGATCGCCGGCGTTCCGGTCACAAGAATCGGTCGAATCCTGCGCGTCCGCCACGACCGGCCAACCATCGCGCTCCTCACTCCGCGAGGCCCCGAGCCGCTTAAGCCGCAAGGGTGGGAACATTTTTCCTGAGTGCCTGCCCATGTGCGGAATCAATCTTCGCAGGCCAACGAAGTCGAAAGCTCGCGCCACCGTTCCGGCTCGACTGTCGTTTGCTCCAGCTTTTGCTCACGGATGCCGACAGCATCGGAGGCCTGGGCAAGGAATTCGCGGTAGCAGCTCTCGCGTGTTCCCTTGCAGAGTCGATGGTGTGTATACTTGGCGCGAGCCGGCCTGCGTCACAGATATTCGACCTGTTGGTATCCGATAACGATGCATCCCCGGCTTGATGCATCGGAATTCTCCTGCGAGGTCCGTTTCATGGCACACACCTACATCTGCTGCAAGGCTTGCGGCGCAGTGCAAAGAACCAAGCAAGACATGGAGGGCTGGAAACTGGCCCAGGCGGGCCAGCCTGATGAAGCCTGCGCCAATTCGCTTTGCAAAGGCGGCGGCTTCAATCACACACAGGGCAAGCGGGACGTGGCCCGGCTAATCGTGAAAGAGACGGCAGTAAAGATCCTGAAAACCCATCGATACATCGTCAAGGGACCGGTAAAATACAGCATCAAACTTGGCCCTGGGCAGTTTGACGACCGGACCTTTCAAACCCGCGATTTGCAGGCGGCACTGCAGCGCCTGGTGTCCGGCGAAGCGCTGCCGATCGACGTGAACCAGAGGCAGCATTTCCATGACGGCGGGAAGTACAAGGGGCAATGGCTCCCGATTCGCGACGTGAAAGACGGCACGACCTATTACACGGAGTGGGGCGTGCTGTCTTCAAGTCGCGGGTGGGAAGTAAATCTTGGATCCGAGCGGCTGATCACTGGAGCGTCGGGCGAGATCTACTACAGCTCGTTTCATTACAACAAGGACTGGTGGTGGGTGTTCAACGCCGCAAATGGAGATTGGTACAAATTTGTTTGCCGATGGTAAGGCGGGAGTGGCCGTTGCAACACACCTGGCCGCGTGCAGCAGAGGTGGAATGACGCGCCGGATTTTGATTTCTCCGAACTTCACGCCTCCTCGCCATCTCCATCGAACATAGCTCTAACAGGAACGACCTCTCGAGTCTCCCTGGCTAGAGCGCACAATAAATCGCTCCGTCTTCCACCATGAGTTCGATTCCGGCTGCGTTCGCGGCCTCTTTGAGGGCTGCGTTCAACATGACAACCGGATCAGCGCTCACTTGGATCCGGCGCATCAGTCCTTCTCCCTTTTTGCCGCCCGCGGAGAGCACGATTTTCAATCCGCGGCGCTTGCATTTCACCGCCGTGCCATCTTCCAGCTTCACGTTCATCGGCTTGATGTAGGCATCCACGTAATGAACCCCGATGCCGGACTTATCACCCGTGTGCTGCGGGAGCTTGTCCGCGGCTGCCGAATTCACATCACAAAGTTTGACTCTCATGCTGACCTCCCTTGCCGTCGATTCCACTTGTTTCAAGAAACTCATCCATCACTTTTCTGAACGCGCGGATGTGATTCGGCGTGCTGCCGCAGCACGAACCCACAATGTTCGCGCCCGCCTTCAAGAGCGGTATCAAGCCCTTCACCATTTGTTCCGGCGTTTCGTCGTATACCACCTTCATGTCGATCAGTTGCGGCTTTCCAGCATTCGGCTGCACCATCACCGGTAAGCTGGTTACATTCTTGTAACGCTCCACAGCATCTCTTGCACGCTCCATCTCCATCCCGGTGCCGCAGTTCAGGGCGACGATATGCGCGCCATGCCCCTCCATGAATTCCGCGGCCCGTTCGGGTTCAATTCCCATCATGGTGCGAAAGGTCGAGCCGTCGAGAGTGACGTCGTAAGCCATTGAACCGATGATGCACTTTGCGCCCGCCGCCTTGCACGCCTGGATGCCGATCAAGAGTTCTTCAAGGGAGGTCTGCGTCTCGATGATGATGGCGTCGGCCCCTGCATCGACCAGGGCGGCGGCCTGTTCCTCGAAGGCGCTGCGAACCTGCGCTTCGGTGAAATCGCCAAAGGGCTCAAGCAAGCCGCCAAATGGCCCGATATCTCCGAGCACGTAACCTTCCTTATCGCCAAATGCGCGGCGGGCAATCTCCACTCCGGTCTTGTTCACTTCAACAACGTGGTTCGCTTCGGAATGGCGGGTGAGCATGATGCGCGATCCGCCAAATGTATTGGTGATGAGACAATCCGAACCGGCCTCGACGTAGCGCCGCTGGATGGCGAGCACGCGCTCCGGCTGCGTGAGGTTCCACGCCTCGCCGCAATTGCCCTGCTCCAATCCGGAAATCATCAGTTGCGTTCCCATTGCCCCATCACCGAGCAACGGCCGCTCTCTGATTGCATCTTGCAAAAGTTTCTTCATCATCTCTCCGTATCCTGCGCTATTTCTCTTTGCGCCAGGGCGTAGTGAATTGTTTCCAGAACCAAGCCCCACTTGTGATTGCGACTGGCCGATTCACAATAGCAACCCGCAGCGGACTGATTGCGCTGCCATGATAAGACAGCATTCAGTCGCTCTCCGCTCAGGGGCTTCTCGTCGTCAATGGCGGCCATCAGGACGGCGGCATCCTCGACGTACTTGCACATCGCTGTGTGACCTGTGTCGCCAGCCGCCGGAACGCATCGCTGTTCCAGAATTGGGTAGCCATTTGTGCGCAGGCCCAGCTTTACAATGTAGTCGAAAGCCAGCGGCCGCCCCATGTTGGTGCAAGTGGTTCCCTCATAGCGGAACACAACATCGAGCGACCCATCCTCGTTTATGCTCATCGAAAGTCGCTCCTCAGCCCATCGCTTCAGTGCCTTTCGATTCACGCTATACTCGGCGTCCTGGTCCAACACCGCAATGCGCACAGGCGCCTGCTCGCTCATCGACCGCGGAGCCCGACGGTACGGCGCGCGCCTGTACTGGCATGAACCAAAAGAACAGTTCTCGCAGGGAACAAGGTCGGTGAGCCTGCGCAACTGTTCCGTGTGACGCGTCAATCCGAATACCGCCAGCAGCGTCTTCTTGGGGCGAAGCATGCCAGTGTCAAACACTTCCACTGGAGAGGGAAAGGGATGCTCGCGCGTCCGCTTCATCAGTTCGAGCAATCTCAGTTGCTCCGCAACATCCCATTCCGGATACCCCGGACTGTAATGGGGCAGCACCGCCATGCCGTGCCGTTCCGCCCAGTCGCAGAGACGAGCTCCTGTTGCTGTCGTCAGATGCTCGACGACCGCGGAAGCAAAAACTTCCAGGAAGAAATACTCGTCGGGTTTTTCGTCCTCCCAGCGCCGGCCAGCTTCTTCCTCGGCTTCCGCGCCAGCGCCAACGGCAACCAGAATCACGTTGTGGGCTTGCGCTTGCTGAAGCGTGCTCTGCAATCGCTTGCTGGTGAACGACACTCCATCAATGTGAATGGAATCCCCTGCGATTTCGAAGCTATCCGCTTGCCGCGCATAGAACCACGGCCGGCCATTCTTTGCGTACCAGTCGCGCGCCCAATCCGCCAGTTCACTGGCCCGGCCTTCCAGCACCCAGCCGCGCGGATAGCCGAGAAGCCGCACATATTCATCGGTCAACACATTCAGTTGCGGGAGCGTGCCGGCGAGTTCAATGGATTCGGCTAGCTGGCGCATGGAATCGGCTCCACGGGCTTGAATTGGCAGCCCTCCACGAAGAATTCGAAGAAGCTCGGATGGGTTTCCAGGCGGCAGTGCTCGACTCTTTTCACCAAGTCTTCCAATTCCTGGCGCTTCGCATTCGAGAGCAACGCGATGGTCGCGCCTTCGATGGCAGTATTGCCGGCCTGGACGATTTTTGTGGACGCGAGGCTGGGCACCAGTCCGATGCGCTTCGAAGCTTCAACGTTGAGATGCCTGCCGAATCCTCCTGCCAGATAAAAAACTTCAATGTCGTCGAAGTCAATGTCATAGCTGGAGAAGACGGCATGCAAACCAGCGACGTTTGCGCCCTTGGCCTGAGCCAGTTCGTTCACGTCGCTCTCCAACAGGAAAATTTCCTTATCGCCGGCGTCGCAAAGCGTGATGCGATGAATGTCGTCGGTAAAGCGGCCCATATCGTTCATGCGGCCGGTGCGCAGCAATTCACTCAGGACATCGATCAGGCCGGAACCACAGATGCCTTCCGGCGCAACATCGCCGATTACACGCAGCTGGAAAGTTCCGTCGTCCGCAATTGCGACTTCCTCGATTGCGCCGTCCAATGAAGGCATGCCGCAAGCAATCGCTCCGCCCTCGAACGCTGGTCCAGCCGGACAAGATGCAGCCAGGATGCGGTGCTTGTTGCCAACAATCAACTCCGTGTTCGTTCCGATATCCATGACCGCGACCAGGCGCTCTTCATGCGCCAGGTCCACCGCCAGCATGCAGGCGGCAGCGTCCGCGCCCACGTGGCCGCTGATGATGGGAGCGCCGTACACGCGGGCTTTGGGATGAATGGGCAACAGGCTGAGCAGCCCGGTCTGAGAGAGGCTGGTAGATGTGCGCTTCCCTTCCGACATTTCAATTTCCGTGACGGACTGATAAGGATTCTGCCCTATCGAATACACGCTCTGCCGGAAGAAAAGATCGCGCATCGTCGAGTTGCCCACCACCACCATTTCGTAGATCGTCTTCGGATCGACGGGAAACTTCTCGATGGCATGAGTCAGGTAGCCCGCCAGCGTGCGCATCAGCAGTCGGCCTGGATGCTCAGTGTCGTAGGCGATGCGAGACATGACCTCAGAGCCGCCGAATCTTTGCGGATTCTCAAACGATGTGTCCGCAATCAGCTCACCAGTTTCAAGATCGACAAGCCGCAGCACGACCGTTGTGGTTCCCAGATCCATTGCGAGGCCAAGAATGGGACCGGTTGTGCGCTCAACTTCGACGCCGTCGATGAGGATGCGATCTCCGTCGCGCTTGACCGCAGGATCGATTTCGAATTCACGATTGCTGAGCGGCAGTCCGAACGCGTGACGCTCGATGCGCATGTGCCCGCGCCGCATGGTATGGCAGCGAACATGGCCCTCTGCCGCAGCGACGAATGTCTGACACGATAGACGAAAGATGCCCTTGAGATGGCGCTCCGGGTCGGCAAGCGCCGACAACGCGTCCATGCCTTCAACCACTTCAACCATGCACTCTTTGCATTTGCCCTGCTTGCGGCAGGAGGTGGGCACGTCGATGCCCATGGCCTCCGCGTAATCGAACAGCGATTGCCCGCCCGCCGCCTCGATCGACTGCCCGTTGATGGTGAGGGTAACGGCCATTGCTTCTGAGTTTCTACCAGCCCTTCGCTTCGAGTTCGGCTTTCACTGCTTCCGCCACTTCACGCGCGGAACCCTCTCGCTCTTCTTCCTCGCTCCACTTCCATTGCGCCAGGTAATCGTCGGCGGATTGCAATCCCCGCTTGGCGGCGAGAATATCGACCTGTGCCATGAATTTTCCATCCAGCATCACAGTCACGTCGTCGGCCTCGTCCTCTGCTTTGATTTGCGTGGGGATTTCCTGCCAGTAGAGAACCTTATAAGTAGTCATTCGAGTCACACCTGTGCCGAAAGGCGCAAAAACAGATCCACCGCGGCTGAAGCGTTGGCGCCGTATCCGTCCGCGCCGATTTCGTCGGCAAACATCTGGCTGATGGGAGCGCCGCCGATGGCCATCTTGATGTGCGTCATGCCGGCGGCGTCAAAGCCATCGATCACGGTCTTCATATACATCATGGTCGTCGTCAGCAGCGCGCTCATGCCGATGATGGTCGGCTTGCACCGCTCCGCAGCGGCCATGAATTTATCCAGACTCTGATCGACACCGATGTCGTGCAGCTCAAAGCCTGCGCCCTCGGCCATCATGCCCACCAGGTTCTTGCCAATGTCGTGCAAATCGCCGCGCACCGTGCCCATCAGCAGCACGCCCTTGGGCTTGGTTCCACTGTCCTTTGAAGTCAAGAGCGGCTTCAACACGCCCATGCCCGCCTTCATGGCCCGCGCGGCAATAAGGACTTCCGGAACGTAGAGCACGTTATGCTTGAAGTCCTCGCCCACCACGCTCATGCCCGCGATCAATCCCTCATTCAAAATTTCCTGCGCAGTCCGCCCCTCGGCGAGAGCTTCCTTGGTAAGCCGCTCCACCTCGCCAGCGTTCCCCTCATACAGGAACTGATTCATCAGGGCATAGTCAGGCATCCATCCACTCCTCAGCGGCCGCTCTAAACCGCGGTCGCCACACGCTTCGCATTGAATTCTTGTAGAGCCTCAAGCATGGCCAGGATATTCTCGCGCGGCATTCCGGGACTGGTGCCGCCGCCTACAGAAAGAATGATTCCCTCGCCGCCGGAACCCTCAAGCACATCGAGCGTTTCGTCCTTCACTTCCTCCGGCGTTCCGCGAACCGCAATCTCCAGCGGGTTCACATTCCCCATCAGACACATGCGGTCGCCAACGCGCCGCTTCACTTCTGTTATGTGCTTCTGCTTGCCCCAGTTGAGCACGTTGAATCCCGCATCCGGCAAATGGTCGAGGCAGGCGTCCACTTCGGCATCATTGTGGTAGAGCTTGACCCAATCTTTTGGAAACGCATCGCAAATGCGCTTCAGGTAGGGATGCGCAAACTCCAGGTAATGCTCCTCATTGATGAACCCGACGATGTCGTCGAGGATGAAAATGCTCTCCACTCCATCGCCCATGACCTTGTGCTGCGCCTTGAGCCAGTCAATCACCACGCGAGTACACAGGTCGATCAACCGATGCGCGCCCTTGGGATCTTCCACCAGGTCAATCATGAAGTGGGTCGTGCCGCGCACAAACCCCGCAGTGCAAAGCGGCCCGCGCGAAGTGATCATGGGAAGAATGTAGCCTGCATCCAGAATGCGTTGCCGCGCCATGCCGATGCGGTGCAGAGTCAGGCCGGCAAAAGCGTCTGCTTCCACCTCGTATTCGGGAAAGTTGTCGATGTCTTCCAGGCGATAAAGCGTGTGGTATTCGCTGGGCGTATTGTCCTGCCAGAATTTGATCTTGGAGCCCAGGACTGACGGCTCGGCGGCCATGCCGTACTCCATCCACCATGAGGGGATGAAGATGATATCCGGAAACTCCTGCATGATCTTCAGATTGGACTGAAACCAGAGTTCCGGATCAAGGAAATAGTCCATGTGCTTGATTCCGAGGTAGCCGGGAATCCATGGGCTATCGACGATCAGCGCCATCGGAATCTTGTCCATCTTCTCGCGCCGCGCCGCTCGTTTGAATGTTTCCCATTGTTCGGGCCGCATGTTTTACCTCCCGGTCACCCTGGGGGAACGTGACCCTGACCAGATCGGAACTGGCTCACTAAATCGACTTACCTCCGATGGTCGCAATCATACGGTATAGGGAACAATACACACAATAGGGTTTGGCCTTGTGCGCTCGCGGGCAACCGCACAGGGCAACGTAGTATTTGGATTGGCGACGACCCAGGCGCAACCAGAATCCCAGATACTGCGAGCATGCGCAGTTAATCCAAAACCCCATGAAAAGGCGCCAACATCCGCCTCCTGTTCACCATTGTGCAGGAACTCTTTTACAGCCGGCGGTGTCTAATCCGATAACAGTCTGTCCAAAATCAGATCGCGCGGAAAGCGGGTAAGAGATGCTCGAGTTGCGCAATGTTTCGAAACATTTCTCGGGGATTCCGGCAGTGGACGATGTCAGCTTCTCCGCCCGGCCGGGCGAGGTGACCGGCTACCTCGGGCCCAACGGTTCGGGTAAATCAACAACTCTGAAGATGATTACCGGCCTGATTGAAATGACATTTGGCCGAATTCTCTTCGAGAACAAGCCTATTCAAGATGACCTGATCGGATACAAGCGCCGCATGGGATACGTTCCGGAGGAACCTTACCTCTATAACCATCTCTCCGGTGCTGAATACCTCACGATGGTCGCTCAACTTCGCAATCTTCCTTCGCGCGAGTCCTCGAACTGCATCGACGGCATGCTGCGCTTACTTTCGCTTTACGATGACCGCCATGCCTCTATTTCAGGCTACTCGAAGGGAATGCGCCAGAAGGTTCTGATTGCCGCAGCCCTCCTGCACAACCCACAGCTGGTCCTTCTCGATGAACCGTTTTCTGGGCTCGACGTTGGTTCCGCATTGGTGTTACGAAGCTTGATCCAGGAGCTTGCCGTGCGCGGCAAGGTGGTGCTCTTCAGTTCGCACGAACTGGACACCGTAGAACGCGTCTGTTCGCGCGTTGTGATTCTCCATCGCAGCAAACTTGTCGCCGACGACTCTATCGAACGGCTGCGCTCGTTAATGGAGCTGTCGACCCTGGAGGCAATTTTCTCGCAGCTCGCCGTCGAGCAGGATACGGAATCAATGGCGCGGCAGATCGCAGACCTGATCCATGCGTAGGCTATTCGAGCGCTTGCCGCTGCAGTTTCGCGTGCTTTACCGCCAGTCTCTTCTACGCGTTATCGATCTCGAAGCTCTGTCGATTGAAGCCGACATCCCCCGTTTTATTGGCCAGTTCGCCGGCGTACTCATCATGATCAGCCTGATTTGCGCCGTCGGGGCCTTTTATTCTCTGTTGGCCCCGCCAACGAATCCTGAGGGCTGGTTGAACCTCGCATGGCGTGCAGAGCAATTCTCAATCCCCACTACGATGTTGGTTGTGGGTCTGATAGCTGTAATTGGTTGGGACGCCACTTTCCCGGACCGGCGAGACGTGATGGTTCTGTCTCCGTTGCCAATAGCCGCCCATACTATTCTCATCGCGAAAGTGGCCGCCTCCGGCACCCTCCTGGGCGTCGCACTTCTATCGCTGAATTTTGCCTCCGGCCTTGCTTGGCCGCTCGTGCTTGGGATTTCCAACGGCGGATTTCTGGGAGTACTTCGATTCGGATTGGCTTACTGGTTCTCTTTAGTCGCCGCTACCATCTTCCTATATAGTTCGGTCCTCACCGTGCAGGGTTTCACCGCGTTGCTGCTCCCACGCAGGGCGTTTCTGCGGCTCTCTGCGATCCTGCAGTTAACGGCCTTTGGACTTTTTCTTGGGGTGTATTTCCTGCAGCCGTCGCTCACGACGCGTGCTGCAACAGCAGCCGCCGAGAGCCAGCGGGTCATCGCGTGGTCCCCTTCATTCTGGTTCTTTGCGCTGCTCAACCAACTAAACGGCTCATTGCCACCGGAGCTTGGCTGGCTTGCTCGAAAAGCGTGGCTTGGGCTTTTTGTCGCTGTATTCGGAGCAGTATCGTCGTTGCTTCTCTGTTACCTCCGCACTTTGAAGAAGACGGTCGAAGAGCCAGATCTTGTCCCGGGAGCGCGCGGCTTACATTGGACTCCGAGTTTCGGCAGCTCGCTCCAAACAGCGATCGCGCTTTTCAGCGTCCGGTCTCTGACGCGGAGCCGCCAGCATCGCGTGGTCTTTGCCTTTTACCTCGCAATTGTGTTCGGCATCGCCCTCTCTTGGCTGCGAACCGATCTGTCATTGCGGGGGCCGAGCCCGCTCACGCCTGATGTTCTGATTTCAGCCTTTATGATGATGAACCTTGCGGTCTTCGGACTTCGCAGCGTGTTCTCGTTACCAATTTCACTTACTGCCAACTGGGTACTCAAGGTGACGCAGCTTTCCCCACCGGAGAAGTACATCGCGGCAACCAGACGTTCGCTCCTGCTGCTCGCAGTTTTGCCTGTTTGGCTCGTCTCAGCAGGACTATCGATTTCCTTTAGGCCTTGGCATCAGGTTGCGGCGCACCTCGCAGTCCTGGCGATTCTAGGGATCATCTTTGTAGAGCTAAGTTTGATCGGATTCCATAAAGTCCCGTTTACTTGTTCCTACCTTCCGGGAAAGGTAAACATTCAAGCCGTATTCTGGGGGTTCTTGTTCCTGTCATTGCTATTCGCTGTTTTGAATGCTGACTTTGAGCTTCGTGCGCTTCATGAGCCTTTACCGTTTCTTTCCATGATGAGCGTTCTCGGAGCGGTCGGATTGGGACTTTGGGCCTACAACCGGCATCGCGCCAATGCTGCGGTTCTCTGCTTCGAAGAGTTGCCAGAACAGGCCATTACCACGCTCGGACTCACACTGGCTCCCACAAAGCCCGGGAGCGGGCGTCACTGGTTGTAAGCGATTCTGCCCTGGTTGGTCCGCCGTTTGCGCTTTAGAGCTAATCCAATTCCAGAGTTGAAATCCGCCCACAAAATGTGCGCCCAGAACGCCCCACCTGACAGCACCCGTTTCCACCGTCTATCATGTTTGTTGCCATGACTTCTATCATTCCCCGCGTCCGGTTTGCCCCGTCGCCTACGGGTCTGCTCCACGTCGGTAACGCGCGCACCGCCCTGTACAACTGGCTGTTCGCGCGCCACACCGGCGGGCTATTCCTGCTGCGCATTGAAGATACCGACCTGGAACGCTCCGAAGCCCGCTACGAAACCCAGCTCATCGAAGACCTGCACTGGCTGGGCATCCATTGGGATGGAGGCCCCGGCGCGGACTACGAGCCGGACACCGGCGACCACGGCCCCTACCGCCAGTCGGAGCGGCTGCACATCTACGCCGAGCACACTGAGCGGCTGCTGGCTGAGGGCAAAGCCTACCGCTGCTTCTGCACTCCGGAAGAACTGGAAGACGAGCGGGAATTCGCAGCGAAAGAGCAGCGCCCGCAGGTCTACTCCGGCCGCTGCCGCAACCTGCCGGCCGAAGAAATCAGCCGCAACCTGGCTGCCGGCAAGCATTTCGCGGTGCGCCTGAGAATCGAAGACCACCCGCTGCGCTTCAACGACATTGTGCGCGGGCCGGTCGAGTTTGCCGCGGAAACAGTAAGCGACCCGGTGCTGGTGCGCTCGGCAAGCGGCATTTCCGCGGGCATTCCTGTATATAACTATGTGGTTACCATTGACGATGCGCTGATGGGCATCACCCACGTCATCCGCGGTGACGACCACATCTCCAACACGCCCAAGCAGGTGGCTATCTACGAGGCATTCGGCTGGCCGGTGCCGCAGTTTGCCCACCTCTCCACCATTCTGGGCCCAGACCGCGAGCGGCTTTCCAAGCGTCATGGCGCAACTTCCATCTCCACTTTCCGCCAGATGGGCTACCTGCCGGAGGCCATGGCCAACTATCTCGCTCTGCTCGGCTGGGGCGCCGAAGACGGAAAAACGGAGACCTTTACACTCGAAGAGCTAGCCCCGCTCTTCACGCTGGAGCGCGTCACGCCCTCACCCGCCGTGTTCGACTTCGACAAGCTCAATTCGATCAACCGCCACTACATCAAGCAGGCCGACCCGGAGCGCATCGTAAAGCTGGCTGAGCGGCAATTCATTCTGCAAAAGCCGGACGTTTTCCCTCTGTGGTCGACCAATGAGCTTTACACCGCCGAGACCATTGCCCAGCTTGCCAGCCTCGACCCTCCCATTCTCCTGGACATTCCCTCCGCGGAGGAAATTGCCGAGCGCAAGGCCTGGCTCGACAGCCTGCTGGCGCTGTTTTTGCCGAGCGTGGATTATCTCGCCCAGCTCCCCATTAAATCCGCTTTCATATTCGGAATCGATCCTGACAAAGCGCACGCCGACCCTGAAAACGCTGCCATTCTGGGCACCGATTCCGCCCGCATCGTGCTCAGCGAGTTTGCCGATCGCGTTCGCGCCCACATAGGCCGCGTGACGCCGGAGCTTTTCAATGAGTGGATGAACCAGATCAAGGCCGCCACCGGCGTCAAGGGCAAGGAACTCTTTCACCCCGTCCGCATCGCTCTAACCGGTTCGCACTCCAGCCCTGCATTCGACAAGATCATTCCGCTGATTGAAGAAGGCGCCGCGATGGGCCTGGCGATCCCCACCGTGCGCGACCGTCTGGAGCAATTCTGCGTGCCCAATTCTGCGGAGCTCAAGCACCCTTGAACGGAGTCTACCGAATCTACGGCCCGTCGACCGCAGCGGAGACGGGCGCGCCGCCGGCCTCGCTGCCGCTGGCTCCCATGCCTCTGGCTGTGGTGCTGTGCCCGCGCGGCGGACACCACCTTCGCCATGAACTCGCTTACCTGAGGCGCTCAGGGATTCAGACTCTCGTCTCCCTGCTCAGTGAGGATCAGGTGCACATACTCGACCTGGCTCTGGAACCGTTTCTGGCCAAACGGATGGGTATGCAGTTTCTCCACCATCCCTTGCCGGATCATGAGGTCCCGCCGGACATCCACGCTTTTCGAGCCTTTGTCAGCAATCTCGCCAGCCGCATCCGCGCCGGCGAACACATTGGCATTCATTGCTGGGGAAGCATCGGCCGTGCCACTGTGACCGCCGCATGCACGCTGATTCACCTGGGCTGGTCGCCCGGCAAAGCCCTGGCCGCGATTGAGGCCGCCCGCGGACTTCCGGTGCCGGATACCGAGGAGCAGGAGCGGTGGATCCTGAACTACAGGGCGCAAGGATGAGCGGTGGTCCCCCAATGGCCGCAGTCGACGTGACCTTCCCTCACCTTTGGCAAGCTGAGATTCTCGCTACACGCCCGCTCATCCTGCCGCCGCGGCACTTCGTCTATCCCGCCCAGGCCGAGGAAATTGAGCGCGGCGCGCTTGAAGTCATCGTTCGCGCCGTCGAAAGCGCGCAGCCGTTTCTTGCCACATGCGCCTTAGGGTTCCGCGATCCGGCCGTTCCCAGCGGCATCTGGTCCTGCCCCAATCCAGAGGAAATCTGCGCCGTCGCCGGCGGCTATGCCTACGTGATTCGCACCAGCGCTCCAGAGCGCTTCACTATGATCCCCTTCCGGCCAGTGCTCGAGGTTCAACCGCTCGTCGCGCAAAGACTTCTGCTCTTCACAGGCCATCACGCGATCCTTGCCTGGGGCGCCGATGGGCAGGCATGGCAATCGGGGAAGCTCTCTGACGAGGGCGTTGCGATTACCGCGATCGATGCCACCCGACTGCGCGGTAAAGGCTGGAACATGATGACCGACAAGGAGACCGCGTTCACGCTCGATCTGAGAACCGGATTGCGCATTGCCGAATTTTCCCGTTGATTCTGCAGCCTGCGAGCGCCTAGAGTGCTGAGTATGATTTCGAGCAACCGTCGCACGTTTCTCCGTCAGGCAGCTACACTCGCAGGCGCGTTCTCCACCAGCAGCCTTTTCCACCAGGCTCACGCTGCCGAATTCAGCGCTGCATCGCGCGCAGTGGCCCATCTCGGCCCGGCTGACGTCGCGCAGAATGAAGATTTCTGGGCTGTCATTCAGCGCTCTTATTCCGTCAACCCTGACATCATCAACCTCAACAACGGCGGCGTTTCGCCTTCGCCGATTGTGGTGCAGCAGGCCGTCGAGCGCTATAACCAGCTCTCCAACGAGGGGCCGTCGTATTACATGTGGCAGATTCTCGACCAGGGCCGCGAGCCGCTGCGCGAAAAACTGGCTCACCTGGCCGGCGCCAGGCCCGGCGAGATCGCCATCGACCGCAACTCTACCGAGGCGTTGAACACCATCATCTTCGGGCTGCCGCTGAAGGCAGGTGACGAGGTGATCGGCACCAAGCAGGACTATCCGCATATGATCGAGGCTTATCGCCAGCGCGCCGAGCGCGACGGAATTATTTACAAACAAATCAGCTTCGATTTTCCCATTGAAGACGACAATGCAATCGTGAAGGCCTATGAGCAGGCTATAACTCCGCGCACAAAGGTCATCCATGTAACTCACATGATTAACTGGGTAGGCCAGACCATGCCCGTTGCGAAGATAGCCGACATGGCGCACGCGCATAACATCGAAGTGATCGCCGATGGCGCTCATTCTTTCGGGCTTCTCGATTTCAAGATTCCCGACCTGCACTGCGACTTCTTCGGAACCAGCCTGCACAAGTTTCTGTCTGCGCCCATCGGCACCGGCATGATGTGGGTAAAGCAAGAAAAAATAGAAAAACTTTGGCCGCTGGTATGTAACGGCACGCCGCACTCTGCCGACATCCGCAAGTTTGAAGACCTGGGCACGCGGAGCTTCCCGCTGGAGCAGGGCATTGGAGAAGCGATCAACTTCCATGAGGGAATCGGCAGCAAGCGGAAGGAGCAGCGCATCGGCTATCTGAAAAACTACTGGGCCAGCCGCGTGCAGCAGATCCCCAAGGTAAAGCTGCACACCTCGCTGAACCTGAATTACTCCTGCGCCATCTGCGGCGTCAGCATCGATGGCATGACTCCGGGTCAGATGGCTGCGGCACTGTTCGATGAGTACAAGATTCATACCGTGGGGATTGTCTGGGAAAACATCAGCTGCGTGCGGATAACTCCGCATGTCTACACGCCAATCCCTGACTTGGACAAGTTAGTAACTGCCATCGGCGAGTTAGCCGCGAAGGCATAACTCGCTTCTCCAGCTCTTCAAGAAGCTTCCTCAGCTCTCCAGGAAAAAGACACAATGACAAAACTTCTTCTGGCAGGCATTTTCGCGCTGTTGCTAATTCCCGCTCCAACGCCCGAATATTCGATTCAAGCTATCCGTTACGCCATTTCGCCAGGCGTGCCGATCTCTGAGCTTGTTGTCGGCGGCCCCAAAGATAAAATCGACATCGCCATGGTGGTCTGGCTCATTCGCGGAGGCGGACATACGATCCTGTTCGACAGTGGATTTCATCGCGAAACATTCACCAAAGAATTTCCAATGCAGGATTATTTGCGCCCCGATGAAGCGGTCAAGACTGCCGGAGTTCAGCCAGCGGACGTTACCGATATTGTGATCAGCCATGCACATTGGGACCACATGGGCGGCCTGGACCTCTTCCCCAAAGCGCAAGTGTGGATTCAGAAAGAGGAGTATCGCTACTACACCACGGAGGCCTGGCAGCCTGGCGGGGATCATGGCGGCATCGACCCCGAAGACGTGAAGGAACTGGTGCAGTTGAACACGGAGGGGCGCATCCATCTTGTCGATGGCGACAACGTTGAAATCTTTCCCGGCATCCGCGCTTATACCGGCTCACGGCACACCTACGCCTCGCAGTATCTGCGCGTTGATGGAAATCCGCCATACGTACTGGCTTCGGATAATGTCTATCTCTATCTGAACCTCGCGACCCATCTCGCCAGCGACACTTTCAGCGACGCCGATCACGCCGCGAACATCGCCCAGCAGGCGCGCATGATTCAGTTAGCCGGTTCGCGCGATCGCGTAGTCCCGGGGCACGACATACTTCAGTTCCAGAAGTTCCCGACGGCCGGTCGCGTCGCAACGATCAAATAACCTCCGCGCGATTTTGAGCGGCAGTTGCCGCAGGGCACTACAGCAAGCCTCTGGCCAGGAGGTAGCTTGCGATTTCGTACGGGAGCATGACCGGATACACTCAAAAACCGCGACCGCGGCTTAATGCTAATTGGCTACTTCAAATACGCCCGTGCGATCCACAGCAACAGCGGCTACTCCGCGCCGGTCATGAGCGATGGTCTTCCACGCGCTTTGCATGTCGTCGGATAATGCTATGTCGTCAACGATAACGATTCCGCCCGGCCTCATGCGGCGCACCACGATATCGAATTGCGGGAGTACCCAGGCACTCGTGTGGACAGCATCAATGAGAGCAATGTCTATCTTTCTGTTCTGAATTGTTTCATCCACACGGTCTTCAAAATATCCCGCAAAGGAACGGAAACGGCTCCCAATTGCGACGAGGTTCTTAGCGGCGATTTTCTGCAATACTGGGTTAACCTCGAATGTGAAAAGCTCTCCGGCGGCATTCTCTTCCAGCCCGGCCAGCCAGCACATCCCTGAATGTCCAAATGCGGATCCAAACTCGACGACCACTTCCGGTTTGCGATTGACCACCAGCCATCTGTAGAAGCGGCCAAGCCCCCTGGTGGGACGAACCATCTGGGATTCACGCTTGAGATCGTCTTTGCCGTAGATCTCGTGCGGCAAAAATCCACCGAGGCGTTGGGTCTCAGAGGTACACTTTTCGATCATCCGCTCCGCACGAAATGTATTCGCTGCAAATCTTCCTTCGGGAAGATTTGCACACAACCAACTCGCGCGCCGTTCCCAAAGAAGCGGCAGATGCGCCGGAAGCCCCAAGGGAAGCGCCATTTTCAGTCTGGTTTTCGTCATTGAGAGTCGCAGCATCAGCTTAGGGCTGATTTTGTAAAGTGGTTTCAGAAATCGCTTCATCCGCCGTGACCCATCGCGGCATAATACCATGGCGACTTGGTAGCCCGGCGGTGACCTCGGCGGCATCGATCCACTGGACGTGAAGGATCCGGTGCAATTGAACAACGAAGGACGCGTTCATCTGGTCGACAGCGATAACGTTGAAATCTTTCCCGGTATCCGCGCTTATACCGGATCACGGCACACCTACGCCTCGCAGTATCTGCGCGTGGATGGAAATCCGCCATACGTACTGGCTTCGGATAATGTCTATCTCTATCTGAACCTCGCGACCCATCTCGCCAGCGACACTTTCAGCGACGCCGATCACGCCGCGAACATCGCCCAGCAGGCGCGCATGATTCAGTTAGCCGGTTCGCGCGATCGCGTAGTCCCAGGCCATGACATTCTCCAATTCCAGAAGTTTCCCACCTCAGGCCGAGTAGCCACAATTAGATAGCATTCAATATCTGCCCTTTGTCACCCTGCACGCAGCAAATCCCTGGGGGCCAACCCGCTTGTCTTAGTTGGCTTCCTCAGAATGTATCCGATCTGTGCCATGAATGCTGTCGCAAATGTCAATTCGATGATGCGCGATTTGAGGCCGAACGATAACTGATTCCAAAATCCAGAGAAGGTACAGTTTCCAAGGCTCGCGCACTGCCATGTTTGTCCAGTAATAATCGCGATACGCAATAGGAAGAGCCCCCACAGGATCGCAACGGACAATCTTTGAAACCTTAGCGACATCAAGACGATCGGGCCCTCGACCAAAAGCAGGATGCCGTTCAAAAACAGAAAACCAAGATTGCCAAGTAAATTAGGGCTAAACAATGTATACGCAATGATCAACAGTCCAGTGAAGGACACCCAGATACCGAAGACGCCGGCGAGCGTTCTCGCCCCGACCAACGAAATTGTTCGTATTGGCATAGACCTCCTCCGCTACTCTGGGCCTGTAGGCGCTGCGCCGCGCCTGCACGCTTTATTCGACGGGCGTCGCTTTCCTTAAGTTTGCTGAGCCTGTAACACTCATTGATTCATACCCGGCGTATACCCCTTCAAACACTGCGTCCCAGCTCATGGTGAGCGCATGTTCCCGCGCCGCCACTCGCATCTGCGCATGTTTCCCTGGATCGCCCAGCACACCGGCGACCGCCGCAGCGAACTCGTCATCTGTGACAATCCGTCCGGTCACGCCGTCTCGGACGATCGTTTTCGGACCGCCGTCCGGCGTGACGATGGCGGGCACACCGCTAGCCATCGCTTCCAGCACCACGTTGCCAAAGGTGTCGGTATGCGATGGGAACACCAACAAATCCATATTGGCGTAAGCCGTCGAGAGCGTTTCTCCGCGCAGAACGCCCGTGAACTCCGCCCGATGCAATCGTTGGCGCAGCCACGCTTCTTCGCCGCCGCCGCCATGTCCCACTATCAGGAAACGGAAACTCTTGTGCCTCACACACCCCGTCGACGAAGACCTGTCGCCGGGGGCCCAGCTCATCGCCTCCAGCTCTTCCTGCACCCGCGCGAGCAGCGTCACATTCTTTTCCACGCTTAGCCGACCCACGAATCCCAGCACCTGGTCCCGGTCGCCCGGTTCCCGCTTGCGCTTGTCCGGATGAAACAGCTCCGAATCCACGCCGCGCGGCATCAGGTGGCATGGCCGGCCTGTGGTCTGTTTGAGCAGCGCGCACAACTCGGGATTGGGCGCATACAACACCTGAGCCACGGAGTAGAATCTGGCCGCAACGGCCATGGTCAGGTCCTCGACGGTCTGCTCGGTCACCACCGATTGCCAGGGCAGCAGCTTGAACAGCCAGTCGGAACGGCGCGCCAAATATTCATGTACATTGGTGTGCCAGCTTGCCGCCAGGGGCAGTTCCAGGTGATAGGCAAGCCGCGCGCCCAGCATTCCCACCTCGCTCGGACCGGTGATGTGAATCAGGTCCGGCTTGAACCGCTCCAAAACTTCGCTGATGAGTGGAATGTGGCGCAGAAACGCCGGATCGAAGCGCAGATCCTTTTCCAGCGCGAAAGACAGAAATCCGCGTGGCAGCTCAAGCGTCCAGACATTTCCGTCTTCAATCAGGGCCTGCGCGCGGTCGCCGGCGCGGACGCAGAGAAAGGGCAGATTTCGGCGGCGCGCGAAGGCTTCGAAGTGGCGGCTGGTATGGGCTACGCCGTTGACTTCATGAAAGGAATCGGGGAAGTAAGCCACGCGCGGCATGCGGTCGCGGGCCGCTTCTTCGAGAATCGGATTGACTGTTTCGGTTAACAATGTGAGGCTCGAACTAACTTCGCGCAACGAGATACGGCTCAATGAGCTTAGCCGAAGGAACAAATACAACCGCAGGTCCTTCGGCTCCCTCCGCTTCGCTGCGATCGCTCAGGATGACAGATCTGCTGTGCCACTATCCGTCGTTTTCGCCCAGAGCCAGGCGCAGTTGATGCGTCTCGCTCCACGCCATGCGCAATCCGCCCGATACCAGGCCGCGGCCCATCAGTTGCACGCCGCCAATAATTGCCCGCATCGCCCGCGGAGCCCTCCCGTGAGGCCATATTTCGCTGAGCGGCCGTATCACTCCATTTCTGCCGGGGTGGTACACGCGTTCATCCCAGTTGCGCGAGCCTTGCGGAAACTCCGGATAGTTGCGCACGGCATCGATAGTCGACTGCAACAGCCGGTGCTTCCAAGGCTCCGCGTACTGCGGCATGAATAGCATGTTGCTCTTCTTCTCGCGGCGAATCTCGTGCACATACTCAGTGAAGCTGACGGCATTGGTCAGGTTGATGTTGGCGTTTGGTTCCACCCCGTGCCGATCGCCGCCGGCAACCAGCAGCATGTGCCACTTCTCGGCCAACTGCCGCGCAGCGCGATTCTCTTCCCAATGACGCAGGCCGTTCAACTCCAGGGCATGCAGGAAAGCGCCGTTCTTTTGCAGGAATTCATTGACCAGGAATTGATGCTTCTCCTTGCCAACCAGGTACAGGTCCCACATGGGGTGGTTGAAGACCACCAGCACATTCGGCTCCGCGTCCAGCGCCGACAGAATTTCCGTCAGACGTGCGTCGCTGGGGTTCCGGGTGTGCTCTGCCAGCGTGGACATCCACTTGGCCGCGCGGGCGCTGGGCAGGTTATGCACGCCCAGGTGAAACGATTGGCAGCCGCCATAGGGAACGCTCCACTCCACTGATACCGGAATCTGCCGCGCGCTGGGAATCGTCCGCAGCAACATGGGGGCGTTGATGGTGTCGTGGTCGGTAATGGAGACCATTGCAGCCAGGTCTAGCTTTTCAATCTGGCTGCGCTCCAGGTCGAACGCCAGCTTGGGTGTCATTGGCGGCGTCCAGTAGGCTGCCGCGTAGTTGATCCGGATGCCGTAAAGCGTCTCAGACCGCCGTTCCATTCGCGATAGAAACGGTCGCAGGATGGCGATCTGGTTGCCGAGGTTAGCTAGGAAATCCAGTGTCTCCGTGGATTGATTGGTATGGCTGTGGAGGGAAACACCGGTACGGAAGCCTTGCGGTGCATGGGCGTCGCGCCAAAGATACGAGATGGTCGATCTGGCCATTTCTTCTCCTTCTCCGCATTTGTTTCCGGATTTATGCACTCAGTATCCTTCCACAATCATAAATGTGAGGTTAAGAACACGCGAATTGCCCTTCAATTGAGGATTTGAACCAATTCGGTAATGAGAGAACCCCAAAAATCCTTGCGAAACCCGAAGTTCTTCGCACCGTATTTGTTGCAAAACGCGGAATAAATCCCATCATCGCCTGGTCGGGAAGACAACCCTTCGCTGACATTAGATGTGCGGAATCTGCCAATCGGGTATCGGCTTTTTTGCTGAGGAAGAAGACTTTTGAGCCAAATCAACCCCTCCACCAGCGTTGCGGTTATTTGCTGGTCTTAGCCATATCCGGACCGAGAAAGTCATCCATGGTCCAGCCTGCTTCGGAATTCTTGCGGGGCTTTCCAGCCAGTTTGTGGTGCGATTGAGACGTTGCTCAGTATCAATGTTCCTGCTGCATCTGGGTCCATGAACCGCTGCCCGCTTGGCCGTTGGGGTCGTAGGAAGGCGAGTCGGTGAGGATGTATTCATTGGCGTTGCCGGTAGTGCTGGCCCAGGCGTGGGAATACTGGTTGGACATCTGGACTCGCTCGCCGGTGGTGGGATCTTTGTAGATGGCCTGATCGCCCATGTGCAAGGCGAACTGCTGCGAGCTGTGGTCAAGTGCAGCAGCGCGGTCGTTCGCGACACGGGAGTGAACGTCGTTGGAGTGCTGTTGGACTCCGTTGCGAATCCCCTGCTGCTGGGCGGCGGCAATGGCGTTGTCCTTGGCCATGTTGGCGTAGATCTGGCTCACCTGGTTCATGGCCTGCTGGCGGATTTGCACCAGCTTCGCAACATAATCGGCGCAATAGCTGGTCCACTCCGGCGAAATCTCCACCGAGTCAAGCATGGCGGAGAGCATCTTCTCGTTGCTGTCCAACTGGCCGGGAGGCGCAAACATGATGGCAAAGAGAGGCAGATCGCTGAGCTCGATGACCCCACCACCTGGCGCTGGGTCGGTGCGCACCGTATGCAGACCAATAAGCCAGGCCTCAACCGGCTTGCCATTCATGGTTCCTGTCACTCGCAGCCGGCCGGCCTCGGCGGAGATGCGCGAGCCCTGGCCGCCCAGTTGCTGGTTGGCCTGCTGCACAGATGCGGCAAGCTGGTCACTCATGCCTGGAACCGGTACGGTCTGGCCGACCGGCGTGCCTCCGTCAATCAGCTTGGGCGCCGCCTCGGACAGCATCTGGGACAAAGGCTTGGTTTGGACGATGGGGCAATTGATATTGCTGTAGGGCCTGTGGTTGGTCTCGTCAACCTGTTGAAGAACCTGGCGATTTGTGGACCAGATGGCAGTGCCCGTAGGGGTCACGCGAAGCCCGGTGGTCTTGTCCGGACTCGATGCCAGAAAGATGAACCGGCCGCTGGTAAACGTGCAATCCAGCTTGGGAGCCACGAACGAGGCGCCTTCAAAACTCCAGCCAGTCGGAACGAGCATCGTCATTATTCCCGTCAGCTGAAGGTTGCCATTGGTGCGCAGATCGGTTACCTGCTCGTTGATGCTAACCTTGCGCATCTTCCAAACCTGGCCTGACCCGGCAGCGCCTTTCGCCGATCCGGCGCGTGCGGGATCAGCCGCACTTTGATGGCGCTGCGCGAGTTGTTGCGGTTGATTCTGTGGAGAGACCTGTTGGCTTCGGCAACCGGCGCATACGGCCAAAGCGGTGAAGACGAGAATCATATTGACGGCGCTGGAAGGCAAAGGGATCTCCTGGAGTTCTGTCGAAATTCTTTTCTGGTTGTTGAGGCATTTGCGGGAATGGCAGTCACTTGCTGGTCTTCGCCATGTCCGGTCCGAGAAAGTCATCCATGGTCCAGCCGGCCATCAGTTCCTTGCTGGCTGCGGTGGACCCATCGGCAGTAGCCTGTTTGGCGGCCGCGGCCTCCACTGCAAGGTAGTTCTCCGTGAGTCCATGGCGCAGCATCTCAAAGGCCTGCTCGGGCGTATCCGCATACTGGAACAGCTCAATGTCCTTGGGAGAGATGGTTCCCGTATCCACCAGTGCATCGAGATTGAGAACCTTTTTCCAATACTCCGAGCCGTAGATGACCACGGTGATCTTCTTGGCCAGCT
>Ga0210388_10000931_pt1 | contig 23170 bp, 14 predicted proteins | sample IncBWC19OmetaG_FD_155485 | JGI IMG/M metagenome (GOLD analysis project Ga0210388, IMG submission 155485) | Forest soil microbial communities from Barre Woods Harvard Forest LTER site, Petersham, Massachusetts, United States - Inc-BW-C-19-O ...
ACCTGCATTGAACACGATCGTCGGAGGGCCCTCGAAGCTCTTCGAATCCTCGGGCGATCAGATCAAGGAAGCGATTCAGGGCCTGGTGGAACGAGCGATTGAGAGTGGTGACATACGTCCCGACCTTGATCCACTTGATCTGCTGCGCGCTCTTGTTGGCGTCTCAAACGTTGCATCGGGGCCGGATTGGGCGCAAAGCGCACGAAGACTTGTAGAGATTCTCATTCTCGGGTCGCGGCCGATCGCCTGATGGGAATGGTCCGCGTCTGTCGTGAAACCGCTCTTGGGGAGGAAGCATGAGCTCGGTCCGTAACCCAGGGAGAGTTGCTGGATTTTGGTACTTGCTTCTCGTCTTCATCGGGCCGCTGCGTCTTATTTACATTCCTCAAAAGCTCTTCGTGCCTGGCAATGCGACCGCGACAGCCAGTAACATTGCCACTCACCAGTGGCTATTTCGTTTCGGCGTCGCCGCCGACCTGATTGGCGCGATCGTTCTGGTCTGCATGACGATGGCCTTCTATCGGTTGTTCGAGAGAGTCGACCGGCACCTCGCCGCGCTGGTCGTCATTTTTGGCGGTGTGATGCCAGCCGTGATCTATCTGGTCAACGCGGCAAACGATCTTGGGGCGCTGATGGTCTTGAGCAGTGCCGATTTTCTGTCCGTATTCGATAAACCTCAACGGGACGCGCTGGTCCTGCTGTTCATTCGCATGCATGGCAATCAAAACACAGCCGCGGAGATGCTTTGGGGAGTGTGGCTGCTTCCGCTGGGGATGCTTGTTTACAGGTCGCGCATGCTACCGCGATTTCTAGGCGTCTGGGTCGTCATCAACGGCTTTGCCTATGTGGCCATGAGCCTCACGGGCGTATTAGCTCCGCAATATCAGGACAAGCTGTTTCTTCTGGCTCAACCCGCCATGTTCGGAGAGCTGGCGCTCACGCTGTGGCTCGTCATTATGGGCTCCAAGCAACCAGCTGTAGAGGGCTGATGGCGCATCCTCGGCGCTGGGCTAGGCCGCACCGCTACGCTGGGTCGTAGTTCAGGTTTTGACCGAGCCATCGCTCAACCTCGGCTATCGTCATCCCCTTGCGCTGGTGATAGTCGGCGACCTGATCGCGGTCGATCTTTCCGAGGCTGAAGTATCGCGACTCCGGATGGGCGAAGTAGAGCCCGCTTACGCTGGAGCCGGGCCACATTGCGAAGGACTCGGTAATCAGCATTCCGGTATTCGCCTGCACATCGAGAAGACGCCAGAGCGTGCCCTTTTCGGTGTGGTCCGGGCATGCCGGGTAACCAGCGGCTGGGCGGATACCGCGATACTTTTCCTGGATGAGGTCCGCGTTGCTCAACCCTTCTTCACGACCGTAGCCCCATTCATCCCGCACACATTTGTGCAGGCATTCAGCGAAGGCTTCGGCGAGGCGGTCGGCGATAGCCTCGGCCATGATCGCGTTGTAGTCATCATGTTCGGCCCGGAAGCGGTCGCACAGCTCTTTCAGGCCAATCCCGCTGGTGACTGCGAAGGCACCGATGTGATCGGGCAGCCCTGTTTCCTTCGGCGCGACAAAATCGGCGAGCGACCGACACGGCTCGCTGCCTTCTCGATTTGCCTGCTGGCGGAGGAAGTGAAATCGCTCGAGCACGTTCGTGCGTGTGCCATCCGTGTACAGCTCGATATCGTCGCCCACGGCGCTGGCGGGGAAGAAGCCGTACACGCCACGCGCGGTAATCAGGTTCTTCTCGATGATGAGATCAAGAAGGGCATTGGCTTCGACGAAGATCTGCCGTGCCTGCGCTCCCTGCTTTTCGTCATCCAGAATGCGCGGGTAAACGCCCTTGAGCTCCCAGGTGTGGAAGAACGGCGTCCAGTCGATGAACTCGCGGAGTGTCGCTAGAGGAAAGTTGTCGAGCAAGCGTACGCCAATAAATGCAGGCACGGGCAGGTCCTCCGCACGCCACTCGATCGGAGTTCGCCTGGAGCGGGCAGTCTCGAGGGAGACGACTTTCTGGCGTGGCGCGGAGTGGGTCCTTCGGACCGTTTCGTAATCGGCGCGATGCTGGGTGACGAACGCTTCCCTGCCTTCGTCGCTCAGAAGGCTGGTTGTCACGGGGACGGCGCGGCTGGCATCCAGCACGTGGACCACTGGCTCGCTGTAGTGCGGCGCGATCTTGACGGCGGTGTGCGCGCGGCTGGTGGTTGCGCCACCGATGAGGAGCGGCAGCTTGAATCCCTGGCGCTCCATCTCGCGGGCCACGTGCACCATTTCGTCGAGAGAGGGCGTAATGAGGCCGCTGAGACCGATCACGTCCGCCTTTTCCGCTTTGGCGCGCTCGAGAATCTTTTCGCAGGAGACCATGACCCCGAGGTCAATGACGTCATAGTTGTTGCAGGCGAGGACGACACCGACGATGTTCTTGCCAATGTCGTGGACGTCACCTTTGACGGTGGCGAGCACGATTTTTCCCTGCGCCCTGACCACTTCACCAGCCGCAGCCATCGACGCCTTCTCGGCTTCCATGAACGGCGTAAGGTGAGCGACGGCCTTCTTCATCACCCGGGCAGATTTCACCACCTGGGGCAGGAACATCTTTCCGGCTCCAAAGAGATCGCCGACCACGCTCATTCCATCCATCAGTGGGCCTTCGATGACCAGCAAGGGACGGCCCAGCTTCACGCGGGCTTCCTCGGCGTCGGCCTCGATGTACATGTCGATGCCCTTGACGAGTGCGTGCGACAGGCGCTCCTCGACCGTGCCGTGGCGCCATTCTTCCGCCTTCTTTTCACTCACTACCGTGTTGGCGCTCTTCAACGTTTCGCCGTGCTCGACCAGCCGTTCCGTCGCGTCAGGACGGCGATTGAGGAGCACATCCTCGACGAGTTCCTTCAACTCGGGCTCAATTTCCTGGTACACCTCGAGCATCCCTGCATTGACGATGCCCATATCCATACCGGCCGCGATAGCGTGATAGAGAAAAGCCGAGTGCATGGCTTCGCGAACCTTGTTATTGCCGCGAAAGCTGAAGGAGATGTTCGAGACGCCACCGCTGACCTTCGCGTGAGGCAGATTGGCCTTGATCCAACGCGTGGCATCGATGAAGTCCACTGCGTAGTTGTTGTGCTCTTCCATCCCGGTGGCGACGGTGAGAATGTTCGGATCGAAAATGATGTCTTCAGGCGGGAAACCGACTTCGTCGACGAGTATCCGATAGGCGCGCTCGCAGATTCGGATCTTATCCTCGTATGTTGCGGCCTGGCCTTGCTCGTCGAAGGCCATGACTACGACGGCTGCGCCGTATTTGCGCACCGTGGCGGCGTTGTGGCGGAACTTGTCTTCGCCTTCCTTCAGGGAGATCGAGTTTACGATGCCTTTGCCCTGAAGGCACTTGAGGCCAGCCTCGATGACCTCCCACTTCGAGGAGTCAACCATGAAGGGCACCTTGGCGACTTCCGGCTCGCTCGCAAGCAGTTGAAGGAAGCGAGTCATGGCCGCGATGCCGTCGATCATGCCCTCGTCCATGCAGATATCGATGACGTTGGCTCCATTCTCGACCTGCTGGCGGGCTATGCTTACCGCTGCCTCATACTTGCCTTCCTTGATCAGCTTCGCGAACTTTGGCGAACCGGCAACGTTGGTCCGCTCACCGATCATGATGTAGACGGCGGGCTGCTGGGTGAATGGCTGCGATCCGGATAGACGGAGCGGCTTCGTTTCAATTGCTGCGACCTGGGCCTCGACCACGCTCACACTCTCAGACAGGCTCACGCTCTGCTCTCGCTCGCATAGGATTCCCGCGGCGCCATTGCTTCCAACTTTCGTGGAGGCTGGCCTTCGAGAGCTTTGGCAATGGCCGCAATGTGCTCGGGAGTGTTGCCGCAGCAGCCACCGGCAATATTGATCAGCCCTCCGCGTGCGAAGTCGCCCAGATAACGAGCCATGTCCTTGGGACCGAGATCGAAGCCGGTTTCCGAGAGCGGATTTGGCAAGCCGGCGTTGGGGTAGCACGAGATCGCAACATTCGCTTTCTCGGAAAGCTCCTCAAGAAACGGATACATCAGATCGGGACCGAGAGAGCAGTTAAGGCCCACCGACAGCGGCTTTACGTGCCGCACGGCGTTCCAGAAGGCTTCGGTGGTCTGTGCGGAAATCAGCGTCTCGCCCCCTCGGCCCACGGCCGCTGAGATCATTACCGGCAGTTCCCTGCCCTGTGCGGTCAAACCGTCCTGATCAAAGACCTCGCGAATGGCGACGATCGCGGCCTTGGCATTCAGCGAGTCGAAGATAGTCTCGACCAGAAGCAGGTCAGAGCCACCGGCAATCAGAGCGCGCACCTGTTGAGCATAGGCGGCCTTGACCTGGTCAAAGGTGACCACTCGGAATCCTGCATCGTCGGCATCAGGCGAGTTCGAGAGAGAGACGGTCAGCGGCCCGATCGCACCGGCGACGAACCTTTGACGCGAAGTCTCGTTGGCAATCCGGTCGGCCCATTCACGACACTGCCGCGCGGACTGCTCATTAATCTCCCAGGCGAGGCTGTTCAGGAAAGGATCTTCGATGATCTTCTGATAAAAGTCGGGATCTTTCCGGCCGCCGTGTTCGCGGGGGTCGTCGACGAAGAATTCGCTCTGGGTGATGCTGGTCGCGCCGAAGGTGTTGGTCTCGATGATGTCCGCGCCCGCTTCCAAAAAACGGCGATGGATGTCGCAAATCATATCCGGCTGCGTGAGGGAGAAAAGATCGCCGTTGTTCAGCAGGTCTTTTGTCGCGTCCTTGAAGCGCTCTCCGCGGATGTCCGCTTCCTTCATACCGTAGGTGCGGATGGTGGTGCCCATCGCTCCATCAATGATGGCGATGCGACGCTCGAGAATCTTTTGAAGAGGATGTTGATGGCCTGTCGTCATTTATCCCCTGATGGTCTTGAGCTTGCAATGTCGGCAATTGCGGATCGAACCGAGTCGTGATTGCCCGACCTCAACAAGAGAGGCAGGCAGACAGAGAGGAGCTGGATTGCATTCGATGCAGCGGGGCCGGGCCGCGCTTTTGCTTCAGATCCGTTGGTTTCATCCCTGGCATTGTTCTTCCATTATAGCGAGTTAGCCCACACATCGCCCTAGCGTGAGCAGGGCGAGGAAAGATGCTCTCTATGTGGATTTCGAAGGCCGGATGCGTGCGACCACTTCCTGACGGCCTTCACATTCCCGAAAGAGTCTGATTGTTTCCCTGAACTATTCTCCTTGACAGCTTAGGAGACACCGACTACTCTCCTTACCAACTTAGGGGGAGCGGTCATCCAGGGCTTCTGCCGGACCTCTGGCCCTTCCTCTTTCAAGCTTTTTCGAGCCCCTCGCGGTACGACCGGAGGCGATATGAAGTTGTTTTCTCCCTTGTTCCTCGTTCTTTCTTCGTTCTCACGCAGATGACGAGATGGAAGAAGAGCTTCGCTCGCATATCCAGCATCGCGCTGCTGGCCGGCGTAGTTCTTGCCATGCTGCTGCTCGGCCTGATGGCTACATGGATCCCAGCTCTTCGCGCATTGCGCGCTGATCCCTTGGCGCTCCTTCGCGAGGAGTGAGTTGGCGATATTGTCTTAGGTCTCGTCGATGAGCACGCCGAGGTGTGATCAAAGCGAAGGGGCGACATCCCTTTCGAGACGTCGCCCCCTCTGTCCGATTTGTCGAAGATCCGGTTCGGCTACCCGATCGCAAGATTGTTGTATCGGAATCATTCAAGACCCGTGAGCTGAGCCCGCGATTCTCTCACTCTTCCGTTATGACATTCGTTGCAAGAGTTTTCTTGTGCCACTCGCGAGTCTCGTTGCCGATTCTCTTGATGACTTCAATCAACTCTCTCCTTCTGGAAGATCTCTCTTCCGGTGTTTGAATAGTAGCCGATGGTTCTACGAAATTGGGGCGGCTTTGAAAATTTTGCAGTGTGGAAATGGCGTCTTTATTGTGGAAAGTACGGCACAAAATGGGAGGCGGCCTCTCTCTCCAATTTGTAACCGACAGTGATATTTTTACGCGATCCTTCGATGGGCCCGCCCGCGTTGTAGAGCGGAGCGAGGACGATGCCGTGTCTTGCCGCGATCTTTTCAATTTCTGCTACACGGTCCGGGGTGATGAAGCCTCTTCCCTGAGAGAAGGGCTCGAACCTGTGTTCCAGGGCGAGAGCCATCCCCTCCAAAAGACAGCCGTGGACAACGTGCGGAAATGGATGCCGGTTCAATACTCCGTCAAGATCCGGATTCAGATGCATGCCGTGGCAAATCTGTCCGAGTCCGCCAAAGAAAACGCGTGCGTGTGGCATGGTCGAATCGGGGGCAAGGTTTTTAGGATAGCCTGCGTCGCAAATGACTGCGTCCGGCATCACGTGTCCCAGCAGCAGCGAAGCGGAGGGTAGACTCGCAGCACAAATCACGATATCCGCCGCCTGGAAATGCCGGAGGTCGGTGCCTGCCTCTACCTGAGCGCCACCGGCTTCCAACTCCACTCGCAGCGCTTGCAGCCGCTGCACATTGCGGGCATAGAGCTGCACCCGCTTGACATGGGGCGCGAGGCAGCGGGCGCCCCCGGAGCCGACATCGCCGGTGGCTCCTACAACGAGCAGGGTTGCGCTTTCCAGGTTCCGGCCCTTGAGCGCACACATCTTCCGTATGCCCTGCACGATGAATGCGACGGTGAGCGAATTTCCCGTCGTGAAGACTGTGTTGCGTTTCTGCGGAATCTGATTGAGGTTGCCTTCGATGAGAATCGAGCTGAAGCCACCCAGGCTGACGATCTTTGCTTCTTCGCGGATGGCATACGCAGCCGACTGGCGAACGCGGGCGAGATTCTCGCGCAGGAAATCGGTTTCCAGCCGGTCAGGAGGGATGAACGTGTCGATGTAGATGCCGTGGGCGCTGTGGCCAAGCGCGGAGCGGGCCTCTACGTGGCAGACCGCACGTGCGGGAATCCAGGGCAATATCTCCCGGATCTCGTCATCGGGAATCGGCGTGTAATGCGGCCCGCGCAGCGCGGAGACTACATCCGTTGCAGCTTGCCAACTCTCCTGATGTCCTATCAAGGCGAAATCGACAGGCATAGGCCGCGTCTCCTCTCTCTCATTTCTAGACGGGCAACTGCATGACCCAGCCGAGCGTCATTTCGCCCGGCAGCCCGAGCATGTCGAGCGTTCTGAGATACTGCTGCAGGGACGCGCCGCGCAGTTCGGAGGTTGTGAGGCCGACCGAAGGGAGCGCGGGTTTTGCGCAGTTCCCATGGCAGACTTCGCAATGGCCGGTCTTGCACTCTTTCGCCATCATCTCGGCCAGCGTTGTCATCACTTCCAGATGCAGACCGTACACCTTGTCATCGAATTTCTGGCGATCCAAAGCCCGTTCAGCCCGCAGAATCGACATAGCGTGGTCGATGTGGTCGATCTCTTCGGCGGCGATCGCGGTAAAGGTGGCTCCCAAGCTGCCGGGCCCCACGCGGCCCACGCGTTCATAGCTTGCCACCGCGAAGGACTCGAGCATTACCTCCTGGACGATGAGGCAAGCAATGAAATCCTGCGCGGCAATGCACTTGAGAAATGCCGCACGCAGCCGCTTCCAATGTTTCGCGTCTACGTTGTCGACGACTTCGACGCCGATCTTGCGGCCTTCGGCAGCAAACGCGGCAGCATGCCCGCGTTCGATCCCAGCATGTTCGAGAGCGTCGGCTACCTCATTCGCGTCGATACATATCTCCGCCAGGGAGGTGTAGTTCATGGCAGCGATGAGCTCACCGGTGACGGCCTGGGCCAGTACGTCCTCCCAGATCTCCGCAGTAAGCGGGAGCGATGCAATTTGAGGGGATGGAGAAGAATTGAGACTTGTCGCGGATTCCATTGGATTCTCCTGAGGCTTGACTTAGACCAAAGCGAAATCTCCGTGGGGTGCTTCTCAAACAGACCGCCTGCCTTCCTGTCTTTACGCGAAGAGCTTCACCGAAGTTCCCATCAATTCACCTTCAGGCCGCGGGGATCAGAAGCAACAGGCGCACCTCTTTGCTTCGATTTATCGGATGAGCCTTTGCATTCGCCGATGGCCTTGGCGCTACATGATCTTTTGACTTGACTTTGCGGATCGACTCATAAGACTATCGCGTTGAATACTCTATCGCTTGTTCCCGTTCGGCCCGTAGGTACGATTTGTAACGGTGCGTTTACTTTTTACCTTCAGAACGTTTCGTGTACGTTTCTGCATCCAATGCAAGAACTGATGCAGTCAATTCCGGGTCTACTTTAGTTCCTACCCTCCCCCGTATTTACTTCGACGAAATCAAGGTCGAGCAACGAGCCGCGCTGTGATGCGGTTCCGGCTATACGAAGAACTTCATCAGCGTTTGGTGTGAAGCCTTCGACGGCCGGCGGGGGGAGAATTTGCTGGCATGAGCAAGGGTCAGGCTGCGTCCGCACTCCTGGACGCCGAGACGAGAGCAGGGAGTAACGCAAAACAAGCGAGCGCCCGGCGCGATTGGATTTTGTTGCCATTGATGGCCATCCTGCCGCTGATCGTTCTTGTGGCATTCACGGAATTCATCGCGCGCCAAACTTTCATCGAGTCGCCACCGACGTCCCATCCTTGCCTTGTGCTGAACGACGCTTCGACTGGTGTGCGTGCCATCCCCAACTCGGTGTGCATGCAAAAGACGCTTGAGTCCGGCTGGGTTGAATTTCGGTTCAACGGATCCGGCCATCGCGCGGTTATGGAGGCTCTCCCAAAGCCGCCGGGAGTTTATCGCATTGTCTTGATCGGGTCTTCCCTCTCGGAGGGGTGGACGGTCCCACGGGAAAAGTCCTTTGCTGCCCTTCTACCCGGAATGTTGTCGAAAGACACCGGTCACGACATCGATCTTTACAACGAAGGAATGGAATGGGGGAGCCCGCATAGCACGGACCTGCGCTTCAACCAGGTTCTGGAGGCGAAGCCGGATCTGATTCTCTGGCCAGTGACCCCATGGGATATCTACAACGTCTCGATGACGGTCCCGTACCCGACGAATGCGGAGTCTTCTTCGACGCATAAGGCTGGCGAAGGTGGAACAAGGACGGGGCCACTGCATCGTCTGTGGGCGAAGCTAACGATGGCGAAGCTGACGGACTTTCTGAGCCATAACTCCAAGGCGTTCTTCATGCTCCAGCACTGGCTTTATAAGAGCGACAGCATCTATCTCGGACGCTCGTTGTCTGTGACGGATGAATGGACTCCTTCGCTCCAGGACAGGCCGAGTGCGGAATGGCAGGAAAAGCTCCGGCAATTCGATGGTTACACCGCAGATATGATGGCTCGCGCGAAGGCCGCCGGAGTTCCGTTCGTAGTCATGGCCCTCCCGCGTCACGCGCAAGCGGTTATGATCGCGTCGGGCGATTGGCCGGCTAACCTTAACCCTTATAGTTTTGGCGATCAACTCAAGCCGATCGTGGAGAAAAATGGCGGAGTTTATATCGACATTCTGCCTGACTTCCGCAATCTCCGGCATATTCATTCCGACTTCTACCCGGTTGATCCGCATTTGGACATTGCCGGTCACGCGGCGGTAGCCACGGTGCTCGAAAAGGGGCTTACGGGCGGCGCTATTCCGGCGTTGAGCGCGCAATCCCCTGCTGCCGAAACCGCACAGGGGGCGAAATAGATATGGATTCTGCTTCTTTACAGTTTGTAGCTTTCGGCCTGGCGATGGCGATTCTTTCGAATCTCAATCGTTCGCGCGCGTGGCGCAGCGCCGTGCTGCTGTTGGCCAGCGTGGTCTTTCTCGCTCTGCTGGCGAAGAGCGTTGTTGTTCTTCTTCCGCTGATTGCGTTTCTATTGATTGGCTACGCGGGACTTGTGATGCTTGACCGCGGCTGGTCGAAGTCCATGACCTGGTGCCTTCTGGTCGTTATCTTTATCTATCTGTGGCTGAAGAAATATACGTTCCTTCCCAAAGATATTTTTTTACATTTTCCATACTTCACGCTGGGTCTCTCATATATTTTCTTCCGCGTTCTGCATTTACTAATTGAGGCGGGTGACAGAGAGGAGAAGCGTCCGATCGGGTTTGTCGCCTATCTGCTCTACACCCTCAACTTCACTACGTTCGTCTCCGGTCCGATTCAGCGTTATGACAAGTTCGCTGAGGACCAGTTTGCGGAAGAACCAATTGATTTGGGCCCTGGCGTGGTTGGCCTGCAGATCGAGCGGATCGTCCGCGGCTTCTTCAAGGTCAATGTGTTGGCGACGCTGTTGCACGCGGCTCAGCAAGACGCTCTCACCCAGATCTCGCAGCCGCTTCCACTGGCGCTGAAGTTGTTCCCTGCCTTTCGGCTGATCATTGTCTATCCATTCTTCCTTTATGCGAACTTCTCCGGCTACATCGACATTGTGATTGCAATCGCGCGGTTGATGCGATTGCATCTCCCCGAGAACTTCGATCGGCCCTTTTCTGCGCCCTCTTTTCTGGACTTTTGGAATCGCTGGCACATTACCCTTTCAACGTGGCTGAAGACATACGTTTACAACCCGCTTTTCATGGCGTTGATGCGGCGTAATCTTTCGCCGAAGCTGACACCGGTTCTCGGCGTTTTCTGTTTCTTCGTGACCTTTTTCCTTGTCGGCATCTGGCACGGACGAACATCAGAGTTCGTTGTCTTCGGCATCTTTCAGGGCGGCGGCGTTGCAGCAAACAAAATGTGGCAGATATGGCTAACTGAAAGGATAGGCCGCAAGGGTTACAAGGCCCTGACGGCTAACCCGGCTTACGTGGCTTTCAGCCGGGGGCTGACATTCAGCTGGTTTGCCTTCACACTCTTCTGGTTCTGGGCCAACTGGAGTCAGATCGGTACGGTCTTTCATGCTCTGGGGGCGGTGCAGTGGCTCGGAGTGTGGTTTGCGGTCTGGCTGAGCGCAACGGTGGGGCTCGCGTTGTGGGAGTGGCTGCGCGCTGCATTGCTGTCGATGAAGACCTACGAGGGACCCGTGTTAACGAGCCGGTATGCACGGGTGGCATACACGAGCATCCTCGCTTTCGTTGCTTTCTTTTTGATTGTTCTGCTTAACCAGCCTGCTCCGGACATCGTTTACAAGGCTTTCTAGCATGGCTTGAGTTGCGTTCGCTTTGAGCGTTAAAACTGAAGCTACGCCGTGTAGACTGCCATGATGGCGCTGAAAATATGAAGGACGACTCGAGAGAGGTTCTGGAGCGGAGGATCGATCAGGCACTCGGCCGTTTACCCGCCGATCTCGTCATCCGGAATGCCAGGACTTTGGATCTTGTCACTGGAGAACTTCGCGCCGGGGACATTGCGATCTGCGGCGACCGCATCGTTGGAACCCTCGACAGCTATACCGGCCTGCATGAGATCGATGCGCAAGGTCAAGTTGCTGTCCCCGGATTTATTGACAGCCACGTGCACTGCGAGAGCACGCTTGTTGTTCCAGGCGAGTTCGACCGGTGCGTTCTTCCTCGCGGGACGACTACTGCGATCTGCGATCCGCACGAAATTTGCAATGTGCTCGGCGTGGAAGGGCTCAAGTATTTCCTGGACTGCGCGCTGGGCACGGTAATGGATCTTCGCGTGCAGCTATCCTCGTGCGTGCCAGCCACTCCGCTTGAAACATCCGGCGCTCGCCTTACAGTTACCGACCTGGTGCCGCATCGGGACCATCCGAAGGTCATCGGCCTTGCGGAGTTCATGAACGTTCCTGGTGTCCTGAGCAAGGACCCGGAGTGTCTGGACAAGCTTGCAGCCTTTCAGGGACAGCACATCGACGGCCATGCACCGCTGCTATCCGGAAAACCACTGAATGCTTATCTGTCGTGCGGTGTTCGAAACTGCCATGAGACGACGGGTGTAGATGAGGGATGGGAAAAGCTTTCCAAAGGGATGCAGGTGCTGATCCGCGAAGGCACCGTATCGAAGGATTTGACGGCGCTGACGCGGCTGATCAACGGGTTCACCTCGCCATTCCTCGGCTTTTGCACCGACGACCGGAATCCTCTGGACATTTGCGAGGAGGGCCACATGGATTATCTGGTGCGTCGTGCGATCGCTCTCGGTGCTCCGGTGGCCGCAGTCTATCGAACGGCGAGCTGGTCGGCTGCGCGCGGATTTGGACTCACGGATCGCGGCCTGATTGCACCGGGCTTTCTTGCAGACATCCTCCTACTCGACGATCTCGAGACCTGCGCAGTCAGCACAGTGTTGCGCAGCGGCCGCAGAGTTACGGCGGAGTCATTTGAGAATCGGCCGCTCCCTGAGTCGCTTGCCGGGAATTCCATGCAACTCCAGCCGGTAAATGCTCGGAATTTTACGGTGAGGGCGACCGGCTCATCTGCGTCCGTCATTGGAATCATTCCCGGCAAAATCCTTACAGAGCATTTGCAGGCGACTTTGCCTTATCGCGATGGCGAGACCCACGCCGATCCCGAGCATGATCTGCTCAAGATCTGTGTGCTGGAGCGACACGGCCGCAACGGAAACATTGGACGCGGTTTTGTGAAGGGCTTTGGTCTGCGGCAGGGGGCGCTTGCCTCTTCCGTCGGTCACGACAGCCATAATGTCTGTGTCGTCGGCAGCGACGACGCGGACATGGCTCACGCGGTCAATCGTCTGCTCGAACTGGGTGGCGGATTCGTTGCTGTCCAGGGTGGAACGGTGCGGGCGGAACTGGCGCTGCCGTTTGCAGGATTGATGAGCCTCGAAATGTTCGAGGCGGTTCGACATAAATTAGAAGCGCTGCGCGATGCGGTGCGAGCTATGGGTTGTCCGTTATCCGACCCATTCCTGCAACTTGCCTTTTTGCAACTGCCGGTGATTCCGCATTTGAAGATCACCGACCTTGGGATGGTGGATGTTGATCGCTTTGCTTTGATTGGTTCCTGATGCGATTGCCCCGTGAATTCTACACCTGAGTCTTCGGCGATTTTGTCTCGGGTTTATTTTCGAATGGCAAGGTCTGCGCTCTCGATCAGCATCACTCCTGCCTGGGCAAACTCTGCCTCGATCTTTGCGACCGAATCGTCAAGATCAATGGTGCGGCAGGCGTCGCGTACGATCACGGCGGGCAGACCGAGGCGTCGCGCATCGAGCGCTGAGTAGCCGACGCAGTAATCGTAGGCCAGGCCTGCGAAGAAGACGCGTGTCAGGTTGCGTTCTCGCAGGTAACCACCTAAACCTGTCGGAGTTCTGCGATCATTCTCGAAAAATGCCGAGTAGGAATCGATATTCGAGCGGAACCCCTTGCGCAGAATGAGTTCGGCCTGCGGCAATGCGAGGGAGGGATGAAATGCGGCGCCTTCGGTTCCCTGCACGCAGTGATCGGGCCAGAGCATCTGCCGGCCGTAGTCTACTTCGATCGATTCGTATGGACGGTTGCCGGGGTGCGCGCTGGCGAAGGAATGATGGTCCAGAGGGTGCCAATCCTGAGTGAGAACAATGTGCTCGAACGATGGAGCGATGCGGTGAATGACCTCGATGATGCTGTCGCCATCGGTCACGGCAAGCGCTCCGCCGGGACAGAAGTCGTTCTGCGCGTCAATTACTACCAGTACGTCCTGCCCGGTGATCTTCATTTCTTTCCCCTGCGCTTCTTGCCGTGAGTTCTTTAGACAGCAAGGTCTCGCCTCAGATCGAACCTCTGTTCCGTGCTGAATCCCATCTCGTCGAGGATATTTTCCGTGTGTTCGCCCAGCAGCGGAGGGGGCAATCGGTAGACTGGCGGCGTTTCGGACATCCGCACCGGGTTTGCGATGCTTCGTGCGATGCCTAGAAGGGGGTGCTCGATTTCAATGATGAGGTGGCGTTCCCGCACCTGGGCATCACCAAGGGCCTCGGGCACGTTCTGGATTGCCGCTGCGGGAATTTTCGCTTCGGCTAATCTGGCCAGCCAGACATCGGCCGGCTGCTGAGCGAACTTCTGGCGGAGAATGGGAAGCAGTTGGTTGCGGTACTCGATACGCTGCGCGTTTGTCGCAAATCTCGCATCCTTGCCCAGCGTGTCTTCCTCGCCAAGCATCACTGTCAGCCGCATCCAAAGCGCATCTGTCCCCGCTCCCAGAACAAAATGCCGTCCATCCGAGCCAGCGACGACTTCGTAGGGCACGATGCTTGGATGCGCATTTCCCCAGCGTTCGGGGGGCTGGCCGCAGTTGAGCCAGTTGCTTCCGATATTGATCAGCCAGGTGAGCTGCGAGTCAAAGAGCACCATATCGAGAAACTGTCCGCGACCGGACTTCTCGCGCGCGAGCAAGGCCGCCAGAATGCCCATGGCACCGTAGATGCCGCAGGTCATATCCGCGATCGCTACTGGGTAGCGAACCGGTTCGCCTTGCGGTTCGCCGGTAAAACTCATTACGCCGGCTTCGGCTTGCGCAACGATGTCATATCCCGGCAGTCCGGCCTTGGATGAAGACTGCAGGCCGTACCCCGAGATGGCGCAGTAGATGAGACGCGGATATTTCGCCATCAGGGTATCCGGGTCGAGCCCTCGCCGACGCAGCGAACTGAGCAGCGGCTGGTTGATGAGAAAGACATCGGCGCTGGCGATTAGCCTTTCGAGAACTTCGCGGCCTTGCGGATGATCGTAGTCCAGCGTCAGCGAGCGCTTGTTGCGGTTTGCCGCGAGGAAATAGGCGGACTCGCCATGAACGAACGGTGGTCCCCATGTTCGTGCATGATCTCCCGTGACCCGGCGCTCCACCTTTATGACGTCCGCACCGAAGTCACCGAGGAGCATCGCGCAATATGGGCCCGCCAGCGCTTCGGTGAGTTCAACCACCCGGACGGATTCGAGTACTGGATGCATTCGGGCATTCTATCCCGGTCGGAGCTCTGTCCGTATTCGATCAGTGATATGAATAAGTGGGTCGGATGGTGAATCTGCTGATGAAAATGGTATCCGGGATTGCTCAGTTAACCTTTGTTTTCGCCGTAGGCCTTTGCGGCGTCGTGAACACCTATGCGCACGCAGCACAGGGAGCAAAGACACCTTCTCTCCGTCAAGGAAACAACAAGCCGACGGTTGACTGGCCGGTCTATGGAGGCCAATCTGCCGACGATCATTATTCGCCACTCAGGCAGATCAATCGAGGAAACGTCAACAAACTGCAAGTTGCCTGGACCTTCGACACCAAAGAAAAGGGCGGATTGGAAACCAGTCCGCTGATTGTTGGCCGCGTCCTCTATGGCTATACACCGACCCAGAAAGTTTTTGCCGTCGACGCGGCAAGCGGCAAGCTGCTTTGGACATTTGACTCTGGGGTTCTCGGAACGCAGCCCGTGCGCGGGCTTACCTGGTGGACAGACGGTTCGGAGCGCAGGCTTTTTGCCGGGGTGATGAATTTTCTTTACGCGCTCGATCCGGCAACAGGCAAACCGATTCCGTCGTTTGGAGAAGGCGGAAGAATCGATCTCCGAAAGGGGTTGCGCGGAGACTATCGGCAACAATCCATCGCGCTGACCACACCTGGAATTGTCTATAAAGACATGATTATTGTGGGAGGGCGCAATCCAGAGACGCACCCAGCGCCACCGGGCGACGTACGGGCCTTCGATGTGCGAACGGGTGCGCTGCGCTGGGCCTTTCATACCATCCCGCACCCCGGTGAGTTTGGCTATGATACCTGGCCGAAGGATGCGTGGCTCGAGGCCGGGGCAGCGAATAATTGGACGGGGATGGCCCTGGATGTAAAGCGCGGCATCGTCTATGTTCCTACCGGATCGGCAGTCTCTGACTTCTACGGGGCGGATCGTACGGGCGACGATCTATTTGCCGATACGTTGCTTGCGCTGGACGCAGAGACGGGCAAGCGCCTCTGGCATTTTCAAGGAGTCCACCACGATATCTGGGATCGCGACTTCCCTTCTCCGCCCTCTCTGCTCACGGTGATGCATGACGGCGAACCGGTTGATGCCGTGGCACAAACGACCAAGCAGGGATATCTCTATCTCTTCGATCGGGTAACCGGAGACCCTCTGTTTCCGATTGAAGAGCACCCGGTCACAGCGAGCCAGGTGCCGGGCGAGGTGAGCGCGCCCTCGCAGCCAAGGCCGTTTGCTCCTGAGCCCTTCGGACGGCAGCGGCTCACGGAGGAGATGCTGACCACACGCACGCCCGAGGCGCATCAGTTTGCGCTCGACATGTTCAAGACATTTCGGAGCGATGGTCAATTTGTACCATTCAGCGTGGACAGGCAGACGATCGTCTTCCCGGGCTTCGATGGCGGCGCGGAATGGGGGGGATCTGCGGTAGACATTGCGACAGGCGTGATTTATGTCAATGAAAATGAGATGGCCTGGACCGGCGGCCTGACGAAGAGCAAAGAGGGTCGCAGCCCCGGCGAAATTGTTTATGACAACCTCTGCGTTTCCTGTCACGGTGACCACCGGCAAGGATCTCCGCCCGCATTTCCTGCTCTCATCGGAGTTGAGAAACGGTTCTCCGACCGAGAGATCATGGATGTTATCCATCGAGGGAAAGGCAGAATGTCTTCGTTCCCTATGGTCGACGATTCAGCAATGCAGACGCTTCTTACGTATTTAAAGAGCGGCAGATCGGAGTCAGCCCACGCCGAAGATATGAACCGTACCTCCGGGGACAAGGAGGATGCGCAATACCAATTCACGGGATACCGTAAATTCCTCGATCAGGATGGCTACCCCGCGATCAGTCCTCCGTGGGGAACGTTGAATGCGATCGACCTAAACACGGGCAGGTATTTGTGGAAGATTCCGCTTGGCGAGCATCCGGAATTGGCGGCCAAAGGAATGAAGGATACGGGGTCCGAAAACTACGGAGGTCCGATCGTTACGGCTGGAGGTCTGCTCTTCATTGGAGCTACGGTCTTCGATAGAAAGATACGCGCGTTCGACAGTCAGACGGGCAAACTGTTGTGGGAAACGACGCTTCCCTATGCGGGAGTCGCCACGCCGGCCACTTACATGGTGGACGGGAAGCAATATGTGGTCATCGCGACCGGCGGCGGCCACGATGCCAAACCTCCGACCGGAGGAGAGTATGTTGCGTTCGCATTGCCGTGAGGTGAAGTTCCTAGTCACACAAATAATCCGTAGAGCGGCAGTTACACGTTCCAATGAATTCCAGGCGTGGGTTTTACCGATTCGTTAGCTTGTCCGACTTATGCGGAGTAGAGCGGCCGTTCAGGCTCCAGAGCGGCGTGACGCCGTAACTTATTGACTGCTCTTAACTTCCTCCGCTTTCAGCGAGGATGAGGATAAATCCTTTGACGATCTCCTACGTGCGTAGTAGATTTCACTACACGCATAGGAGATCGACTTGGCCGGGACGAAATTATCAAAACTTGAATTTCAGGTAATGGAGACGCTTTGGACCAAGGGCGATTCTTCGATTCGTGAAATTCAGGAATCGTTTCCCGCAAAGGGAAGGCCGGCCTACACCACCATCCAAACGACCGTTTACAGGATGGAAACAAAAGCGGTCGTACGGCGGGTGAAGAAGGTTGGTAACTTTCACATCTTTGCTGCGTCAATCTCTCGCGAGGCTGCCCAGCGCAGGCTGATCGACGATCTGTTGGCGCTCTTTGGGGGACGCTCGCAGCCTGTGATGGCGCACCTCATCGAGTCAGGCAAGCTGTCTCTTGAAGATATCAAGGAAGCGGAAAAGGCACTGCGAAGACTGTCTCTCAAGGAGAAGTAGCGATGATGTTCTCCGGCATCTGGAATGAAGTCTGGATCACAGCACTGGTCAACCATCTCTGGCAGTCAACCGTCGTGACCTTGATCGCCTGGGCGCTCGCGTTGGCGCTCAAAAGCAACCAGGCCAGGACGCGCTACTGGGTGTGGATGATCGCCTCGATGAAGTTTCTGCTTCCCTTCTCTCTGCTTATCGCGGCCGGCGAATCGCTAAGCTCGGCCATGAGCGCCCCGATCCCGCGTCCGGAACTGGCCGCCGTCATGCAACAGATCACGCAGCCCTTCACGCCGTCTTCTTCGTTCGACTCTGATACCTACAGTGGCGCTGCGTCCGGAGTTTCTGTGCACCATGTCAATTTCATTCCGTGGATTCTGGTTGCGGTCTGGCTGTGCGGCACACTCGCAATTGTGCTTTCCTGGGGCCGGCAATGGTTGCGGATGCGTTCCGCGGTTCGCACTGCCGAGAAGATCGGCCTCGTGGGCAAGATTCCCATTCTGTTCTCACCGCGACAGATCGAGCCTGGAGTTTTCGGCATCTTTCTTCCGGTGCTTCTCCTGCCGGAGAAAATTTTCGATCAGCTCTCCGCAGCGCAGCTAAAAGCCATCATCGATCATGAAACGTGCCACATCCGCCGCCGCGATAACCTCACGGCCGCCTTGCACATGCTGGTGCAGGCTGCTTTCTGGTTTCATCCGGCCGTGTGGTGGATCAAGGCTCGGCTGCTCGAGGAACGAGAGCGAGCCTGCGATGAAGCCGTCCTGCAGTCAGGCAACGAAGCAGAACTTTATGCGGAGAGCATTCTTAACGTCTGCAAATTTTACGTCGAGTCTCCTCTGGCGTGTGTGTCAGGTGTGACCGGGTCGGATCTCAAACGGAGGATTGTCCGCATTATGACGGGGCAGGTTTCACGCAAGCTCGATCTCAGCAGGAAATTGCTGCTCAGCGCGGCTGCAATCGTCGCAGTTGCTGTGCCTGTCGTCTTCGGCCTGGTGCACATCACGCAGGTCCGCGCGCAGGCCACAGCCGGAAATGCAGCTCAGGACATCGCCGATACATGGCAGGGCACGCTGCACGCGGGCCGCGACCTGCGCATTGTGGCCAAGATTTCAAAGGTCGACGGCGGCGGATACAAGGCTGTCTTCTACAGTATCGATCAGGGGGGAGACGGCATCCCCGTGAGCAAAGTTGCGCTGGATGGCACGACGGTGAAGTTCACGATCACCCCGATCGGCGGCTCGTATGAAGGCAAGCTGAGCGCTGATGGCAAGACCATCACTGGCAACTGGACCCAAGGGCCAAACCCGCTGCCTCTGGTTTTCACACGCACCACCCCCGAAACCGAATGGACCATCCCGCCACCGGCACCCAAGATTCCGCCGATGGACGCGAATGCCGATCCCAGCTTTGAAGTCGCAACCATCAAGCCGAGCAAGCCAGATTCACAGGGAAAGGCGATCCTGGTTCAGGGACGCCGCCTGCATATCATCAATCAGCCTCTGGACCGGCTCATCTGCTTCTCTTATGGCGTGCAGGACAAGCAGATCGTAGGCCTTCCTGCGTGGGCAAACACAGACTTGTATGACATCGATGCTGAGCCGGACGGTGAAGGCGCGCCGAGCGACAAGCAGTGGAAGCACATGATCCAGAAACTACTGGCCGACCGCTTCAAGCTCACCCTGCATCATGACAAGAAGGAGATGTCGGTCTACGTGCTGAGCGTCGCTAAGAGCGGTTCGAAGATGAGCAAGAGTGAGGGAGATCCTAACGGCCTGCCGGGACTCTTCTTCCGGGGCAAGCTCGGCGACCTGGGCGTTCGCAATGCCAACATGGACGACTTTACACACCTTCTGCAGGAGGTCGTGCTCGATCGCCCGGTCATTGATCAGACCGGGCTGACGGGTAGATTCGATTTCACGCTCCTGTGGACACCCGACGATTCGCAGTTCAGCGGCATGGGAGCCAAGATTCCTCCGCCTACAGACAACTCCAGCGCGCCGCCGGACCTCTACACCGCCATTCAGGAGCAGATCGGTCTCAAGCTCGACGCCACGAAGGCGCCCGCAGATGTGCTGATCATCGACCACGTCGAGAAGCCTTCTGAAAACTAGTGCGCGAGAAGTCTTCGAAGATCACCCGGAGCGTAAAGGAGGTGACAGGCGTCCAGTAAATGTTTCTCGTATGCGGAAAGCATAAATTCTGGTGCGCCTCTGGCGGAAACGGTTCGCACGGTGAAAAGGCTTTGGCCCGGCACGATTTTTCTAGCCCTCGCATTTACGACCGCACCCGCTCATGCCCAGTCCGTCGCCGTGCCGATGGCAGCAACGTCCGACGCCAAGATACCTGAATACGATGCGGTCGTGATCAAACCGAATAGCTCCGGCAGTGGTTCATCGCGTATTTCGAGCAATATGGATCTTTACAACGCCACCAATGTCTCACTGAAGATGCTTCTACAGGATTCGTACAACGTAAAGGAAGACATGATCACGGGAGTTCCTAAGGTGATGGAATCTGCACGATTCGACGTTGAGGCGAAGGTCGTCGATCCCGATCCTGCGGTGCTGAAGAAGCTCGACGCTGACCAGCGGCGAGCGATGCGCCGGGCGATTCTACTGGAGCGCTTTCAACTGAAAGTGCACACCGAAGTAAAGACGCTGCCCGTCTACGAAATGTCTGTGACGAAAGGCGGACCGAAGTTCAAAGAATCGCCGACCACGGGAAGTGGATCGAGCACGCATACCCACTCCATCCACGGCGGCACCGAACTCACCGCTCGCAACGTCACAATGGCTTCCTTTGCAAGCACCCTCTACTCCGAGGTACATCGCACCGTCGCGGACAAAACGGGCCTAACGGGAAAATACGATCTCGACATGAAATGGACACCCGAGGACCAGCCCGCGACCGATGCCGATGCCGGCCCGTCCATCTTCACTGCGCTGCAGGAGCAGCTTGGACTGAAGCTCCAATCGGCCAAGGGGCCGGTGGAGACTCTGGTTGTCGACAACGTCGAAATGCCTTCGGCGAATTAAGGGCAGGCTGATCAACGATGGCACAGCGGCGAACGCGTTGGAGCTTTTACCTCTTCTGCATTCTTGCTGCGCTGGCATTTCCCTGCCTGGGCGCGGCGTCGGAGTATCACGGCGAGATTACTTTCGGAGGCTTTCCGGTTCCAGGAGCCACGGTCACCGTGACACAAGGCACCAAGACGTTCACCGCCGTCTCCGATCAGGGCGGCCTCTACAGCTTTCCTGACCTCACGGATGGAGTCTGGAAGGTCGTGATCGAGATGCAATGTTTCTCGACGGTCCAGGCGGAAGTGACGGTCTCTTCGAAGACTCTCCCGGCGAAATGGGAGCTGACTTTGCTCCCTCCAGACCAGATGATGGCGCGGGCGAAGCTGGCGAAACCGATAATTCTTCCGGTGCCCGCCACCAATGTAGCGGAGAAGAAGCCGGCAGCGCAGGCCTCTTCATCCGGTGCTCCAGTGCCCGATATACCGAAGCCGCAGGAGGACGCGAGCCAGCAGCCGTCGGACGGGTTCCTTGTGAACGGAAGCGTCAATAACGCGGCGACCTCGCAGTTTTCCCTCGACCAGGCCTTCGGCAATCGACGGTCAAACGGCAAGAGTCTTTACAATGGCGGCCTCGCCGCCATTTTTGATAACTCTGCGCTCGATGCTCGCCCATATTCGCTTAGCGGACTCGATACACCCAAGGCCTCCTACAACCGGATCACCGGCGTTCTTACTTTGGGAGGGCCGCTCAAGATTCCGCATCTGCTGCCCCACGGACCGAACTTCTTCTTCGCCTACCAGTGGACGCGTGACCACATCGCCGCGACTGAATCCGGGCTTGTTCCGACTGACGCGGAACGGGCTGGCGATCTCTCGGGCCTGCCCGTCACGATCTTCGATCCCACAACCAAGCTGCCCTTCCCCGGAAATGCCGTTCCGGTCAGCTCCCAGGCTCAGGCGTTGCTGAAACTTTATCCTCTATCGAACATTGCTGAGGATTCTCTCTACAACTACCAAGTGCCTGTGCTCAACAGCAGCCATCAGGACGTGATCCAATCGCGCCTGGACAAGACAGTGGGACGCAAAGATCAGATCTATGGAGCTTTCAATTTTCAGAGCACAAGAGCGAGCAGCGCCAATCTTTTCGGATTCAACGACACCACGGACTCACTTGGCATAAACACGAACATCAACTGGGCACATCGCTTCAGCCAGCATCTCTTCATCTACGCCACGTATCGCTTCAGCCGATTGAGAACGCAGATCGTGCCGTATTTTGAATCCCGAGAAAACGTCTCGGGCGCGGCGGGCATCACCGGCAACAACCAGGACCCAGCCAACTGGGGTCCGCCCGAGCTCAATTTCTCGAGCGGCATCGCGACCCTTAGCGACGCGCAAAGCTCATTCAACCGTAGCCGCACGGATGGCTTTTCAGGATCGACGGCAATTTATCGCGGCCGTCACAACTTTACTGTCGGCGGCGATCTTCGCAAGCAGCAATACAACGATTTCTTTCAGCAGGATCCGCGTGGCACCTTCACGTTCACCGGCGCCGCAACGCAAAGCAACGTTGGCGCTATTGCAACGGGTGGCTCGGACCTCGCCGACTTCCTCATCGGAGTGCCCGACACCAGTTCCATCGCCTACGGCAATGCGGACAAATATCTCCGCGAGCCCGTCTATGACCTCTATGGCACCGACGACTGGCGAGTTCTGCCGGAGTTGACGATCAATGCCGGAGTGAGATGGGAGTACGGCGCGCCCATCACGGAGATCCATGGACGACTCGTCAATCTGGACATCGCTCCCGACTACACCGCCGTTGCTCAGGTGCTCGGCAGCAATCCGGTTGGACGGCTCACGGGAAGCCGTTATCCGAGTTCGTTGATCCGGCCGGACAAGCGGGGTTTCCAACCACGCATCGGGGTCTCGTGGCGTCCCATTCCCGCTTCAACTGTCGTTGTGCGCGCCGGCTACGGCATCTACGACGACACCTCCGTCTACCAGGCAACTGCGCTCAGCCTTGCGCAGCAGGCCCCACTCTCGAAGAGTCTGAGCGTGGAGAATAGCCCATCCTGCCGTCTCACGCTTGCCAACGGCTTCGATCCCTGCCCGTCGATCACCGCCAACACCTTTGCCGTCGATCCCGATTTCCGCGTCGGATATGCGCAGACCTGGCAGCTCGCCGTGCAGCGCGATCTGCCATTTGCGCTTCAGATGACAGCGACCTATCTGGGCGTCAAAGGCACGCGGGGCGTTCAGCAGTTCCTGCCAAATACTTATCCCATCGGCGCAGCCAACTCCTGTTCGGACTGCCCTTCCGGCTTTGTCTATCAGACCTCGGGAGGTGATTCGACTCGCGAATCCGGCCAACTGCAATTGCGCCGCAGACTACGCAACGGTTTTGCCGCTTCGCTGATGTACACGTACTCGAAGTCGATCGACGATGACGCTTACCTCGGCGACCAGGGGCACATCACGGC
>Ga0210388_10000933_pt1 | contig 23167 bp, 21 predicted proteins | sample IncBWC19OmetaG_FD_155485 | JGI IMG/M metagenome (GOLD analysis project Ga0210388, IMG submission 155485) | Forest soil microbial communities from Barre Woods Harvard Forest LTER site, Petersham, Massachusetts, United States - Inc-BW-C-19-O ...
CAGCCACTTATGCTACAAATCAGGGAACCTCGGTATACACAGTCGCTTATGGCTCACCGTCGACGGGGTGCACGACGGACACTGGTTCTTATACATCTCCTTGCTACACGATGCAGCAGATGGCTTCGAGCGCTGCCACTTTCTACTCAGACGATAATCAAAGTGGCACCACTAGCAGCTGTCCGGCGGGTAAGTCGGTTTCGGCTATCAGCAATATCTTCACGCAAATTGCCTCAAACTTAACCGTTGCACGGCTGATTCCTAACAACGTCACCACTTCTGGTGGGTGGAATTAACGACGAAGGAGTTCCCTCCCCTGCCGCCGGGTCCTGTTATAACAGGACCCGAGCGACGTGCAGGGTTTTATGTGAGCCCAGGCTGCCGCTGTTGCTGCGCCATAGTTCCGTTGAAATGGTGGTGTACTTTACCTCTGGTGTTGAGCGCCTGCCGGGGCAGCAGTCCCACCCTGAGGCACCCTGGCAGGTGCTTCCGAGGACAGCTGAGGTTCAACGCGCAACAAGCGAATTGACTTAATTGGAATGTGCACCTCGTAGCCCGCCGACTTATCGAAGAGCACGATCTCATCCACGCCGTGAAAATAGGACTCTACACACATCTCCGGAGTATTTTCCGGCGCACAAGGATCCTGCGCTCTAAGCGTGACTGAAGCTGAGTGCCGGGCTGGAAGAAAGTAATCGTGATCTAACCTGAATTTCGAGTCGTGCAGAACCTGCGAACCCTCTTCCGACTCCATCACGATGACGGATTGTGAGAGTGTCGTATCTGCATCCGTAGTATTCTGCAAATCCACCGCGAGCACGCCCGCGAGTCTTGTATCGCTACTCTGCGGCTGCTCCTTGGCAGTAGAAGCAGTCCCTGCTTCCGATTGCTCAGCATCTGAAGGCCGTGACATCAGACCAGCTGAAAGATCGACAGTGGCGGTCTTTGGCTGAAGAGCGCGAATTCCGTTGCGATCCCAGCCCTTCGGCCTTGATTGGTACAGGTAGACGACAGCGATTCCGAAGAGAAGAGCCACGCCCATGCCAATTCCACCGACGAGTGCGCGGATCACCGTCCTCTCCCACAGCAGTAATGCCGTTGCGTTGCCTGTCGTGTCGTCTCTCATCCGGCAGCTCGTCTCCCATTGTGACTTGCCCTGTCCCCCGTGCGCAAAGATTCGTCAGCAAGGCATCGCGTGAGAGCCCACCCGCAGCCCACGCCACAAAGACCTCTTTCGATCGAACGTTAGCATACGTCACAAATTTCCTGATTTCTCCCGAGTGACGTATTTCCCACGTCCGTGGTAGAAACCCAAGACCAAATGTGCTATTTCGAATCACTCCCGAATCAACGATCATCCAGACACCGAACGAGAGATGCAGACCGATTGTTCTCTGATGAAATACACGGGTCTGATGCATAGGTTGCTCGGTTCAGTTGAAAGTGCCTTTTATCGACTATTGATAGTTCGTCGCAAAGGGCGGGGGTCGTTGAAAGAATCGAGGAATAGCATGTACCCATTGTCCGCGGAAACATCTGATGATTCCAAGCCAGCGAAGAATTGGATTCAACGGCTGCTCTCCGGCCAGCAGCGACGAGCCGAAAGGCTTCGCTTGCCGCCGTTGGTGGCATATTACTGGGATGGCAGCGCTCCGATCGCGCATCGGATCGGCGATATCAGTGAAAGCGGGATATACCTGTTGACCCACGAACGCTGGTACCCGCGAACGCTCGTCATGTTGACGCTAGACAGTTCAGATGACTCCGAGGAAAGTATTATTGTGCAAGCCATGGTTATCCGCTCGGATAACGACGGCGTTGGCCTCGCGTTTGTTCCTCCAGAAATCTACAATTCTCACCGCGGACAGCACCTGTCCGCCAACGGAGCTGACAAGGCAACTTTGCACAGATATTTGCGCCGGCTCCGGATAAGCCATGCTTGAAGGTCATTCCTGTACGACAATTTCACGCGTCGACCCGTTCACAATCAACGCAGACATGCCATCCCATCAGAATTCAAACTGCACCACCGCCGATGGACTGCCCACGCGTTTCAGGAATGCCCAAAGCCAGGAGAGCTGCCGCGAGAAATGCAATTGATGTAATCCCCAAAGCGGGCGCCATTCCATTCTGATCCGAGAGCTTTCCAACCAGGAGCGGTGCTGCTGCACTGACAATTCTTCCAGAGTTGTAGGCGAACCCCATCGCTGTGCCACGCATTGCGGTGGGAAAAAGTTCACTGGCAATCACAGCAAAGCCGCTGAAGTAACCACACCCCCAAAAGCCTACGATGGGCCCCAGCCAAAGCAATGCGGTCGCGCTCGTCGCACGCGCATAAAACTGCACCACGAGGGACGCCATCAACAGGAACCCGATATAGACCCACTTTCGCCCCAGACGATCCGCAAGGAAGCCGTAGCTGATGTAGCCCAGGAAGCTACCTACCTGCATGAGGATGGTCCACGTCGAGGTCTGCACGACAGTGAGATCTCGTCCCCCTTGGGCCAAGGGCAGGGATAAATAGGACGGCACCCAGAAGAACAGTCCCCACCAGGCAAAAAGCGTTGCTGCATTCGTCAAAGTGGCGATCGCCAGGGAACGTCCGGTCTGCCCTCGAAACATCGCCCTGAAGGGAATGGATTTCGCACTTGCTGTCCAGAGCTCCGGCTCTTTCACTTTGCGTCGAATCCAGACGGTAAAGATTGCAGGCAGCAGGCCGGCAAAAAACACACCGCGCCAGCCCAGGTGCGGCATGACGAGAGCAACGATAGCCGCAGCTACTGCATATCCGACCGCCCACGAGCTTTGTACAAGGGCCAGCGCTTTGGCGCGGTGCTGATCAGGCCAGGTTTCTGCGACCAGTGCCGCGCCGGCTGCCCACTCCCCACCCATGCCGAAACCCAGGATCATACGGCAGATGAGGAGCTGAAGAGCAGTATGAACCAGGCCGCACAGCCCGGTGCAGACGCAATAGATGAGCATACTCGCAGTCAATGCACGTGTGCGTCCGAAACGATCCGCGATCCTACCGAACAGCACGCCACCTATCGCCGCGCAGACCAGGGTAGCGGACATGATGAGTCCGGCCGCCGAGGCGGTGAGATGGAGATCCAATCTGACGCGCGAAACCACGAGTGCGTACAGCATTACGTCCATGCTGTCGAGCATCCAGCCCAAGGATGCCGCCAGCAGCACCCGGCGCTGCATCGTGTTTGCAGATCTCAGCCAGTCAAGAAACCCGGCGTGTGCGGGGATCGACGCTGAAGGGTGTACGGTCATGCCTGGCCTCTTGAAAGACACTCCATTTCCGTAGTCAACTTCATCTGTCTTCGTCGAAATCCGGAGATATTCCCGGACGACTTTTCAGTCCACTTCATCGAAAAAATCTTCTCGCACGCATGATGTGCGCATCGGAGTTCATCCATTAGAGCAGAATGGGCTCGATACTAAACGATCGCCGGCCCATTGTTATCACCGATCTTACCCTGACGCCTCCCGGATCCACGTAGTAAGTCGCAGGTTTTCGAACGCCGAAACCATCCTGTGGAACCGGCACCATCAGGCCCGCTGGCGCAGAACGTACAATGACTTATTCATCCGAGTGCGGAGACGCGGATTCATGCGGATTGCTATTGATAGCGGTGGCACCTTCACTGATTGTGTTTCATTCGACCACGGAGTTTTGAAAGTCGAGAAACTCCTCTCGACACCCGACAACCCCGAAGAGGCAATCCTTGCCGCAATCAAGCAGATCAGACCTTCAGGTTCATCGATCTCCGTGCGCCATGGCACAACGGTAGGAACGAATGCCATTCTCGAGCGTAAAGGTGCAAAGGTTGCCTTCGTGACAACGGCCGGATTCGAGGACACCATCGCTATAGGAAGGCAGGCGCGACCTTCTCTCTACGACTGGTTCGCAACTCCTCCGCCGTGCATTGTTCCGGCCTCGCTGCGCTTCGGTGTCCCGGAGCGAACGAGCGCCCAAGGCACGGTACTGCGGGCACCGACGGAGGATGAACTCGAGCGATTACGCTCTACAATCGAAAAGAGTGACGCGGAAGCCGTCGCGATCTCACTACTCTTCTCCTTCGCCAACCCCACCAACGAGTCCCGCGTCGCGGAAGCGCTCATCCCGTTAGGCCTGCCGCTTTCGATTTCGCACAAGATTCTTCCCGAGTTCCGTGAGTACGAGCGCGCCTCAACGGTCGCGCTGAATGCTTATCTGTCCCCAAAGGTCGGCTCTTATGTCCGGAGCTTGAGTGACTCGCTCGACTCGATGTTTCCCGGCTCTGCTTTGCAGGTCATGCAGTCCTCTGGCGGCATTATCTCGAACGCTGTCGCTTCGGAAGAGCCTGTCCGCACGGTACTTTCCGGGCCTGCCGGCGGAGTGGTAGGAGCCGCACAAATTGCGAAGCGTGCCGGCCTGGCGAAAGTCATCGCCTTTGACATGGGTGGCACGTCTACGGATGTTTCACTCATCGATCTCACCGCCGGAGGTGTCAAAACCACGAACGAAGCCATTCTCTCCGGGATGCCCATCGCGGTTCCGATGCTTGACATCCATACGGTTGGCGCAGGCGGCGGATCGTTGGCTTATTTTGATGAGGGCGGCATTCTCCATGTGGGCCCCGAGTCCGCGGGCTCAGTCCCCGGTCCCATTTGCTATGGCCGGGGGGAAAGGCCTACCGTGACTGATGCGAATCTCATTCTCGGCAGGCTGGACCCTGAGAATTTCCTGGGCGGTTCCCTGCGGCTGGATCAGGAACGGACTCGCAAGTGGACAGAGAAGATTTCGGCACCTCTTGGTTCGGTTGAGGCATTTGCTCTGGGAACCATCCTGGTAGCAGAGGCCGCGATGGAAAAGGCCATTCGTGTGATCTCGGTCGAGCGAGGCTACGATCCGCGTGAGTTCACACTTCTCTCGTTCGGGGGCGCAGGCCCGCTTCACGCCGCTTCGCTTGCGCGTTCGCTGGCGATACCCCGCGTGATGATACCTCCTATGCCCGGCGCACTGTCGGCATTAGGGATTCTGCTGGCTGACACTGTCCGCGATGTATCGAAGACAGTAATGCTTCCATACGACAACCTGGCTCTGGAGAAGCACTTCCATGAATTGGAAACACAGGGCCGCGACGCCATGAAGAAAGAGGGATTGGAGGGCCGTATCGCACGCTCGATCGACATGCGCTATGTTGGCCAGGGATACGAAATCAATGTACCGGCAGGCGACTCCGCGTCAGCGCGCTTCCACGAGTTACATCGTAAGCTCTACGGATATGCGGATGAAGCGCGAACGATCGAAGCCGTCCATCTAAGAGTGCGCTTCACTGTTGAAGCCGAGCCCTGCGAGTTACCGGAGCACAGGACACGCCCCGGCGATGGTTCGCAGGCTTGCATCAAGACGACGTACGCCCACTTCGATTCGGAACCACGTGAAACTCCGGTCTACGCGCGTCACCTCCTACAGTCCGGGGATTGCTTTCAGGGACCCGCCATCATCACCGAATACAGCGCTACAACTGTGGTCTGGCCGTCTGACTTCGTCGTCGTTGACGCGAACGGCAATCTAATCATCGAGGTGGCGCCGCGATGAAGCCGATTATTGAGAGTGCTAACAGTTCGAATGCAATCAGCCCTATCGACATATCCATCTTTCAGAGCGCAACTCACTCGATCGCCGAAGAAATGGGAGCGGCGCTCCGGCGCACTTCTTTCTCACCCAACATCAAGGAGCGCCGTGATTATTCCTGCGCGGTCTTCGATGGTCACGGGCAGGTCATCGCCATGGGCGATCACATGCCGGTTCATCTTGGCTCGATGCCCATGTCCGTCAGGGCTGCAATCGACGAATTGTCGTTGGAGCGCGGTGACATCGCAATCCTGAACGATCCGTACCGGGGCGGAACCCATTTGCCGGATATCACCATGGTCATGCCGGTCTTCGGCGAGCGAGACGATCAGCCGGTCTTTTATACCGCGACGCGCGCTCATCATGCCGATGTTGGCGGACGCTATCCGGGCTCGATGGGACTGTGCTCTGAAATCTATCAAGAAGGCTTGCGCATTCCTCCAGTTAAGATTGTCCGCAGCGGCTCGATCGACACTTCCATACTGAAACTCGTGCTTCACAACATTCGCACTCCGATCGAACGCGAAGGAGACCTGCAGGCCCAAATTGGAGCGTGCCGTGTCGGCGAGACGCGCCTCGGCGAACTCATCGCTCGCTATCGGCCGGAGATGATTCAACGCCTCTCTCAGAACCTCTTCGACTACTCGGAACGACTTACTCGCGCAGAGATCTCGCGCATGCCGCCCGGCATCTTCGCAGCTCAAGACTTTCTCGACGATGACGGTGACGGAAGTGGTCCGGTCCAAATTGAAGTCAGGCTGACGATAGATCCGGTTGCGGCCACGGTGCTGGTTGACTTTTCTGGCACCGACCCCCAGGTGGCAAGCAGCCTCAATGCCGTTCTGGCGATCACCTACTCTGCTGTCTTCTATATCTTTCGTTGCCTCTTGCCTGGGCATGCTCCGGCCACGGCAGGCCTGATGCGACCAATCACACTCGTCGCTGCTGAGGGAACGATCGTGAATGCACAGTTGCCCGCGCCAGTAGCGGGAGGGAATGTTGAAACGTCCCAGCGCATCGTCGATGTTCTGCTGCGCGCGCTCGCATTGGTACTTCCCTTCCGTGTTCCCGCGGCGAGTTCCGGCACTATGACGAATCTTACGATCGGCGGGATTGACCCGCGTTCCGGCCACCCATTCGCGTATTACGAAACAACTGCAGGCGGAGGAGGAGCGCGACCTGATCGCGATGGCATCTCCGGTATTCACACTCATATGACCAACTCGCTCAATACGCCCATAGAAGCGCTTGAGTATGCCTATCCCTTCCGGGTACGACGTTACGGCTACCGGCCTGACACAGGCGGAAGAGGACGCTTTTCCGGCGGCGATGGTCTAATTCGAGAAATTGAACTGCTTGCGGACGCGCAGATAACCCTGCTGGCAGATCGCCAAAAGTCGGGCCCCTATGGCCTTCAAGGCGGATCTAACGGAACACCCGGGCGCGTGTCCATTTTGCGCGGCGATGACATCCAGCAACTGCCGGGGAAATGCAGCACCAAGGGTTCGAAAGGGGACGTTATCCGCGTGGAAACACCCGGCGGGGGTGGCTGGGGTAGTATCTCCATCTGACTATCTCAACTACTTAACATTTGATTGAGGCGTCCAGAGTAACGCGACGAATGCCATCAGCACCAGGCGTCGCGGAGCACACGCATCCTCGTAAACCTCGTCGAGGAAAGTATTTACCGTTCTTACCTCTATTTATCTGAGGCCTTTTCTCCCGCGGGAGAGTCGGGACGCGACTGTTGAATCTCTTTGAACAGCCAGAGCCTCGCAACCGCCCACTCCCGTTTCACAGATCTCGGCGACATATTCAGGATGCCGCTGATCTCTTCTACGGATAGTCCAGCAAAATACCGTAGCTCGACAACTTTCGATTGCCGCGGGTTCACCTTCTCAAGTTGATTGAGCGCGTCATTGAGGGACAATACTTCGCTGGAACGTTCCCTGGAAATCACAATTGCTTCTTCAAATTCAACTTTTTGAACATCTCCTCCGCGCATAACGGCATTGTGCGCTCGTGCATGATCGACAAGCACATGGCGCATGACATTAGCTGCTACGGCGATGAAGTGCTGCCTACCTTGCCAATCAACTCTGACGTCACCAGCGAGCCGCATATATGCCTCATTGAGGAGAGCAGTTGGCTGCAGGGTGTGATCCGATCGCTCCTTTTGCATATACGACTTGGCTAATTTGTGGAGCTCGCTGTAGATAAGCGGCAAGAGCTTTCCTAGAGCAGACCGATCCCCCTCCTTCATCGCCCCTAGGAGCAGCGTGATTTGTCCGTCATTTGGGTCCATAGAACTCGCCTACGCACTTCCGCGAAAATGCGCGGCCATTGGAATCGAACTCAGCGAACCTGAAGTTTAGCAGTCCGATGCGCGAAGCGACACTGGCAACCTCTCCCGGGAAGGCTCACGCAGCCGCCTGCGAAAGAATTGCAGCCCCCTTGGCACTTTTTCTCCATGTGCTCCGCTTTAAAGAGTGAAGGCGATCAGAATCAACACACTTCACAAAGGGAGACATGATATGAAGCGGATCACAGCAATTTCGCTCTTAACCATCGCGGGTCTGGCGTCGTCTGGTATCGCATTGGCGCAAGATCGAGTAGTCGAAGCCAAAGTGCCTTTTAACTTCTCCGTGGGAAACAAATTGCTTCCGGCGGGAACGTACAGGGTCACTCAGTCGTCGTCCAACCTTGTCCTGGTTCAAGACGGGGAAAGGAACAATGCGGCGATGAGTACGACATATTCGAGCAGCGGATCTACTGGCCCGGGAAAGCTGGTCTTCGACAAATATGGCGATCGATACTTTCTGCATGCGGTTCTTTCTGAACGCGCCGGGATCAACGTTGATTTTCCTACTTCCAGGTCTGAAAAGCAGGCTCTACTTCGAGAAGAAGCGCTGCTTCACGGTCACGACGAGGTTCAAATCGCCACTAGATAACAACGACAACGCCGGCGGGAAGGCCGGAGGCTCAAGTTCTCAGGCCTTTCCACCGGTACAAGTCGCCGATTGAAGGCAAAATAAGTGCTGATCCATCTCCATGATTGCTATAAGCTCGTTATCACGCTCGGGAGCCCCTGGGATAACAGCGCTGCCCCACGCTCCTTTGAGGGAGACGCGATCCTAGCCGGTCAGAGACACACGCACGAATCCAGAGGTGCGTGCTTCGCTCGGGTTAGGCAAACAATCCGCAGCCCGCATAAACAATTTGTTGCAGCAGGGCTGCCACGTCCCCGGCATATGGTCCTCTTTATCAGGCGTATTGGGATTGGGAATTATGGCCAGTCAACAGCAATTAGCTGAGCAGCTATTCGCGACCGCGCTAGCTCTCAATCCAGAAGAACGCGATGCCTTCCTCGAAGACGTTTGTGGCAACGATCTGGAACTGAGACGAATGGTAGAAGACTTTCTTATCCAGGATGCGTGCGCCGGTAACTTCCTCCAACATCCCGCTCATGATCTTCTCTATAAGGCAGGTATGAGCGCCTCTCCGGATACCGCGATAACCCACTCAGTGAATGGTCATGAACAACCCTGTGCTCCGCTACTTGATGGACGCCTCAGGCCAGGCCAGATCCTGATTGATCGCTTCGTCGTTGTCCGCCTCATCGCACAGGGAGGTATGGGCGAAGTTTACGAAGTCGAGGACCGATTGCTGCAAGGCGTCCATGTAGCTCTCAAGACGATCCTTCCCTATATCGCTGATGATCCCGCTCTGCAGCAGCATTTTGAGCGAGAAGTCCTGCTGGCCCAGCAGGTTAATCATGAAAATTTGTGCCCGATTTACGCTATATTTCGCTGCGAAGAACCGCCACCCGGCTTCCTGTTCTTGACTATGAAGCTCCTGCCGGGAAAAACCCTGGCGACACGTTTGCGTGAGTCCGTCGCCCCAATGCCGATCGAGGAGGGATTGGCAATTCTCAAACAGATAGCACTTGGACTCGCTGCAATCCATCGCGCTGGCATTATCCATCGAGACATTAAGCCAACCAACATCGTGCTTGATGGTTTCGGTTCCAATGTGCGGCTCTACATCACAGATTTCGGCCTGGCTCGAGCTTACGAAGGTGAGACAACAATTTCAGGCCGCGGAGCTATTGCGGGAACCCCAGAATATATTGCTCCGGAGCTATTTCTAGGACACCCTCCTTCGCAGGCCAGTGATCTGTTCGCTCTTGGCGTTGTTCTGCATCAGGTCTTCTGCGGTCAAAAGCCGATTGCGGTGTCTGATAATTCTTCGGTCGCAGTCAGCCCCCGATTGAGATCCTCCGACACCCCATCGTTTTGCATCGATCTCGTAGAGGGCTGTCTTGACGCCGATCCCAAACGAAGATGCGAAGCGTTTGAGCATGTACTTGCTCTGCTGGATCCTAACAACGCAAACAGCCGCTCGATTTACCGAAATCAGACAGTGTGGACTCGTCGCCGGTTTGTTGGTGCAGCCGCGGCCGTAGCCTGCGCGCTCGCTGCAGGCACATGGTGGCAAAGGGAGCAGTTTGAAAATCTGCTTCATCCGTTGCCTCAAAAACGCTTTGTTGCTCTGTTACATTGGCCTGCCAATTCTGATGCTGGTCTGACTCCCATGGTGACCGGGGTCCTCAACGCGATCAAAAGCGAACTTACCCGTGTTGAGGCTTTCGACCGTGACCTCTTCGTGGTTTCACCTGAAGATCTCAACAGAGACGTTGCGGGCGCAACCCAGCTGAAAGAAATCTGCGATCCGTTGGGCGCCAATTTGGCGTTGGCCGCTTCTGGCATACCAGGAGATAAGCATTTCCAGCTCTTCCTGCGAGTAGTGGATCCCTCTTCGAATCGGGCTTTAAGGGGAAAGACTCTCGCATGTGGATTTGGCGAAATAACGTCGTTGCCGGTTAAGGCGGTACATGCCGCGGCTTCTCTGCTGGATTTGAGCCATTATCTGCGGAGCAGCGAGTTGACCGGACCAGGAACACAATCTACCGCTGCTTTTACTGCATTTCAATCTGCTGAGACGCTCAGAAAACAGCCTAATGATAAAGGGCTCGAACCAGCGATTGAGAAATATAAGGAAGCGATCGATCTGGATCCGAGCTACGCCATCGCGCATGCGCAACTGGCACAGGCTTATTGCCGTTTATACGACATTCAGCGTGACCCGGGAGCACTCGAACTGGCCCGTGGAAACTGCGAACGGGCTCTAGCTTTAAACCCGGTACTGGTGGAGGGTCATCTCGCTCTGGGCGCGGTCTTCGAAGAGATTGGAGATGTCCAAGGCGCATTGGATGAGATTAGAAGAGCTCTCGCCCTCGATCCCTCGAATCCAAGGGCCATGCTGCGACAGGCGGAGATCTACACTCGTTTGAACCAGTGGGGAAATGCGGACAAGACGTTTCAGCGCGTGTTGAAGGAACGGCCCAACAACTGGGTGATCCACAATGAATGGGGCTTTGCTCTGCACAGTGAAGGAAAATTTCAGGAAGCAATCAAGGCCTTTCGCGCGTCAAGCCTAGCCGCGCCCCGTAGCGCGCTACCTTTGAGCAATCTCGGTGTGGAATATCTGCAAACGGGTGACTTCGCCGCGGCGACAGAAAGTCTAAAGAAAAGTCTGGCTCTGGATCCTAACTTCGATGAGGCGGCGGCGAACATCTCCCTTGCACTCCGTTATCAGAGTAAGTTTGGGGAGGCACTCCCTTTCGCTCTGAAAGCCGTGCAATTGAATCCGACTGACGATACGAACTGGTTAGAACTCGGCGAATGCTACTCCTCATTGCCGAATCGACAGAGCGATGCGAAGGCGGCTTATCTGCGCGCCGCGAAAGAAGTGCAGCGGCATCTTCAAACCGATGCGGCAAATGGTGCGGGCTGGATGCTTCTTGCCCTCTATCAGGTCAAAGCCGGTTCTCCACAAAACGCCCTTGCGCTCGTTCAAAGAGCCGAATCGCTCGGTGCTGGAGACATGGATTCTCAGCTTTACAAAGCGAGAATCCTAGAGCTTGTGGGCAGGCGCGATGAGGCGCTCGCTACACTGTCAACCTGCTTTCATAGAGGCGCGAATGATCTGCAGATGGTTCCCTTCTTCGATATGAAATCGCTCCGCGATGATCCACGCTACCGGCAAATGCTGAAAAAGGAGGCGGTATGAATAGTTCGTGAGATCGCGGACAGCCAACCCTAATATCAACGCTTCAGGCGTTGGCTATAAATGTCGCCGGGCAAAGCAGCTGCCCGACAACTTTAACCTACAAGCCTCCCCCGGATAGCGAGAATCAACATGCATAGTACAGCGAAAGATCACAAACCCCACAGCCTATTGATAACATTGGCCGATCCCGATGCGACGCCAGTTTGTCACCACGCTGAAGAGAATGGCATCCTGGAAGTGAGAAGTGACGCGCCGAATTATCCTCATTTCGAGTTGCACTTTGTTGGTCCGAACCCGTTCAACTCGGATGTCGATGCGATTCTAAACGCGGGTACGGCTCACACCCCAATCGTTATTGACCTCAAGAATAAAGGTGACTATCGCTGCACCGTTCACCATAAACACAAGGACGGCAAATGCCTCAAGATCGAAACCTTCGACTTCAGCGTTCATCCGTGCAAGAACTGCTGGTAGGACCGCAACATTGTTCGAACTTGCAGTTTCGTGTCTTCGCCGGCTCAGAGTTTTAGACCTCCTTGCGCCTCGGCTGGTAATCCCTCCCCGCCATGCCGCCAGATCGCAAATCACGGCGTGCTTCATCTGAAATACAAGTTGAAATCTCAGGAGAAGAAAGAGAATTCTCCATCCTGCGTCGCCTCTCCGGTAGCAGTGAGAGATCGCGTCGCCGAACGGTCCAGTTCCCCCGCTCCGTTAACGATGACGACAGCGAATCCTTGGACGATCCCGTCAGTTCACAACTTTTTGCAATTCGTTGCGTCTCTGTGACATATTGCCCGGTTGCGTCGTTTATTCTCCGATCTTGTAGAGATGAGTCAGATCGCAGGAAGTGCAAGTATGCTGAAGCTTGAAGTCCGGCGTTGGTCCGAGCGTCCGCGGGTGTTCCTCCTCATGCTTGCCGTCATGCTCCCTGCAGCAGCGCTCATCGTGTTCGGGGTGTATTACCTCAGAAGCATCCAGCGTGATAAGGCAATCGAGGCTGCCATCAAGATCGACCATCAACAGGTCCTGGCCATCGCCGAAAAGCGGATTGACGAACATGCGTATGAAGTGGCAGAAGCGGCCAGCGCGAAATTCCCCAGCGTCGACAATTTCGGCGAAATCGACAGCTTCCTGACAACACACCCGAACATCGCTCATGCATTTCTATGGACGGGAAAGGGCATGCTTAAATTTCGATCTCAGCCCAGTCAAATGAAAGACCCCCAATCCTGTACAGAAAGCACCAAGCTCTCATCAGACATGGGAGGATGGTGGGATATTGAAGGGAAAGACTATATCGCAAAGCTGCAGAAGATGGAGGCGATGGAGGGGCGACGCGTCTATTTTACGGATCACTGGATAACCAGGGGCGAGAAGATGATGTATCAATCGCTGGTGATGTTCGTACCCCGTGGTTCTACTCCGGAACATCCCGCTCTGGCAGGGTTTATCTATGACACGGATTATCTGAAGAACGACTTTTTCCCGCAAGCTCTGAATGCGGTTCTGCCCGACCAGAATCAGCGCGATACATCCCATCCTCAAACGGCAATCATGGTTCGGACAGAGAAAAGCGAATCGCCTCTGGCGGCCTCGACCTACTGGGATGGGGGAATGTCCGAGGTGGAGCGGCCCTTCGAGGATGTGTTCCCGGGACTGATCCTGGGAATCAAGTTGCGTGGGACCACGATCGCGGACATCAGCGACCGCCTTATGAGAACCAGTTTTCTCATCCTTGGGGCCTTGTCTCTATTGATGGGTGCGGGAATGTTCCTGACCTATCGCAATGTGACTCGCGAGCTCGCGCTTGCCAAGTTGAAGTCTGATTTCGTGTCCAACGTTTCCCACGAACTGAGAACCCCTCTGGCACTGATTCGGCTCTATGCGGAAACATTGGAATTGGGACGACTCACCAATCCCGGGAAACGTCAGGAATATTACGAGATTATTCGTAAGGAGAGCGAGCGGTTAACTTCCCTGATCAACAATATTCTCGACTTCTCCCGTATCGAATCAGGCAAGAAGGAATACAGCTTCCGCGAAACCGATGTTGCCGACCTCGTGCGCAGCACACTCGAATCGTATCGCTTCGAAATTGAGCAGAATGGCTTTCAGTTCGAACAGAAGATCGATTGCAATCTTCCAGCCTTGTTGGTAGACCGTGAGGCGATTGCCCGGTCGTTGCTGAATCTGGTGAATAACGCTGTGAAGTATTCTGCAACTGAAAAATATCTGGGGGTGAATCTTTACCGCCACAACGGCGGCGTCAACCTGGAGGTGGTCGATCACGGAATCGGCATTCCCACAAAAGAGCAGCTCAAGATTTTCGAGAAGTTCTATCGAGTGGGCGATCCTTTGGTACATAACACCAAGGGAAGCGGATTGGGATTGTCTCTGGTGCGCCATATCGTACAGGCTCACGGAGGCGAAGTTGCTGTAGAAAGCCAGCCCGGTCAGGGCAGCAAGTTCATCATTACGTTGCCGGTGCAAAGTTCAGAGGTCCAGCGGACGAAAGGAATGTCGGCATGAGACAACAAGAGAAGACAAAAGTAGTGGACGCACCGCGGCCAGCAAAAATCCTGGTGGTGGAAGACGAGCCCAATATGGTAGCCGGACTCCGCGACAATTTCGAGTTCGAGGGGTACGAGGTGATCACCGCCAGCGATGGGGTCGAGGGCCTTCAGCGGGCGTTGGACGAGTCGCCGGATCTGGTGATCTTAGATGTCATGATGCCCCGCATGAGCGGATTGGACGTGTGCAAACAACTACGTGCGAAGCGCGCCTCCATTCCGATTATCATGCTCACCGCGCGTGGACAGGAGGTAGACAAGGTGGTTGGCCTGGAGCTGGGAGCGGATGATTACGTGACCAAACCGTTTTCGATTCGCGAGCTACTGGCGCGCGCAAAGGCAATCCTGCGGCGTACGGCAGTTGTTCCCAAACATCTCGATCAACACTCCTTTGGAGATGTAGAAGTGGATCTGCGCCGCTGCCGCGTGGTTAGATCGGGCAAATCTCTGGATGTCTCCTCGAAAGAATTCGAGCTGCTTAAGTACTTCATCTGTCACTCTGGGGAAACGCTCAGCCGCGATCGCCTTCTCGAAGAGGTTTGGGGATACGACAACTTTCCGACCACCCGCACTGTGGATACCCACCTGGTGCGTCTACGCCAAAAGCTCGAACCTGATCCGGAACAGCCACAATATTTCCTCACCGTGCATGGAACAGGTTACCGGTTCGTGGGATAACGCAAGATTTCAAACCGAGATGAGGTGGCTTTTGAACGCTGAGAGTATATCCCCGAAGACGAATGGCAACGGGCGGACCAGCGGCGGAGACCGCAACTATAGTCTGCCACCCTCAATAGGGTTGCCGATGCCGCAACAGGACGAGATAGAATCCCTGCGGCGCGAGAAGCTTGATCTGCACGCGCAACTTTTTGAGGCTGCTCAAATACAGCGCAAACTCAGCGGCCCGCGCGAGTCACACCATGGCTGCATCCAATTCGCAAGCGAGATCTTTGCGGCACGCTTTCTTTCGGGGGACTTCACCACCTTTCTAAGGACTGGCGCCCAGGAGGATCCAAGGATTCTTGCGGTGCATGGAGACATCGCCGGTAAGGGCGTGGCCGCTGGCATGTGGTTCACAAATCTGGCGGGGCTTTTGCAAAGTTATAGCCGCCCGGATACCGATGCGGCAAAGATTGCCTCGGCTATCAATCACCAGCTCTGCTACCTGCGGCCGGTCGCGCCATTCGTCACCGCATTTCTTGCGCAGATTGACTGCCGCTCTGGTGGGCTGGCTTACTGCAATGCGGGACATTTCCCGCCAATCCTGCTTCGCGCGAATGGGCAAACGGTTCTGTTGGAAACCGGGGGGCCGCTGTTGGGTGCTATTGAAGGAGCCGAGTTCAATTTGGGCGAGCTAACACTCGAGCCCGGCGATGCGCTTGTCGCATACTCCGATGGCGTGCTTGAATGCCCCAATGCATCAGGAGAAGAGTTTGGATTAGACAGGATAGTGGCGGCACTGCGGAGCTCCGAGACACAATCCGCTCCAACCACGCTCATGATGCTCCTCGCTACCTTGCAGGATTTTGCCAATGGAAGTCCCCTCTGCGACGACGTTAGCTTGACCGTGATTCAGCGCGATGTGCAATGCACTGACTCTGGATTGCAGATAGCAGATGATCTGGTTGGGACACCAGCTGACCGTTAGTTGAGGTTCCCAAAACTAGCCGCTCAGGGGCTGACCGACTTGAAATGTGTCAGTGGCGAGGCGAGTCCTCTGCCCGGGACGCTTTGCAGTCCCGGCAGTGCCGTCGATAGAGGTCGAGCGCCGCAACAGCACTCTACGCCATCGCACGGCGGAATGTCATGGAAGTAGATTTGTCCAATGGAGTGAATTAGTTAATTACTTAGACGTGGTGCCCGGAGGGGGACTTGAACCCCCACGGCCTTGCGGCCTGCGGATTTTAAGTCCCTTTGATGGCCATCGGCTAAGTCTCGACAGATCAATACTTTTTACTGATAAATATCGCATTAACAGTAGCTTACGAACGGTCTCGCTTCCGCAACAAGTCGCAAGGTGTCGCAAGAATTCAGGAACCCAACAGCCATCAGAACAGCCATCAGCATTCGACCCATCCACACCTTCACGTCATCGGGATCACAGCCCGGATGCACCAGCACCCAGCCATTACCGCATGGCACAGCTGAGCACTTCCCAATAAATTTTGCGACTCGCATATTCGCGTTATCTTCGCCTATACTGTTCCCATGCCTCAGGGCAGTCAAATACTTCACAGTTCGTGGAAATGGGCGACCGCAAACATGAACCATTTACAGTGCAATCCCCGTGAGCACATAGTCTTCAGAAGGAGAAGTCGCAAATGAAGATGAAGCAGTGTCCAGCTTGCAAAAACCTACCTCCGAGAACCAATTGCAGCGTATGTCACAACTCGGGAATGGTTCCGATTCTTTTGCCGGAGGAGATGCCGACGCCGGATCAGCACCCTACCCGATAGAGCGCCCCGCGAGGAAGCCTCGTCAAGATGAAAAAGCTAGTGATGAATGCGGTTTTTGTCGCAACAGCGTTGTCGGCCTACGCCTCAGACAAGATTCAGATCGACGTTGTTGAAGCGACGACAACAACTCAAAGCATGACATCTCATCCCAACTTCTTATTTGAAGCGAGGGCCATTCTCCCGGACGGCGCGCATGCTGAACTTACCTGCCAAGCGATGGACAAAAATTGCGGTGGCATCGAACCAATCTCACCTGAGAAAACAGGCCCCGATCAATCCAGATGCGACACCTCGCCCGACGGCGCGACCATGACTTGCACTCACACCAATCTTGGAAAATACTGGGCAACGCGTTCTGGAAATTTTCTTCTGATAGACACATCCAGAGGGAAACGCAAATACCACATCGTTGGTTCGTGGTAGCAAACAAGTCGCGATGGAGTGGCCTCTTTAAGGGCCGGTCTGCACGCTGGAGAGAGAGAGAGAGAGAGCCATGCGGAAGCGCCGGACAGACCCCACCAGTTTCGACCTCTCGCACCCGTGCCCAGCATGTGGGTACAAGATTCCACCAGCGGAAATCTTGCACGTCGATGGTGAACACATGCGTTGCCCTAAGTGTGGCGCTGAATCCGTCTACCAGACACAGAAGCCGAAAATGACTTCGTGAGTAGAACCCATATTGGGATACGAAGCATCGCTCTTTGAAAAGGATTTCGTCTTCGAAAAGCGATCAAGTAAATGGTGGCACTTGGGTTGGCGAAATTGGTGCCACATCTTCGATGCTAGGGAGCCTCTGGTGCAACTGAAAGTTCGTACGAGAACCATTCTCCTCATCCTTCTCTGTGCGCCGACATTCTTGCATGGATGTCAGTCAGAGCATCAAGTGCCGGTAGCTCCACCGAAGACGCTTGCGGATGTCGTTGAAGAAGTAAGCACTTCCATTGTCAGAGTCGAGCTATCGATTTCATACCAAGTTCGTGCTGCGACATCTCCAGAGTCTGTGCAGTCCGAGACGATGTCATCGTGGTCATCAGGAACTGGCTTTGTTATTGACGACAAGGGCCATATCGCAACGGCCCATCACGTAGTTGATATCAACTCGATCCGAGCGCAGCTACAAGCAGGCATCGCTGCCAAAGGTTTGGTGATCCTACCTGGGAGCGAAGCAGAATCTCTTAGCGTTGTTGTTCCCGTTCCCGATGTGAATGGTGATGAACACAACAATGTGTTCTATGATGTGGCCGAGCACCATCCCGCTCAACTCCTAGTTGAGGACAATAAGCTAGATATTTCAATACTCAATTGCAACGACAATCTTCTGACGTGGACATCGCCGAATAGGTACAACGGTCGACCGCTAACCTCCAAACGAACACTGCCAAAGTTTCAAACGAGTCAGCCTCACTCCGGAGACGCGGTGTTTATATCCGGCTTTCCGGCGGTACTCGAATCCCAAAACATTAAAGTTCAGATTCCGGGACTGACAACTAACAGTGGCATTGTATCGAAGCCATTTTTTCTAGATGAGTTTGGCCGTTCGGTTCTCTTACTCGATATCCATGCGACCCACGGAGACAGCGGCGGACCGGTGTTTAATGCAAACGACGGAAGTGTCATTGGCTTCGTAGACCGTGGGCTGCCAACCGTGGACGGAGGAGATTCCGGCCTTACTGCGATAGTTCCGATCAGTCAGATTCTAGGTCTGCTACAAAACGCGAAACGATGAGAAAGGATCACCAACGGTACAACTCCGAGGATTTGACGACAACATCGTCACCACAAACGATTGGCACAAATGGAAAGGGCCGATTCCGAAGAACCGACCCAGCGCTTACGAGAGAGCGTTGGTTCAATGTATCACGGGTTCAGGTGGTTCACAATTCCAGCAGCACTTGCGCCAAACTCGGGTTTGGGCCACGTCGTCGTCTTCGCTGTATGAAGAGAATTGTCCAACCGGCCCGACTTTCATGCAGTCTTTACTGTTCTGAACGTCGCAGGTTTCAAAGGATGTAACGGTGTCAGTCATCATGACCACACAGTACCGTGACTGATAATTCGTCACCATACCCCGAACTGGTTGCTGAAGCACCCTCAAAGTGTTTACTGTCGCAAATTGAGACTGAGTTCGAGGAATTCCTGAAACCGGACTGCGATGCTGGCGACGAAGAAGGAGATGGCTTATGGCAGATGCAACAGGACATATGGATCGACCGGGAGCGGGACCGCTCAACTCGGCAAATATCAAGATGGGTGGGATTCCGACAAACCATTATTGGTTCAACAATCCGGAAACTGGATTGTTTGAAGTCGTAAAGGGGATGCCTGCTGGGACGAACGATGTGGTGGTGAAAGAGTTCACCAGCATGATGGACCTCCAAAACTGGGTAAGCGATGCGTGGAGCAAAGGACTTTTGCATTAGACACGTTCCACGCAGATTCCGGACACTATGCCTTGGCACAAATAGAGAGGGTCGATTCCGAAGAACCGACCCTGGGCGCTTTGAGAGAGCGACGTCGGTGCATGGTAGACCCGTCTTGGGTAGCTGTCAACCGATTTTGCTGGACAATCGTCTCTGGACGCGTTATTCTTTAAATAGGGCCTGAGAGATCGGCCCCAAACTTTGGGCACGTAGGCGCGGCAGTCACATGCGCCAAAATCGGAAAGCGGGAACCATCTAGGGGTTCCTGCCAGTAACAGCACCGAGCCACCTTCCTAATTCAGGGGGTGGCTTTTTTATTTGGCTTTAAGACGACCATGCAACATTCACCCGCGAGAGTGAAAAGGAGAAACATGATGGTTTCAAGCACTGCAGAAGCACTAGCACGCCAACAATTTACGAATGATGTCATCGCAGCATTGCTGAAATATCACCTAGCGACGGGCGGCGGAAATAGCGAGATGAACAACGCACAGGCTCGCATGCTTTTGTCCCAGGTGGCACGACTTTACGAATCGAAAATTTAGCATCAACAGGGCAGTCTACGGGCTGCCCGTTTAAGCAGAATGGAGGATCTGAGAGAAAAGTGAGCAAGCGAGTGGGCACTGACGCGGGCACAATGGAATTGCTCCACGACCTGTGGGCGATGGATAAAAGCGAGCTACGCCCCATTGACGTGGCTATCCTGGCCTATCTCATAACGCACAAGGCGCACGACCACGAAATGTATCCGTCACAGCAGACCATCGCCAATGGCGTGGGATGCAGTCTGAACACGGTCACCACCTCGTTGCAGTGTTTGAAAGAGGGCGCGTTTCTGGTCAAACGGTCTCGGCAGCTATTCAACGAAGAGACGAAGCGGCGCGGAGTGAACCTGTCTTCAGGTCTAATGGTGAACCTTTCGAGAATTCCAGCACGCGCAAAGGCACGCGCCCAGCCAAGCTCGGACGCATTGGAGTTCGCGCGTCTGTACATGGGATTCAGGACTGACCGCGAGACGTTCGCCAAAGGGTTCAAAGGGACGCAAGAGCACGCGGCCCAGCGCATTCTCGACGCCTGTGGAGGCGACCTGGATCACGCGCTGGAGGTCTTCAATTTTGCGTTCCAGCATCCAACGTTCGCAGCGGCGACGGCCCATAGCTTGTACAGGGTAGGGCAGCGATGGAAGAAAATTCAGGCCGCATTCGAAGCTGAACGGGCAGCGGAAAGCAAGGTTATTCCGTTCCCGTCTGGCGAGAAAACCGCGTAGGGGTTACCCAAAATCTGGGTAGCAAAGGTTACCCAAAATCTGGTGGCATTACATACCCCTATGTGTAACAGCTAGCTTATTGTCAAAGTGAACGTGAAAGAGAACGTACCCTGTTCTTCTTTTATCTGCCACTACTGCTTACTTGAACGATCAATCAGAACGAACAGACTGAACAAACTATCGCGCAATTCGCCAGCTAAACGTGAATCAGTTATCAGTTGTATCGCCCAGCTGCCCGGCCCGGGAATTTGAAGAATGGAGGGTTAAGAACTGACGTTGCGAGAACATCGAGCCTTGAAAGATTTCTGAACTTTTTTACCCCGGATGTTCGTTTTGAGGTTTTTAAAATCCATCTAGTATAGTAGAGAGTCACAAACGAGACCTCTCCCAAGTTTGAGGGCACACCCCCAAGACGCCGGGTTGAGCGATTCGATTCGGGTGTGTCCGAGTGATAGGCGCGGCAGATTGCCCACCTTCGCACAGAATCGACCGAGGACGAGCCGACAGGCTTTTCCGATAGGCCAGCCTCACAAAATCACCCAGCGCGTCTGAGAGCATCCCAGCACGTTTCAACTCCACAACTGAATACTTGACCCACTGACGGCAAACGCCCGATGTGTGGTCGCCTCTGCGCTCATTTCGAGCCGGAGGCGTCGCTTTGTCGTTTTTCGACTCAACCCCGAACGGAGGAACCATGCATGGCAACACAGCACTATGTACGCGGCGAGTCCGCACCCGGACACGGCCCGTGGTTGTCTCCAGACGATGCGGTCAAGGCGGCTGCTGTATGGAGGCAGCTGGAACGCACGAACTACAGCGTGACAGATTACCTGCAACAGGGACTCACCCGTAAAGAGATCGCGGCCAAACTCGGATGGTCACCGGAGAGTTTGCGGCGATTCCTGAGCGGGTTCACGAAGCACCTGCGCAGCGACCTGAACGCACGCAAGGCGGACACCGCACGCCGACTTTATCGACAGGAGACCACATGTCAAACGTAATCGTCTTAGGGCACGCTGGCGGCCGCACCTACACCACAGCGCCTATCCGTGGTGTCGCCATCGCGAATGGCCAGCCGGGATTGATGGACCCCCGCGCCCATCTGGTGACAGAGCATCCGACCGTCACGAGCAACCCAAAAAGCTGGTTGTACATGGGCAGATATCTGCGCAAGTCGACCGCACCCACTGACTTCCACGCGCCCGTCGAGATCTTGCAATACAGGCTGTTCGAGCCTAACGCTTTGGTTGAAGGCGATATCTGGTCAGCTTACGACACACATCCGCATTACCAGCACGTGCCCTGAATGCGCGTGCGCCAACACCGCTCATGGAGGCGACGAAATGAACAGCGAAATAACAGTGGAAGAGACCACAGCGGCAATCGTCGCCACACTGCGAACAATCGATATGAAGCAACAGACTGCAATCGACACGCGAGCATGGTTGCGCAGCATATTCGAGCAACAGCCAGATGAAGACGTTGCGTGTCTGATCTCAGTTCTCACCGGCCTGATTGAGGACTACCAGCGCGTCATCAATCGTCGCAAACTCACAGAAACCGACTTCTACGCCCGCCGCAATGACTTCGCGCTTGCCTGCCTCTCACTTGAAGAGCACATCACAGAGCACGCCGGTGCCCTGGCTAACTTCGACTACAGCATGACGCCGGTCACGGTAGAACAGTTGATCTTCATAGTCCTGAACGATGCCGTCGATCAATTCGCCCAATCAATGAATACGGGCCGCAGGAAGGACTTTTTGCCGCTGACTGACGCGGAATTGTCTGCCGTGGCGTCTCTCCTGTGACCGCACAGTGTGCAGTTGCCACTTTAAAAACCTTCGAAACTCAGCCGCAGCCAAGACCAAACACAGGAGAACCGGAATTGAATCTTTACTGCCTTGAGCCACAGTTTGTGCTCAGTAATCCCGCGCCCACGTCGATAACGATGGCCGCCGTGACGGTGATGTTCAACGATGCCTCCGTGTCGTATCCGACACAGACGTTCATGATTCCCGCGCCCGAACGGCCAACCTGGTATTTCATCACCGTCGATCAACGGACGCAGGAAGCCACGTGTCAGACCTCAGACGCCCTGGTAGGCATCGAGGGACACGTGTACATCGGTGCAATCCAGGCGTCACCTGCCAGTGGCAGCGTCAACGCGATTGCAGGCGGATGGCCGCCTCCCATGACATTCATTGTGAGCAAAAACTAATGGCGAATCCTACGACAGGAATTAGGTTCAACTCTGTAACACCCGCCGCTCCCAGCGGAGATCAGAACATCTCCTTTCAGTCAGACGGCGGCACTCCTCAACAACAGATCACTGGATACCCAAGAACGGCAACCACATCGTTACGCGGTGTTGTGAAACCTGACGGCACGACAATCACCGTTGCTTCTGATGGCACCATCAGTGCTGTAGGCGGTGGAGGTGGTGGTTCCTTCGCCGTCACCGATGGACCAAACACCTTTGAAGGGGGCTTGCAGACGATTGTCACCGAGTCTCCGTCAAGTGTCGGTCTGGTGGTCGAAGGCTCGGCGGGCTCAACACCGGGAAGCTTTGTACAAACAGCGAACGGCACAGGTAACGGCGGTGTTTCGGCAACCTTCCCTTCGGACGTGACCGTAGGAAACACCATTATTGTGGTCAGTCAAGATGACCGTGCTGCTGGGAGTTTCACCGACAA
>Ga0210388_10000934_pt1 | contig 23088 bp, 24 predicted proteins | sample IncBWC19OmetaG_FD_155485 | JGI IMG/M metagenome (GOLD analysis project Ga0210388, IMG submission 155485) | Forest soil microbial communities from Barre Woods Harvard Forest LTER site, Petersham, Massachusetts, United States - Inc-BW-C-19-O ...
CGGCCCCGAGGTGATTACAAGTGTGCTCAAGGCTTGGCCGTAGAGCCAGAGGTCATAGCCGCTGTTCGGACTCGCGTTCCCTGCAACATCCGGAAGTCCACGGCCCTGACGGTGATCGGAATTCATTGAGACCGGTACGTTGGCGTTTGCCTGCCAAGTTACCGGATCCGCCAGATAACTGATTCCACCTCCGGTCGCCCCTCCACCGGCACCTTGGGGACTCGCCTGATTGTCGTTCCAAGTGTCTTCCGAAAGAGGCGCGACCTGGTTGATAATCGTGCCGCCGCATGAGATCACCCACGGATCGGACGCCGGATACATCACATGCGCATTGCCGTCCTGCTCCCCGCAATCAGAGCCGTTATCGCCCGAGGCGACCAAGACAGTCATGCCGATTGCCGCCGCCGATTGAAAGGCTTGTGTCATTTGGTTGAAAGCCTGCTGGGTCCACTCGAATGGCCACGGTTCCGGCTGATCTAGGTCCGCGTCGGCTTCCAGTTCCGACCAGCCCCAACTGATCGAAAGCACGTCGGGGTCATTCGTGGTGTCGGCGACAATCTGGGTAATCGCATCCACCCATCCCTGCTCGGTAATGGGCGCGAAATACACCACGACATTTGCGTTCTGAGCGACCGCGACAACCACCTCGATGTCCAGGTTAACTTCAACGTCGGCATCCCCGACCGTAAAATTTGTGGCACTGCCGCCTGGAACATTGCCTGGCGCCGCTGCCGAATCATCGACAGTCACCGACTTCACATTTGTACTCGTAAGATTGCTGCCGGTGGTGGCGTTGAGATTGTTGATGAACCCATCGATATCGCTTTGTGCGAATCCACAGGTTGGGTTGCTGATTGGAGGAGTCGTCGGCCCACTGAACTCCAGAATCGCGATCGTTTGGCCCGCGGCGCCGTTGGCTGGAACCGGGAAGTTGTAGGCTTGCGCGACTTGTGGAGGCGTTACTGGCGCAGCACCGCCGCCATTGGTATTGCGCCGTGCCATGCGCCGATTATCCAGTCCAAACACACCTTCAACGACATTGGCCACAGCGCCTGGCAGATGAATCGGACCCTCACGCCCGCGATAGCCCTCCTTGGCCGAACGATAGAGCGCCAGTTCGACCAAAAAGGCCTTAGATAACTGCGCGACGGTTCCAGAAACCTGCACCAATCGGCGCGCGGCGTCGGTGTGCACAACATTCAAACCTGAGGCCGCCGCGAAATCGGTGACGACCTTCAGATCTACGGGTGATGCACTCTGGCGCTTGGCCAGTTCGGCCCGCGACAGACGCTCTCTCCCGCCAAGCGGCGTCGCCGCGAAATGTTCTTGACTGGGAAGCGGTGGGGCTTCAGCTCGCCGCCGTAAGTAAATGCTGACTAGGAGTATCTCCTCGGGGGCAGCGGGACCCACGCGCTTCGCACCCTTTCTTACTCTTCGTTCACTGCCCGCCAATTGTCGGTATCCGCTCGGGATTTCAGCCATTGTGCGTCTCCTTTCTCGATGTCGGAAGTCTCACCGTATTCATTTTATCGACTACTCCTACCTCTTCGGACCTTTACTTTGCGCTACCACTGTGCAACATGGCGCGTGATCGCGACCGCGAAGTGATCGCCCGGAGCCGCTCCGTGCCAGCCATTGTGCCGTTGAAGGGCACGACTCCCAGAGGTCAAAGCACTCGGCGAAAGCTCGACGCTGATCATTTAGGATTCCTAACAGAAATGCCTCGCTGAATGTCGGACGAAACCCACCAGAAGAACTCCCCGCATTGCTGCCATCGGTCGGTCAATACCGCGCGGTAAATCCCCTTCGAGCACCGAAACTCCCAAAGATGTCCGCTTATGGGAGATTGCTCCCGAGGAACGCCGGTCACCTCCGGCTCCGAGCGGGCACGCAGACACTTTTTTGCTTGATGGACGGGACTTCACGGGACCGATATCCAAGAAGGACAGCTCGGGGGAGCATTCTCCGACTACCCGCTCGCAATCCCTAAAACACTACGCCGTTACGCGCCGATTGGCATTTGCCATGAGAAAATCGGGAACGTATGGCCATACTCGTTACTGGGAGTGCCGGACATCTTGGTGAGGCGCTCATGCGTACACTACACGCCGCGGGTTCCCAGGCAATTGGCCTTGACGCTAACCACTCGGCCTTCACCCATCGAGTCGGTTCGGTTGCCGATCGCAGCTTTGTGAAGAAATGCATGCCGGGGGTACATGCGGTGTTGCACACTGCAACGCTGCACAAGCCCCACATCGCCACGCACACCCGTCAGGACTTCGTAGACACCAATGTCACAGGCACTCTCAACTTGCTGGAGGAAGCGGCGGCAGCCGGAGTGGGCGCCTTCATCTTCACCAGCACGACGAGCGTATTCGGGAGGGCACTCGTCCCACAGGTTGGGGAGCCGGCCGCGTGGATCACAGAGGATGTCGTGCCGGTACCGAAGAACATTTACGGGGTCACTAAGGTCGCGGCCGAGAATTTGTGCGAGCTGTTCCACAACATTCGCGGTCTGCCTTGCCTCATCCTGAGAACGTCACGATTCTTTCCGGAACCGGACGACTCCAGGGAGATTCGGCAATCCTATGAAGACGTTAACGCCAAGGTGAACGAGTTTCTGCATCGTAGAGCGGACATTGAAGACATCGTCAATGCGCATCTTCTTGCTCTTGAGAGAGTCCACACCATCCGGTTCGGGCGATACATCGTGAGTGCGACCACGCCCTTCACCCGTGATGACTTGCCAGAAGTCCGCGCGAATGCAGACGGGGTTGTGAGGCGGCGAGTGCCGCGTTACCAAGAGGTTTACGCCTGCCGCGGATGGTCCATGTTCCCCGGCATCGACCGGATCTACATCAATGACCGGGCGAGGAGGGACCTCGACTGGAGACCGAGATACGACTTTGCCCATATCATCGATCTTCTGCATGCGGGCGAGGACCCCCGCAGTTCGCTAGCCCGAGCGGTCGGATCCAAAGGTTATCACGCCCATGCGTTTGCGGATGGACCATATCCGTTGGAATAGCCGCGATTAGTTGCGAGCAGTCGGCCAGCGTTTTACTGATCGCGATCGGATGACGAGCACTCGGAGAACGTTTTCGAGCAGGTAGACCCGGCCCCTGTGCGCATCTCCGACGATCCGCTCGCAGCCGGCAGTCGCCCACATCCACGGTTTGCGCATTTCGGCGTATGCTTTTGTATGCGCTACCGACAGGTTCTCCGGCGTCTCGCGCACTCGCCCGGCTTTACCGCGATTGCGGTCCTCACTCTGGCCCTCGGAATCGGCGCCCATTCGGCCGTTTTCAGCGTGCTCGAAGATGTCCTTCTGAAGCCGCTACCGTATCCCCATCCCGAAGAGCTGATCAGCGTCAGGCACTCGGCGAAAGACGTTGGCGAACTGGAAATCGCCCCATTCCTGTATTTCACCTATCGCGAACAAAACCGGACCCTGCGGAACATCGGCGTGTGGGACACCAAGTCGTCGAGCGTCACCGGCCTGGGTGAACCCGAACATGTCGACGTCCTCTTGGTCACCGACGGCATCCTGCCATTCTTGGGCATTTCACCCGCACTGGGACGCTGGTTTTCCGGGCGTGACGAGAGCCCCGGCACTCTCGAGACAGTTTCGGGCCTCGCGCGAAAGCGCCCTATTTTCAGCAGCTTCTGTTTCAATGCGATACGGGCAGCTTGTTGAACTCTGTTGAGGGTTTGTTGAACTCTCGGCTTTCCGCGTCCTCAATTTTATCTACATTTCTCTACAGCGATTCAGATAAACCAATCCCGCTACTCGGTAGCCGCTTGGACATCATGCCGCGCATTCACTGAAGCGCTGCGTTACCCACAGCGAATGCATCGGTCGCTTCGTCAGCGCCGCTATTTCTTGAGCCCCGCCTGCCAGTTGAGGACAACAGTGAATGGCGGAGTCTCCTGTGCTTCCGGCACCAGGAACAAAAAACGCTTGCCGTCGGGTGAGGGCGCCCACTGGGCGACAATGGCATCGGCGGAGACTCTCGGCGGCGCCTGAAAAAGGGCCTTCGGAACGCCGGCCTTGAAATCGGATCCCGCAGTCACGCTGACCGCCATTAACCTTCCGTCGAGATCGATGTAGTAAAGTTCCTTCCCGTCCTGGCGCCACATCGGACCGGAACCGCCATTCTCGGAAATCAGCCAGTTACCGCCGTCGCTCGATACCCCTTGCCCGGGTGGGCCTGGTGAGAAGTGCCGAATGTAGACATCATAGCGTCCCGACTCATTCGTCACGTAGGCAACCCAGCGCCCGTCAGGAGAAAAGCGCCCGTCGGGCTCCTCAAATTGCGTCCCAAGGAACGGCACCGGCTTCCGCTCGACTTCGAGCGGGAGGACCCATAACTTGTTTTTTGTTACGCTTCCCTCCGTGATGTAAAGCAAGAAGCGCCCGTCCGAGGACCAACTCCTAGGTCTTTTCCATTCGTTGGACTTTACCATCGCCTCGGCGTCGGCCGCGCCGGTCAACTGTTTCTTATAAATGTCCGCCATTTGTCCGGCCCGCGAGGAACCGAAGATAACGCTGCGCCCATCAGGGGCCCAAACGGCGTCGCCGTCGGCGATGGACGGATCTAGCTCAAACCGCGTACTGGTGCCCCGTGATAGGTCGAGCTGCACTAGATCGAACCCACGAGTCAGGAAGGCTCGTGTCCCGTCGGGTGAAAGTGCGACAGAGGTATACAGGCCAAGCTGTCCCACCGTGCTTAGAACCTTGCCCTGCGCGTCGAACCAGGTGAGCTGGCTATTGACTTTTCCGAGCGGCCAGTAAGCCAGCGTTCCATTGGTCGAAACCGAGAAGGCGCCGGTGGCCCCATACGGTGTCAGCGGGCCTGCTACGACTCGAACCGGGTCTCCCGAAATCTTGAGATGGCGGGCGTCGAAACGCTGGGCCATTAGCGTTACCCCGCGGAGGAAAAGGATCTGGCCGAAGCCGGAGTCCGAAGATGGCGCGTAAGCGACGCCGCCCTCTGCCTGAACGAGTCTCCTGGAATCCTGCTGCTCAGGTTTGGCGTCCAGAGAGCCTACAGATATGTACCCATCCGTGTTCGAACCGTGTACGTACAGGAAGTGACTGCCATCTGGCAGAAAATACGGCTCTACATTTGCGATGTCTCCGTGCGATGTATCAACAACAGTAAGAGGCGTTGCGATGCCGCCGGTCGCTGAGACCCGCATCAGCGGCCCCCCGTACTGACCGAAGATAATCGTGCCGTCCTTATTCCACGACCCGCCGACTCCCATCAAATTCAGGCTACACACCGTTTCCGCCGGGCCGCCGGAAGCATCGATCTTCTGCAGTTTTCCACCAGAGTCAAACGCGATGAACCGGCTGTCAGGCGACCAGAACACCATACTACCCACAGATTCCGTACCGAAAAGTGGCCGGATTTCGAGTGAGTTTAGGGCGCGAATCCAGATGCCGGGTACGCCGCCGGCACTGGTTGCAATAAAGGCCAACTGCCGGCCGTCCGGGGAGAGCGCCAGCCCGCCGGTCAGTCGCATGGGGGGCTTGGCCGGCAGGGCGATCTGGAGACGAACCGGCTCCGCGGGAAGCGCGTTATTTGCGCCCTGCCGGAGCACCCACGCTAAGGCCGTGAATACCAGCGCCGCGGCAAATAGCGCCCAGGGCAACATGCGACGCCAACCAGCGGCAGGAGCGCCTCCCAACTCCGAGGGCTCCGTGGCTGCATCGCGCATCCACTCCAGCTCCAGTTTTAAGTCCTGTACCGACTGGAGGCGTTGGTCGGGATCCTTTGCCAAACACGTTCTCACCACACGATCGAGCGCCGCGGGTGTCATTGGCTGGAGAGAACGAATCGGCGGCGGGTCGGTATCCAGAATTTTCGCGATGATGCTCGCCTGGCTCTTACCGTCAAATGCCTTCCTTGCGGTCGCCATCTCGTAGATCACGGCGCCGAGGGCAAAGATATCCGTGCGAGCGTCCGTTTCCTTGCCTTCTAGTTGCTCCGGCGCCATGTACTGCAAGGTCCCCAGGATCGACCCCTGCGCCGTGATCGACCTCATTGCCGTCGGATCCTCCGAGAGTCCAACGGCGGAAGCGGCTTGTTTCAGCTTCGCCAACCCGAAATCCAGAAGTTTCGCACCCGACTTCGTGATCATGATGTTGCCCGGCTTCAGGTCCCGGTGCGTCATGCCTTTGCGGTGCGCTTTGTCCAGGGCATCGGCAATCTGGATTGCGTACAACAACGTCTGCTCCAGCTGGAGCGGCCCTTTGCTCAGCCGTGAGGCGAGCGTCTCGCCTTCGAGAAATTCCATGACCAGATAGTCCATCTCGCCGTGCTGGCCAACATCATGGAGCGTGCAAATATGAGGATGATTGAGGCTAGCAATCATGCGCGCCTCGCGCTCGAAACGGTCGCGAGATTCGGCGCTGTCGGCCAGACGCGACGGAAGAACCTTAATTGCAACAATGCGATTCAGCCTTGTGTCGCGAGCCCGAAACACTTCGCCCATGCCGCCAGCGCCAATCTGGGCTTCGATGTTATACGGGCCGAGATGCGCGCCGGCCGTAAGCACGTTTCGCGTTGGGTCATCCAGAAAGCCGGCAGGCGATTGGTCAAGAATCTGGCCGCTGGGCTCCACTTCCAGCATGCGCTCTACACGCGAGCGGATTTCGGGATCTGTACATTCCAGCAGCGCTGCGCGCTCGTCGGGATTGCACTTCTGGGCGGCCCGATAAAGATCCTCGATCTGGCGCAAGCGGTCCGGGGTCATCTTCCCAGTATCTTTATTATTTCCCTTTATATTACGGCAACGCTGTTAGCTGTCGCAGAGGGGTTGTTTTATACTTCTCCTGAGAGCGTTTCGAATACATGGCAGACTTATCCAGCGCCGCCACCACGAAACTTCTGCGCGCCTGGGCGAGCGGCGATTCCAAAGCGCTCGACGAATTGACTCCCCGTGTCTATCGCGAACTGCGCCGTGTGGCGGCGCGTTTACTGCGGAACGAGCGTCCTGGCTACAGCTTGCAGAGCGCGGATCTGGTTCACGAGGTGTATCTAAGGCTGGTAAATGCTCGCGACTTGAAATGGCAGGATCGTGCGCACTTTTTTGCCGTCTCAGCCACATTGATGCGGCGTATCCTGCTGGACCGGGCCCGACGGCGCGTGGCGGCAAAGCGCGGAGGCAAAGCCCAGCCCTTGGATCTTAACAAGACGCTCGACATCGTTCAGATCAAAGCGCGTGAACTGGTGGCCCTTGACGACGCCCTCACTGCGTTGGCTGAAATGGATACGCGCAAGTCTCGCATTGTGGAACTCAGGTTCTTCGGCGGCCTAAGCGTTAAAGAGACTGCTGAAGTGGTCAAAGTGCATCCCGATACCGTGTTGGAGGATTGGAAGTTCGCCAGGGCTTGGCTGTTGACCGAGTTGAGTTCTCGGGCGTGATCCGAGGCGCGGGATACCATTTGAAACTATTTTCCGGGTTTTCGCTCCGGGATTGCGCTTTACCGGGTGCACGCGGATAACCCGCGGCAGAAAGAGGAACTTCAATGAAAGCAATTTCTCGAGCGATTACCATCGCTCTCGGCGCGGGGGTCTTCTCGGCGATTTTCGTCTCCAACGCAGTCGCGGGCTGCGGAGATTTGTCCAACCTGCAAGGACCACTCGAAATGGCTGATCCGCTAGTGGTAGCACGCGCGGCGGCGCGCCCCGCAAACCTCAGCGCGGATGAATGGGGCGGCATGCCGACCGCGAGCATAGTCGGGATGTGGAAGGTTCAATTTATATCCAAAGGCAACACCAGCCACAATCCTTCCATCCCGGACGGCGCGCTGATCGACTTCGCGTATATACAATGGCACGGCGATGGAACAGACATACAAAATTCCGCCGGCGTCCCGGGCGGCGGATTCTGTCTGGGCGTATGGGGGCAGACTGGATTTCTCACATTCGAGCGCAACCATTTTGCCATTGCGTTCAACCCCACTAGCGGAGCAGTTGCCAACTATGTCAACCTCCGTGATCAAAACACGCTATCTCCAAGCGGAGACAGCTACACAGGCACCTTTACGGAGGACATCTACGATCCGAAGGGAAACCACGTCGACCACCTAGCGGGAACGGTTGTGGCGACGCGCATAACCGTGGATTCGAGCTTTCCTGCGGCAGTTCCGAGCAATTGAGCAGTTGACGAATGCGGGCGCGTTCAGTTTCTAATCGAAATCAGGCGCGCCCCCGATAGCCCATTTTGGCGGCCCATAAAAAAGGTAACGCCCCGCCAATTGCTGTCCTGGCCTCCTTCCGGGTATCCGCCGAGCAGGATCAGTCGGACGACAGTGCTTGCTATTTTTCCTGACTCGAGTGATGAATTGTCACGACCGCAACCCGGTCCGGAGAAACGAAATGAACAGCACGACTGAATCGGAAAAGAAAGCATCGGCACCTGAAGGTCCGCAGCCGAAGACGAAGCGCTCGCTCCTGCCCTACTGCCGGGTCGCGTACTTCTTCTCGAACAACTCCCGCCGGCCTTCGTACTGCGGATAGACCGGATTGCGAATCTTGAACCAGGAGTCGCCGTACAAATGGCAGTCCCCAGATTCGCAAAGCGCTTCATGAGACGCCCGCCCTTCGAGAGCAAGCAGGTTTCGTTCTTCCCAATGTATGCGACTACTCGGAAGCCATCCATTTTCAATTCGAAGACGAAGTCCTCGTGATCAAACGCATCGCGGATGAGCTTGGGATCGGTCGAAATGAATCGCGGGAGCGTCAATGCGCTTTTAGTATAGCTGCCACGCTACAGCAAGGAGTTTGGTGCCCGTTGTGTACCATATCGGCGCCTATTCCGGGCCCTGTACCGACCCAGCGAGCCGCTGGCAATTGCTTATAGACTCTCCCGCACTGCAAGTTGGTAGCTCGGCACGAGAGCATTCTGTTTCGCCCACTTCGGCGAACCTCACTCAAGGAGACTAGGCTCGTCCGGGCGCTTTCGCATCGCCGTCAGCCGAAGCGCCCTTCAGCCCGGGTAAGATCATCGGAACCTGCCTTTGGTATTGCCGGTATAACTCGCCATGGAATGACACTAGGTCCTTCTCTTCAAAGGCGATGCCTACGAATATGTATCCCGTGGTGGCGATCGCAAACAATAGATGCCCGGCGGTCATCGCCGGAGTGAACCAGAAGGCCATCAAGAAGCCTAAGTAGATCGGATGACGGACCAGCTTGTAAAACCATGGCGTGCGAAAACCGGGTTCGATGCGTGCTTGGCCCCTCAGATTCTCATAGACCTGCTTCAATCCGAAAAGGTCGAAATGGCCGATGAGAAACGTGCTCAGCAACACCAGCAGCCATCCGGTCAGAGATAGACCGCGGAGCAGCCAAACGAACTCCGGACGGTCGACTTGCCACATCACGTCCTGCATCGGGACCCATTGCCAGTACAACAGGTCTAGCAAAAGGCTGGCCAGCAATACATATGTACTGCGCTCGATCGCCTTCGGAATGATTTTGGTCCACTGTCGTTTGAAGCCCTGACGCGCCATCACGCTGTGCTGAACCGCGAACAGACCGAGCAGGAGAGCGTTGATTAGAACGGCCTGAACCAAGGGTTGCGGCACGCCTGAGTCGATCGATTTGGGAACCCCGATGTTACCCACGAACCCGATCGCGTATAGAAAAGTTACAAAGAATATGGCGTAACACAGCACGCCATAAACGAGGGCAAAAGCTTTGCTCATAACAGCCTCCTATCCGACGGAGCACCAGGTATCCGTCCTTCGCAGTCCTTTGTCAATGGGGACTGCGGCGTCGCTTCGAAGCGCGCGCTCACTTCGTCCCCGGAAATTGTCCAGCCTTGAGCCGGCGTTCGCGTAACAAAATTAGCCCCAGTCCGGCGGTCAGCAAGGGCATTGTTACCGGCTCCGGAGCCGGCGAGGGATTTGGCGGATTTGTCGCCGCCTTCGTCGAGACCTGCATCTGAAACTCAATGCCGGTGGTCACCAAAGTGAGAGTGGGGTCGAGGTTCAGATTATCGCCAATCTCCCCGTTCCACGGGTCGTTGTCCTCGGCACCTGCAAGATTTCCCGAAGTCTTCTCGCCGGTCTTGAATGAACTACTGAAGTACACCAAAACGAAGCTGGTTAAGACCGCCGGCGCCGACAGATCCAATGCGGGTCCTCCATTTCCGATTCCAATTGTGTCGTCGAAGCCGTCGCCGGGAAGCGGAAAAATCGGCGTGGATGCCGACAAATCGACGTCGATCTGGTAATTCCCGCCTCCCAGGTTGATTTCCGATTCCGTGGCGGCGACGGTGATCGTGGGAGCCCCGCCGGTTCCAACAAGGGAGAAATCCTGCACCCCGCCGCCCACGGTGATGTCCGGATTTGCGGATTGAAGGCTGCACTCCTGCTCGCCCCCGCCAATCGGCACGCAGTTGCCGATACCGGACAAGTTAACCTCGAAGATGCTCCCCGGCACGACGATGTCCGCCCGGGCTGGTACCAATGTCCCGATCGCCAGGGCCGCCAGGGCAAGCACATTGGTGCCTCGCTCCGGATGTTTGAAACCGAGGATCATACTTCCTCCTGCTTAGGAAGCGAGATACGCCCAAAAATTTGGCAGAAAAACTTCGCCGGAGTGCTAGAGGCTACGGGAGACCGCCGCTTTTAGCTGGTGCTTGACGAAAGGGTTGTCTGGAAGCTTGCCACTCCACTGCCGCCAGAGTTCCAGTCGGCCGGCCTCCAGGGGTCGAGCTTCGACTTCCTTCCCCATACGGTGGAATAGCATCGCGAGTGAAGCGTAGAGCCGCGAAACACTAACGGCGTTGGGCAGGTCGTTCTCCGGGTGGGGATTTGAAGCCATGATCTTGCGGAACAGCTCCTGGTAAGTTTCCAGGGCCCGCCCGGGCTGGCCGGTGTCGGCATAGTGATCGGCCAGGGCGCGCATCGCGGCGTCGGACTCACTGCCGGCGACGATGGTCTCGGCAGGGTACTCTTTGATTTCGTGCAGTAGCCGCAAGGCGGCGGCGATCCTCTCGCTGGCGTCCTTGTCGTGATGAATCCAGCGCGCCGCGTAAGAGGAACCGGCGAGCAGCAGCGCTTCCAGGCGGCGCGCGGCGACATCGTTCGGGACCTCCCGGACCCTCATGAGCGAGTGGTCATAGACCTCCAGGGCCCGCTTCGGATTGCTGTGCCGCAACACGTCGCCCAAGTAATGGCCGGCAATGGCCACGGTGGAGCGGGCCTCAGAGTCGTTAGCATCCCCCTTCGCGACTGCTTCGGCCGCCTCGAACGCTTCTTCGAGCGGAGCAGCGGCTTCGAGCGGCCGGTTCAGATTGACCCCGCCGTCCTCTCCGAGAATGAGGCCCTCCCGGCAGCGGGTTTGGGAGACGGTCAGCGCGATATACCGCGGAGATCGGCGGTCCACCTGTAGTTGATTCAGGTTTTTCCGCGATTCGCGCATCGCATCGTCCGCCGCCTCAAATTCCCCCGAATACATGAGCGCGCCCGCCAGCATCGTGAACGCTTGAGCGCGCGGCCCCGGCACGGTGGGATTGTTCTGGGAGATCTCGATTCCCAGCCTGGCAAAACGAACCGCATCCGCAAACCGGTGGAGGCCGAGGTAAGCCTCCGCCAGGTCTCCATACATATAGGTTGCTCCGTTAATCTCGCGTCTCGTCATATTTCCGAGCCGCTCCAAACGTCCAAAGGCAGCGACAACCTTAGGAGAGTATTCGAACACCTTCGGGTAGGCGCGCTCGGCATAGGCGGTCACAGCGCGATCGTGTGCGATATTGGCCGATAACCAAAGCGCCCCGCGGTTATCGGGATCGGCCCGCAAAACGGAATCGGCCATGGCATTCGCTTTGGCCAGGCTCTGTTCCGCTTCACCATACCGGCCCTGTTGGTTCCACTCGGGAACGCCCTGAATTCGGGCGATGGTCACGTATGCGTCACCGATTTCGAGCGCCAATGCTCGATCGCCCAGCGCCTCCCTGCCGAGGCTTTCCAGGTACTGGACCGAGAGGGAGACGATTCTAATCCTGAGCTTGGGGTCGGCGTCGATGACATCCTTATCGAGGTCGAGGAATCTCTTCGACACCTCATGCAATTGGCCGAAGCGGCGCTCCGCGATCAAGCGCTGCCGATTGGCAACATACAAGCCGGCCGAGAGACTGGCCACTACCAACGTCGCCGCGGCTACGGGGAGCCAATACCTCCGCAGAAACTTGCGCGTCCGGTACCAGCTATCGCCGGAGCGCGCTTGCACGGGCCTCGAATCGAGCAGCGCCCGGAGGTCGTTGGCCAAGGCCTCCACCGAGCCGTAACGTGACTCGGGCTCATGCCGGAGCGCTCTGCGCAGAATGAAGTCGAGATCTTCCGGGATGCTGGGGTTCAAGCGCCTGGCGGGAGTTATCTCCGCCTTGCCGCTAGCCACCTCGAGCAGTTGCGATTCATGCGGCAATCTCCCGGTCGTGATCTTATACAGGATTGCGCCCAGTGAATAGATATCCGTGGCCGTGGTTTGCAATCCTCCGGAAAGCTGTTCAGGGCTCGCGTAGCCGGGCGTGAGCAGCCGCTCCACGGTCCGCGTCTGATCGCCGGTCTCGTCGAGCAGCTTGGCGATGCCGAAGTCCAGCAGCTTGGGTTGGCCGGTCGCGTCCACCAAAATGTTCGAAGGCTTCAAATCGCGATGGATGATAAGTTGCTGGTGTGCGTGCGAGACTCCCTGGCAGACGTGCAGGAACAACGCTAGCTTTCGTCGTAAATCGATACCCGACGCGTAGACGTCGATGGGGGTGCCGTCGACATATTCCATTACCAGATACGGGCGTCCGTCGGCGGTCTTGCCGGCGTCAACCATGTGGACGATCGACGAGTGCCTCAGCGAGGCCAGGAACTGCCGCTCTTTCAGGAAACGCTGGCGCAACCCCGCGCGATGTTCGCCGGCCCGCAACAGCTTCACTGCAACTTTCTGCTGCACTTCGCCGTCGCTGCGTTCGGCCAGGTAGACGGCTCCCATTCCGCCCGAACCGAGCAGTCGATCCAGCCGGTACGGTCCGCAACGGCTCAGCTCCCGCGCATCCTCCGAGGCCAGCGCTTCTACCGCGGCTCTGCTGACACTGCCCGTCAGATCGCTATCTTGCGCCAAGTCGAATTTCAGCAATGACTCCACTTCGGCGCGCAGTTCCGGTCCGGAACCCAGTTCCTGAAAGGCCCGCTCCCGCTCTTCCGGACTCAGGTCCGCCAGCCGGTGAAACAGTAGGCGCACTTCACTGTTCATGGCAATATCGGTATCGAGTGTAACAAAGAGTTCGCATCACCCCTTAAGTGGAGAAGCGAGATCGGCCGCACAAATTAGCAGACAAAATCGAGTAGTCTGGATGAGAAGTGACGGTTCCTGTTCCAGAATTGCTCGCCCGGCTGCGCGCCGGCGACGAATCCGCTCTCGGCAATCTCGTCCAGGTGCTCTACGAGGAGTTGCACCGGATCGCCGCCGGTAAACTGCGCGCCGAGCGCGTTGGCCACACCTTACAAACGACGGCACTTGTAAATGAAGTCTACCTGAAGCTGATCGGCGAGGGTCAACGCAATTATGCCGACCGCGGCCACTTTCTCTCCGTCGCCGCGCGCGTCATGCGTCAAGTGCTGGTCGATTACGCACGCGCTCGCGCGACTAAGAAGCGCTCCGGCGAGCCCCAGGCGGCCATTGAGTGGGCCTCCAGCCTCGACGTCGAAGGCCAGGTCGCTGCCCAGCGGGTCGAACTACTGGATCTGGACCGCGTCTTGCATGAGCTAGCCGCTGAGGACCAGTCGCTTGCCTCACTCATCGAGATGCGGTACTTCGGTGGAATGACGGCCGAGGAGTCCGCCGCCGTGTTGGGTAAGTCCGTGCATGTGGTGCGGCATGATCTGCGGCTTGCCCAGGCTTGGTTGCGTCGCAAGCTCCGTCGGTAGCGAGCGTCGAACTGGCGTATTTTGTCGGGAAATATAACCTCCCAGAGCTGCTGGAGGGGACCTTTCACCACTCTGGTAAGGGCGGATTTCGGTTTGCTTCATACCGGAATAGCTGGAGAGTACCGTCTGCTGATTCTCAAATCTTTCGATCCCATCGTTCAGAAAATGAACACACTTCCGAATGATCAATTGCACGCGGCTCTTCTTGCTCCTTGATGACCAACGGCCCGACTTAGCTAAGCTTGACGAATCCCGTGGCTCGCGAGCAACAATGACTTCAGAACTGATATCCACTATTATCGGAAAGCGGTACCGATAGATCGCAGCGAGCTTGTCCGCCGCGCACTAGGATCAGGCGTTGAGTGCTTCAATGTACCTATGTACCTTTCGTTGAACGGTGTGCCGATTGGCGGCGAGCTCGCGTGAGCCGGACTTTGCTCACCTCGCGTCGCACTGGCTTCAAAGGCGTAGATGTTGCTCGAAGAGTGAATGGCTCTCGGACTGGATCGCACGCGCCACACACTGGAAGAAACAAAACTTCGGCCTGTGGTCCGCAAATACTCCGTCGGGCTATACAGGATGGGCAACATTGTTACCTAGGAGGTGCGGATGCGGCTGATTCTGTTGAGGGATAGAGTTTTTGCGGACGACAATCCAAACACTCATCCTTCCTCTGGTTTGTATGCCGTTCATTGACTGCTGAATGCGTCGCGGCAGCCCGATTGTTTCGAATAACCTCCAAGAAAAATCGGAGCGCGCCGACCGACGGCAAACACGTTGAGCCAGATCCTGGCGAACAGGCAGTCCTAGCGGAAATCGACAAACTGCGTCGGGGCGGCAACACCCTACGAGGAATCGCGGCGGCGATGAATCACCAAACACTCCGCTCGCGTCGCGGCTCTACCTAGCGGTTGGAGCACGTGGCACGAATCCTCAAATAGGCAGCCCAATGCATTTCAGAACACGCCTCTTGAGCGATTTCTTCAACACGGCCTTCCCTCTATAATCGTCATGCCGGTCGGAGACGGCGTCGAGATCGCCCGTGTCAGCTTAAAACCCGCCGCTGAGTAAAGGGCACGATATTCTTGCTTCGTCCGTTCACATCCGCCCGTTCGAATTATCATGTTCAGATCGAGAGTAGCGGATAAGAAAGTTCGTTGGTCTTTGCAATCATGGTTTCAAACAACAGGAGCCGTCCGTTCGACGGTATCGTCTTGCGCACAACGGTTAGAATCGCGACCGCCTTATCCTCATCCCAGGTCGTGAATCACACGCGAAAGAATATACGCATCGCCGCCTTCGGGCACGAATTGGAAGAAATTCCCGCTCACTACTTCACATCGAATACTCAAGTTATTCTCGGAGATGGTTTTTCTCCCGCCCTCCAAGGCGTGGGGCAGGTCAAAGAGTACTCCCTGCATCTTTGGATGTGCTTTGAGAATCATCGAAATGAGGCGCCCGTGACCGCCGCCTACGTCAACGACCTTTCGAATAGCTCGGAAATCGTACGATGCAACGGTGCCCTTATAGTGAGCGTTGGAAAGTGCCGTCATCCCCGGCATTGAAGACAGCCGCTCTTGCGGGGTCAGACTGATAATAGTCGATCCAGTTGGTCGTACCGGAAGCCAACTCGACGGCGGTTTTGCCGGTCCGCACACAACTCAGCAGGAGTGCTTCAAGGTCAGGTTCGCCGCTCAGCAGAACTGCGGCTGCACGCACAGAATCCGGAGCGTCAGACCGCAGCCTCTGCCCCAACGATGTCAGTCCAAATCTGTTGGGCTTCTCCTCAGCGAAAACGCCGGCCGCCACCAGGGTTCGCATCACTCGACGAAGCACACCTGTATCACTATTCGTGGCCTTGGCGATCTCATCGATCTGCTAAACCCCATCACGGAGAAGGTCGGCTATCCCCAACACTGCTACGACATGAATTGCTTGGGGGATGTGTCGCATCGCGATCATTTCTAGCAGCTTTCCTGCAGGCGATTTACTCCGAACGCGCCGTACCTTACGGGCCATTATTTTCTCTCCCTAAGAACCTTCGGCTACGCTATTTTATACCAGTGACGTCACCGGTCCGTGACGTCACTCAGTCCTCTTGCCCGAAGCGGCCATAGCCGAGTTTGTCCCCGACTTTGGGGCGTTCGGCGCGCGGAGAGTCTACCTGGCTACCCCAGGAGCGACGACGCGCCTGAGGGCCATTCCCGCCCCGAGGTGGCTATTCTGGCCGCTCCTGGCTGGAACATTTCTGGCTTTCAATGTTTTGGATAGTATTCTGGACTACATTCTACGAACGTCCCGTCGATGTAGTGTTTCGTGATTGCGTTCATGCGTGTTTCTCCTTTTCCTTTCCGTTGATCAAGCTGCCTTTCTGCCGGGACGCGCGGGTGCTTTCAGCTGTGTGGCTAGCGTTCTCTTCGCATTGAAAACTCGCCACTGGACCGTTCCTATCGGGCTCGCTGTTGCCGCGGCGATCTCGTGGTATTCCCACTCCTCGACAAAGCGCAAAATCGCGCCTCGCTCTCGTGCGATTTCAAAAACCTCATCCAATGATGGAATTCAAAAGCTGACGGCTTCAGTGATTTCGTCCTCGTGTCGGCCACGTTCTCCAGATCAGCCGAGACGGCTTCGGCAAATTGCTTCCTGCGATCCCGGAGCTGCGCCACTTTCCGATATACCGTCAGCATCACTTCCTGGCTGAGGTCTTCACTTAAGTCCAGCCGGCAGCCGTGCGAGCGAAAAAAGGACACTAGCTGCGGTGTGAATGTTAGAAACAGCTCGGTAAACGACTCATTCGTGGGCGACTTAAGAAATGTTTCCGCGGCTGCTACCTCCCGGTGAGGGCGGCCATCTTCGATTCTCGTATTGATCATCCTAAATTCAGTTCCTCAGGGCCGCACTTTAAAAGGACTATGCGTGCGCGGCTCTGATGCCGATCTTATTGGTGTTGGAACATCGGGTCCATTACATATTTCTGGTAGGGCCTTGGGAACTCGCCGCTTGTTCGCATCGAGCAGGTTGATCCGGCAAGCAAAGTGGTCCAGGCTCCGCTCGACTAACAGGAACATGTAATAGCGCTTCGCTCCATCCACCGATAGGATGAGTCTGTTTCCGGTCGCAGAAGGCATTCACGGCATCCTGAAGCTTCTGTTTGCTTCCGATGTATCGCTCCGTTGTTTGTACGGAAGCGTAGCCGAACAGAAACTGAATCTGCTCGAGTTCGCCTCCGCTACCATGGCACAGCCGGGCGCAGGTACGGCGAAGATCGTGGGGTGCCAGATTGCTTATGCCGGCCTGTCCGGCGCACGGTTTCACCGCGTACCTGACTACGTTGACCGTCACGCCAGCTCCTCTTAGGATTCCTCCCTTCAATACCCGCCTGAATACCTTCCCGTCGGTCACTCCCGAATGCTGGAGCCACGCATCGACAAGCTCCTTGCACCACCACGGCACAGGTACCGTTCGTAGCCGACCTCCCTTGCCGATCAAATTGACAATGACCCAGTGACCCTCCCTCGACTGCAGCTGGTCCAGGTTCAAACCCACGACTTCCGAGCGTCGCAATCCGCATCCCAACAGCAATCCAAGGATTGCTCCATCCCGCCAGCCCGCAGGCTGTTCTTCGAGGCGGCGTTAACCAGGGCTTGAGCCTGATTTCGGGTGAGCCAGTTGCCATTTTCCGTCCGATCCGCTTTCAACCTTTAACGCGCCGGATTCAAATCGCCAGTTCCGGGCTGAGCCAACCGCTCTCGGCAGATTCATCGGCCAGCCGCCGGATCGCTGAAAGATGCAGGTTAATCGTCGCCGCCGACAGGGAGAGGCGCTCCAAGAACGAGCAGTAGGTCGGCCCTGCTACTCAGCGTGCCTGTGCGCGAACGTACGCCAAATGAAGCGCGCCAGCGGGTTAGTTTTCGTCCGGCGCGTTGCGCGTCGTCACTCGTTGTCACTCTTGGGCGTCGAGAACAAGTGCCTTCAACCTCTGCCACTGCACTATGTTTTCCAACAGGGCCAAATCGTTCATATAGGTCCTCTTAATGAAAAGGATTCTATCGGCAGTGCTCACGCCGGCCTTTCCCGGCATCCCCGCAGGCGCTTCCGCGTGAGCACTCCCGATAGAATCCTTTTCATTATCGGCAGCACTTCCCAATTGCCTCGAACTGCTGAGAAACTCTAATTTACGCCGCCGGAAAGAGCCTAGTGGGATGAGTCTCTCATCAAGAAATACAGGCGCTCACATCGGTGCCTGGCGGGCAAAGTCCATACTTGGGGCAAGCAGGTTCCTTATGTCGCCGGATACAACCCGTCGGTGTCCATGCAGTCATGTAATGATACTTATGCCTGTGACTGGATGGTGGTGGAGGCACATTGGGGATTCCGGCGAAGCTGAACGCTTATTCCGGAGGGAAGCCGAACGGCATTCCGGGATGATTCCGAACACCATCGGAGCGTAGCGACGCTGGCTTCTCGATTGTGCGGCAAAGTGTTCGGCTTCGTCAAGAGAAACCTGTCCGGAGCGCAGCGGAGGAAGAGCGCTGCAAGCGGAGAAAGGGGTGCGGGGAAAGGGGCGGCAGCCCTTTGCCCCGCCTCAGCACACAGAGACCCCGAGCGCGAGCAGCGCTCGGCAAGCAGAATCTTGGGTGACACTAGTATTTCAGGACTAGTTCGCCAGCTTTGGCTCGCGGAGGAAACGTGGCTTCAGCACCTCAAGAAAAACTGAAGGCGGGCATTGAATTGATCGACGACTTGATGCGATCCCACGGATTTATCTACTCGCCTACAGCAGTGGGTGTTGGAAGCGGTGGGCAGTTCGCAAGTGGGGAATTCCAGCGCGGAAATCGCCGCATGGAGCTGCACTATCGATATTCATTGGGTCTCGTCGCTTACCACGTGGGAGATTTAACGCTTTCCCACGAGGATTACATGTGGTCGATGCTCGGGCAACGATGGAAAAGTGAGTATCCGGGATTCTCAAAGGAGCCATTGGACGACTTTAGGCATCTTCGAACAGACCTGGAACATTACTGCACGGATTTTCTTTCAGGGTCTGACGTCGACTTCGCGTCACGCGTCCAACAGTCGGACGCTTTGAAGAAGACCGCATCTCGCCTACCTTGAGCAAGTGCACCTATGCATTCGGTTTGCCGCGATTCTTCCGCATCGAATCGCCACGCATCTCGATACGGTGAGCGTTGTGAACCAACCGGTCGAGGATGCCATCGGCCAGAGTGGGATCGCCGATCTGCTCGTGCCAGCGGGAAACTGGCAGTTGCGAAGTGAGGATGGTCGAGCGCACTTGGTAGCGATCCTCGCAGATCTCCCAGAAGTCACGGCGCTCGGGTTCCGACAACGGAGCCATTGCCCAGTCGTCGATGACCAGCACATCGATTCGGCTGAGCCGAGCCAGCAAACTGCGCAAGCTGCCGTCCGCCCGCGCCATTGCCAGATCACGAAACAGCGACTGGGCGCGAGTGTAAAGCGCCGAGTAACCATCGCGGCATGCCTTCTGGGCCAAGGCACATGCCACGAAGCTCTTTCCCACGCCGGTTGGCCCGAGGACGAAGACGTTCTCGTGCGTTCCGACCCAGGCGGACTGCTGTGTTAGAGAACGGATTACGCTCTTGTCGAGGCCGCGAGCGGTCCGATAGTCGATCTCCTCAACGCAAGCGTTCGGCGTACGCAACTTTGCATTCTTCAGGCGTCGTGAGAGCGCCTGGTTCTCGCGCCAGTTCCACTGTTGATCCACCAACAGGCCGAACCTTTCCAGGAAACTCAACTCGCGAGCCGTGGGGTCTTGCTCCTGGGCTTTCAACGCCTCGGCCATCCCAAGAAGACGCATCGCCGCCAGTTTTTCGATCACGGGTTGTTTCAGCATCGCCGTCTCCTCACTCGAAGTACTCTGCGCCACGGATGTTGTCGTGCGGAGACGGTGGCGATGACGGCGGCGGGGTGCACGGAGGAATTACGTCGAGCGAGTTCTTCAGGATCGACTTGACGCTCTGATAACGGCACGCTCCGGTAAGCAGTGCCCGTTCCGCCGCGGCTTCCACACGAGCTGGTGAGTACTGATCAGCGAGCCGAATGATGCCCAGGCAAGATCGGTAGCCCATCTCCGGGTGCGGCTTGTCGCCGAGGATGCGTTCAAACAGCCGGGCAGTATGTGGGCCAATCGTCTGCGCCCAATGCACCATCCGCGACGGTGTCCATTCCAGATGCGCCTGGTGGGAACGCGGACGGTGCTCGGCAATCGTGACGGCGTGCCCATGGCCGTGTGCGCGTAGGTGTGACGCCACGCGCTGGCTCTTGTGGAAGATCTCTATGGTTGTCGGCGTCGAGCGGACTTCCACCAGTTCCTGAACCAGGTTGTAAGGCACGCTGTAGTAGTTCGTGTCGAAGGCGATGTGATAGTCGATGTTGACCCGAGCGCGAGACCATTCGCTCAGGTCGAAACGCTCCGCCGGGAGCGGACCCATTGCGGGCTTATCCAGTGCCGCAAACTGCGTCGCTCTGGAGCCCTCGCGCTTGCGGAACGGTCGCTGATTGATTCGGTCGCGAAGCTCCCGGATCGCTTGGTTCAACTCTTCAATCGAGAAGAACTTCCGATTGCGTAGCGCCGCGATGATCCAACGCTCGGCCAACTGCACACCTGATTCGACTTTGGCCTTGTCCCGAGGCTTGTATGGCCGCGCCGGAACCACTCCAACGCCGTAGTGCATGGCCATCTCCTGATAGGTCGGATTCAGATCGGGATCGTAGCGGCAGGCTTTGGTTACGCCGGTCTTGGTGTTGTCCGGCACCACGAGCTTTGGCACGCCGTTATAGAACTCGAAGGCCCGCACGTGAGCTCCGATCCAGCTTGCCAACTGCTCGTCGGCAGTGGCTTCGGCGTAGGCGTAGGAACTGGCCCCCATCACGGCGACGAATAGATGGGCCTGCTGCACCGGACCACCGCGCGGATCATGAATCGGTATCGTTGTTCCGGCCCAATCCACGAACAGCTTTTCGCCGGCCTTGTGCTCCTGCCGCAGTACAACGTCCTGTTTCCGTCGCCACCGCTGATACAGCTCGCAGAAGCGGCTGTACTGATAGCCGTCTGGGTTTGCCTGTCGGTACTCCTCCCACAGCAACTGCTGGGTCACGTGTGAATGTTGCTGCCGCTGCCGATGAAGATCGGCGAAGTCGGGCATGGGAAGCGCCGTCGGGCGGCTGCGCGGCGGGCCGCCGAACAGCGCCGCCTCCAAGCGGTCATCGTCCCATTCGGGTCCAAGCGGCCACGTGATCTTGGCAGCTTCGGCCCTCTGTAAGTACTCGTGGGCAGTGCCGAGGCCAATCGAGCAGCTTCGGGCGATCGCTCGCAGCCCCAGGCCCACTTCAAACTTCAATCGAAGAACTTCTTTGATCTTGCGCACGGACAATCTCCTGGCTGGCAAGCTGATCCTCCCTTTCGAGGGGGAGGCTGCCTGCCATTGTGTTGTCCAGCGCTACTACGTGCCTGTGGAAATCATTCCGGCGAAGCCGAACGCAGTTCCGGGATCGGCCTGAAACTGTTCGGCTTCATCCCGGAACCGGTGTTCACCTTCATCCCGGAATCCTGTTCGGGATCAACCCGGAACGCCGTTCGGAATCATCCCGGAATCGCGTTCATCTTGCCCCGGAATCCCCAGGCTGCCACCGCGCGGCCCTTCACCCCTTTGCTACCGAGCGATACGGGTTGAGACGTTGATATCCACAATGATACGAGGTGCTAGAAAGGCCATTGCAAAGGCTAACATGAATTATCAATTCGCAGGAGACCTCTGCGAATAACCTGTCATAAGGCCAATGAGTTCGATTGTCTTTGCAATCACTTCAGTTTGGGCACTGATCTGGCTCAAGAGCCGTTCGAAGAGGAAAAGGTTTAAAAGGAAAAGGACCATCCCCGTTTGCAATGCCACATCAATCACCAAAAGGATCGTTACGGTCTTGTTTTCGAATCCATGGCGACAGAGGTCAAATATGGGGTAGACCATCAACAGAAGGTATGAGTACTTGCCCAACCAACGCCAAAAGGGACTCGCTGGAGGTTTGAGAGGAACCGATGAATCTTCCCGGTGAGCCTCAATTTGCCGCATTTGTTTACGATGCAAGTACGCGACTATCAACGCCACGGCACCAGTCACAACTATTCCGAAGATTGGGATGATTTGACTCACGGGGTTTTCTCCTGCCGAGCATTATAGCTGGCGGCCAGCGTTATTTGACGGCGAAGTAGATGTGGTCAAAATGGTCCCGTGGCCAAATCGTTTCGATCAGTTTCCGAAGCAATTCGTCGTCCGGCACCTCCATCTTCACCTTCCCGCGCAGGCACACCGCATCGCCGTCTTCAAATCCACGAAGTAGCGGTGGTCGTGATGCTTAGGTTGGAAATTCGTGGAGATAGGTCATTTCATCGGCGTCATATATGTACTGTCGTATCAATCGGTTACTACGCATGAGAAGAAGTTTCTACGGTGCTTTCGGGTATAACTACAACGAATGGCAACTGTATAGGTAGGGCCTCATGTGCGCCACTAAAGTTTTTGGGCGTGAGTGCCTATATGAGTAGTAGGCACGCGGTAATATCACTAACCGATTTGAAGGGAGTAGGAGGGTAAGGTGGGAATGCTTGGATGTCTCATTGAAACCATCAACGTTTTTACTTGGGTGAAGTTGTACACGGTTGAGATTGCGAGCACTGTAGTCTTTGTCGTCTTCATTACGGTTGAGGCGATTAGGGCCATCAAGCACCTCATCGGGAGTGTACGGAAGGAGTGAAGGTGCTGTGATTAATTGCTACACTCTGCAAATGGAAATTACAAAGATGATTGCGGACCTCCGCGCCGAACGGGAGAACATCGAACAGGCGATCATAGTGCTGGAACGGATCAGTCGCGGCCAGGGTAAGCGTCGTGGCAGACCGCCGAAGTGGATGACGCAAGTGAAGCGCAGGGGACGCCCACCGGGGAGTAAGAACAAAGCGAAGGACTAGTTGCTCCTTGGCTTGTCCAAGATGCCTAGAATCTTGTATGTTTCCGACTGCTTCTTCTTGCCGTCAAGACTCACTGGCCAAATCAACTTTGCATTGTCACCGTCGAAGTCAGCTTCAATACTGTCCGCCACAGGCGTTCGGCAAC
>Ga0210388_10000935_pt1 | contig 23083 bp, 23 predicted proteins | sample IncBWC19OmetaG_FD_155485 | JGI IMG/M metagenome (GOLD analysis project Ga0210388, IMG submission 155485) | Forest soil microbial communities from Barre Woods Harvard Forest LTER site, Petersham, Massachusetts, United States - Inc-BW-C-19-O ...
CACGACGACCGAATATGCCGGTTGCCTCCTGCCTGTCGGGAAGCATGTGGAGTTCGATCCCTACTATGAGCATGAGAACGATACAGGCAAGCACAAGAACACGCAGGAAAACTACATTGGTCTTGCAGTCTATTTTTTCTTCTCGGTGGAAAAGAAACGAACTCCCAGCCAGTGACCCTTAGCTACTTTTCTATGCCGGTGGACGCGGCTCCAGATCGATATACTTGATCAGCAGCACCTCATTCCCTTGTTCGTTGTAGACGAGCTGATCGACGAGCCCTTGCGCAAGCAAAACGCCGAACCCGCCCGGACGCATGCCGCGCTCGGCGCGGTAATCTAAGTGACGAACCGGATCATCCGGCGGATTGGCTACGGCAGCATGGGGAATTTCGTCAAGAGTAAATCCTTCGCCCGGATCGCTGATGCGGCACGTCACTACGTGGCGAGCCCGCAGATAAGAAATCTCAACCTGCTTGGTGGGGTCGAGGCCGCCTCCATGCTCGATCGCGTTGGTGAGCATCTCCCGGAACGCTGCTCCCACAGCGCTTCTTTCCGGGTTCGGCAATTCAGCAATCTCATCAAAAAATTGCAGCACGCGATCCGCCGTCTTGAGGTCGCAGCGAGCGCGTATGCGAATCCACTCCGGCGTTGCCGAGACCACGTCGATACCATCATCCCAGCAAGGCTCGTCGATAGCGTGCTGGATCATGGCGGCCAGCGCATGCGCTGCGTAGGGCGCAGAAAAATAGCTGAAGGCATGCTCGCGCATCGAGGTGATCACATCCGACGGCGTGCTTTCGTCGGCCCGGATGATGAGGCGCGTATGAGGACGTATGCGCCGGATCTTGCGCAGCAGTTCCACGTCCTCCCGCCCCGAGGTCTTCTCGCTGGTCACGATCAGGTCGAAGCCTTTCCTTTGCACCATGACCAGCGCGGCCGCGTTGTCCTTTGCGCGCTCGATCGCCCATCCGCCGGGGTCGAGGATGTTTCGCAGCTGGGCCTCAATCTCCGCATCTCCCCCTACCACGAGTGCGGTGCGCACCGGGAAAGGGCGCATTTCGATATTTGAAAGGGCACTCATTTTCGAACCTCGCACTCGCGCGAAACGCTTTCTCGACAAAGGGCGACTCTTCCCCGCTCCAACCTAGACTTTACGCCACGCCGGACAAACTGGCAGAAATTACAGTTTGCCCGAACTTCTGCCCGCCGTCTTACAGCTTCTCCGATCCTGCACGAAACATCCGAACAACGCCCCAAGGTGAGAAGCGAGATAACAACTGAACACGAACAAAACAAAACAGCTTACCGTCGTCATGTCGAGTGTTGGTTCGCCTGATTCGTTGACATCTAGGAAAAGGCCAGCGACCTGTGGTATAACTCACGCAATGACCAGCCGATCCCGCATTCTGATTGCGGACGACCACACTCTTGTCGCGGAGTTGTGCAGAAAACTTCTCGAAACCGAGTTCGATGTGGTCGGAACCGTGAGTGACGGTCGCGCTTTGGTGCGTGCCGCTGGCGAGTTGAAGCCGGACGTGGTCGTGGTCGATGTGGCTATGCCCGTCCTGAACGGCTTAGACGCGGGACGGCAGGTAAAGGAAATGCTACCCGCCGTCAAGTTGATCTTCCTGACCATGAATCCAGATCTAGAAGTGGCCGCTGAAGCCTTCCGGCGCGGAGCTCACGGGTATCTTCTTAAGACTTGCGCCGCAGCCGAGTTGGTGCTTGCGGTTCGGGACGTGTTGCGGGGCAAATCGTTCATGTCGCCGATCCTGCCGAGAGACACGGTGAACTTCTTGCGGAAGCAGGATAAGAAGATGGTTAACGAAGACGACCGGCTGACTCAGAGGCAGCGTGAAGTGCTGCAGTTGCTGGCCGAAGGAAAAGTGATGAAGGAAGTGAGCAACATCCTGCACATGTCAACCAGGACGGTTGCATATCACAAGTACCGGATGATGGAAGTGCTGGGCGCAAAGAGCACCGCCGAACTGGTCAAATACGCCATCAGGAACCACATCGTGGCCGCGTAGAAACTCTCCCTCTTAACAATCTCTATTATTTGAAGTCGGGGGCACCACACCCGAGCATTCCCATGTCGGGGGAGGCGGGCCTAATGATCTGGCCACGCCGCTACGTGCCCGCGTCGATCGTTAGGGCGAGCATTTGTAATAGTTTGAAGTCCGGAAGCATCCTCGCCAAGGGCCCCCACTTTCGAGTCATTGCGAAACCCTTCGCTAAAGAGCAATGATGGTTTAAAGTTACAAAACCGTTAATTCTCTCCGCAGAGAGGCTAGCAGCGGAATGTCACCAGTGCGGGTTCTCGTCGTCGAAGATTTTTTACCCTTTCGACAGTTCATCTGCTCGACTTTGGCCAAGAGGAGCGACTTGCAGGTCATCTGCGAGGTGTCCGACGGGTTGGAAGCAGTCCAGAAAGCGGAAGAGTTGAAGCCGGATTTGATCCTACTCGACGTCGGCCTCCCGACAATCAACGGAATCGAGGCCGCAAGACGAATTCTCAAGCAGGCCCCGGAATCCAAGATCATCTTCTTGAGTCAGGAATCTTCTGCCGACGTGGTGGCGGAAGCTCTTGGCCTGGGAGCGCGGGGCTATGTTCTGAAGACCAGGGCCACAAGGGATCTGCTAACTGCCGTGGAGGCTGTTATCTCGGAAAAGCAGTTTGTCCGTAGCACCTAGCCAAACGCTCTCAGGCCCTGAGCGCAATCTTCCGGCGGAAGACGATATCGTTGGCCTTCTGCCCGCCATTGGAGACTTCACGGGTTAAGGTGCCTCTTACAAGTTGCGAAAGTTCGGCTGGCGGAGTCAAGAAGCGCGAACTGCCGCAATCCAGGCAAACCACAATCTTGGATATCAGCAGAATGCCGGGACTATCGACATGCGCCAGACCGCGAAGATGGATGTTCATCTCCGCTGTGAATTCCGACTCCTTATTTAATCCACAGAGTAGGCACGACATAAAACTACCCCCCAGTTTCGCACATTTAAGCAAACCGGAAAGTCTTCGTCTGTTCAATATTGCACATCCCACAGACTAGACCGCGCCTGCAGGCTAAGGGAGGACGTGCCGCAGCCGACAGGCGGATCTACTCTATTCATGCAGGACAACGCTGAGCAGCGAACTATGTACCTGCAAACCGCCGCCGTTGTAATCGATAAAACCCAGTTTTCTAAATCGGTTCATAAAGAAATTCACTCGTGAGCGGGTCGTACCAATCAGTTCTGACAGAGTTTCCTGGCTTATGCCCGGGATGACTTCTTCCGATCTGCCTTCCTTGCCGAAGTGAGCCAGTATCAGAAGCGCTCGCGCCAGCCTTTTCTCGCTTGAATTGAACAATTGATCGACCAAATCCGCTTGCGTGCGGTTGTGGCGAGCGATCACGTACGCAACAAACAGATCGGAGAAGGCACGCTCCGCGTGGAGCGTGTACTGCAACTGGTTTTTTTCAATCCTGAGGACCGAGCAATTCGTAATTGCAGTCGCAGTGGCGAGGCGGACTGGTTGATCGGAAGCGATGCACCCCTCGCCTAAGAAGTCGCCACGGTCAAGGAGCGCGATCGTCGCTTCTTTTCCCTGTTTGGAGACGACGCTGAGCCTGACTTTCCCTTCCTGGAGGTAGAACACGGCGTCCGAACGCTCGCCCTGCGAGAAGATGGCTTCTTTCGGGCAATATTGCTGGAGGGTCCTCCCGACGCCAGGTTGCGCAAGAAAGGCTTTGGGGTCAAAAAGTGCGTTTGGCTTCCGGGCTCGGCGTGGTCGCGCTTTGCGGGTAGATGGCATGGAACACCCCGGTGCGCCTAACTCTCTAAATTACATCGTACGCAGTAATGTACCATACCGTACACATCATGCTTTGCCAGTTAATGCTAATCCGCGTTGCACGAACGGCGGACTACTGCTCAGGTAATCGAGATGCGAATTCCAGCAGGCATCAATAAAAGGGAGTAGTCTGGAAGAGTCTCTTCTAGCATCTCGCCGCTGCCGATCTTGAGAGTGACGGTTTCTTGCGAAAATCAGATAGCGTTCTCGCTGTTTTCGCAGCTAAGAGCCGTCATGGTGAAAAAGAACTCTAGTTCTCTACGTTCTGCCAAAGCCCCTACGGATGGCGACGGAAATCCGGTTCACAGCAAGATCCTGCTCAGTATCCCGCCCAGAGAATTCAGCGAAGTGATCTCAAGACTGGAGCTGGTCCGGCTGAAACTTCATCAGATCCTTCACGAGGCCGGAGAAACGATCAAATCCGGTTACTTCGTAAATGAAGGGATGATCTCGATCCTGGCCGTTCAGCCTGACGGAAAATCTGTGGAGGTTGGGCTCATTGGCAACGAAGGCTTCGCCGGTTTGCCCTTGCTGGTGGGATATCGCAGCAGCCCAACGAGACTGATTACTCAAGGGGACGGCTCGGCCTACCGATGCGACCCGGAGACGCTCAGAATGCTTGTCCAACAGTGCCCTGAGTTAGATCAACAATTGAACCGCTTCGGTCAAAGACTGGCCATGCAGACTACGCAGATTGCAGCGTGCAATCGACTGCATGACGTGGAAGAAAGACTCGCCAGGTGGATTTTGATGACGCAGGATCGAATTGTCTCGAACCATCTTCCTCTCACCCAGGAATTCCTCGCGCAAATGCTGGGCACACGCCGGTCAAGCGTCACTGTTTCCGCCGGTATTCTGCAGAAAGCCGGACTGATTTCCTACACACGTGGGAGCGTGACTATCTTGAACCGGCGAAAGCTGGAACAGGCGTCCTGTGACTGCTATGGAATTGTGCAGCAGCAATTGCGAAACTGGGAAGCCGAGACAAAATAGATTATTTTTGCCCGATATTTGCTCCAATCGCTTCGCCCGAAACAATGATCTCCACCCGCCGGTTCTGTTGCCGGCCTGCGGCTGTGTCATTCGGAGCCACCGGATCAGCCTGACCCATTCCCACGGACGTGACGTCTTCCGGCTTCAGTCCCTGCTGCACCAGAAACTGCCGCACAGTATCCGCTCGCTTGCTGGACAATGTGAGGTTGAAAGATTCGGTGCCGGTGGTATCGGTGTAGCCCTCAATCCGCAGCTTCAAGCCGGGATGCGCCAGGATGACGCCGGAAAGCCGCGCCAATTTCAGATTCGCATCCTGTGAGAGTTCGTACTTGCCCGTGGCAAACAGAATGTCAGCCATGGTGACGACCAGGCCGCGCGGTGTATCCACGGTTTGCAGCACCGCGTTAAGTTGCGCAAGCAATTGCGCGCGCAACTGTTGCTGCTCCTGCTCCGCGCGGGCCGCAGCAGCCGCTGACTTCTCCGCTTCTTCCTGGGATTTCTTCTGCGCGGCTTCAGCCAGTGCGCGCGCTTGCGCCTCCTGCGCTGCCAGCGCGGCGGATTCCGCGCTCCTCTTGGCTTCGGCTTGCTGCTGCGCCTTCAATTCGTTTTCTCGCTGTGTGGCTTCTTCCTGCTGCTGCGCGAGCTTTTCTGCCTGGGCGCGCTTCTCCGCTGCAACCTGCTCTTCGGCCGCTCGCCTGACCGCGATCGAGCGTGCATCCTCGGCTTGCTGAACAACATTTCGGGCGGCCGTAATCACGGGATCTTTCTGCTTTCTCGCGAGGTAATCTTCCATTTGCGCAGCGCTCTGGCTGGCTTTCGCCCATGCGTCGGGAGCGTACTTCTCCGCGCCCTGCACTTTAGCAATGCGCATTGCGTTACGAGCTTCATAGACCGCCAGCGGAACTTTCGGGTCAATGGTGAAGGGCGTAAGCTGGGCTTCATGGTAAGTGCTGCGGCTCAACAGGGTGGCTGTAACCGGCGTCGTGCCACCTTTAGTATCTGAGCGCGGCACATTCTGCAGCACCACCATTTCGCTGGGCGAGGAAACAGCAAAATAGGGTTCAGCCGTCACGATCATGGCAAAGTTTGGCAGCCGGGTAGTCACGGTCAGCTTGCCTTTATCGCCCTTGAGTGGAATTTCGCCGAGATTGCTGGCTCGACCTTCCGGAGTGATCGCCCATAAGACATACGTAAGAAACTCGGGCCCGAGCTGCCCGGGAGAGGACATTTTGGAAAAGTCGGCAGCCACCGACATGAAACCCTTTTTGTTGTCCACTCTGGCGCTGCCCACGGCGAAGGGCAGCAAGGGCGTCCCCTTGAAGTCGATCCCGGTGGAGGAATTTGTAAGGTAATTTACCGCGGGCACGGACCGTGAAATGTTGATGTTGATGTTGACGACCGACGGCGTACCCTGGTTTTGACCGACTGCAAGCAGACTGAAATATAAAAAGCCCGAAACAAGAACCAACCTTCGCATCTTTTCTTCCCTTCGCCGTGAGCCGGCAACTCGATTATGCCCTACCATCGGGGTAAAAACGACTAGCAGAAGTGACAGCACTCGGCAAACAGGCGGAACATGTGAGCCCTATTTCGGCCGCCCCAGCCAGGAATACTGCCAGGCCACGGAGACGGTTTGGTAGTTCCCCCCGTAGCGGATGTAAGCGCCGTTATTGTAGCTGAACTTCAAAGACTGGTGCTTGCTCACGGGAATTGAAGCAGTCACTCCGACGCGAGAGCTCTTCTCCAGGGTCAGTGGATTGTTTAAGCCGTTCAGACTTGTCTTGCCACCGAACCAATAATTTCCGTCGATAGAAAACCAAAGGCGAGACCTGACATCGTAACTGAGATGGCCTTCGAACGAGCCGATAGGATCCTGCGTTTGGGACTGCGTTCCGGGGAAAAAGGCGTTATGGGAGAAGAACTCCGGATTTTTCGTGAAGAACCATACCCCCGCATACCCATCGAGCACCCAATGCCCCCAGCGTTCGGAATAGCCAAATTCCGGTTTGAAGGACCAACGGTTTGATCCCCAATTGACTAACTTCGTCGGATCGTACTGACCCGTCGGAGGCACTACCTTGAGGCTCACGCCCAGCAGCATCTTCTGCTGCCATTTCGCAAATTGTTGCGGCACCATTGCCGGACCACCTTTAAGATTCACGGAGAGCCGGAAAGCTGAATCCACCAGGCCGGAGCGATACAGTTGCATTCCCGCGCCCTGCACGGTTCCCTGAAAGTTTCCCAGCGCGTAAGGCAAAGAGCCGGTCACGTTCGCAGAACGGCCAAAAAAGTTGAACGTGTGATAGTAGCTGAAGATTGAAACGTAGTAGGTCCCCGTCGCGCCAGTAATCGGAGCCGTACCGTTGAATTGAATACTGCCGTTATAAAAAGACCAGCTCAGGATGATCGCATTCCAATGGACGGGAGTGATGACATAAGCCCGCGGCGAAAGATCCTGAGCGCGAACCGGCTGCAGAAGCAATGCGGCAATGGCAGCCGACAACACGAGCTTGACGAAAGGTCGCATGCAATCACAAGGCTCGCTGAGCGACGATTACTACTCCATCGTCGGCGACCTTCGGGTACTCTCCACGATCTCAGGCCGAGCGCTCGTAAGAAGGCACAGCAGGTTCGTAAGCACCGGCCGCCTGCACGCGCGCTTTTCTGCTGGCGACTTCCGAGGAAATTATCTTGTCGGTCTCGAGAAACTGGATGAGGTAAACAACCGCCAAGAGCCTCGAAGCAGTCTCCTCTCCCATGCGAAGATCTGCTTCCAATCATTTTTCATGCTAATCACGGTCCAACCCTCCCCTTAGCCTCGTCGTACATACCTCCCGATCTCGCCGTGACACAGCTTTCCCAGAGCACGATTAGCCCTCATCGTCCGCGGTCTCTTGCTCTCACCTGCTCGTTACAGCATCCGCAACTGGATCGCTGCTCGCTGGTACAAAGGCAGCCCTCCCGGCCACCACGTGGCGCCGAGGTTGCCCGCGACATCACGGGATCATGCCGCATTGGATTAGCTTGTCGACAACCGGGTCGGCGACGATACCGACGAATTCATGACGCAAGGTCGGATCCGTCTTCAGCATCTCCATGGCTTTCTGCTCTCCCGCTGACGGCGGCTGTTTCTCAGCTTTCGACGTCATCAACTGCTGACAAGTGGAGGTCTGATACTTCGCGACTACCTTGTTCGCCACCTGGTCCAGTACTGGATGCTGAGCTGCCGCGACGCTCACATACAGCAGCGCAATGGCCGCTGCGAACAGATAAGAACGCTTCATGATTTACTCCTGCGCTCGTGTTCGAGATTCACAAACGGTTCATTCCTTAGAAATCGGGAGCGGAGACGCAGCAGCCCTCACTCGAAAGCTGTGCTCTCCGCCTCCCCTTACTTCGGCCACTGCTTGAACATCTTCGCGATGGCTCTCTGCACCATCTGCTGATTCTTGCTGCCATTGTTATCGAGCGTGTTTTGCCCGATCCCGCGCCAGATTAAGCTCTGGTTTTTCGCGTCATAGATGTCGACGATCAAGGTCCCAATAACATTCTGCTCCGGGGTGATGCCGCCCATGCCGCCGCCGATGCCACGCATTCCCCACGCGCTATAGGAAGTCTGTTGTTTCATCCCGCCACTGGCGGTGACGATCACGTCGGGATTCTGCCCCGGCTCCACCTTCTGCCACCCCTTGCCCTGTAGTGCTGAGTCAATGTCCTGGACGGCCACTTGAGCCAGGATCGAATTCTGCACCTGGTTGGCGTTGTCGGCGCCCCAGGCATACGTGTGATACGCCGCGAAACTCTGGCTGTGGTTGTAGTTGACTGAAACCTGTTGCCCCAGGGCAACCGCAGACGCGATGCATACCAGCATCGCGCACAACGCAAACCTTGTCTTCATGAACGTCCTCCTTAATTATGCTTGTCTGGATACCGCTGTTAAGTTCTCGCCGGGAAACTGTGCCCGCGATTCAACATCTCGTGGCGCTCGGCCAGACCGCAGCCCGCGAATGGTTGATCCCTGCGGCTCGACAGTCACCGCTCAACGCATAAGGTAGGTTGCTATTCCTCGTCGCACTACTGTCAGAAGAGACAGTGTGGGGCACAGCGCTGGGAAACCTGGAGAGCACGCGAACGTCGAGCCTGCACTTTGTGAGGTTTTCGATACTGTCAGCTTTGACAGTTGCCACGCAGAGGTCTGCTTCGTAGGATTCGCTTCAATCACCGCAAGCGCACTTGTCTTCTTAGCGGGTGAAGGCCTGAAAGCCGATTTATGAAGTAACAGGAGAGAACGAATGAAAAATGCAATTCTAAGGTTTGCGTGCACGATCCTGGCCTGCGCTTCGGTCTTGCAGGCACAACAACAGGGACAGCCGCATGTCGGCGTAATTCCAGACACTGGAGTCACCTCTGCGGACTTAACCGCGCCTTCGACGCCTGCGACCACCAGCGAGCCCGCGGCCGCCGACCCCGTTGTTCCCCCCGCTCCCCAAAGCGGGACTCTCCAGATCTCGACTGCCAACGATGACCAGTGGCATCTCTCCGTGAGCCCCTATCTCTATTTCCCGGGCATACATGGAACTGTGGGCGCCCTTGGCAGGAACGCCAGCTTTCAAGCGAGCGCTGCGGACATCCTCTCGAACTTCCGCTTCGGAATCATGGGGACGGTCGAAGCCCGCCGCAATCGCATCCTGGTTCCACTCGATTTGATGTGGATAAGACTTGAGGATGACAAAGCGCTTCCCTTCCCTCCGGGTTTGAACGCAACCTCCGCGACCGTTAAGTTCACTGAATTCATTCTCACTCCAAAAATCGGGATCCGCCTGATCGATCTGAAAAAGATCAAAGCCGATGCTCTGGCCGGAATCCGGTACTGGTATTTCGGAGAAAACCTGCAATTTAATCCATCGCTCCTTGGCCTGAATTTTTCCAAGTCGCAGAACTGGGTGGATCCGATAGTGGGTGGAAGAATTACGATGCCTCTCACGCCGAAAATCGTCTTCACCGCGGCCGGCGATGTCGGGGGATGGGGCACGGGTTCTCAACTTGAATACCAGATCGTCGGCCTGCTGGGATACAAGCTCAAACCCAACCTGACCCTGCAGGGTGGCTACCGCTATTTATATGTGGATTACGACAAAGGGGGCCCGGCCGCGGCCTATATAACCGCCGCACAGTCCGGCGTCGTGTTTGGCGCCACGCTGAACCTCAAGTAAATACAGGGCCGCATTGCGGACTCGTTAGTCGTTGGCAGCATCGATAGGAGATTTATGAGAACCACAGCACCGCGTAACTGGAGTACCACACTGCTGGCCCCGCTCCTTCTTTTGGCCGGTGCGCAATTCATTGCTTCCGCCAATGCTCAGAATCCGGCATCGCAGCAGCAGGTCTCGGACCTACAGCAATCAATGGCGAAGAATAAGCAGGCGCTCGCGTCGTATTCCTGGAATGAGGTGGTCACGATCAGCTTGAAAGGCGAAGAGAAAAAGCAGGAGCACTTCCAGGTGCGCCTGGGACCGGACTTGAAACCCCAGAAGACTTCTCTCGACCCACCTCCCCCGCCGCCTTCCGGAGGACGTTTGAGACAGCACGTCGTCGAGAAGAAGACGGACGAGTACCAGGACTATGCGAACCAGATGAAGGCGCTGGCGCAGCAGTACGTGCCGCCTGACAAAGATATGCTCCAGCAAGCCTATGCCCAGGGAAATGTCAGCGTAAGTCCGGCGGCCGGCGCTCCCAACCAGGTTCAAATAATCGTTCACAACTACTTGAAGCCCGGGGATTCGATGACCCTTCTCTTCGACACGGCACAGAAAGAGCTACTGGGGATTCAAATTGCTTCTTACATGAGCGACCCCAAGGATGCGATGAATCTGACTGTGCAGTTCAGCCGCCTGCCTGATGGGACAAACCATGTCTCCAGTCTGGTCATCGACGGGGTCAGCAAGCAATTGAACGTTGCTATTCAGAATGGAAACTACCAGCACGTGTGAGCCTCCACTCAGGCTCATCGAGACCGCCCAAGGAGAACGCCCGATGATAAGTTTGCGACACCGTGCCGCCGTAGCTGCCTGTACCACCACGTTGCTGCTGACACCGGCGATGATGAAGTCCCAGTCACCAGAGGTGCAGCAACGCGTCGCTGCGCTCAAGCAAAACGTAGCCCGGGATCAACAGAGCATCCGGCAGTATGAATGGATCGAAACCCGGGTGATCAGCCTGAAAGGCGAGGAAAAATCGCGGCTGCAGCAGCGATGTTATTACGGCGCTGATGGCGTATTGCAGAAGGTCACCGTCGATACGTCTCCGCCGCCGGACAAAAAACGCGGGCTGCGGGGCCGCATCGTCGCGAAAAAGACGGAGGAATTGACCGATTACATGAAGCAGGCTGTAGCGCTGGTGAAGACCTATGTTCCGCCCGATCCGGCGCGGATCCAGGCCCTGAAAGATGCCGGCAATGTCAGCCTTGACCTGCCCGGCGGCGGCAAGGGAGCACGCCTGAACTTCCGCGGCTACGCCAAGCCCGGCGACATGTTGACAGTGGAAGTCGACCCCGCCAGCAACCGCGTGATCGGGATCACCGTGGCAACGTATCTGGATGATCCGAAAGATACCGTCACCCTTAACGTCAGTTTCTCGTCGCTTCAGGACGGGACGGGATACCCGGCGACCGAGGTTCTGGTGGCCACGGCAAAGAATCTTTCGGTCAACATCACCAACTCCGGCTACCGCAAGTCAGCGCAGTGACCGAAGCAGGGTTTCAAAAAGAATTAAGGGCTGCGCCGCGCTGGCCAAGGCTCGCGAGAGAATCCGGAGAGGGCGCGCCGCGACCAGGTGCATGGGGAAAGCCGCGAGTTTCGCGCACTTATCCCACCGCACGTACGGAATCGCCTCCCGGACTGAGAGGCACCCGCGCGTGGATGGTTGTCCCGCGCCTGGGTTGAGATTCAATCGAAAATGTTCCCTTAAGGAGCTTCAATCGCTCCTCCATGCTGATCAGGCCTAGCCCTCGGCCCTCTTTTGCCGCAGCGCTGTCAAAGCCCACGCCGGAGTCGCTTACCGAGAGATGGATATCATCCGGCGTTGCCCACAATCGCACTTCGACGTGCCGCACTCCACTGTGTTTTACCGAGTTGTGCAGGGATTCTTGCAGGATTCGGAAAAGGCACAGGGAAATCTCCGGCGCCAAACGGCTGGGCACATCGTGGGACTTGAAGTCGGTCTTCACCTTCCTCTGGGCGCCGAACTCGTGGCAGAATCCTCGCATCGCGGTTGCTATCCCCAGGTACTCCAGTTTTGACGAGTGCAGCTCATGCGACAAGGTTTGCAGGTCGGTCGCAATCTGCAAGGTTTGCCCTTGTAAGTCGCGTATCCGGCTGCCGACTTCGACATGCAAATTCGGGAAGTTTTGCTGCAGTTGTTCCAACTCATTGGCCAACAGCGCGAGCCGTTGCCCCATATCGTCGTGAAGTTCTCTGGCAATCCGAGTGCGTTCGTGCTCCTGCGCTTCGATCAACCTGCGGCTCAAACTCGAAAGGGTTTCCTCCGCCTGTTTGCGCTCCGTGATGTCGTGGACCGTTCCGCGGAGCCGTACCACGCGCCCGCTGCCATCACGCTGAGCTTCGCCGCGAGCCGTCACTCCGCGTATCGTGCCATCGGCGCGAATCAGCTCCAGGTCGAGTTGGTACGGCGCAGCGCTGCGTTGCGTCTCTTCGACGGCTGCCCGCAGACGTTGCCAACTTTCGGGGGTATAGATCTTGGAGTGTTCCGCATAACTGACAGCTGGCGAGTTAGGATCGCGGCCGGCAATCCGGTAAAGTTCCTGGGACCAGAGGACCACGTCGTTGTCTGGGTTCCATTGCCAACTGCCAACCTGCGCCATGCGTTGCGCTTCCGTAAGTTCCGCATCCTTTTGACGCAACGCCTCTTCGACCCGCTTACGCTCAGTAATATCGCGAACCACGTTGACCGAGTACACACGATCCAGTTCGACGCGCCTGACATTGATTTCCACCGGGTAAGTCGAGCCGTCTTTCCTTCGATGCACAGTCTCAAAGAGCTTGAATCCTGATTCGTTGAGCCCGCTTTGACATTTCGCTTCCATCGATTCATCGAGAGCAGGGTCGATATCGTAAACTCTTCGGGAAAGCAGTTCGTCGCGAGTGTAGCCGAGTTCGCGGCACGCCTTCTCATTCACATCGAGAAAGCGCATGGTCACCGGATCGACTACCTCAATCGCATCGTTGGACTCGTCTATCAGTTTTCGGAACAGGCGCAATGAGGTCTCGGTGTGCCGCCGTTCAGTAATGTCCACCGCCATGCCCAGCATGCGCTCTGCTTCCCCGCCCTGTGAATAATGGAACTTCCCCTTGGCTGCAACCCAGCGAACTGTGCCATCCGGCCAGACAACCCTGAACTCCGCCGCGTAAGGACTCATGCTTGCTTTGGCTTCGGCGACCGCTTTTGCAACCTGCGTTCGATCCTCTGCGTGTACGCAACGATAAAAATCTTCCACTCCGCCGCTGAAATTCCCCGTGGGCAATCCAAACATGGTCTGCAGGTCCCCGAACCAGCTATCTCGCCCAGTCTTAAGATCCCATTCCCAACCCACGGACTTGCCGGACTCCATGGCCAGACGAAGCCGATCATTAGCCAGAACGACTTCGTGCTCCGCGAGCTTGCGCTCTGTGATGTCCGTTACCATGCCCACAATCCGGAGGATTCTGCCCTGCTCGTCGAAGTCTGCCCGGCTGGTCCTGTCCACCCAAACCAGGGCCCCGTCGGGATGTACCATGCGATAGCTGACTTGCAGCTTGGGATTCTCAGCACAAAGCCCAGCCATCGCGAGCTGAAGTCTTTGCTGATCGTCCGGATGAACCTTGGCGAATATTTGCTGACCGGTAAGAGGCGACGCCTCATCGATCCCGAGAATCTGTGCGGATCCTGCCGAGCGCAGAATCGTGTCGGTGGCAGCGGTCCACTCATAAGCGAACATCTTCCCGGCCTGGGCCGCCAAGCGAAACCGTTCTTCGCCTTCGCGTAGTGCCGCTTCTGCCCGCCTGCCTTCAGTCACATCAATGCAGCTGCCGATGAAACCGGCAAAGGAGCGATCCTGATTGAACCTTGGCACCCCAATGTCGAGAACCCACCGATATTCGCCGTCGTGGCGTCGCAGCCGATACTCCATTCTGAACTCTTCACGTTCATCGAACGCCCGAGTGTAGGTATCAATGCATCTGCGCAAGTCCTCGGGGTGAACTCCCTCCGCCCAGCCATTCCCCAGCTCAAGATCGATCGATCGTCCGGTGAAGTCCAGCCAAGGGTCGTTAAAATAGTTGCAGAGTTTATCGGTACCTGACATCCAGATCATTACAGGAGCCGTATCGGCCACTAAGCGAAAGCGCTGTTCGCTTTCTCGAAAGGCTTCCTCGGTTTGTTTCTGCTCTTCGACAAGCGCAGCGAGAATCATGAATGGGGTTGCAGCGAGAAACAAGAAAAGCTGGAGTGCCATCACATTTCTGAGCGGCTCTGATCCGGTGAAAGGACCGTGTCCGTGCACCGCACCCCAAATCGACAAGAAGGAAACCACAATCATCGACGTGCTGACGCCCATCGTTCCAAACCGCAAGGCGGACCACAACAAAAACGGCAAAAGCGAATAAAGCACTGCTGGGGGGCTGCTGCCCGCCGGAGCCACGAATATGAAATATCCCAAAAGACTCAACCCGCCCATCAGCGCGGCAGCCTCACCGTAGAAAGCAGGTGATCTCCGTCTTTCCCGCTGCCTCGCACTCACCCAACTCAAAATGGCAGGGGCTAGAGTGAGCAGAGCTAAGGCCTCGGTAAAGAAGCCGATCCTCCAGCGAATCCAATAGTGTCCTCCGAAAGGGGGAGTGGCAATAAATGTCGACGCCAGCGGCGCAAGGATCACCGCAAAGAACGAATATTGAGCCAGGGACTTAACGCTATTCAGACGAGGCACGCCGCGACAGAGATAACTAACCCCAGCAGTGGCAATGAGAACTTCGACCGAATCGGATAGAACATACAAGGCAGTAGCACCAAGCGGTAAGCCTGCCGACAGATCGTAGACGACAAACCCACCTAGACCTGCTGCGAGCAGTATGGGCCAGAGCCTCCGCGGCATCAGCAGCAAGATCGCTACCAAAAGCGCACAACCCGGCCACAGAGGCCAGACCATTTGCGGCCGCAGCACCAGCGACCCTCCCACTCGGGCAGTGAGGAAGGCCAGGAAAGCCACCAGGCACACCAGGATCAGTGTGTGGAAGCGGGAATCCGAGTTCTCTCTTCTCCATGACACCCAATTGAGGATAGAAGTCATACGCATTTTCCACAGAACTTCAGGCAACCGCTCGGGGCTACAAGAGAGGTTCGACTGCCCGTCAAAATGCGCAAGAGGAATTTCCCGTCGTCCGTGGTCACCGGCCTGACCCTGAAGACCTTATGCCGCAAGCACGGCATCCCCATGACACAGCGCGTCCGATAACTTATACGCGCATGCCTTATGCCGTGCAAGCGGAACTCCAAGGCCCGATCGGCCTCGGCCACCTCAATTGCAGGATCCGTCGTCTTGAAATTGGCCGCTGGCAGCCATGGCCGCAAGAGAGCGAGCACAGCCCAGGATTTGCATATCCAGAGGATCGCCCTTCAGTGCGTCTGGCGAAATGTAATTCATATTCTTGCGCGCCGCCAGAACTTTGTTGCTCAACTTTTGCATGTTATCGAGCTCGTTACTGAGCAATTGCAGAGCGCTGCGATCCGAGTCGGTCGACGCCGCCACAGAAGCCAGCCGGAGATTCGTCGCCGTCTGGCCTCGGCAGCCTGACACGAACTCATCCGTAATCGGGTATCCGTTTTGAACGGCGTTAACCAGCGCGCTGCGCCATTCCCTGACGATAGACATTTCTTCGATGCCCGCCTTCAAGAACTCCTTCGAGAATTCTGAACTGGCAGGCTGGCTGGCCGGGGGCGCGCTCGCAGGGGCGGAAGCAGGCAATTGCAACGTGATCTGATTCCCCTGAAAACCGAGCGAGCCATTCGTTAGTCGCGCCAGAGACTCAATATCCACGTATGACTTTCCGTTCATCTGCAGAACCGGCGCTTGTCCCGGCTGCCCTTTTACCGTGAAGATCAGGTTCTGCTGTGCAGTCTGCGGCCACGCTTGCCCGGCAACCACAATCAGCATCAATCCAGAACTAAATAGCTTCGTTCTCATTAAATTCACCCCAGTTTCCACAACGCGCGCGCAAGTTTAACTAAGAAGGCATCTGTTTGGAAACTGTCACTTTCTACAGGCGTGGATCGGTCCTGCAGGAAACCATCGCAACCTTCGGACTCTTTTGGGGTTCTAATCAGTGTCGGGGTTGCAACCGAGACCGCCCTGTTCAGCAGCCATGCTTGGGACCGGCAGGTCGAAACCGTTGGCAACCGGTCTCTTTGGGACAGATTTTGCATATTACGTTTACAGTGTTACTATTACGGTGTAAAGGTTATTAATACAAGGGCCCTCCGTCATCCATTGGCTTCACGCGAGGGGATGGAGGTTACATGGCAACATCGACAGTCCGGGTGCTCGTGGTCGATGATTACGAACCATTCCGGCGATTTGTATGTTTGGCGCTGGAAAAAAGATCGGAATGGCAGATCATCGCCGAGGCCTCTGACGGATTAGAAGCCGTGCAGAAAGCCGAGGAGCTTCAACCGGACCTGATCGTACTCGATATCGGACTTCCATTACTGAATGGAATCGAAGCCGCCCGGCGAATCGGCAAGCTCTGCCCGCAGTGCAAGATACTGTTCCTGACCCAGGAGTCCTCCGCCGAAGTAGTGCGCGAAGCGTTCAGCTTGGGCGCGTTGGGCTACGTGGTTAAGTCGCACGCCGGCGGCGAACTTGTAGCGGCTGTGGATGCAGTTTCCCAGGGCACGCACTTCGTTGGTAAAGGGTGCGAGGTGTGAGCTTCCGGCCTTGCGCGAAGCCCATGGCACGGAACCGGTCGCACTTCGATCCCTTATTTCGGTTTGGCCGGCGCAATTTGAACTTCAACAGCGTGGACGCTCTCCGCCTTCGTTGTATCCACCGACACAACGTTAAGATTTCCGTCGGCGTCGCGCAGTTGAATGATCTCAGTGGCCCGCGCTCCCCCTGGCCCCGAACGCACTGTGTCCTTGGTCACGGTGGTCACCCATAGACCGGCACCAGGATCGCCAGGGTTCGATTGCTCTGAAACTTTGGTGGATTGTTGGCCATCGGCATTCGAGCGCTGCGTGGTTGTAACGCGCTGAACCAGATGCAGGCTGCCGTCGCGCGGAGTTCCCGGCACATCGATGGAAAAGGTTTCTTCCGATTTGCGCGCATCACCTGCACCGACTTCCGATTCCTTGTTCACAGTTCGGCTGACTTCACCTAGATTGCCTTCCAAATCCGGTCGCGACACACGCTCTTCGCTGCTGCGGTTCTTGTCTTCGTCCTTGATTGTCGTGTGCCCTACTTCCGCCACCTGCCACTTACCGGAGCCATCTGGCACCTGCGTTGTCTTTTGGACTTCGACCGTGTTGCCGCTTCGCTTCTTCCGTTCCTGGATCTGCATGGCCGGAGCCAGGCCACCGTCAATACCAGGAAGCATAATGGTGGTCTTCGTCTCTTCGACGTCCGGGCCGGTCTTCAGGGTCTCCCGATTTTCGCGCTGAACCATCTGTAGATTACCGTTCGCGTCCGGATTCGACGTCGTACGCACGACCTTCGAGCCGCCCCCGGCAAAACTTTGCTGGTCTTCCTGCGTAACCTGAAACAGCGTTCTTGCTCCGTCAGAGTCGCGCACAAAAGTGCGAGTGGTGGTGCGCAGGAGCGTGGCGTTTACCCGTACGGTTTCTGTTTCGATGTCCTGATACGGGTTGAACCTTCCGTCGGCTCCGCGGGTCTCAAGCGATCGCACGTCAACCGTACGATTCCCGCTCTGCGTATGGCTCCGAATGGTGCGCGTAGGATTCGTATCCTCTGCGTTCAAGTCCGTCGCGCTCCTCCAGGACTTGTCTGAATCCGTGCCCTGAGAATCCGGCGTCTGCGCCCAACAAGCACCGACAAGGAACAGACATATTCCAGTTGCCAGGGCCATGAACCCGCACAGCCGCGGGGCGCGGACCGACCTCTTGAGTTCAGTCTGCCCGGCAGTGTTGTCGGCTTGCCGCATGCTGCAATTCTCCTCCCTTCCAGGGCTCGATGTCCATTCTCCATTTTTCGTAAATAGATCTCATGTGGCGCAGCGGCAGCGAGACGAAATGCCGACCCTACTGTCAATCTTGACAGCTGACAATTCCCCCTCGCTCCTGGAACATAAGCTCCGGTTCAATCTGTCAGCGTTCGAGCGGGAGTTGACTCTGGCTCTCCCCTGTCAGACAACTGGGCCTGGCGGAGCACCCGCCGATTCTAAATAAGTTCCGAGTGCGAGGAGATTTCACTTTACGCGCCGTCACCAAACCCGTTACCCTTTTAACTACCTGAATCGTGATCTCAAAGGCGGCGGGCAAGTCGGATATGATCTGTCCTTTGACCGGCGCGATTCCGGAATGACGCAGAATGTACCCTTCGTTCGAGTAGGCAATTCGGTCAGAGTACGCATGGATCTTCGGACGTGGCCAGGCCACCTGCCGATGTCGCCAAGCGTAACTCGCGATGATAGCTTATAATCTAAGAATCAGCTGAAAGGCCTTAACCAACCGAGAACTGGCAACTCTGCAACAGCCGCCAGCCTCAGCTGTCCCCCTGTGTGCTATCGCGGGGTTCCAACACCGGAGCCAGAGCCAATGAAGATTGCAAGCGCGGCAAGCGCCTTCCCCAAACATTACTACACTCAGAAAGTCCTGCTGGAACGTCTCCAGGACTACTGGGGCGACCAACTCAAGAATCCTCTGTTGCTGGCCCGCCTGCACCGCAACGTGACCGTCGATGGCCGTTACCTTGCGATTCCCGCAGAGCAGTACGTCGACATTAAGACCTGGGGCCAGGCCAATGACATCTGGATCAAAGTCGCACAGGAACTCGGAGAGCGCGCGCTCTGCCTCGCCCTTCACAAAGCTGGGTTGGAGCCGCAAGACCTGGGAGCCCTGTTGTTCACGACCGTCACCGGAGTCGCAAGCCCGTCCATCGACGCTCTGTTGATCAACCGCATGAAGCTGCCTGCCAACATTCGCCGCACCCCAATCTTCGGCCTGGGCTGCGTGGCAGGCGCCGCCGGAATTGCGCGTGCCTATGACTATGTTCGCGCCTACCCCAAGCAGGTCGCGGCGGTAGTCTCGGTCGAGTTGTGTTCCCTCACCTTGCAGCGCGAAGATTTGTCGGTCGCTAACCTGATCTCATCGGGACTGTTCGCCGATGGCGCCGCCGCCGTCATTGTCACCGGCACGGATTTCGAATCAGCCGGCCACGAAAATGTCGGCCCTGAGATCCTCGCTACCCGCTCGATCTTCTACCCCAGCACAGAAGACATGATGGGCTGGAACATTTCCGAAAAAGGCTTCCGCATCATACTTTCCACCGAGGTTCCGACCCTTATCCGAGAAAACCTTGGGCGCGATGTGGACGCTTTTCTTGCCGACAACGGACATAAGCGGAGCGATCTGAAGAGCTTCGTTCTGCATACCGGAGGCCCGAAGGTGCTCGATGCTTCGGCTGATGCGCTGGGATTGCACAACGGCCAACTCGACGCCTCCTGGGATTGCCTGCGCAAAGTAGGAAATCTTTCTTCGGCCTCCGTACTTTGTGTACTCGAAGACGTGATGGCACACCGCCGTCCCGAACCGGGCACCCTCGGACTGCTGGCCGCCATGGGGCCTGGGTTTTGTTCCGAGCTTCTGCTTCTGCGTTGGTAGCGCAAGGCGGTTGGAGAGACAAGCCAATCGTGGGTTCAACCCAGCCGGGCCAGAAGTGCGCAAGACACTTGGGTTCTAGTTTGCGCCCGCAACCAGCGAAGACGGATAAAGCACGAAACTGCAACTGGTGTCGGTACAGGAAAGCATCCCCCTCCGGACTAGATGTGCCGTCGAGTTGGGCGGGAACATATCTTCGAACAAGGTTCTCTCTAGCCTCTTTCCTGCATCGCGCAGTAGTTCGGACCCGCGGACAAAGTTAGCTTTTTGTACTTTTCCACCGGCTACGAGCAGTACGTCGAAGTCTGCACTCGCAGTTTCCTTGACGATCCTTGGAAGGTTAGCCGTACGCATCCAGCTCAATTCTTCTCCGGCGCTCATCTTCTTCGCGGGAAGCGAAACATGGGCCAGATTACCCATGTGCGCGGCCGTCTCTTCCGACTGAGGATTCGCCTCAAGCGCGAGCATATACATGTGAAGGGCGGCGGGCAATTTTTGCTCTTTTTCGTACACCTGGCCAAGGTGGTCGCCCACAACGCCTCCCTGCCCAAGATGCCAAGCCGGGTTCAAGTAGCTCTCTGCCCGAACCAGATCGTTCATCTTGAAATAGATCCAGCCCAGTGTGTCCCAGTAAGCGGCCATTGCAAAAGGAAGTTGCAGGTCCGAATTCCGGATATTCTCAAGATCAACCTTCTGCGATCGCTCCTCCGTTTCTTTCACGGACCGTTGCGAGTAGACGAGAGCTTCGTCCAGGTTCGTGTCGGCCTCTGCCATCTCGTAGGCCACGTCATTGAGCATCTCCGCGCCGGAGTCTCTCTCCAATGCTTTGTGCATCGCCCAAAGCCCTTGGTCCATGTTGCCGGAGCGCAAGCGGACCGTCCCCAGCCTCAACTGCGCGTACGCATCAGCGGGGTTCGCCTTGGCTGCCGCCTCAAACAGAGACGCTGCCTCCGAATAACGCTTCTGGGCCATGTAAAGCCCGCCTAGATTTGCCGCTACGTCGGCGTCGTCGGGAACGATACTTTGCAATGTCTGCCATGTAGCAATCGCATGGTCCCGGTTCCCGAGCGACATGTAATCGAAGGCGAGGATCTTGTAGGGAATAACCTGCTTCGGGTCGGCTTCGACTGCCTTTTGAAAAGCATTGAGAGCTGAGCTTTTGTCAGCGCTAGCTGAATATACCCAGCCCAATTCGATCCACGCGCGGGAAAACTTCGCGTCCAGCGAGACTGCATACTTGAGATCCGTGATCGCAGAGGAGTAGTCCCTTGTCTGCACTGACTTCCGCGCATTCTCCTCGGCGCGAAGCGCTTCCGCATCGGTACTACTCGGCAGTTCCGTGTAGCTCTGGCGTAGCAACTCTCCAAAGCTGCTAGTCCGCCGCGCAGAAACAGCCGCGCGAACCTGCCCGGAATGTTCGGTTGCGTCACCGGCACGCCCAACCGCAGGGTGTGCCTGGCGGTGAAACGCATACCAGACTAGCCCTCCTCCTAGAATCACGACCAGAGCCGGAATCAGAATCACCTTCTTCCAGTGGCGAAACGTACCTCCCTCCGAATCAGCTACCGCTTCTATCTTCAACTCATCATGAGCCGAAACTGGAGGAGCTGAAATTACCGGAACTGAAACTGCCGGAGCCAAAAGCACAGCAGCTGCAACCGGAGAGTTCTCCGCGGCAATCACAATCCTTTCCGGCCACTGTTCCTCAACCGGCGCGGTAACCACCGCCACGGGCTCCGCTGAGACAGGTGCTCCCTCTCCTGCTGGTCCACTTGCGCGCGATGCTTCACTGAACGGCGGCGCAACCGGTCTCGGGTCAATCGGCAGCAGCTGAGAGTTCTGTGCTGCCCACTTTGCTGCCAGTCCGTTCAACGGACTTTTTGTGTTGTATTCCTGATACGCGATCATCCGGCCGATCCGGATGATCAGCAGATCCAGACCCTCGGACGCAGCCCAGAAGTCGCCAATGCATACCATCGAATCATCGAAGTTGGGGTGAAAAACCGGCGTCAGCATCCGGCACTGCGGCGCACGCCTCGGATACCCGAGCGTCAGGTTCACCTCAAGTACATGAGAGTCCCGCTCCAGAATCTCTCCTGACCCGGAGACATAGAGCCCGCGCAAGTTGTAAGTAAACCTGTAGATCTCCGGCGGGATCCCCGCCTTGCCCGTGATCTGAATCAAAGGCCAGCCCTGCAGCAAGCCCTGCAGCGTTTCCTCATCAAGCATCAGGCGTCGTATGCGCGGAGAAGGCATTCTTTACGCTCGCGACCAACTACTTGAGCACACCCGTCTTCTTCCAGCGGGCAATGCTGTTAATGTGGTACTGGATGTAAACCGTGCTGAAGAAAAATGTCATCACGCCACTCATCTGCAGGCCGATGTTCTCAGTCGAGTTGTAATATTCCTCCATCGCGGCTTTGATGCTGAACATTCCAACCAAATACACGATCGCTCCGGCAATAATCAAAAGTCCGCCGAGTCCGGCACCAAGCGCTGCGGAGCCTTCGCCTCGAAACAGGAGTATCGTCAAGAACCCCGCGACCATCCCGGCGGGATACATCGCAACCAGGACCAGAGGCTTGTTATCACCCGAAAGCTTCCGCGCCCAGTTCCCCTGAAGCAAAGCCCAAATCAGGTTGAAGAGCTGGCGCGTGAGCAACCCGAGAATCAGCACGATTGACCAGTGCAAATTCGGAGGCAGCTCAACCAACTGGGGCTCAACCGCCATCCCAACCGCAACCCCTCCACCGGCGATGGCCATCGCCGGAATATTTCCCAGTACCTGCGACAAGGGCACCCAATCCGTCATGCCTTCACTCTGAGTTAGGTCGCCGGAGACCAGATTTCCGGACTGAACGTACTGCTGCAGGTCAGAAAGACTGTAGGGGCCGAAACGCTGATCGCCTCGCTTTACGAAGTATTCCATGGACGCTCGCTCTCCTACGATTCGAATTGCACTCCCCAGCCATCGCGGTCAATCGTGCAGATGTCAATCACTGCCCACAACCAGCTCATCGGACTGCCAAAGCCCAAGGTCAGCAACGTAATCCCTAGTTGTGCCCCCGCCTTCTTGTAATAACCCGCATAAAAGTTATGAGCTCCAAAGGCCCCCAGCAACGCCCCCAGCAGGATGTAGTTCGTGCGATTCTTCGGTGCGTGCACCACCACTTCTTCCGTGGCCGCGTAAGCCGAAAACCCTCCGAACATCGACGGAACAACTTGATTGGCTGACGCCTGCAGATCCTGCAAGGTAGTTGGTGCGGCGGTAACGCCGGGTGGAGGCGGAGGCGGCAAGCGACGCTCCAATACCGCTGCCGGCGCCGCAACCGCTACCAGTTCCGGAGTTGACACGCTCAACTTCGGTTCGTCTCC